>Ga0187892_10009281_pt1 | contig 13012 bp, 7 predicted proteins | sample MA1701073metaG_FD_139345 | JGI IMG/M metagenome (GOLD analysis project Ga0187892, IMG submission 139345) | Bio-ooze microbial communities from a basaltic lava cave in the Kipuka Kanohina Cave System on the Island of Hawaii, USA - MA170107-3 metaG ...
ATCGAAGCTCAAGCCATATGCGACTGATAGTCGATGGAAGAGATTGTCCCCGATATCGTCATTTACCAGCTGGTCAGGCCGCGGAAGCGTACGCAACCGGAGACCCCGAGCCAGCATGGTCGAGCGAAACCACTCACCCGCCTCACCGACGACCCGACTAAACAACTGCATGCCGCTGCCACCGCCGCAGAGGAACACAGGGAGACCGGTCTCCCACCGCCGCGAGAACGGGTCGCGGCGTCGCTTGAGGTCCATCAGGTGACGCATGACGACGAGCGTCGCCTGCTCTCAAAACTCGGCATCGACATCTGGCGGGTCGCATGGACAGCCGGGGTGGTAGTCGGCCAGCGTCTCGCCTATTGGCGTCAATGGATCGATTGACCCGCGGGCGTTGCCGTCCCGCCGATCGAGACACGTGAGCACGGCGAGTCGCCGGCGGTGAAGCTCGAGCACTCCCAGACGATCCACCGTGGCGGTAAGAAGTCGGTAGCGGTCTTGCCCGTCCCACTCATGCAGCACAAAGCCGCAGACATCCAGGGTTCCCGCCCCGACATCGATGAGGAGGTGGAGCCCTGGGTCGCGAAATGTCGAACGCGCGTAGCCCACCGCTTGGGCGGCCACCTCGGGCACCACTTCGATAGCAATACCGGGATCGAACTCAGGCTGGCGCTCCTGCTTGAGCACCTCACCAATCGAATCCCACTCCACACTCTCGGCCCCGCACGACGCCTTCCACGCCGCGCGGGCCGCCCGCAGAAAGCGTCTTCGGACGACCTGGTCGTCATAGCCCGCTGAGGGAATTCCGAGGTTGAGCGCCCACCTGATATCGAAGCGGCCATACGTATCGGATTCTGCCGCCATGAAGCGCGCTCGCGCCTCGCGCAGCGTGACGGCGAGGTAGGCTACGGCCCTGCACATCGCGTCCTCGGGATCCGACCTGTCGTCACTCAATGTCGCACGCTCAAGCAACGGCAGCTTGAGGTCTGCCATCCACTCACCCGTCACGTCTTCACCGATGCTGACGCACCCATCCGAGCCGATCCGAAGACGCGATGGAAGGAGATACGGCGAACTCGAGTGTCCCAGCTTTCCGAATGAGACCGCAGCGGCAGGTTGACCTGGAAGGTAAGGCTTCCGGATGACAACCTTCGTCGCCGCTGTCCCGAAATCCAACCCGATGACGAAATCGACCGTCTTGCGCCGGGCTGATCGCAGCGTCGCCCTTGTCTCAGAGGCGTCTTTGGACGGGAGCAGAACGCCTGTCAGCGCAGGCTGTGCCGTTGGCCCCGCTGCTTCTTTGTCGGAGACGCCCTCAGGCGGTGGCCCGGTCGGAACAGCCCCCGTCGGTACCGGCGTCTCCGCCGGGATCCTGTCGGCGCGCCTCGTCTCGGGCTCGGTAGTTGCAGCGCGTCGCGCCCAGGCCGCACGCGCGGAGCGGTCCCCAGCAGCCGAACCAGCGACCGGTCGCGTCGGGCCAGCCTTTGAGTCGTTAGCCGAGGTCCGGGCCGGCGATTTCGAGCGACGCCGCTTGCTTCGGAATAGCCGTCCCAACCACTTCCAGAGGCGCCCAAGACCCATCCGCTCGCTCACTCCACCTGGATCAGGCCCACGCAGATCTCGTCCTTCCGCTCGGACAGCCTCCGGCGCTCGGCGATCTTCCGCCGCTCCTGTTCGATCCAGCGCCGCAGGGCCTCTATCTGTCCCTCCGTCGCCCTGACAAGGCCATGCCGACCCAGTCGCGCGTGGCGGTCCCGGACGCTCGCGAGAGTCTCGAGTCTGCCCGCGAAGTGCGTCTCGGCCGATCGCGCCTGAATGTCCGCGCGGTCGTCGTTCTGGGCGCGTCGTTCACTGACGAAGGCCGCATACGCTTCGTCGGCGTCTGCCAGGCACACCTCATTGGCGAGTCGTGCAGCCTCAGCCAGTTCAATCTGCTCTGCAGCGCCGAGCCAGTCCTTGCCATCCGCCGCGGCCGCTATGACAAGCCGCTCGGCGTCCTCGGTACTGAGCCGCTCCCCCGGCCGGTCCGTCCGAACGGCGGTGAAGTAGAGACGCTCTACATCCTGAATACCGCCGACGGCCCAGCGCTGAGCCGCAAACACGTAGGTCGTAAGCGGCAGCTGGATGGCCAACAGTTCGCGACGAAGACGGACCGCGACCGCCGGGTACTGAAGCGCTCCGGGCTGACCGAGCTTCGCTCCCACAAATCGCACCATCGGGTGAAGTTGACTGATCGTCTCGATCCTGCTCTCCGGTCGCAACAACGCGGTGTTCTCGAAGCGGCACTCGACAAATGGCAGGTCATTCCGCGCTAGGCGCGTCTGTCCCTCCAGCCGCTGGCCCCGCACGAACCGATCGAGATCGTGTCGCGCCCCACTCGACAGACTCACCCGGAACCGGTCCGGGCTGTCGGGGTCCTGCCGGAACTCACATCCGGGGTATGCCTCCGTGAAGAAGCCGACCACATACCGTCGCACGTCATCGGCGGTGATGCGCCGGCTCAGCTCGCGGGCGGCCTGAATCTCGTTAAGGATGAAATCACCGAATGCCACGAGATGCCGCGCGTTCTCTTCGAGACGCTCCTCCTCGTGCAGGCGGTTCTCGATCGCTTGAGCCGTCTGGCGGATGCGCTCCTCTTCCTGTGCTGGCGTCAGTCGATCCCGCAGCAACGCCAGCGTCAACTCCTGGACCCCTTCCCCGAGGATCGGCTCCAGCCCGCCGAGGGCCCGTTCGAAGATCTTCAGCCTTCCGTAGAGCCGGGCATAGATCCGCGCGTCGATCGTATTCGCGTGGAACAGGTTCCAGATGGTGATCCGGTTAGCTTTCTGCCCCAGGCGATCCAGGCGGCCAATTCGCTGCTCAACGCGCATCGGGTTCCAGGGGAGGTCATAATTGACGACCACGCGGCTGAACTGGAGGTCGATCCCTTCGCTGCCGATCTCGGACGAGAGCAAAACAGCGGGGCCGTCGGGTGCCCCAAAACGTTCAATGATCCCATCCTTGTCTTCCTCTCCACCCTGCAAGATGATGGCGGCAATGCCATCCTCAGCGAGGCGTCCGCTCAAATAGCGGAGAGTCGCTCGGAAGTAGGAGAAGAGCACGATCTTCTCGCCGGGATGCTCCGCCAAGTACTCGCTCATCCGATCCCGCAGCCGGGCGTACTTGGAATCGTGTCGCCGCAGGGTATCGTAGTCTCCCAGGTCCCGAGTCCGGAGAATCAGCTCCTGGATCAGCGGGCCAACCTCCTCGAGGTCGCTCGCGGCGCCGCCCGCATCTTCGAACACCTCCTCCTCGGACGGCGTGCCCCGTTCCTGCCAGAAGCGGAGCGCCGCTGCCATGCAGCTGGACATCTGCCGCTGGGGGGTGACGAGCAGGAATCCTTCGTGGGCGTCCCGCCTTGCCGCGTAGTCCCGTACGATGTCGGTGACTGCCCGATAGAAGTCCTCTTCGAACTTGTTCAGTGGAACCATCTCCGGGACGGGCTCCCGGACAACACGCCACTCCGTCACCTCCCGTTTACGGGTTCGGTTAAGCACGTGCCCCAGCAGGTTCACACCCTCTAGCCGGTGCGCCAGCAGGCTCACGTGCTTCGGGTCAGCAAGCTGCTCTACCGTCGGTTGAGTCTCGAGCAGGGCAGCCAGCTGACGACTCCCGTGCAGGAGCGGATGAGCCGCCGCTTCGCGTAAGTTGTCCACAAACGATTCCGGCGTTACGCGTCCCCCGAGCACCGCGTCTCGGATGCGAACGAGTGGCTCATTCGCTTCGAGTAGCTCGTCGAAGAAGTTCGGGCGATTGAAGAGGTCGGCGTCCGCGAGGTTCAGTAGCTGATACAGGTCCCTATTCCGCAGATGGATCGGCGTGGCCGACAGCAGGGCGACGTATTGCGCAACCCCACGCAGCAGACGCCCCAGGTCCGTCGTCATGGTCTCGGGGTTCCGCATGTAGTGCGCTTCGTCAATCACCAGCAGATCAATCAAGGGGGCTTCGTGTTCACGCTCGCGAAGGAAGCGAGCAAGCGCCTGGCTCGGGCCGCCTTCCTGCTCGGCCTCCTCCCAGCCTCGCGGAGGACGAAGGCCTGGCATGCTGGCCACGATGGCGAACCCTGTCGACGCACCTTCGTCGGCCACTTCCCTGAGACGGGCGAGAACCTCCGCCGCGCCCAGAGTCTCAGCCCTCACTCCGAACCGTATTCGCAGTTCCCTCACCCACTTGCCACGGAGGACCGCCGGGCACAGCACAAAGAGTCGACGAAAGTCGAACCGGCTCCGGAGCTCGGTCCAAAGGAGTCCGGCCTCAATAGTCTTGCCAAGCCCGACCTCGTCCGCGATCAGGAGCCCTGTGGTTGCCGAGTGGAGCAGCTTGACGATCGGCTTGAACTGATAGGCGTAGAAGTCCGTCCCCGTCATGTCCATGCTGTAGAGGACGTTGGCCAGCCGCCCCGTGAGCCGAACGTGTGTGAGCGTGCGTCGGAGGTCCGCCGTGACGCCCAGCCGCCCCCGCTTGAGGAGCTCGACGGGATGCTCGGCCACCTCCGGCAGGGCCTCCAGCTGGTCGGCCGGGATGTAAACCGTCCCGTCTGAGAAGTGGACCTGCCACAGCACCACCCCAGCTCGAGGTATCGTCCGGCCGGTAAGAACGCCTATGCGTCCCGGATCGTGGATCAGTCGGACTCGCTCACCCGCGTTCATATCGGTTAACGCCCGGCCCTCTGCGCCTCACGCCATAGCCCACCCGTGTGAGAGAACCTCGGCCTGTTCCAGCACCGTCTGGGTCGCCTTCTCCTGCTTGTCCGGCGGATAGCCGTACTTGCGAAGGATGCGCTTCACCACCACCCGCAGCTGCGCGCGGACGTTCTCGCGCAGGGTCCAGTCGATCGTGACGTTCGCGCGAACCGTCCGCACCAACTCCTGGGCGATGGTCCGAAGCGTGGGTTCCCCGAGCACCTTGACCGCGCTGTCGTTCGTCTCCAGCGCGTCGTAGAAGGCAAGCTCCTCTTCCGAGAGGTCGAGGGCCTCACCGCGCGCGCTCGCCGCGCACATATCCCTGGCGAGCTGGATCAGCTCCTCGATCACCTGGGCGACCTCGACTGCGCGGCTCTGATAGCGCCGGATCGCATGTTCCAGCATCTCGGCGAACGAGCGCGCCTGCACGACGTTCCTCCGGCGTCGGGTGCTGATCTCGCCCTTGAGGAGTTTTTGCAGTAGCTCGACCGCCAGGTTCTTCTGCGGCATCCCCCGAACCTCGGCCAGGAACTCGTCCGACAGGATCGAGATGTCCGGCTTGGCGAGCCCAGCCGCCGCGAAGATGTCCACGACCCCTTCGGGCGCCACCGCCCGTGAGATGATCTGCCGAACGGCGTGGTCTAGCTCCTCCTCGGGACGGGCGTCGGCCGGCGCGCGCTTGGCGAGGACGGATTGGACGGCCTGGAAGAAGGCCACGTCGTCCCGGATGGCGAGCGCCTGCTCGTGCGGCACCGCCAGCGCAAAGGCCTGCGACAGCTCCCGTACCGCGCGCGTGCAGCGATCCTTGCCGTTCTCGTGGCGCAGGATGTGCTCCTGGGCAGCCGGCAAGAGCCCCAGCCGCTCCTGCGGTGTCCCACTCGTCCATTTGGAGCGGTCGAAGCCGTGGAAGAGGCCACAGCAGACCTCGTACCTTTCCACCATCAGGGCAACCGCCTCGCTTTGGTCGAGCGCAGTCCGGCCGGTGCCACCACTCTCCGTGTACGTCGCGAGCGCCGCCTTCAACTCATGGGCGAGCCCCAGGTAGTCCACGACGAGCCCGCCTGGTTTGTCGCGGAACACCCGGTTCACCCGGGCAATCGCCTGCATCAATCCGTGACCCCGCATTGGCTTGTCCAAGTACATCGTGTGCAGGCTGGGGGCGTCGAAGCCCGTGAGCCACATGTCGCGCACGAGCACGATCCGGAGGGGGTCGGCAGCGTCCCGAAAACGGTTGGCCAGGGCCTCCCTCCTCGGCTTGTTGCGAATGTGGGGCTGCCAGTCCGGCGGATCTGACGCCGACCCGGTCATCACCACCTTGATGGCTCCCCGGCCGTCGTCGTGGTCGTGCCAGGCGGGCCGCAGGCGTGTCAGCTCCCGGTACAAGTCCACACAGATACGCCGGCTCATGCAGACCACCATGGCCTTGCCATCCAGGGCCTCCAGCCGCCGCTCGAGGTGCTGGACGATGTCCTGGGCGATCAGCCGGATGCGCTTGTCGGCACCCACCACGGCCTCGAGCTGTGCCCACTTCGTCTTGAGCCGCTCCCTGCGGTCGACCTCCTCGCCCTCGGTCGCCTCCTCGAAGTCGGGGTCGATCTTCGGCCGCTCGGCCTCGTCGAGCGCCAGCTTGGCGAGCCGGCTCTCGTAGTAGATCGGCACCGTCGCGCCGTCCTGCACGGCGCGCTGGATATCGTAGACGCTGATGTAGTCGCCGAACACGGCGCGGGTGTTGGCGTCCTGCAGCTCGATCGGCGTGCCGGTGAAGCCGATGAACGAGGCGTGCGGCAGCGCGTCGCGCATGTGCCGCGCGAAGCCGTCGATGAAATCGTACTGGCTGCGGTGCGCCTCGTCGGCAATTACCACGATGTTGCGCCGCTCGGAGAGCATCGGGTGCCGGTCGCCCCTCTCCTCGGGGAAGAACTTGTGGATGGTCGTGAACACCACGCCGCCGGCTTGCACCGCGAGCAGCTCGCGCAGGTGCGCGCGGCTCTCCGCCTGCACGGGCGGCTGGCGCAGGAGCTCCGCGCAGCGCGAAAAGGTGCCGAAGAGCTGGTCGTCGAGGTCGTTGCGGTCCGTGAGCACGACCAGGGTTGGGTTGCCCATCGCCGGCTCGCGAATGATGCGCCCGGCGTAGAAGGCCATCGTCAGGCTCTTGCCCGAGCCCTGCGTGTGCCAGACCACGCCGACGCGCCGGTCACCAGGCTTGCCGCCGGGCCTCCGGCCCGCCTTGTAGCGCCCGCCGCTTTCGGCCACCTGGTCCGCGCGCTCCAGCTCGGCGGCCCGCAGCGTCTCGCCCACCGCCACCTGTACGGCGTGGAACTGGTGGTAGCCCGCCATCTTCTTGACGATGCGCCCGCCGCCGCCGTCCTCGAACACGATGAAGTCACGCACCAGATCTAGGAAGCGCCGCGGCGCCAGCAGCCCCTCGATCACCACCTGGAGCTCCGGCATGTGTGCGTCGGCCAGCGCCTCGCCCGAGATCGTGCGCCAGGGCTTGAACCACTCCGGGCCGGCCGTGAGCGTCCCGGCGCGCGCCTCGACCCCGTCGGAGGCCACCAGCACGGCGTTGGTCGCGAACAGCGCCGGGACCTCGGCCTTGTAGGTCTGGAGTTGCTGGAAGGCGGTCCAGATCGTCGCGTCCTCGCTGGCGGCGTTCTTCAGCTCCAGCACCGCGAGCGGCAGGCCGTTGACGAACAGCACCGCGTCCGGCCGGCGGCTGTGCTTGTTCTCGACCACAGTGAACTGGTTCACGGCCAGCCAGTTGTTGCTCGCGGGATGGTCAAAGTCCATCACCCGCGCCTGCGCGCCGCGGATCGCCCCCTCGGCATCGCGGTACTCCACCGTCACGCCGCCCACCAGCAGGCGATGCAGCGCACGGTTGCGCTGGACAAGATCCGCGCCCTCGGGCCGGGTGAGCTTGCGGAAGGCGTCCTCGAGCGCCTCTACGGGCAGCTTGGGGTTGAGGCGGGCAAGCGCGTCGCGCACACGCTGCGCCAGAACGACCTCGCCGTAGCCCGCCCGCTCGGCCGCGAGCATGTCGGGGGCTATCTCCGGGCCGTTCGCGATTTGCCAGCCGATGGCTTCCAGCCAGGCCAGGGCGGCGCCTTCGACGACAGATTCCGAGAAAGTCGTCACCTCGTCCGCCCTTGCTTTCGGTACTTTAGCCGCCGATTGTCAAAGGCAGGCATGGTGCCTTCCAAAATGTCGACTACGGCCTCATTGATTAGCGGCTCTTCGATAGCTCCGGAGATGAAATCGAAGTCGTGCTTGCCATCCTTCTTGTCGATAGAGACACGAATGATCTGCTCAGCATCAGCTACGACCGCGAGGTTGGGGTTGTGCGTGACCAAGATGATCTGCCGCCGCTTCTTGGCCTGCTTGATGAACGTCACGAGAATTTCGTAGACGCTCTTGTTATCCAAGTTATCCTCGGGCTGGTCGATGACAAGCGGTATGTCCTGCCGATCCAGCATGAGATAGAAGATCAGCAGCAAGCCGCCTCGTTCTCCTGGCGATAGCTCGCTGAGATCCTTGCCATCGACCTTAAGGTCGTACTTCGTGCCTAAACAATCGAAGCCGAAGAGATAGTCATACAGCTCTTGAACCGGCTTCTGGCCTTTCATCTGCTTGAAGACATCACGGGCCGCGTTCGGCGGCGAGACATCCTCGCGCTTGTCCGCGTGCAGGGCCTCGACGATCGCCCCGAGCGCCGCGAACACCTGTTGCTCATCCTCCCAATCCGTCACGGCGTCGGTCAGTCCGCGCAGCATGGCTCGTCCTTCCTCTTGCCCACGGAAACTGCCGACGGCGGTCTGGTTGATACATTTCAGGAACTCGTCGAGGAAAGACGGGTTGAACCGCAGCCCGGCCTCGATGGCGATATCGTATTCGCCAAGATGCTCGCGGCACTTTGCGATCTCTCCGTCAATAGATTGCTTGACGGCGTTGTAGAACTGCGTGAGCGCGCGTTTCCTTCTGAAGACCTCTTTGCTGATCCGGTCCCGGTCGGCATAGGCCGTACGCAGATTGTTAGGGTAGAGCGTGCTGATACTTCCGAGTTCCTTCTCTAACCCCTTCAATGTCTCGGTGCCCGGATTCTCGTCGTCGCCGCGCAACTCCTTCTCCCGGTCCGCCCAGAGTCTCAGCTCGTTGAGATACTGTTGATACTCGCGCGCCGGTTTGCCGAGCCGTTCCACGATCTCGGCCTTTTGTGTTTCCAGCGTCTGCTTCTGGCAGACGAGGCTTGCGGCGGACGCGATGGCACGAGCTCTCTGTGCTGCGGCTTCATCAGGACCGTCCATTGCGGCGATGTCGTCCCCGGTGAAAAGCAGGGCTTGGATCTCCCGCAATCTCTGTTCCTTCGCCGCGATAGCCGCGTCGAGGGCCGTGTAGTCAAGAGTGAGCTTGACGATTTCGCCGAAGCCGAGACCGGCGGCGACAAGCGTATCCCGATATCTGGCCTCCAGCCCGCGCAGAGCGCCGGCCTCCCGCTCGATGGCCTGTCGAACCTGCTGGAGTTCCTCAGCGGCGGCGCTGATCGTGACCTGCTCGGATTCCAGTTGCGTGATCTGATCCGCGAGCGCCGCGATCCGCTGCGTGAGACTGTCTACTTGCGCCGATTCCGTGGATAGGGTTCCTGCGCTGGATTCTGGATTTTGTTTCTCCTCCGGCTTGGCCTTGGCCTGAGCCTTAAGGTCCTCGTTCTTGAGCCTGATCTTTTCTTCAAGTTCCTTGCGATAGTCCTCCGTCAACTTCTTTTCGACGCCGACGACATTCGCGTTGGCCTGATGAAGCTCCTGCTTCTTTTTTGCAATATCTTCCTGCGCCTGCTGCGTACGGTACTGAATCAGATCATCGAGATTCTTCTTGCCGTGCTGATCCTGCGGCTTGACGTAACGGTAGATTACTTCGTTGAGCGTCGCCCGGAACTCATCATCGGCTATGTTCGCACAGATTCTCTCCAGATATTTCTGCGGTAGGTACTCGACCTTCTCCGGTAGGTGCGTTGCGACCTGCGCATCCAGCAACTTCTGGTCCGGCTCGCCCTCATACCAATGCAGGACGCCCTCAAAGTGCTTGGCGCATCCGCCCTTGAGGAACTTCTCCTTGTTTAGGAAGGAGAACAGCTCCTCGGCCTTCGTGCCCGATAAGCCTTTGGATATCTGGTTGTGGCTGTTGCCAAGTAGCCCGATGACATCCGTGACCGCACTCTTGCCGCTGCCCTTGTTTCCGATGAGCGCCACAAGCTCCTTGCCGAAGACGATCTTCTCGTCAGAGAACCACGCGCCATGCTGGTCCTGCCGGTAGCCCTCGACGCAATTGATATGCAGGGCCTCGATATAGCGCGTCTTGTTTTCGCGGACCCGCCGCTCGATATCCGGCTCCGCGCCAATGAACACGCGGTTGGCAGGCTCGAAGATGATCTGCTTGAGACCTTCAAACGTCAGGTCAGCCTTGATCCAGGTCGGCTCGTGCACGATGCCGTCCGTGGCGTCGGAAACAACCTGCCCGAGCTTTTCATCGAGGTCGGCAAAAGAATGGGCGTCGCAGCCGGACAGCACGGGTTTCGGTTCCGTGTGCTCACCCTTGTCTTCGGCCCGGTCGGTCTTGAGGAAGTACGCGACGTTTCCCGCGTTGCCCAAAAAGGCGTCGCTGAATTTGTCCAGCTCGTCGCTGATAAGGAGCTTGCGTTTCTTGCCGCGCTCAGCCCGGATGCCGTCATTGTTCGCGGCGGTGGCGATGAGCGCGCAATCCAGCAGATCAGCGCCCTTTCCATAGGTCTCTTCAAGCGATTCCCGGATAAACGCTCGCGTCGTCGTCGCCGCGGCGTAGTCGCTCTCGATCTTGAGTTCCTGTGCCCGGATAGGCCTGTTCGAGCTATCTGTCTTGTTCGTCTTGAGGGAACTGAGAAAGGACCTGATTCTGTTTTCGTAGTCGGGGCGAGACGGATTGAAGATCAGGTGGATGTTGACTTCTTCTTGCCTGGCGTTGACAACATCGTTTGTCCGCAGCTCAATGTTAGGAAAGAACACCTTCGCTGAATCCGGATAGCGCTCTTTGTACTTCTCGCGCGCGGCGAAGTAGCCGTCCGCTGAGAAGTAGTCCGTGATGCCGAACGCCTGCACATCCGAATCATGCAGACGCCGGCAATACTCATCCCATGCGTCACCGCCGTCAGCTACCTTGAACTGATCGTTCTGCTTCGTTCCGGGCGCATGAAGATGGAGGTCCCACTTCCGCCACTCTGACCCGCGGGTCTTACTCATGGCTTGGAGCCCCCAACACGCACCTCGCCGGAGATGAGCTTGGGGAGCAGTGTGTCACGCAGGGCGGCGAGAGTGCGGGATTCGCGCTCGCAGTGCGCCATCTTCGCGAGGAGAGGACCGGCGACAGAAGAGAACCACCCGAGCACGTCGGTGCCCGGACGCACAACTACGGTTGCAGCAACGACCTCAGGGCGAACCGCAGGGTAGGCTCCACCATCGGCAACGTGTGCAAGCGCGTCGATGTTCTCAGCAGTCGTGGCTGCAAGGTAGACGAACTGCGCGTGTTGAGTTGTGCTCGGTCGAAGCACAGCGAAGCCGGTGCTGCCCGTCAGACTACCTTCCGAAATGAAGGCGTAGGAGCCATTTCCGGGGCGCACGGTTCCGACGATCGTATCCCCCGGCCGAAGCACCCGTTGTGCTCGGCTTGGAGCATCGGCCGCCTCATACACCGTGACCGCCTCGATGCGGCCCCACTTCGTGTTGGAAAGATCGACGTAGTTGATCTCGTGAGGACATGTCTGCTTCGACCAAACCTCCGGATTCAGTGCCGACACATCTCCGAGCGTCCCAACTTCCCACCCCTCCGGAATCTCGCCGAGTTCGGAGTCGACGAGGCGGGCGGGGAAGAGGTCGGCGAGGGGTTGGGGGAGGCCGGAGTCGCGGCCTTCGGCCTTGGCGCGGACGGGGTCGAAGTCCACGAACCACGACTTGAAGAGCGCCCGCGCCGTCGCCTCAAGCGTCTCGCTCATTCGCCGGTTCAGCTCGATCTTGTCGTCCAGCGTGCCGAGGATCTGGGCGATGGCGCGTTGTTCGCCGATGTCGAGTGGTATCGTGATTGGAAACTGCGGCATGTCGATTAGGGGAATGCGATCAACCGTGCTCCCGTGGATGGTCCTCTCCCGCAAGGTGTCCTGGAATTGCGGACCGAGGTATGCATAGAGGAAAAACCGAGCGTCGATCCTGCTCTTTCGAGCGCGAAGCAAACCCATTCGACGGCCGAGGCAGCATCGCAGCCCATCCGGGATGCGTGCGGCCTCGCCGAGGCGAGTCTCATAAGAAAACACTACGTCGCCTGCTCGCGGCTCGACTCGTCTTGTCCAACGGGCGTAGTCATCTTCGGATAGATGCTCCGTTTCGGCCATCACCAGCCTGCCTTGCGAGAGATTCGAGATGCCCAGAAATACTGGACCGTCCAATGTCTTCGCGGGCGTGGCATGAGGCCCGTCGAAGATCTCAACAAGCTCGCCGAGCGGTCGTTCCCTCCACTCACCCGCCATACCCAAGCTCCTTCAGGTTGGCGGCGATGGCGGCATCGAGCTTCGCGGCCTCGGCCTGCTGTTCGCGCAGCGTCGCGGCGAGCCGCTGCATCTTCTCCGCGAACGGCTCGCCGTCGTCTTCTTGCGCCTCGGCGCCGACGTAGCGGCCGGGGGTGAGCACGTGGCCGTGCGTGCGCACCTCCTCCAGGGTCGCGCTCTTGCAGAAGCCGGGGACATCGGCGTACTCGCCCGCCTTGTGCTCGCCGCGCCAGGTGTGGTAGGTGTCGGCGATCCTGGCGACGTCCTCGTCAGTCAGCTCGCGGTGGGTGCGATCCACCATGCGGCCGAGCTTGCGGGTGTCGATGAAGAGCACCTGGCCGCGGCGATCGCGGAACTTGCCGTTCTTGCGGTCGCGCGCGAGGAACCACAGGCAGGCCGGGATCTGCGTCGAGTAGAAGAGCTGGCCCGGCAGTGCCACCATGCAGTCCACGAGGTCGGCCTCGATCAGGCTCTTGCGGATCTCGCCCTCGCCGGACTGGTTCGACGACATCGAACCGTTGGCGAGCACGAAGCCGGCCACGCCCGCGGGCGCCAGGTGATGGACGATGTGCTGCACCCAGGCGAAGTTGGCGTTGCCCTTGGGAGGCGTGCCGTACTGCCAGCGCTTGTCGCCGGCCAGGCGCTCGCCGCCCCAGTCGGAGATGTTGAAGGGCGGGTTGGCGAGGATGAAGTCGGCCTTGAGGTCGGGGTGGCGGTCGTTGTGGAAGGTGTC
>Ga0187892_10009284_pt1 | contig 13010 bp, 17 predicted proteins | sample MA1701073metaG_FD_139345 | JGI IMG/M metagenome (GOLD analysis project Ga0187892, IMG submission 139345) | Bio-ooze microbial communities from a basaltic lava cave in the Kipuka Kanohina Cave System on the Island of Hawaii, USA - MA170107-3 metaG ...
CCGAAGCGTTGCGCTGGGGAGAGCGCGGTTTGGCCGTCAATCCTTGGTCCAGCGAACTCTATGGAATCGTCGGGGATGCCAGCGTGGAATTAGGCGACTACGAGCGCGCCGTGAGGCTGATACAAAAGATGGTCGACCTCAAGCCCCAGCTGAGTTCCTATAGCCGGGTCTCTTACCTGCGCGAACTGCATGGTGACATTGAGGGAGCTATCCAGGCAATGAGCATGGCGGTTTCTTCCGGCTCTACAAGCCGGGAAAACACGGCCTGGTGCCAAGTAGAGCTGGGCAATCTCTATTTCAACAAGGGTGACTACAGAAGCGCTGAACGGGAGTACCAGACCGCGCAGGCTCGGCTGCCGGGCTACGTTCACGCCAAAGCAGGATTGGCGAAGATCAAGGCTGCCCAAGCAGACTTCAGCAATGCAGTCCAGCTGTATGAGGAAGTTGTCGCTGCCTTGCCTTTCCCAGAATACGTCATCGCTTTGGGTGACCTGTATGAGCAGCTAGGCAAGCCAGATCTGGCGAGAAGGCAATACGACCTGGTCGAAGCGATGCAGCAACTCAACAAGGCGAATGGCGTCGACGTTGAAATGGAACTGGCCCTTTTTCAGGCAGATCACGATCGGAATCTCGCGGGGGCTTTGGAGCAGGCCAAACGCCAATCTGAGCGGCAGCCGAACATCAAGGCAGCAGATGTTCTCGCTTGGACTCTATACAAGAACGGCCAGTACGGAGAGGCCCAGTCGGTGATTGAGAACGCTCTCAGACTTGGAACTCGATCTGCGCTGATGCTGTATCATGCAGGAATGATTCATTTCAAAGCAGGCGACATTGTAAAGGCAGAAGGATATTTGAATCAGGCGCTTTCCCTGAATCCTCGTTTCTCGATCCGCCACGCACCGGAGGCACTGAAGACGCTGGAGGAACTGACCGCGAAAGGAAGCGGGAAAGGCCCAAAGTTCGGCAGGGGATGATCAGGCCTATACGCTCAATCTTTATGCTGCTCCAGTCCGTTTCAGGTAGGTCCCAGCGATGGTTATAGATGTTGACGCAGGCATGCTTCTCCTAGTTCTTATGCTCCATGGAGACAGAGGTTCACCCGCTGCAATCGTGGAATGAAGGGAAAGATCCCAGAGAAAAGGCCGAGCAGCGTCTCGCTTTGCCGCGCGCGCTGCCATGAGCGCCAGCGAATCACACCGTTCGTGATTCGGTTGCCCGAAGTGTCCTCGGATGTGTATGTGTATCCACGTCACCTCGTGGTAGCCGGCCAACTTGTCGTACGCAAATATTCTTCAAGTTTGACAAGTGGTTGAATTCAAAACGTTGGTGTGGGACTCTGGTCCCATATTATACGACGCCGTTTGGCATGCTTCGTTGACCCTTCCCCACATCAGTTTGGACTTCATCCGATTCCTGGGCAGCCTCCTCCACTGCAGATCCGCCCTGGCTGCTGAGAGTCTCTTCTTGCGGAAACAGCTGGCTCTCTATCAGGAACGTCAAGTTCGACCTCGAAGAGCAACCGATGCCACTGGTCTGACGATGGTATTGCTCGGGACACTGTTTGATTGGAAGCAAGCTTTAGTGTCGGTGGGACCCGAGACCTTTACGGGATGGCATCGCCAAGGTTTCAAGTTGCTCTGGCGGTGGAAATCCCGACCCATCGGGAGACCCAGGATTCCCGCGGAAACTGCCCTGTATGGCTGGAAAAGTGTTTTTGCGCGTCACAGCTGCCTGGCACATATTGAACGCCTTGACGACCCTAGCGTTCGGCGCGCTTGCAGCGATGGCCTCGGCCAGAGATTTGCCCTCGAATGCTCTTGACGAGGAAGTCGCTTCCCGTAGGGTCAACGACCGGATTATTTATGTCCAGCAACACCTTGTCGGTGAAGGCTTCCGGACCACCAGCAGCGCGCATCGCGTTGAAAACAGCCTCGCTCCGCGTCGCCAAGACATCCACCTCGCCGAACGCGGCGGCGTCCGCCTCCGAACCTTCGTCGAGCGCCCGAAACGATTGAGAGTGGCAGCCAAAAAATTAGACCGCGGTAAGCATGTAGACGAGAGCACCGATTACCACGGCGGAGACGGCTAGAATGATCGCTGCTTCCATGAGTCGTTCCTTCCAAGATTTCCGGCCGGCGAGCTTGGGGTCGTCCAGCTGCTCGAACATTGATCTATCCCCCTTCCCAACAATCGTTTGTGGCGAATGGTTCGAGTTTAGTCCATCGACGCTGTGTCAGTCAAATTTAACCGAGATGTTCACGCTGGGTCTTCCGATGGAAAGCAAGGAACCGCAGCGACAAGTTTGCCTATCTCAGATTGCTAAGATGCAGCCGCACAATGCCCGATTAGAGAGAGACAACGCAGCACCACAGGATTCGGTTCCACGGTCAAGATTGCTCCGCGAACATACCAATGTTTCCAAGTAAAGATGCCAATTCTGGTCAATGGAATAGATAAAGTCAGCCGTGCCTTCCGATTGGCGGCGGAGACTCTGAATGGGAGCGTTGATGGGCTGGTCCTGCATCTTGCTAAGGAGCCAAGTCCTTTCTCCTCGCTACTGGTTTCCATTTTTGCTAAAGAGCGCCTTATCCAGATTCAAACCGGGCACGACTCTCAACACCAACCAGATGCTGGTCGGTGTCAGATTCCGCGGAATTCACAAGCCCCTTTTCCAGCGCTGTCCAACGCTGATTACCGTTCACGGAAGTCACCACTGGTCTGTCCGCCGCTCGCCGAGGTCCGCTAGAAAAACCCCTGGAGAGGATTGCCTCACCAGGGGCTTTCAGTTCAGTGGTCCGCACTTCTTCTGTACTAAGCGCCTGCTTGTCCTTCGGGCTCTTCACGGATGGCGGCGCGCACTTTCGCGACCAGCTCTGGGGTAAGTTCCTGCATGCTATGTGCAGTCCGACCGTGCTCCGCAGCCTTGTCCAGGACTTCCTGTTCGGTTGCGCCGCGAGCTTCAAAGTCACAGTCCACGCCTACTTCCCTGCATCGAACAATCTTTGCCATGTTAGTACCCTCCAGTGATTTGTTTGTGTAAGAAACACTCGTCCAGCCGGAATCGGTTTATGGTCTGTCGTACACGATGGTGTTGTTCACCTTCTCGCCCTTAGCGTTCGTCCCTTTCTGGGTGCTCGTGCGTGTCTTGCCATCCTTTGAGACGACGCTCTTGGTGGTGATCAGGGGTTTCCCACCTTTCTTGCTGACGGTCTCTATGGTGTTGTCGTCAATCTTCTTCATACTGATCGTGTCGGCCCCCGGCAACCCTGTCGCGGGATAGTCTTTGCCATCGTATTTCGGGCTGAACTCCATGTGGACGGTCTTTCCTTCAGCGTCGGTGCCGCGGATCGTGAACTTCAGGCCGTCGGCCTGGGATTCAATTGTGCCTTCCTTCGGCGCGGGACCGGGACTGTATTTGGACTTAGCCACGTTCAGTTTCCAGGTTCCGGCTTGGTTGTCGGCGGCTTGGGCGATGCTGCCGATGACCAGCACCGACATCGCCACCGTAATAGCGAGCAGTGCGAGTGTACGCGGCCGCATAGATACCTCCTTTGCAAATTCAACTAAGGAAATCTTAGGCCGCTATCCTATCACCACCGCAGTCCTCAATCTTCAGTTTCCGTCGGATCGGGAGCGAAAGCCGATTCACCGCCTGCCGTTTCAAATCCTCGTCGGGGTTGAGGTATTGACGAGTAGAGTCAATGTCCGAGGAAATTGACGGTGTTGGAGGCAGCAATGGGTCTGCAGTGCCATTGTCCTCCAGCTGTATCGCAATCCGTTATAATTTCCGATTAATTATGCCCGCTCCGGGAAATCGGCAGTGGTTGCTCGAATACTGGTGAGAGATTTGAAATGATTGCGGATCGGTTGCCGCGGAGCAAAGGGCTTTTAGACGAGTTTGAGAAAAGTGATTGGATGACCAGTATTGGCTTGCCCGAAGACGGCCGCCTGCTAGCGTTAGCAAAGGGCATTGAAGAGGCCATGCTATCGGAGGAGCGTGCGGTCGTGAGCCGTGCGTGTCAGGAATTTGTGGCTGCGGCCGCCCCTTTTTATGGCGTTCCCAAGCCAACCGCGCGGGTGCTTGCGTCGCGGCCCCTCCGCCTCTACGACAGTGGTTGGAGCATAGAGCTTTTTGGAGATTATGAACCAGGGAAGAACGTCGTTCGTGTCTGGATGCGGACGTCTGTGCGCAAGCAAGTCACCTCACACTCGGATCCTTCACACTATCTTGACAGTAAAGATACTTTATGGTTAAGATGACATCTAATCGGAGGAGAGCTTCCTTATGTCACCATTTATCATCTCAACAATTGTTGCGGCCAGTTCTTTTGCCCTCATCAGTGTCGGGGGAGGCTTGTACGAATTCCTTGTCGTGGATCCGTTCTGGCCTAAGCGCCCAGATCTGATTCAGCCAGGTCGTGGCGGAATCTCCAGGAAACGCTTCTGGATACCGGCGCACGTCGCCTTCGAACTGTCGCTCATCTCCGCTCTCGTGTCAGGGTGGTCGTTTCCGGCTATTCGTTATTGGCTTTGGATCGCTCTGATCAGCCATGCAATGATGCGCATCTGGTCCGCTTTCGATTTCATTCCCAAGGCTCTCGCATTTGAGCGTGCAGAGGCGGGAACCATCACGGAGGCGTCTGCTCGCAGGTGGTCGCATCGGAGCATGCTACGTTTGCCGTTGGATCTCATCACCTGCGGCGCGATGCTGGCGGCATTTGCGTCTGTAGCACGAACGCTGTGAGGAGAAGTCTTGCTATGTCAAGAAACCTAAAGCGTGGCGAGGCGCCGGCAGTAAAGGCTATCCAAGAATTAGTTGAACTTGTCGGCATTGAGGTTCGCCGAATGGGCGCGCAGAGTGTGATGAAAAGCCAGGCAATCGCCGAGCAGTTTGGGCTGCATACGACCGATCTGGAATGTCTCGATCTAATCTATCTCCACGGACGGGCTTCGGCAGGAGAGCTGGCGCAGGCTTCCGGCCTCACTTCGGGCGCCGTGACGGCGCTCATCGATCGGCTGGAGACGGCGGGGTACGTGGTCCGTGAAGGTGACCCGACGGACAGGCGACGCCGGTACGTTCGCATCCGTTCCGAGGCAATCAAGCCGATTCAAGCGGTTTACCGGCCAATGCAGGAAGAGATGTTCAAGCTGTGGTCAAGCTACAGTGCGCGCGATCTGCGTGTGATCGCGGATTTCCTTTCGCGCAGCACACATCTCTCGGTTGCTTGCGTCGAAGGAATGCGCAATAAGGCAACATCGACGCCGGTAAAACAGAGTCGGAGGCCACCAAGTCGGAAAGACGGGCCGCGAAGGTGATCGGGAAGTGGTACGGGCGTCAGCTTTCCAAAAGCGGCGGCGGTCGATGGCTGATCGTTCGGCGACATAATGAGCGCAACTCACGGTTTTGCAGTGCTGACATTTCTTCGATAAGGTCGTTTTACTCTTGGGGAGGCTTTTAAGATCTCTTACACAAGCATTCTGGAGGCACAAGAATGTTCCTCATTTTTGAAGATAGGCCCGCGGGGCGCAACTCTTCAATGACTCGAACTTCTGGGACGTGCGCATCGACCACCACTTCGGGGATAAAGACCATTTCTTCGGCACGTATCACTCGCGCATAGGCGCCGCTTCCCCTACGACCAACCTGCCTCCGCAGCTTGCAACCGAGCGGCCTTATCAGACGAACTGGAACATGCTGCCTCGACTCAGTTGGGACCACACTTTCGGGCCGACTCTGCTGAATCACGCTGCCATCGTCCGCGCGCGCATAATAATCCTCGACGGTTCTGAACTGGCCCGAAGCACTGTCCACGCGGCCGAGAATGAAGCTGGCTATCGAGTTCCCGCTGGTGATTCCGATCAGGCCGGTGTTGAGCCGCGAGAATCGGAACGTGCCGGAGCCGTTGTCGCGGTTCACTTGGTTAATTCCGAGCTTGCGGTACTCGCCACCGAACTTGAAGGTGTGACTGCCGCGGACCTTGGTCACGAGATCGTTGACGATGTACGTAGGCCGGCTGCCGCGGAACTGACTATTACAGCCAAAAGTGTTGAAGTCTGCAAGGTTGATTACGGGCGGGTTGTTGTGGTCGGCGACCCCGGGGATCTGCGGCAGGACGCCCGCGAATTCCTTATCGATGCACACCGAGTCGGTATAGGTGTCGTTATACCCGCTCAGCCAGGGCCTGCCGCAGAACTTTGTGCGGCCGCCGTTCATCGATTCCAGTTATCGCAACGGCCAGGGTCTGAATTACCGGCCCTTCGACGCCAACCGCCTGCCGTACTCGCAGCAGTGGAACCTTACCATCGAGCACGAGTTCAGCAACAGCTTCTACGTGAGCGCAGCCTACGTTGCAAATAAGGGCACCCGCCTGCCGTCGAGAGTTGCTCCGCTGAACGGGCTCGACCCGAAGTACCTCGCCATGGGCCAGCAGCTCTACGATCAGTTCCGGCCAGGTCAGACTCAGCTGAACGGAGTTCCTCTTCCCTACGACGGCTGGGTGCAGCAGATGACCGGCTGTGCACCGACCGTGGCCCAAGCCCTGTTGCCGTACCCGCAGTATTGCAGCGCGCTGGCCGGCCAGAACGAGAACGCCGGAAACTCCAGCTACCATTCCTTGCAGCTCAAGGCCGAGCATCGCTTCTCAAAGGGCATGTGGGTGCTGGCCTCCTACACCTTGGGAAAGATCCTCAACGACAACTACGACACGCAGCCGGACGCGGGGATCTGGAGCGGCACCAACGGCGCGATTTCTCCGTTCGAGCGCCAGCGCAACAAGTCGCTGTCGGTAGCGGACGTGCCCCAGACGCTTTCGGTCGCCATGACCTACCAGCTGCCGTTCGGAAAAGGCAAGCAATTCATCAACAGCGCCGGCGCGGCTGACCGGCTCATCAGCGGCTGGGAACTCAGCAGCGTTGTCCGCGCCACCTCCGGCATTCCGTTCCATTTCCGCTCCGGCAATTGCAATGTCCCGAGCCAGTTCCGCGCCGGCTGCATCCCGGCGGTTCTCCCGGGAGCGAACCCGTTCGCTCAGAAGACCGACGGCAGTTTCGATCCGAACAAGCCTCTATTCAACAAGAGCGCATTCGAATCCGCCGACAGCTTCAATTTTTATTGGGGAAAAGGACCGCGCATCTCCAACTTGCGCGGCTTCGGTTACCACAACGTGGACCTCAACCTCGTGAAGAACACGCGAATCACGGAGAACGTCAACCTGCAATTCCGCGCCGAGTTTTTCAACCTGTTCAACTGGCACATCCTCACCGGTCCCTACTACTCGGCATTCGACACTGATGTCTCGAGCCCCACGTTCGGGATGTGGAACGGCACAACCAGTGCGCCTCGAAACATCCAGTTTGGCATGAAGCTCCAGTTCTGATTCAGCCGCCCCGGATTCGATCATGGTCTGACCGGATCCGGGGCCTTTCTTTTACGGCGCACTCTTCGGCCAGGAGATGCCCCTTTTGGTCTTTACTGTGCCACCCCGACTGCTATTTACTTAGAGGAACGTTTCAAAGACCGCCAGCTTCGGAACCAAGCCAGAAGACCCGATTGACTGGTCAAGCTATCTGCCGATTGGCGGCTCACTTGGGGTGAAACCGTTGTAACTTCGCATTCTTAGCCTTTTGCCTCCTCTACAGCCAACCCATCTCGATTAGGGTGCAGATGAAGGACGAACGCAAGCGCAGATCGCGAGCCTGACGCAGACACGCGACACGGCACGGCGCTGAAGAACAAGGTGAAGAATATCTGTTCGGCGCACGGCGCGCACCGGCGCAAATTCCTGGGAATCATCTCCAGAACGCTTAAGAACGACTTGGTGTTTGAAGATTTCCCGAACTTTGTTTTGACGGAGGAAGCGACCGCGTGAACCCGAAGAACGCCGCCGCCGCTCCGCTACGCAAGGCTTGGCTCCGTCTCAGGCGGCTTATCAGCTGCTGGAGCTGGCAAGTGCTGGAGCTGGCAAGCCAAGAAACCGAGGCTGAACCTCGGAGTAGACAAACATCAGAGGAGACGTGATGCAATTTCGTTCACTATCTTTCGTTTTCGTTATTGGTCTCCTACTAGGATTCCTGCTCTTGCATGCACAACTGTCTGCGGCACAACAGACCTGCGATCCCTTGCTGGACCGGGTGAGGGATAGCAGTGGAAGGACCGAGAGCACGATGGGGAATCTGGCGCCGATCATACGTGCCATCCTGCAAGATACAAGTTTCCGGCTGGACTACCGACGCCGCGACGGCATGACGCTTGAGGAGTGGCGTCGCCCAGGGCGGGAGGAGGTTGCTCGGGCGCTCTCTTTCTCGCCAAACCCTGTGGCGCTCGATCTACGGATAGAATCCGTCATCGATCGCGGCGATAATGAAATCCGCCGCGTCTCGTTTCAGTCGACACCGTTTTACCGTGTCCCTGCCCTTCTTCTCGTCCCGCGCAAAGGCAAGCCTCCGTACCCAGGCGTCGTCGCCCTGCACGATCATGGGGGGTATTTCTTCCACGGCAAGGAGAAGCTGGTTTATCTGGAGGGCGAGCACCTGGCGCTAACTGCCTTCAAGGCGCATAATTATGGAGGCCGCTCCTACGCGGACGAACTGGCGCGGCGGGGATTCGTCGTGCTCGTCATCGATGCCTTCGTCTGGGGAGAACGCCGTCTGCAGTATGAGCATTCACCCGCGGATCTTGAAGCGGGCCTGAAGGCCGTGAAGCCGGCTCAAGCGCCTGTGCGAACTGAACTCTGTTTTGGCCATCGCCGGCACGACCTGGCTTGGGATCATGAACTACGATGACCGGCGCAGTGTCGATGTGCTGGCATCACTTCCAGAAGTAGACCCAGAGGGCATCGGATGTCTCGGTCTATCCATCGGGGGTTATCGAGCCACCTATCCTACCGGCATGGACTCGCGCATTCGAGCGTCGGTGATTGCGGGTTGGATGACATCGTTGCCGACAACCCTGGACATCCCTTACACGGTCGTCGCCGGCCTGCTGGATGCAGCTTCCGTGCACGCCGCTCTTGATCACCCGGATATAGCGACCCTGGCGGCACCGGGTTGCGCCGTTTTCGTTCAGAACTGCCTCCGCGACCGTTTGTTCACAACGGCAGGAATGCAGGCGTCCTGCGAGAAAATCCGCGATGTCTACCGCGACCTCGGTTCTCCCGAGCGGTTTCGCTCGAAGTTTTACGACGTTCCTCATCAATTTAATATCGAAATGCAGGAGGCGGCGTTCGCGTGGCTCGAACGCTGGTTAGGGCCAGCCAAGACCACCAAACAATAAACTCACAAATGACACGTCACCGTGGCATCGTGCGCGGCAATCCCAAGCAAAGCGAGCTAGTGCGTCGCATCACTGCCGAAGATGAATCGATGCGTATGCCGCCGGTTTACTCCGCACATAAACTGACGAAACAGGAAATCGAGCGGCTGATCGAGTGGATCGCCCAAGCAGTAAGCCAAGCAACAGAGCCCATGCTTCTGCTGCTATTTTTGTTCCCGAGACCCAAACGAGTCCCGATGAGATTTCGGTCGCCAAAAGGAGTCTGGGACACTTATTGATTGCCCGCTGATAAGCTGCGCTACTCCTCCAAAGAATGCGCAACTGCGGTCACCTGGAAAGCATTTGAGAGGCAAGGTACTGTTTAGGTGTTGTGCCAGTCGTCTTCTTAAACACACGATAGAAATGGCTAAGATCACCAAAGCCCGACTCGAAAGCAGAGTAGAGGATGTTTTCTGTCTCGAGCATTTTTTGCTTAGCGTATTCAACTCTGATCTGGGACAGATATTGCGTAACCGTTTTGCCGGTCTGCTTCCTAAAGTGCTCAGTAAATGATCGGTAAGACATATTGGCGAGTTTTGCCAGATCTTTGATGCTGATCGGATCATAGAAGTGATTATTCAAGTAGGAAAGGCTCCCGGCAAAAGCGCTCTCTCTGAGATCAGTGGAGGCAAGTTCCACAAATTCTTCATAAGCGCGAGTTAGAAGGATGAGCAACTGAAGCAGCTGGCTCCACATTAACGTTTCAAATTCTTCCCTTCTCTGAGTTTGCTCGAGAATCGCCTGTTTGAATTTGTCGACAACTCCCACGCGGCGATAATTGTCGGTTAAGTCGAACGGATAAGCGCAGGGAAATTCCGATTTGAAGCGAGATAATACCCGCGAAGTGTAATCATTCCCCAAGAAGAGTTTCTCATAGAAGCAAAACATGATGAGAGTGAGTGGGTTCCCCTTCTGATCTTCGAAGCGATGAGGCATACCGGGAGGAAGATAGATCAGTTGGCCGTGCTTTAGGGGGATTCGTGACTTGGCAGTTTCCAAGGCGCCTCCTCCAAGTCGGATCAACGCTAGCTTATGATAGTTCGAGCGACCTAGGTCCATGCTAAAGGCTTCGTCATGTCTGCTCTCAAATACAAAAACGCCGCAATCCGTAAAGCTGACTGGATGGGGCCTGGAACGGAGTTTCACTTCCTGGTGCGGTATAGGTTGCATGACCTGCGCTCCGGGAACGCAATGTTGAAAGTCCTTCGGCCATTGGCCCGAGTCTAAGAGTCGGCTGGGCTCAGCTGATTCTCCATTCCATTGATGTCCAGATTCGGCGAGAGGCTCGTTCGCCGGCAAAATTTCATCCACCACCCCACTCAGCCCATTTGTCGGCAAACGGCACGCGGAGCAAACTGGCATGTTGCAGGTCAACTGTCACACCAACGGAAGCGCCATCCAGTCCAAATCTGGGCTGGAGCCCTGGCAGCAACCACCTTCAACCGGATCCGCCGTGCCGCGCGCACATCCCGCGCTTGATTCTTTTCGAGTTGCGAGGGGCCTGCCGAATATGAGAATTAGATGTTACCCAATTCTCCAAGACACGCCGCGTAAGTTGTCCTATCGTGCAAACACTTTATCACAGTGCGCAGGTTCTTCCAAGAGAGCTTAGGGATGGAACCCGTATCCAACACGTCAGTGTCAGAAAGTGCTGTCGGATTCGATGTCGCCCAGACGGCAGGTCTCCTTCGTCGCTATCAATTCATCCACCGCGGTCTCATGCGTGCTCTCTCAGGGTGGATGATTGCGACGCCGAGGTACGAAGATAAGTACGCGATGACCTATCATCTCTGGGATCACGCTCAGCATGCTTTTGCGATTCGGGAACGATTGAAAGAATTGCGAGGTGGGCACCCAGATGCGAACATCGACCCACTCCTTTTTCGAGTCGTTGACGAAGTCGTACACGCATCCAGTAGTTCTGAATTTGTTGCCGGCGCCTACTTGGAGCTTACGGGCGCCTTACTAAGGAGCTACCGAGGATATTTACAGCAAGCTAACAGATCTGCGAATGCTCCAGAGATCCAGCTTTTCCGTCGCATCATTCCTGAATTAGAGGCTCACAACAATTGGGCCCGTGAGTTCCTAGCGGGCTTCGACAAAGGACAGGTAGCCCCCTGGAGGGAATACATTGCCTGCCTAACGGATGAGGCAGGAGGCTTGAATACCCTAAACGAGCGAAAGAAGAGGGGCCAGAAGCTCGCACCGCCCAACTCGCATCGGTTCGAACGTCCACGGACTATTGCAGTCGACGAAAGGCTCCAGCGCGGTGGTCTGCTGGCCCTCGACGACCGGCGGAAACTCGGTTACGAGCAGGAAAGAATCGAGCAGTTTAAGGTCTACTTCAATGAGCTCTATGCAGCTGCCATCTTGGCCTCGATTCTTTACGATGCTTGGGTCAGCGACGTACCGTTCGAGTTTCTTTTTGATGTCGCGCACCAGTGTTGGGATGAAATCCGCCACTCTGAATTTGGAAGTTCCCGGCTGAACCTGTTGGGATTGCAGCCTCAGCATTACGACCCTATTGTGTATGAACAAATAGAATCATTACCCTTTCTTCACCGATTCTGCCATCTAACTCTTAACCTTGAAGTCTACTTCATGACTCGAAAACGTCCCAGAGTCAGGCAGTACAAAGAGCATGGAGATAAGGAGTCGATGGTTCTTGCGGACGTTGACTGGTCTGATGAGATTAACCACGTACGATACGGAAGGAAGTGGATAGATTACTTTCTCGAAAAGGACGCGCGCTCTCCTGAGGATCTAAAGAATGAAATTGCGCAATACATCGCTCAAAATGGCACGGGTATAGAGCCTCCCTTTTAGAGAAGCCAGCGGTCCTGAAGTCTCAGTTCAACTCGATGCCGACAGGAGTCCAAAAAGAAAAAGACACAAGCAGAACAAGCTGGTTGGTGATTTCTCAATTTTCTCTTTTTAAAACAATAAGAAAGGAAAATAACATGAGTACCAGAGAAAAATGGAGTAGGAAGTTCATTGGCACAAGATTACGAATCTCATTTGAGGGGAAAATCTTGCCTGAGAGCCTATGTCATGCGGAGTCAACAGCCGCCGAAAGAAAACTTAGACACCAATTTCGTCGCCATGCAGCCGTTTGCCTATGTCTTCTCCTGGTGGTTGTCCTAGCAGGAATCGTTCTGGCGCAAGATACGCGCGGGTTAATCACCGGACGGATCCTGGATCCCTCCGGCGCCGCCATGCCCGGGGCAGCCATTACCTTTACCAACATGGCTACCAACGTGGCCCTGTCCGCGAAATCGAACGAGGCGGGTAAGTACGAAATCCTTTATGTACTGCCTGGAACGTACCGCTTAACGGCAGAATTGGCGGGCTTTAAGAGATCGGTTCGCGACGACATCGAGATGCGGATCGCCGACCGGCTCCAGATCGATATTTCTATGGAGATAGGCGAAGTCAGCGAGAACCTCACCGTCACCGCGGAAACGCCGCTGCTCGAAGCCAGCACGGCTTCCATGGGCCAGGTAGTCGATCAAAAGCGCATTGCCGACCTGCCGGTAGCACACGGTAATCCCTACCTGCTCATAAGCTTAAGCGCCGGTGTGTCGCACACGCAAAGTATCAATCTAACCCAGCCCTACGCGCCCACGCACATTGTGGGATACGCCATTGACGGGGTGCGCGCGAACCGGAGCGAAATCACCCTGGATGGCTCTCCTAATAC
>Ga0187892_10009285_pt1 | contig 13009 bp, 11 predicted proteins | sample MA1701073metaG_FD_139345 | JGI IMG/M metagenome (GOLD analysis project Ga0187892, IMG submission 139345) | Bio-ooze microbial communities from a basaltic lava cave in the Kipuka Kanohina Cave System on the Island of Hawaii, USA - MA170107-3 metaG ...
CTACATCTGCGATCTCGTCAATCGCAGCGCTAATGGACGGAGCCCATCTTCCCATTTTCAAAAAATAATTCAAGCATGTTCAGCCTGTTACCAGCGCGCTCGACCGATTACGCCCAATTCGCGCACCTAACTATTAAATGAATTACAAATCTTTCATCATGCACATCGCGCGGTGTCTAACACGAATGCGTTTTGCATGTTCTTCAACGTGTTATCGGAAGTTCTGAAGGGTAAGGAAAAGAGAGATAGACTGCAAGGTGTGCTATATGGCCGGTCTGTCGTAAAAGAAACAGGCGCCCCGCTCCCGCTTTCCATGTGAGTCAATGATCGCTTTCCAATCTATTTTGAAGCGCTAAAAAAGCCCCCCTATTCATGCGGAAATTCTGTCCCTAACGACTTCTGCGATCCGCGCGTAATCAAACTTGCCGCTGCCGGCTAGGGGTAAGCTGTCCGTTTTCAAAATGCACTTGGGGATGTTTATTTCCCCAACCCCATTTTCTCTTGCATAGCCCACGATGGCTGCACGCTCGGCGTCTGTTTGGCTGGTCAGCAGCGCGACCACTTCGCCCTTCTTCCCATCGGCCAGCGCCACCGCGGCGGGTTGGGCGGCCGGCCACACTTTTGCGGCCAATTCCTCGACCGCCGCCAGCGATACCATCTCTCCTCCCACCTTGGCAAAGCGTTTGGCGCGCCCGCAAATACGCACATAACCCTCGCCATCGATGTTGACGATATCACCGGTATCATACCAGCCCTCTCCGAGCTCGGAGCGAGGCGGCACCAACTCTCCCGGGCGCTCGTGTAACAGATAGCCCAGCATTACATTGGGCCCCTTGACGTGCAGCCGGCCACCCTCATCGACCCCGGGCACGGATCTGAGCTGGTGCTGCACCCCGGGAAGCAAACGTCCCACGGTGCCTTCCCGATGCTCCATGGGGGTATTGGCGGCCAGGGCCGGACTGGTCTCGGTAGCCCCGTAGCCCTCCAAGATCCGGACTCCGAACTTGCTGGCCCAGATCCGACGCGTCTCGTCTTGCAATTTCTCCGCCCCGGCAAAAACATATCGTGCGCTATAAAAATCATACGGATGGGCGTGGCGCGCGTAACCGGCCAAAAAGGTATTGGTGCCGAACACGATGGTCGCGTTGATGGCGTAGGCCACCTCGGGAACGATGCGATAGTGCAGCGGCGAGGGGTAGAAAAAAACGCGCATTCCCGACAGCAGCGGCAGCAGCGCGCCGGCGCTAAGGCCAAAGGAATGAAACAGCGGAAGAGCGTTTAAAATGACATCTTGGGCGTTAAAATCAAATCGTGCCGCAAGTTGTTCTCGGTTGGCCAGCAGGTTGGCATGCGACAACACCACCCCCTTGGGCAAACCCTCTGAGCCGGAGGCAAACAGGACCACCGCCGGATCCTCTGGGCTTGTGCGCTCTGTCTGGCCCTCATACCACCAGCGCGCAAAGCACGAGCGCCAGACCCCCTTGAGCTTGTCGAGGAAACCGGCTTCGCGAGATAGATCTTCCAAGTAAACGACGTCAAGTGTGTCAGAGAGCCGCCCGATCGCATCCTGCAGGTTCGCCGCCGCGACGAAACGCTGGGCGCTGATCACCGTGCGCAGTTGGGCCGTCTCGCACGCGCAGAGCAGTGCGCTGCTACCCACCGTAAAATTGAGCATGGCAGGGACTCGTCGATAGGCCAGTAGCCCCATAAAGGTGGCAATCGCGGCGACGGAATTGGGCAGCAAAACTCCAACGCGTTCCCCCGAGCGAGTTCGATGAGCCAACAGCTCACCAAGGACCAAGCTGCGCCGGATGAGTTGGCTGTAATTCAAGGGCCGGCGTTGAATGTCTTCCGCGATGCGGTGGCGCCCGCCGTTCAAGCGCCGTGCATCCAACAAGGCGGCGAAAATCGATCGCCGGTAGTCGCTGGTGGAAAACATCATCTCGGTCATGATATCGGTCAGCACGCGCCCGGCATGGCGTCGCCTGTCTCTTCCCAGCACTTGGGGCGGGGGAGAAATGCTTCTGGCCGGCAGGACGTTTAGCCGTATGTGCGGAAACCAGCGTCGCCGCACCTGCCCTTTAAGGCGCGAAAACGGCGTGTACTGGGCGCCATCAATGCGCACCGGCAGCACCCGTGCGTTCGCCTTGTCTGCTACCATCCCGCTGCCGTCATAGATCTTCATCAAAGCGCCGGTCACCGTGATCCGCCCCTCTGGAAAAATAACCGCCTTGCGGTTTTGCTGGAGGTAGCGCGTCAGCGCCTTGGAGGACAAAGGGTTGGTGGGGTCCATGGGAAAGACTCGGACGAATCTGAGAAAGGGACGCAGCCACAGGGCCTTGGCGATGTGGCTGTTGATCGCAAACGTCAGCTCGCCAGGCAAGAACGCCCACAACAGGGGGGCATCGAGAAAGGAGGTATGGTTGGCGACGATCAGCAGGCGTTCGCCGGCGTCAACGAAGTGCTCTAAGCCCGCTACGTCGACTTTATAAAGCCGGCTAAACAACCCGCGCAGCAACCGTTTTAGAAAATCCACCGCCTTGATCCTCCCGCATGTTCGTGTATAGCAACCTCGGCCGTAAAGCCTTTTCGCATGTGCAGACCTTACTATGGAGTGTATCCCTATTTCATCGCCTAGCCAGGGCGGGGAAAAGCCCCAAGAAAGAAAGGGTGGACACAGTTACCCGCTGAGGCGCTTGGGGAGAAAACAGCAGTCAGCTTAAGGGCGGATAAATAAAAGGCTGGAAATTCCGTCGCAGCTTGGGTACATTCTTCTCCGACGCTAACCACGTTGCGATGAGTAGGGGCGCGGCGCGCCGTGGCCCTGCTCAAACGACTTAGTAATCTTCCCCTTGCGGGCTGCGTGGCTCGCGGCGAATAAATCGCGAGGGATCGCTCGCCCACGCGCTCGGCCTGGCGTAAGCCCACTGGCCGAGACTGCGGTGACGCATTGTGACCCAGGCGTGCAACAAAAAGAAGAGAAAAAGTCAGTGCCGCAGAGGCAAAGACCTGATGAATATCCTAATGCTGACCAATACGTTTCCACCTTTCGTGGGCGGTGTTGCGCGCAGCGTACATGGGTTTGTCGATGAGTTTCGCAGCGAAAAACACCGAGTGCTGGTGGCCGCCCCCATGTTTGACGGAGCGTCCAAGGAAGAAACCGATGTCGTTCGCTACCCGGCCATAAAAAGTTTCAACGGCAGTGGTTTCTCCATACCCGTGCCGATCCCCGGACGTATGGCGGGGGCTTTACGCCAGTTCCGACCGGAGCTTGTTCATTCCCACCACCCGTTTTTACTCGGGACTACTGCGTTGCGGATCGCCGTTTCGCATGACATTCCTTTGGTGTTCACGCACCACACGATGTACGAAAAATACACTCATTATGTGCCCGGGGATTCGCCGCGGCTCAAGCGCTTTGTCGCCGATTTAGTGGTCGGTTATTGCAACCTCTGCAACGTCGTTATCGCTCCCAGCGAAAGCGTCGCTGAGGTGTTGCGCGAACGCAAGGTCGTGGTTCCCATCACCGTCATTCCCACCGGAGTGGACACTCGATTTTTCACCGCCGGCGATGGCGCGGCATTTCGTGACACCATCGGTATCCCGGGAGACGCGTTTGTAGTCGGTCACGTCGGTCGCTTGGCGCCGGAGAAAAACCTCGATTTTCTGACCCAGGCCGTGATCCGGTTCCTGCGAGAATACCGCAACGGGTATTTTCTGCTGGTCGGCACTGGGCCAAGCAAGAAGCAAATCGTAGCGGCATTCGCCGCCGGCGGTCTATCACAGCGTTTGCGCGCGGTGGGTGTGCGGCAGAACGCCGAACTGGCCTCCGCTTACAAGGCGATGGATGTGTTTGCTTTTGCCTCTCACACCGAAACCCAAGGCATGGTGCTGGCCGAGGCGATGGCGGCCAGGGTACCCGTGATCGCGGTGGAGGCTTCCGGGGTGCGGGAGGTGGTATGTGACGGGTTCAACGGACGGTTGTTGCGCCGTGACAGCCTGGAGGAGTTTACCGCGGCGCTGCTGCAGTTGGCGAGCGCAAGCACGAAACAAAGGCGGTACGTCCAAGCGCAGGCGTACGAAACTGCGCGCCAATTGGACATCACGCACACGGCTGCCAAGGCCTTAGAGCTTTACGCCTCCTTGATAGAAGCTTCCCACGTGCGCAAACATGTGAACGGCACACCCTGGTCGGCCGCGAGGCGGCGTCTGCGCGGTGAGTGGGGCATCGCGTGTAATTTCGTGTTTGCGGCTACCGACTCCATGCGCCCCGATCCGGTGTGGGAGATCGGCCCCGCGGATCGCGCCGCGATCCGCGTTGAACACGGCGGCAACGATAGCTCGTCCGCCGAGTCGCCGGCTACCGACAAGACCCGTTTGCGCGCTAAGTTGATGGGTTGGTTGTGGTCGTGGTTGCTAAGACTGCAATGTGCGACCTGGTGCACGAAGTACGAGGGAATAGAAAATCTAGACCAGATATTGCGCGAAGGCCGGCGGGTGATGTTTAGCTTCTGGCACGGAAAATACGTGCCCTTATTCGCCCTCCTGCGCGGTCGCTCCGCGTGCGTGTTTACCAGCCAATCGAATCGCGGAGAAGTGATTTCCGACATATGCCGGCGTTTCGGCTATCATTGCGTGCAGATCCCGGATAATGGGCGTGCTTATTCCATTAGCACCATGCGCCGTGCCCTGGTCCATCATCAAAACGGCGGCATCGCGGTCGATGGTCCCGCCGGCCCGTACCACCGAGTCAAGAAAGGTGCCATCAAGCTTGCCTCCGAGCTCGGCTATGAAGTCGTACCGGCTTCGGTGTGCGCACGCCGCCGCCGGGTGCTAAAGCACCGCTGGGATCGACTTGAAATCCCCGGGCTGTTTACCCGGGTGGGCTTCGCCATCGGCGCACCCATCCTAATTCCGCCGGACCTTTGTCCGGAGGAAGTCAGTCGGTTTACCGAAAGGCTACATCAGGCTCTGGAGTCCTTGGACAAGCGGGCGGCAGAGCTCGCGGGCGCCGCAGAGCACGCCTAGGAGCCTGTCGGGCCTAGGAAGGCCTGATTGCGGCGGTGGGGAGGGGAGCGGTCCATATTTCCATCATTTTCGTTAAGAGTTACCAGTATTCGCCTCAAATGATCGAAAATCTGTCCTCGATATCCCACGCGCCTAGCTAGGGGGGCTTGTGAAAAAATCGTCGCGAGCGAAGGAAGGTCGTGTTCCGCCGGAACGGAGGACCGTTTCGTCGGGAGCGAAACGGAGCGCAAGCCCCGAAAGGGGTGAGCCTCAAGGATGAGACGAACAACCGGAGTGTATATTGAAATACCTGAGGATCCGGAGCACCGCCGGAACACGAGATCCCGAGCGCAGCAGATTTTTTCACAAGCTCTAAAGCCGACAGGCTCCTAGCCTGCAGGCGGCGGTGGATAAGCACCCATGCCCTAGACCACGGCACCTGCAGCCACTCGGTTTGTTGATCTATGGTCTGCCGAATTTTTGCTTCGCTATCATTGCCTTTCCCCTCGCCCTTTACGTGGTCCCGTTCTACAGCGAGGAAATCGGTTTGCCCCTGGAAGAGGTGGGGCTAGCGCTGGCGGCGTCACGAGTGCTGGACACCATTACCGATCCCCTGATCGGCGAGCTCAGCGACCGCACCCGATCCCGCTGGGGGCGACGCAAGCCCTGGGTCGCGCTGGGCGCTCCCTTGTTCATGCTCTCGGCCTGGATGGTGTTGGTTCCCGGGGATAACGCAAGCTTCCACTATTTGCTGATCTGGAGTTGTCTCCTATACCTTAGTTTTACCCTGGCGGATCTCCCCTACCGCGCGTGGGGGGCCGAATTGACGGGCGACTATGCAAAGCGATCGCGAGTCACTGCGTGGCGCGAGGCTTGCGGCTTTGGCGGCCAAATCGGCTTCGTGATCGTTTTGCTTGCGCTCCAGCAGCAGGGTTACCTGACACTCCGTACCTCGCTGTGGATTGTGGCGATCACCGTTCTGCTCTTGCTTCCGCCGTTGTTGGGGATGCTGCTCTGGCGCATTCCGGAGGCGCCTGTGGAGCGCTTGCCCACCTCCGCCATGGGCCAGTGGCGAGGACTTGCCTTGCTGGTACGCAACCCGGCATTTCTGTCCGTGCTATCGGCTTCTCTGCTGTTTGTCTCCGGATTGATCGTCCAAGCATCCCTGCATCTTCTGGTCATGACCCATGTCGTGGGAGGCAGGGAGCTCTTTCCCATCATGCTGCTGTTCGAGAACATCGTCACCCTGAGCGCTATTCCCCTTTGGATTAAGATCGCCGATCACCTAGGTAAGCACCGTGCGCTCGCGCTCGCCGCACTCTGGATCGGCGGGTGGAGTCTATTGCTCCCTTTGTGCGGGCCGGGCGACTCTTGGCTACTGGTTGTCCTTCTCGTGATCCGGGGAGCGGGCTTTGCCAGCATCCTGTTTTTGGCGAATTCCATGGCCGCCGATGTCGTCGACTATGATACCGTGCAGTCGGGACGACAGCGCACGGGATTGTTCTTCGCCGCTTGGGCGATGGTGACCAAACTGGCGATCGCGCTAGGGATAGTACTGGGCACCATAATCCCGGCAAGTTTTGGTTTCGAGCCCGCCGATGCGTCCCATAGCGAGGCGGCGCTGGATGCTTTAATGGCTACCTATGGCTGGCTGCCAGGTGCCCTAATGACGCTAGGCGCGGCAGTGCTTTGGCGATTCCCCATTACCCACGAAAGGCAAAAACAGCTCCGCGCCGAGATCGCAGCGCGGCGTTGTCACCCCCCCAAAGGTGACACGCACTCGTTTTGAGGCTTGATCCGGCTAGAGATTCCTCCTATTACAGCAGGGCCCCTCTCCGCCGCCGCGCCAGGCCCAGCCATTCCAAGGTGCGGATATACACCCAACCGATATCGATCTCCCACCAGTGCCGCGAGAACTTCGCGCTGCCGGGGTGCGCATGGTGATTGTTGTGTAGCTCTTCACCGCTCAAGAGTATGCCCCAAGGAACGATGTTTCGCGCGGCATCCGTGCGGCGATAGTTGCGGTATCCCCAAGAATGACCAAGACCGTTCAAGACTCCCGCGGCCCAGAAGGGGACCCAGAGCATCTGCACCACCCAAACGATGAGCCCAGGTAACCCGAACAAGCCGACATCCATCATCAACATGATGAGGATCCCGAAGCGGCTTAGCGGTTCATAGACATGGCGCTCAAGCCAGTCGGCGGGCGTGCCTTTCCCATATTGCTGTAGGGTCCCTGCATCGCTAGCCGCGCGCTGGTACAGGAGTGTGCCCAGCCACAAGACTCGCCCTAAGCCTAGGACCTGAGGGCTGTGCGGATCGCGCACCGTATCGGCTGCGACGTGGTGCTTGCGATGCACCGCCACCCACTCGCGTGTCTTCATGCCCGCGGTAAGCCACAACCACAGTCTCAACAGATGGCTTGCCAAGGGGTGCAGATCCAAGGCCCGGTGCGCTTGATGCCGGTGCAGATAGATGCTGGCGGCGGCGATGGTAGCGTGAGTCATGGCTAGTGTGACTAGAACATAGCCTGTGGCGGTAAGCTCTAGTAGCGGCATGGTCCTCTCTCTTATTTCCGCGAGCGCCGCTTTTGCTTTGGAGCGCTTGCTGGTGGACTGGCACCTTGTTTTTGGTCGCTGCGTTTGCGTTGGTAGTCATCGATCCAGAAATACACGAATACCGAGAAAATAGCGACGGCAAAACCGGCCCCTAGGTGCTTAATGCCGGCGGCGGCGACCAGCGTGCGCAACACCATGAACGCGAGAAGAGCGCCCACTGCGGCTATCATGTTGAAACGGGTCATGACAAGGATCTTATACTTTGTCTACCTTGTTTTGATGTCTCTGCACCGCCACACGGTCAGCGGCGCGGCAGTTCGCAGGAATAGTGTGCTCTATTTCAAGGAACAGCAATAAAGCAGAGGTTAATTACGGGTTCCGCGCCCGGGGTTTGTCTTTAAGGCACTTCGAAAAATTCCATGCGTGGAATTTTTCGCAGCGCGAAGCAAAAAATGCGATTGTTGGTTCGCTTCATTTTTCAAACAGTTACCTGTTTGAAGCAGGCGCAGCATATCCCTATACCGCCGGGCACTTCGAATCCATCGAGGTGCCCTTTAGTAGAGGATCTTTGGCTGTGCCCGGTAGGAGATCTCCCTAACCTTGGCCTGCACCTCGGCAGCACCCGTGGCGGGTTTGTCCGGCGCGGATTCTGCTGTCGCGCTGACTTCGGCGTATACGATGATTTTTTGACCGGGCTCCAAACGCATAACGAATTTGCGATCGATCGGGATGTAACCCTCTTCGGGCTTTGACGTCACCCCTGCTTTTTCCTGGCTAAGGTCCAGTATGCGCGGCGAACCCGGCTCGGGCACCACGGTGAGAAACGCCTTGAGCGCACCTTCGCCTTGTTCTAGTTGCGTGCGGCTCCGATAATCCAGCTTGACCAGAATAGTTACTTGTGTCGACTTTTTTTCCTTACACTCAAATTCATGCCCCAACCGTGCCAGGGCTCGCGCCTTACCCGAACCGTTGACGGATACCTCGGCTTTGATCTCCCCGCTGTCCTTGTCTTCGTGATGGGCGGCTTGGGCGTCCGGGGAGCTCGCCTCTGAATCACCATCGACAAAACCATAATACTTGGGCTCTACCACCTTTGTCTTCGTATCTATATACATAACAAACGCGAAGCCGCCGATCAGGACGACAAACAAGACTATCATAAGGATCAATACCGTCGGCATAATAAGCCTCCTGTTTCTTGTCTTTTTCTGTTACGGGTTCCAAGTGCCCTGTTAGCCCGTTTGCGAATTCTAAACCCTCGCCTACCCCGCCTCCAGAGCTCAAAGCGCGCCGTCGAAGACGGCCGCCAGCGCTTGAGCGTGTAGGAGTCCGTTCGATGTCAGCAAGGATCCGCCGTAAATCGAACGCTCACCGTCCAAAGTTGTGGCCTTGCCACCCGCTTCTTCCACGATCACTTGCAAGGGGGCGATGTCCCACGGTTGAAGCTGCGGATCGAAGGCGATCTCTCCCGCACCCTCGGCCACCAGCACGTGCTGGAAGAAGTCCCCGAACCCCCGTGCGCGGCGCGCGGTGCGCATAAACCGCAGCGCTCCCGGCGGCGGGTGCGCCTCGGCGCTGCCGAGCAAGTCACTATGGAACACCTGGGCGCTCTCGATCTGCTGGATCTTCGAGACCCAGATCTGATCGCTGCCCCGAAAAGCGCCTGCCCCGCGCGCCGCCTTCCATCGCGTGGCGAGCGCTGGGGCAGACACGATTCCCGCGACCACTTCGTCGGCTTCCTCGATCGCGAGCAAGGTGGCAAACAAGGGTATACCGCGGGCGAAGTTGCGGGTGGCGTCTATGGGATCGACGATCAAGCATAAGGGCCCCGAGCGCTGGGGGCGGCATTGTTCCTCCCCGAGGATATCAAGCCCCGGATATTCCTCGCGCACCAGGGCACGCGCCATCCGCTCTATGGTCTTATCCGCCTGCGTTACCGGGCTGAGATCAGGCTTGCTTTCTACCCTAAGCTCTGGGGAGCGAAAAAATTGCATGGCTATGCTATCCGCCTGCTCCGCAATACGTTCCAAGAACGCCAACCATTGGCGAGGTGAGTGGCTCATCCCTTTTAGGGATTGGCGACAGTGTCGATATCGACTAGGCGGGCGCCGGTGAAGGTGAGGATACGCAGAAAGCTCTGGGGACTTAGCCGGTAATGCCATTGCTCCACCAGGGCTTCGTCGGCACCGGACACCGTTTCCTTAAACAAGGGTGGGCCGCATTTCTCCATCACTTCCAGTTTGGTGTCACCCGCTCTGACCAGGTGACTGCCGCAACGGAAGGTATCGTCAGCCAGAACGCCGCCCGCCAAACACCAGAAGATCCCGAGACATGTCATGGGTAACTTGTTGTTCATTATAACGTTCTCCGCGCGACCGCTCATTAAAAAGGCGATTGCTTGCTATCGAAACGCAACGCAAAAGCGTGGTTTTCTGCCTCATGTTCCAAACCGCTCCCTGTTTTGAAATCCTCTGCGCCCTGTCCGTATCCCGTCGTTTTCGAGGTCTCCCATCCCTGTGAGGGCGGGCACTCCGAATGAATCGAAGTGCCCTTAACTGAAGCGTCTTAGAACGCGAAAGATATGATATCTCATTTGCCAAGCGCCGGGGTCGAAATCCGGTCTTGCCCTCGACTGGCTCACCGCACGATCGCCGTGCTCTTCTGCGTTAGCGCGACGACGCCTTCAAGCGGGCACGCGCTCAACCCTTTACGCACAACACTTGTTTCAAGCCGTGCACGACCTCCACCAGGTCGGACTGGTTTTCCATCACCTGGTCGAGGTCTTTATAGGCTTGCGGGATCTCGTCGAGCACGCCTTTATCCTTGCGGCATTCCACCCCCGCCGTTTGCCGTTCTAAGTCTTCGCGCGTGAATTTTTTCTTCGCCTGTGCCCGGCTCATGCGCCGACCGGCCCCGTGGGCGCAGGAACAAAAGGAAATGGGGTCGCCCTTTCCCCTCACGATGTAGGACTTCGCCCCCATGCTGCCGGGAATGATGCCAAGCTCTCCTTCGCCGGCGCGGATGGCGCCCTTACGGGTGATGTAAAGCCTCTGTCCCTGGTGGTGTTCGAGCGCCACATAATTGTGGTGACAATTGATCGCTTCTTTTGAAATCTGAAAGCGCGGCAGTAGCGGGCGCAAAGCGTTCTGCACCAAACGCATCATCTCGCGCCGATTGACCAGGGCGTAATCCTGAGCCCAGTGCAGCGCCTCCACGTAATCGTCAAAATACTCTGCACCCTCTTGAAAATAAGCCAGGTCTTTATTGGGCAGACGGATCTGCTGGCGCTCCATGTCTTTACGTGCGAGCGCGATAAAATACTGGCCGATGGCGTTACCGATCCCGCGGCTGCCAGAGTGCAGCATGATCCAGACTCCGTTTCCCTCATCCAGGCAAAGCTCGATAAAATGGTTCCCGCCACCCAGGGTAGCGAGCTGCAACGGCCACCCTTGTTCGAGACGTGGTCTGCCCTTGGCGATCTTTGGGTGCTTATCGAGGATGATCCGCAGCCGCTGTTCCAGCGGCTTTGTGCTGGAGCGGGGCACCGCTTCCGACTTGTGCATCGCGAATCCGACCGGGACCGCGCGCTCGATAGCCAAACGCAAGGGCTTTAGATCATCCGGTAAGTGCTCCGCTTCGAGCGACAGACGCACGGCGTTCATGCCGCACCCGATGTCGACCCCCACCGCCGCAGGGATGATCGCCTCGCGGGTAGGGATGACCGCCCCCACGGTGGCGCCGATCCCCGCATGCACATCCGGCATGGCGGCGATGTGGCCAACCACAAAAGGCAGCTCCGCCATCTCGCAAAGCTGGCGATAAGCCGAAGCCTCCACCTCCTCGGTATAGATTTTTACCGGGACCTTACCCTGGTTTATGGTCTGCTTTACTGGCATTGCGGGCTTGGCGATGGGGCATCCTAGGCCGCCGCGGCTCGGGGTCGAGGAAAGAAATCGTTGGTAATTATAAACCAAAACAAATGCAAAAGAGCGGCGGATTACAATTCCGTTATGCATCTGAAAGACCTCCTCTGCAGGCAATGGATCTTCTTCCGTTTTCTCCTTGGCGATCGCGACGAGGGTCAGAGCGCCCACATGATCCCCGCTCGCAGCCGTTGCTATCGCTAGCCTATGTCTGCGGGAACTTAATTACAATCTATTGCACTAAGTGATATACTTCGCTGGTGGGAAGAGGATTCCGGACCCGGACATTCAGCCGCTGGATGCGACAGATAGGCTTGTCTGACGATGCGATTTGCCAAGCAGTCCTTGAGATGGTTCGGGGCATTGTTGACGCCGATCTTGGCGCAAGTGTGGTGAAGAAAAGGGTCGCGCTCCCCGGTATGGGCAAGCGCAGCGGCGTGAGGACTATTGTCGCTACGAATATGGCTGATCGCTGGTTCTTTCTGTACGGCTTTGGTAAGAAGGTACATGGAGCGATTTCTACCTCAGGACCTCAGGGCATGCCTTTGCGATTAACCGTGTTGGAGCGGTTTCCGATTATCTTATGGTCACAGTTCGGTTTATTAATCGAAGAACAGAATAGCGCGATTGCCGAGCAAAACAGAATCGAACAAGAGAAGTTAGACTATGCCCTGAAACTGCAAAAAAAGGCAGAATATGAACAGCGTCAAATAGAACGCGCATATGAATACCAACAGCGAGAAGAATCTATGAACACTTATTATGAGAACATGAAAAGAAAACGGAAGAACTGCCAGGATACCATATGGGATTTGGTGGGTAACAATTTAGTGAGGGAGGGGAGAAAAAATTGATGGCGCGGCCGGGCAGAGGGATGAGTTTCCAACGCTGGCCGAAGACGAACTAGAGGAACTAACTGAAGAAAGTCATGGTTAATGCCATGCTTTGATACGCTCAACTTTTTTACCAGTTGCGCCATGATAGATCTTCATCAGTAGGTCCGTGTCAATCTCTCTGCCTTGTAGCCCTTTGATGTTAGCCCAGATTTCTTTTGCTTGCTTTTCAGTTACACCGTGAAATGTCAAACAGGTGATCATGGATGCTATGTTGACTACGTACGCGCAGCGGGTTTCAGCATCGTATGTCATGGCGCTTAGCCCTCGCTCTTCATCCAAATTCAAATGGATTGCCTCGCGGAGTTCGTTAGCGAGATTGGTTGGTATTCCGGCGAGCAAAGTTTCTATCGCTTTCTGATCGTTCCGACTAGCAGATGCTGAGGATATTGCCGCTATAATCTTTTTCTTTTTACCTGCTGTATTAGTCCCATCCATTGTTGCTTCCTAGTCATTGGTTGTCCCCATTCCCTATCATCGAACATCGATTGTTATCAAATCACCCTTCTTTTTTCGCTCCATTTCAGTTGGGCGTAATCGGTCGAGCGCGCTGGTAACAGGCTGAACATGCTTGAATTATTTTTTGAAAATGGGAAGATGGGCTCCGTCCATTAGCGCTGCGATTGAC
>Ga0187892_10009288_pt1 | contig 13006 bp, 8 predicted proteins | sample MA1701073metaG_FD_139345 | JGI IMG/M metagenome (GOLD analysis project Ga0187892, IMG submission 139345) | Bio-ooze microbial communities from a basaltic lava cave in the Kipuka Kanohina Cave System on the Island of Hawaii, USA - MA170107-3 metaG ...
AGGGTGGAAACAGGTAAAGGGTTTCTCGGTCCACCGCTTTGAAGTGTGCGCTCATGCTGTAACTACGTTTCCCTCTTCTTCCCGGTTACTTGCTTGCTCGGAAAGTCCGACAGGCTGCTAGGCTGAGTTCCGCCTGCCGTGGAGACCCGCCAGACACCAGTGGAGGGCGGGAAGGGCCGGACGCACACCTCTTCTCTACCCGACTCGTTCGAACTGTAGGCCGGCCATCGTCCATTGGGAGAAAAACAGGCCCTACGTTCGATAAACTTCGTTTGTGCGAACGGTATCGGCTGGCGACTCTCGAACAGCGGCAATACCCAGACATCGGAGCTTCTGTTTAAACTCTGGTTAGTGTAAGCAAGGAATCGTCCGTCCGACGACCAATGCGAGGGGAATTTGCCTTCGTTTGACTCAAAGAGGACTTCCTCCTCACCACTGCCGTTGGTAGCCTTTTGATACAAATCCCAGTCACCATTCCGCCACGAGGTAAAGGCGATGCGAGTCCCGTCAGCCGACCAGATTGGCACGACATCCCATTCCGGGTGAAAGGTGCCTGTGATTCTCGGCCATGCGGCAGCTCATGAAATCGTCCACCTATTACTTGGCTCGAACAGCCATTCACCGCTTGGGCTGATGAGAGCCCGGTGGGGTCGCCAGGACTTACAGAATGCCACTGTTGGGAATCTTCTGCTGACGCCAGAACAGGCTGAAGCTGTGAGAACCCGTGTGCTCAGCCGTCGAGGCAATCAGCACTAATCTATTTGCGGAGGAGTTCTGTACTAGGCAGAGTGCCGGACAAATCGACACAGACATGAAAAATTGAGCTTCGGTGAAAAAGTGATTGACAAGCTGTCTTGATTTTGACTATTAGTATATTTATTTGATCGTCTAAGTAGGGAGTACAGGATGCTGTCAATGAAGGCAAAGTATGGGATCAGAGCACTCCTCTACCTTGCCAAGCAGACCGAACAGGTACCTGTTTTGATTTCTGAACTCGCTGAGAAGGAAGGAATTCCTAAAAAGTTTCTGGAACTCATACTCCTCGAACTCAAGAATCATGGGGTCCTACAGAGCAAGAAAGGAAAAGGCGGGGGGTATTTTCTGAGGAGAAAGCCAGAGGCTATCAAGTTGGGTCGAGTCATTCGAGTTTTGGACGGGCCGTTGGCACCGGTGCCATGCGTCAGCCAAACGGCCTATATTCCTTGCGATGAATGTGAGGACGAAAAGACATGCGGAATTCGATTGGTGATGAAGGAGGTTCGAGACGCGATGGCAAATATTCTTGACAACACCAGTGTTGCGGATGTTCTCGGGAAAGTACACACCGCATCCGCACGCCAAATGGAAGCATTGATGTACCACATCTGATTTTTTCGAGAATTAGTCTATTACATACATAGACTGTATTGATTTATAATTCTGCAAGCCGTTTGAGAATTCAGGGCCTTCTCAGAATTAAGTAGAAACCGATGTCGTGGCTGACGTGCGACCCGCGAATCTTGAACTGGTAGAAACGAGAAGGCTCCTAGCAGAAGAAAGTTAGGAGGACCAACCCCATGACCCATCTTCTATTCCCCGCAAATTCGTCTGCGTTCCCGTGTTGTTAGTCTTCCCGATTCCGTCCAGTTTGCACCGGGACGGTCAAACAATTCACTGTTCCTGAGCTGGCTCCCAACTCGAGCTTCAGCGCACTTTCCAGAGTCGAATTTCAGATCGGTCTCAAAAGAGACTGAACGTTTATTCATTTTTTTGGTGTACTCGTCACTCTTCGAGGCAGGCACGGAGGAGAACTCCTTATATGTCAAAGATCCCAGCAATCCTCTTACTTCTGGGCTTTTCTGCGGTGGCATGGGCTCAAAGCGGCAATAGCACGATTTCAGGCACAGTGAAGGACGCAACCAGCGCTGCGGTGCCTGACGCCAAAATCAAGGTTGTCAACCTGGATTCGGGCGTTCAGCTCGACACGGTCACGAACGAGTCGGGCCTCTACCGCATTGGTGCTCTGGTGCCAGGCCTGTACCGTGTGGAAGTCGATGCCGTAGGTTTTGACCGAATAACAAGAGGACCGATTACCCTTCAAGTCGGTCAGACGGTCGCCATCGACCTAACAGTCGAGATCGGAAAGCAAAGCGAAGCGGTCATGGTGACTGAGGCCGCGCCGCTTACAGAGTCGCAGTCTTCCAACGTCGCACAGACTGTGAACCGGCAGATGCTGGCTGGCTTGCCCCTCCCGAACCGCGCTGCTTCCTCGCTAGCTTCTCTGGCGCCGGGAGTCATCATGGTTGATTCAGGAACCGGAACCGCTGAGAACTACCCAGTATTTACCGTGGCTGGCGGGCGCACCCGCAACCAGACTTTCGTCCTCGACGGAGGAAATGTCTCGAACGCGGTAGGACTGACCCGCAACCAACAGCTCACCAGTCTTCCCGTCGATGCGATGCAGGAGTTTCAGGTCGTCGCCAACAACTACTCGGCCGAGCATGGACATTCAACGGGCGGCATCGTCCTCATGTCGACTCGGGCTGGAACCAGTGAGTACCACGGAAGCCTCTTCGAGTCGCTACAGAACGATGTCCTGAATGCCCGGAATTTTTTCGCAGCCGAGCGCCAGCCGATCCGGCTGAATCAGTTTGGCGGATCCTTTGGAGGCCCACTTCGCAAGGACAAGACATTCTTCTTTGCGACCTGGGAGCGCACACGCCAACTCACCAGCGATACCATAGCTTCCACGGTGCCAACCCTGCTGAACCGGGCTGGTGACTTTTCAGACCTTCGAACCAGTTCGGGGGCTCCTGTTCTGATCTACGACCCGGCAACGACTTCCGGAAATAACCGGCAGCCTTTTCCTGGAAACCGAATCCCGCAGGACCGCATCGACGCGGTGGCACTCGCCGCGCTCAACTTCTATCCGTTGCCGAACAGCCAGGGAACCGCGACCAATTCCAACAACTTTGTGGGAAATTCCGCCAACCGCCTCAATCGAGACATTCTGGTGGGACGAGTTGACCATCGGGTGACTTCATCGGACCTATTGACGGTTCGCTACTACCTCAACAACAGCGACACTTACAACAGCGGAACGTATGGCATTCCGGAAGCAGACCCACTCGGCGATATCACCGACGTGCGCGTGCAAAGCCTGCTTGGTGCTTACACACACATCTTCAACCCTTCGTTATCCAACGATCTGCGCGTTACCTACTTGCGTCGAAAATTTAACGACTCCCGTCCCGGCGCAGGTGAAAATCTGGCCGGCCAAATCGGATTGAAAGGCGTGACAGACGCCGCCTTCCCGGCATTCACCATTCCCGGGTATGCCACGCTGGGCAATCCTTCCGCGGTCGCACGCTTTCAAACGCCCATTCTTGACCGGCAGATCTTGAACGCGCTCTCCTGGTACAAAGGCAAACACGCCTGGAAATTCGGCGCTGAATTTCGAGCGGGTGCCAACGATGAGATCCGCGATCGGGGCTCGGCTGGGAACTTCACGTTCAGCCCACTTATCACAAGGTCGCCGGGGGTTGCAGGCGGTGGAAACGCGCTCGCCAGCTTCCTTCTCGGGGAAGTGAATGCAGCCAGCATTCAGGTCTCCGACAAGATCCAAACTCGTGCTTCTTATCTGGCGTTCTACGCGCAGGATGACTGGCGCATCACCGATCGCCTCACCATCAATGCCGGCCTGCGGTGGGAAGCTGAGTTCCCTCGGCGAGAGATCAACAACAAGATGAACTCGTTTGATGCCTTGGCCATCAACCCAGTGTCGGGAACTCCCGGTATCGTGACATTTGCGGGTGTCAATGGCACTCCTGAGCGCGCCTTCGCCACCGACAGGAACAACTTCGGACCCCGCCTGGGCTTCGCATACCGTATTCCAGGAAATCATGAGACGGTTATCCGCGGCGGCGGTGGAGTTTTCTATGGCCAGACGGTGAGCAACACCATCGGAGATACAGCCGCTCTAGGTTTTTCTGACGCAGCTAGCTACGTCGTGGCTCTCGCCGAATTCCAGAGCGCTTTTCGGCTCCGAGAGGGATTCCCGGCATTTTCACGCCAACTGCTTACATCAGCCTTCGGCGCCGTACCCCTTAGCCAAAGGCCGAACACGGCCATCTCGTTCTTTAATCCAAGGCAGGTTGCTCCCCTCTCGTATCAGTACAATTTGGGAGTTCAGCGCGAAGTCGCGCGCAGCCTGCTGGTTGAAGTTGGCTACATGGCCAACATCAGTCACCATCTGACAGCGAACGATTTCAGTCTGAACCAGGTGCCACCGGAACTCATGGGGCCTGGCGACGCTCAACTGCGCCGCCCATTCCCGCAGTTCAGCAACGTCACGTGGATCAATCCGTCCATCGGCAACTCGACCTACCACGCCGGGTTCGTCCGCGCGGAAAAGAGGTTCGGAAGCGGCTTCTCTTTTCTGACTCATTACACCTTTTCCAAGTTCCTCGACGACGTGGAGTCTGCCAACGAATACGGAATCACCGGAAACTATATGGATGCCTACAATCGCCTGCTCGACAAGGGACGAAGCGGCAGCGATGTTCCTCACCGCTTGATGATCACGGTACTGTACGAGATTCCGTCCTTCCGTCGAGGTCGGTTTATGAACGTCGTGCTAGGAGGCTGGAAGGTTGGCGTCCTGCAAACGGCCCAGTCCGGCGCACCCTTCACCGTCATCACTGCGGCGAACACCACCAACGCTTTTCCTGCCGGGCCGTTGCGACCAAACATTTTGCGCGATGCCATACTGCCCAGTGGTGAGCGCACAATCACACATTGGTTCGACACGACGGCCTTTGCTGCTCCTGCGCCCTTCACCTTTGGTAACTCACCTCGCTCGGGCTTGCGCGGCGATGCACTCGTAACAACAGACGCAACACTGGAAAAGACATTCAAGATCACCGAGCGGTGGAAGTTTGACCTTCGTGGCGAGTTCTACAATCTGTTCAATCACACCAATTTCAACATTCCAGGCTTCACGTACGGCGCGGCTGACTTTGGAGTGGTGTCAAGCGCTCGTCCTGGACGCACGGCACAGATTGCGCTGAGGCTGAGCTTCTAGCCTTAAGAGCGCGATCGGGCTGCCCAAGAGCATCGCGAGGGCCGGTTGATGATCATCACAGATCAGGAGAAACATCGAAATACTGAAGAGGCGATCCTGCGCACCATAAGAACGCTCCACGACGGATCCGTCGAGATCATTGTCCAAGACTCAAAGGTTATCCGGGTGAACGTGCAATTTGCGAAGACCCGGAAGACGAAATCAAAAGACGCTGGGGTCAGTGTCTCGGTATGTCCGTAGAAGAGGCTCGGCCAGAGTGTGGCGCTCGATGCGGCAGGCGGACTGGAGATCTCGATTCTATGGTCCTGTCTTGCTGGCTGTGTCGTGTCGGGCCTTCAGCTTCCGAACGACATCCTGATGAAGGCGTGCGACATTCTGCTGCTCTGAGGGATCGCTTTCGAGATCGAACAACGAAAGAGCTTCCGCCGGCTCCGGGCCAAATGTGCCTGGGTAATCGCTGGGGTGAGCTTGCTCGTAGGGTGCGAGAATAGTAACGCCATCAGGCCCACGCGGGTCGATCCACTTCTCGTCCGGTTTGAACCTCTTTTGCTCCTTCGGTGGGACGACGTGGAGTTTCCATTTTCCGCTCCGCACGCTGACGATGCGGTCGGCCAACATGCTGAAGATCGCTTCGTGCTGACTTACAGCGTTTGAGGTCAGGAGTGGCAGAAGGTCTTTCCCATCGATCGGCCGATCCGCCGGTGGGGCTATGCCGGCTGCCCTGAGGGCGGTTGGAAACAGATCCATCATGATCGCTGGCGCTTCATTGACATGACCTGATGGGATCCTGCCAGGCCAACGGGCGATGAGCGGAACTCTGAGGCCCCCTTCCCAATTGTTGCTCTTCATCCCTCTCAGCCCACCGGTGCTGCCTCCGTACCATGGGCCGTTGTCGCTTGTGAAGATGACCAGAGTTCTCTCGTCAAGTCCGAGTTGCTTGAGCTTCTCGAGAACCTGACCGACGCTCCAATCCAACTCAAGAAGAGCATCGCCATACAAGCCGGCGCCACTCTTCTTGTAGAATTCCTCGGAAGCCGCCAACGGCTTGTGAGGCATGGCTTGCGGGAAATAGAGGAAGAAAGGTTTGTCCTTGCTGCGCTCAATGAATGAAAGTGCTCGCTCGGTGTAGCGCTTCGTGAGCGTAGCTTGCACGAGCGGATACTCCACGACCCTCTCACCGTCGATCAATTGCACCGGGCGCATGTCGTTGCTATAGAGAATGCCCAGGTATTCCTGAAAACCGTGCCGTGTCGGGTAGAACTCAGGCTTGTGACCGAGATGCCACTTGCCGATGATGGCGGTTTGATAACCGGCTGATTGAAAGGCTTCGCCCAGCGTGATCTCGGAAGCACGAATGCCGACATCGTTGATTCCCGCATCCGGAGCGGGATTGGTGGTGATGCCGTTTCGAAAGGGATATCGGCCTGTCAGCAGCGAGGCTCGAGAAGGAGCACAATAAGGTGTTGGGCTGTAGAAGTTGGTGAGCCGAGCACCTTCTCGCGCCATGCGATCGAGATTGGGAGTCTTGAATTTCGGATGGTCGTACACACCCAGGTCGCCCCACCCCAGATCGTCTGCCAGGATGACCACAACATTCGTGTGTTGAGCAGAAGAAGGTGTTTGGGCCGTGAGTGGAGACATCCAGCCAAAGAAGCTGATGAGAGCCAGGACAAAACAGCACAGCTTCGCCTTGACAGGTCTTGCCGACTCTACCCACCAGGCCGAAAGGTTGTTGAGCTCGAGACTTCTACCGCGATTGGAACACCGGAGGTTGTGAACGTTTGGCGTTTCCATGATTGAATGGTCTGCGATTAAAAACGACGAGTACCGGCGACCTCATACCTACCGGTTGCTTGGCGGTCGCCGCTCGAACGACCGAGTTGGCAAGGGGGTGCCGGTTTCTCGATCGAACTCATCAACCGTGCGTGACTTTGGCAGGTGGTCACCGGTGCTTCGTTGCCATTCGCCGAGCGCTTTGCGCAGTTGATTCAGCTGCGTTAGATGCTTAGGGTCACCCGCGAGGTTGCGCAGCTCATGGGGATCGACCTCCGTATCGTAGAGTTCTTCCTCAGGTCTCGGTTTGGTGAAGCAAGCGAGTTGAGGCTGCGAAAGCTTTCCCTCATCCCGAAGGCGGCGCATGGCTTGAAAGGTAAGGCTTCGCACGGCATCGGCCGGCGGAGTGCCGGGAATGTCGGGATAATAATTGCGAATGTATTTATAGCGTTCGGAGCGCACGGCTCGCGCATGGTCGTCGAAGTCGTGCCAGTGGCGCTCAGCAAACACCGTCTCACGGATGACTGACTTGGGAGTCTTCAATATGGGCAAGAAACTTTTCCCTTGGAAAGAAGACTCGGCTTTGATCCCAGCCAGGGCTAGAAAGGTTGGGGCGAGATCAACCGCACTGACAAGACTGTTGCTGGCACTCCCTGACTTGACTTGTTTTGGCCAGCGCACGAGCCAGGGAGCTTTGATCCCGCTGTCGTACAGAGTCGTCTTGGCACGCGGAAATGGTCTTCCGTTGTCGCTGAGGAACAAGACGAGCGTGTTATCGCGTTCTCCTTGCCTATCCAGCTCCGCGAGAAGCTCGCCCACGTTGTCGTCAAGGCGCGTAATCTCGTCGTAGTACAAGGCAAGATCCTTGCGGGTTTCGGGAACATCAGCCAGATAGGGAGGTACCACCACATCTTCGAGACGATGCGGATTCGGAATAATGCCTTCTTCATAGTTGCGGTGGGGATCGAACGCCGCCAGCCAAAGAAAGAAGGGTTTGCCTTTGGGACGAGCTCGGAGCGTGGGAAGCCATTCGCCGGCGCCACTCGCTCCGCTGGCGTCCGCTTTAGGGGCCGGGCCGGCGGGGTTGGCGAGTCGAAAACCAGCCGGGTTGGCCTCCTTCACGAGATCGAAACGGTCCTTCACGGCTTCTCCCAAATGCCACTTGCCTGCGGCTGCAGTCCAGTATCCAGCTCTTTTCAGCAACTCGACGAAGGTGACTTGATTCGGCGCCAGAGGCCAATGCAACTGCTCGGCTCCGGTGCTGTGTGGATAACGGCCCGTGATCATGCTGGAACGGCTTGGGCTGCAGGAACTGGCGGTCAGAAAGGCTCGATTGAAGCGCATGCCTTCTCGCGCAAGCTTGTCAAGATTGGGTGTGCGAACGGTTTTGTGACCGTAAGCGCCGCAATCGTCCCAGGCCATATCATCCGCAATCAGGAGGATGATATTCGGACGGCTGGGTTCAGCTCCTTCGATGGTCGGCGTAACCACGAAGGCCAGTTGAATCTGCAGCAGCAGAAAAAAAGCCTTGCCCAAGCGTGAGAGATTTCTCATTGGTATAGCCCTGCAGCCCCTCGGTCTTGATCGCGGACCGTGGGTTCAGCCAGTTGAGCTCAATTGATCGTGAAGCGCGACTACGATAGCAAACTCCTTCGAAAAAACGAACTGTTGCGCTTGCGTCATAATCCGGGCTCGTCAGCAGTATTAGAGTTGGGAAAACTCGTGCACCCAACAAAGCATTCACGGATCGAAACGACTCATATACAATTCAGTTTAAATCACTCACAACGATCGCTCCTCAAGAGTGGAGACCGACCAGACTTTCGAAGTTTCCTTTCTACGAATGTTGCAGAAGTACCCTTGGAGGTTAGGAAAACCATGAGAACCAAGAATGTCCACATTGCTGTGCTCACGGGCCTCTTGGCGGTTGTGACGACGCCTATTCTTCATGCCCAGATCGCTTCCGGAAGCATCGTCGGTACAGCGTATGACCCAAGCAACGCTATTGTTGCCGGCGCAGAGATTACCCTCATCAACACTCAAACACAGCAAAGACGAACCGTCGTCACTGACTCTGCCGGGAATTTCACGGCGGCACAACTTCCGGCGGGTGTTTACACCATCAGCGGCACAGCGCCCTCTTTCAAACGCCAGGAGGTTGAAAACATCACGCTACTGGTGAATCAAACCGTTCGCATGGACGTGCATTTTCAAGTTGGTGAGGTCACTGAGGAAGTGACAGTTCAAGCCAGCGCCGTGACCCTGGAAGGAGAGACTTCCTCCGTTGGCCAGGTCATTGAACGCGAGCGAATTGTCGACCTGCCGTTGAACGGCCGGAATTTTATGCAACTGGCCAATATCTCTTCGGGAGTCGTGCCGGCCTACAACGCTCGCAGTGCAACTATTACGAATCAGTCGGGGCGCGAGGATCTCGCGGTGCATGTCTCGGGAGGACGCGGGGACACCAACAGCTACCTGCTGGATGGCGTGGAAATGCGGAGTTCCTGGTTCAATTCGCCGAGCATTCTGATTTCGGTCGATGCCGCCCAGGAATTCAAGATTCAGAAAAACCTGTTCAGCGGAGACTATGGCCAGGGTTCGGGTATCGTGAGCATGGTGACTCGCTCAGGCGGCAACGACTTTCACGGCTCCGTCTACGAGTTTTTTCGCAACGACAAACTGGATGCCGCCAACTTTTTCGATAACTTCAACAATCGCCCCAAATCGCCGTTGCGCTACAACCAGTTTGGCGCTTCGGCAGGGGGCGCCATCTTGAAGAACAGGTTGTTCTTTTTCGGCAACTACGAAGGATTCAGGAACCGTCGTTCAAGCACACTGACGGCTCTGGTTCCCACGCGCGCCCAACTGAATGGAAATCTTGCCGGTCTACCCTCCACCCGCAGCGTGGCCGGCGTTCCAACGATTATCGATCCACTGACAGGGCAGGCGTTTCCAGGTAATGTCATTCCCGCCGATCGCACGTCGCAGGTCGCCCGGAACTTCATTCAATACATCCCGGAACCCACTCCTGGCTTCAGCGTTGCCGGTCGAAACACGGTGGCCACTCGCAGCCGGGATCGCAATGACGATCAGTATACGGCCCGCCTGGACTACACACTATCGGAGAGGGACTCCTTCTTCGGCCGCTACACGGATTTTGATTCAACCTTGCAAGCCCCCGGCCTGCCAGTTTTTTCGGGAAGCATCTTCCCTTACTCCGGCAAGAACTTCATCTTTCAGGAAACGCACGTTTTCAGCCCGCGCACGTTGAATGTAATCAAGCTTGGCTACAATCGAGCCAAGGTATTCAACTCTTGGTACCCCGCTGACCGCAGCTTAGCAACCGAGATTGGTTTCAAGAACATGAACCAGGTACCCGCTGAGTTTGGGCTGCCGAACTTCAGCGCGACTCAAGGCTATACACTCGGAGGCGGCGGTGGCATCAACCAGGGAGGTATCGATAACCTGTACCAAATCAGCGATACCGTTTCCCTCAATCGTGGCCGTCACAATTTCAGCTTCGGAGTGGATTTCCGAGCCGTTCAGTTTCAGCTGCGTCTCGGTCTCAACAATAACGGTACCGTCGCGTTTGACGGGCGCTACAGCGGCAGTTCAGTAGCCGACTTTTTGCTCGGTTATGCTTCCTCAGCAACAGCTCAGGTGGGTTTGGGATTGGCGAATTGGCGCTCGAAATCGACAAACCTGTTTCTGGCTGACGACATCAAGCTCAACTCGCGCCTCACCTTGAACTTGGGGTTGCGCTATGAGTACGACACGCCTTTCAGCGAGATCGATGGGAAAGAAGGGTATTTTGACACCTCCAAGAAACAATTAATTGTTGGGCTCAGTGAGAGCCAAACGCCATTACGTCTTCCGAATGTTGTTTTGGATCCCAGCCTGCGTCCTGGCGTCTGGTTCAAAGACAGGAACAATTTTGCGCCGCGCATCGGTCTGGCTTACCGTCTAACAAACACGGCAGCTATTCGGGCGGGCTACGGTGTGTTCTACGCCAAGACGCAGGGAAATGAGCTGCAGTTTAAGATCAACACACCGCCCACCGTAGTCGTGGCGACCCTCACAGGCTCCCTGACCACACCAAACCTGCTCGTAGATCGGGATCTGTTCCCAAATCCGGCCAGCCCAACTTTTCCGGTGAGCACGCTTTCCCCGTTCTCTGTCGATCCCGGTGACCGCACACCTTATCTGCAGCAGTGGAACTTAAGCTGGCAACAGGAATTGGCAGGCCAGCTTCTAGGCGAGGTGGCGTACGTGGGCAGCGTGGGCCATAAGCTGGCTGAGAGAACCAACATTAATCAGGCTGTGTTGCCAGCGAATCCAGCGAGCCCGACGCCGATTGCCGAGCGCAGACCGTTTCCGACATTCGGCGATATTCTTTCCGCTTTGTTTCAAGAGAACTCCAACTACAATTCGCTGCAAGCGCGGTTGGAGCGGCGCTTCTCGAACGGCCTGGCGTTCCTGCAGTCTTACACCTGGTCGCACTCGATCGACACCGCTTCCCGCGGCTCAGGCGGTTCGTGGCATCAGAACATTCGGAATCTGAGGGACGACCGTGGCAGTTCAGACTTCGACGTACGCCACCGGTTCGCCAGCAGCTTTAGCTATCAATTGCCCTTTGGGAAAGGCCGCTCCTGGTTGTCGAATGCGGCAGGGGTAACCGGCAAACTTGTCGAGGGCTGGCAGGTCCACGGAATCGCGAGTTTCAACACCGGCAATACTTTTTCCGTCACGGTTTCCGGTGACCGGGCCAACGTCGGGGGCTTCCCCTTCCAGCGAGCCAACCGGAGCTGCGATGGCAATCTCCCGCGCGGAGATCGAACCTTCCTTCGCTATTTTGATACCTCGTGCTTTACGGTGACGCCGTTAGGCACTTTCGGGAATGCCGGAAGAAATGTGGTTGAAATCCCGGGTCTTAACAACTGGGACTTGTCACTATTTAAAGACACACAGCTGACCGAAAGCTTCAAACTTCAATTTCGGGCCGAGTTCTACAATGCCTTCAACCACACTCAATTCGGACAGCCCGACCTCGGTGTGCAGAGCGCTTTCTTCGGTCAGATTTCCAGTGCTCGTGCCGCTCGCGAGGTCCAGTTCGGCCTGAAGTTGCTGTGGTGACAGCGAGAGAGCGATTGCCCAAGGAGCAAAAGATGAAAGTCAGAATCTTTTTCTTAGCCGTCCTGTCTTGTGTTGGGTCAATCGGCCCCCGGGTCCACGCGCAGGGACAGGCTCAGCCAGTTCGCAACGTGCTCTTTATTATGGGTGACGATCACTCCGCCGACGTGTTGGGCTGCTACGGCAACAAGATCGTGCGGACGCCCAATCTCGATCGGCTGGCTTCACGAGGAACTCGCTTCGATCGCGCCTTCGTCAACTGTCCAATGTGCACCCCCTCGCGGCAGTCGTTGATCACCGGCAAACTGCCACACTCAGTGGGTGTCACGCTTCTGCAGACGCCGCTGGCCGAACAGCAGGTGACAATTGCCGATCATCTAAAGGCGCAAGGATTTGCTACAGGCGCTGTTGGCAAGATGCATTTTAATAGCGACCTGAAGCACGGTTTCGACTACAGATTTGACAAGCCGGATCATCAGAAGTATTTGCAAGAGCATCCGCCTAAACCGTTGGCAGCAGGGACCAAGGTGAAGCCTGTGTGGAGGCCGTTCAAAGATCCGGCGCGCGTTTGGCTCAATGCCGATGGTCTGCCCGTCGGGATCATGGACGCCGACAGCGAGGGAACGTATTTTTCCAACAAGGCGATCGAATTTTTGCGCAACAACAAAGACAACCGCTTTTGCCTTTGGGTGAGCTACAACCAGCCCCATTCACCTTTCGATTTTCCGGTTGAGTATGCCGGCAAGTACGATCCGGCGAAGATGCCCTTGCCGCAAACCTCCGCCGAAGACGTTCCCTGGATTCCCGCTATCTTCAGAGATCTGACCGACGTGGACAAACGCGGCATCCTCGCTGCGTACTACAGCGCCGTCGAGTATCACGACAAAAACGTCGGTTTGGTTCTGGACGAACTCAAACGTTTGGGACTCGAAGAGTCAACGCTTGTGGTTTACGTGGGCGATCACGGATATTTGCTTGGGCATCACGGACGTTTCGAAAAGCATTCGATGTGGGAATCGGCGGTCAGAGCACCTTTGATTG
>Ga0187892_10009289_pt1 | contig 13004 bp, 22 predicted proteins | sample MA1701073metaG_FD_139345 | JGI IMG/M metagenome (GOLD analysis project Ga0187892, IMG submission 139345) | Bio-ooze microbial communities from a basaltic lava cave in the Kipuka Kanohina Cave System on the Island of Hawaii, USA - MA170107-3 metaG ...
CAGGAGTTTACTCAACGAATAGTGATACCAGTCTATAAATACAATATGGCTAAGTTGGAGTCACAAGAAGTAATAAAGATCAGACAGGCTATAGACATATTTCTAAACAAGTCAGAGGCAGCATTGAAGGAAGATATGCGTACGTCTTATGAGGAAGCAAAGAAGAAGAAACTGGAGGAACTAGAACATGAAAAAGTGTCCTGATTGTTTTAATGGGATCAGACGAGATGTAGTAGTAGGTATTGATGAAGATGGTAATGAAATTACTTCCGATGTAGAATGCAATAGATGTGACGGTCTTGGAAATATTCCAGAGGGATCATATTTGAGATGCAAATTAGGATGCCGTATGTAAAGAAATGACACCTAAGCTTACTGAATTACTTGTTTTTATATGTACTTCATGTTTAAATGCTAAACTCTTCTGCTATTGTGATTTTGGGCAATTTATCCAAATACCTCTAAAACTCCAGTATCATGAGAGAAGACAATTTGTAATTAAGAATCCAAATGGATTAGGAAAAGTAATAAAGAAATGAAAAATAAAGTAATTCCATTTAAACTATTGAGTGCACACGATAGGCTAGATGCTACATTTTGGGTGGAACATGATATTGATAATTGTTCAAAGTGTCAGGCGGTGCTAAAGAAATGAGTTGTATGTGTTGTCCTAAGCCAGAATGCGGTGGAGAAATAACAATTATAGATGGTATTGCTACTTGTAAGAAATGCGGATGGCATGAATAAGTGGGAAAGGTTAGTTACTTTGACGCCATGTAGTAAGTGTGGTACAAAGCGTAGAGTAGTGTTTCCATGTCCAAATTGTGGAAACTAGCAATTAAATTCAGCAATAAGTTCTTGAAGTATCTTGGACTAACGTGGATAATACATCTATATTTGTGGGCAGTGTTGACACCTTGGTTCTTTTGGTACTTACAATATTCAAATAACCAATATATAACATGGATATGGCAAGCACCGATAATGGCATTATTGACGAATTATCCATTAGGTAAGATGTGTGAGTGGTTCATACCTAGATGGGATGCATTGATCGATAGGAATGTAAAATGAGGATTTCGTTAGACTTTGATGGCGTTCTGTCCCAGACAATGGAACTATGGTGTACAAGGTATAATGAAGTATATCCAACTAGAATACCAATTACAGTAAATGACATAAAGCATTGGTCGTTTTTCATAGACTTTGGGATGGACGTTACACAGGCATTTGAAATATTTGATTGGTGTTGGGGACATTGGGAGCAATTACCACAAATGGAGGCATGTCAAGACGACAAAACTAGACGATTGATGGAATTAGGAGAGGTAGATTTAGTTACATCGGTTGATGCGAAACACACAGAGGACGTATTCAAATGGTTAAAATCTCATAAGATCAAGTACAATAATTTAGTACACAAGGAAGCAAAGCAAGAGTTATCTTATGATATATTTATTGATGATAGTCCAATCAACGCGGTAAATATTGCAAGACAGAACAAGATTTGTCTATTGTATAATCAATTATGGAATAGAGGACTGATTGGACGAAACATAATTCGTGTATATAGTTTAGATCATGCCATTGATAAAATAAAAGATAAATTGACGATTCCGAATCCATACGATCAAATTAAATGATTAATTTGTAAAATAACCAATATATATTAAGAGTATTTGATGCACAGTCATTCATGGCGAATAGACTGCAAACTGTTCTTGTATCAGATACTCATATTGGGCATAAGTTAGGGCTAAAGTCAGATACGGCATTAGCCGAAGAACATACAAGTGAACTAGAAAATAATATTCAAGAGGTGATGTGGGAGGCATGGAAAGAGTTCACTAAAAAATATAGAAATCCAGATTGTCTCATTCTACTGGGAGACATTTGTGATCTATTAAAAATGAGTAGAAAAGAAAATGAGATGTGGTCAGAAAATTCTGGTGATCTATTACGAGAATCTGAAAAGTTAATGAGTATGTTTGGAAAACCAAAACGCATATTTGCAATAAAAGGAACTTCTGCACATGCAGACGCACAGCACGTTACAATAGAAAAAGATCTTGCAGAAAGACTAAATGCACACATGTATAGATTTAGACGTTTACATAAATTTGCTGTAATTAATTTAGCACCAGAAGGTGGAAAACCAGCACTATATCATGTAACGCATCACTTGAGTTCGACTACGAATTGGTATAGAGGAACAGCACCAGCAAAAGCAATTATGACATTAATGCTAAACGAATCTCATTTTATAGATAGAAAGGTATGGGATAAAATAGTTGGAATACTTAGAGGACATGTGCACCATTATTGGTATGAAGAATCAGACTCTAGACGAATGGTGATAAATCCATGTTGGCAAGGACAAACTAATTGGATGATCGAGAAGCATCCAGAATCGCCTCCAAGTTTAGGTAGTGTAATATTAAATCACTATAAAGATGGTTCATTTGATAAAGAAAGGTTTATGATTCCAGTAGAGAAACTAAGACAGCCAGTGTTTCAAGCGGAACCAGAAGGTGTAGATTCTGTTGGATAAGGTTCATGTGTTTAAGAAACCAGTCATATTAGCAACATTTGAAGGAAATTCGCACCATAGTTATGTAGACAATAGACAAAAAATATACAATGCAGTAAAGAAATTACAGCCATGTGTTATGGTACAAGTTATTGATGTTACTGGACTAGGAAAGACTTGCGTAGAGAGGCATTTGTCTGAAATGACAAAACTGCCAAACGATAGTGATAGAAAAATATATTATGTTTATGGAAAAGTTCAGTATGAATACAATGTTGTTGTTGCTAGAATTTATGCAACTGCTGTAGATAGATTGCCAACAAAAGAGCCAGTTGTAAAAAAGACCTTATTAATGGTTAAAGAGGAAGGACATTAGATGCTAGATACATTTAGGTTGCATAAGTTGTTGAGTTCTAATGACATTAGAATAGACAATCATACAAGGACGGCATACGCGTGTGAAGCATGCGGTTGTATCGTTTATGACAAATTGAAGCACGCTGAGGCGATGCATAATGGAGCGTCTCCAGTTATTGTCAACACCTTTACAGACAATGATAGAAGGTTGAATAACAAAGAAGATAAAATTCGTAAGGCTGGAAAGAAGATACTGATATATAAGTCAGATGATGTACCTAAGTTGTAGGATATGGACATATTTGGAAAGAAACTAGTTGATGCGAAAGCGTACAATGAGTATCAGAAGCAATTAAGTGTTGTAGAAAAAGCATACACTGAAAATATTATTAGACCAAATTTAGATACTCTATGGTTAAATAGTGACGTTGGAGCAAAAGTACCAGTTTATCCGTTTCCACTACCAGTAATATATGATATGTCGTGGAGTGTAGATGCTCTACGAATACCATTAGAAACACTAAGGAGAGAGATATTTAGAAACGGATTAGAATTAAAGGAACGATGGAAATTCAAGTGCTCAAATTGTAAAAAAGAATTTCAGTCTATGCCAACAAACGATAAGGAAGAGTTGGAATGCGATTCTTGTCACAACAAAAAACTTGTAAGACCAGATCCACAGCATAGATTAAAGTTATTTTCTGTGCTTACGAAACCAATGAATAACAACGGTCAGACGTTAGAAGATATTCTATTTGAAGTAGAACGAGATTTAGATGTTGCCGATATTGGATTTATTCTATTATTGAAGACATACGATATAGACAATTCAACAATGAATGTAGTAGGAGAAGAATTGGACGAACTACTTAGAGGTAGTCCAACACAAATACATTTGATTGCAGATAGGAAAGGCAGGTTAGGATATGATGATAATCAAAAGAAAGTTTATGTTTGTCCAAATCATAGAGAGAAGAGACAATATCAAGATCGTTGTCAAGAGTGTAGAACACAATGTTTAGAAGCCATTGCAGAATCGAACAACATGTTTGCAGCATCTCCAGCATCTGATGAGAAGATAACAATATATGGAAAAGGAGAAGTAATTTGGAAGAGCAAATATCAGCCTAGTTTGTTGTATGGATATAGTCCGATCTATGCAGTGTGGATGAAAGTTTTGACGTTATATCACATGGACACCTATATGCTAAAGTATTATGACAAGATGCGACCGCCAAGAGGATTGCTTGTAGTATCGTCTAGAAATTTTGAGAGTATGAAAAAGGCGTGGGATTCCGTACGAGAAAAGGCAAAGGAAGATCCATATATGATATATCCGCTAATGGTAGAGACAGACAAATCTGGTAAGGCGGTTGCTCAATGGGTTAATTTTATGGATTCGTTAGAGGATCTACAATTTATAGATGTTAGAAACGAGTATAGAAGAACTATTGGAGCATCTTATGGTGTTCTACCTCTATTTAGTGGGGATCTACCTAGCGGATGGAGTAATGAAGGAATGCAAGTTACAGTTACAAACAGAGCAGTAGAGTATGGGCAACGTGTTTTGTTCAATGGATTTTTGCAGCCATTAGCAAGAATGATGGGAGTGGATGATTGGATATTACAAATGAAATCGTCAGAAATAATAGATGAGTTAAGAGACTTACAGGTAGAACAACAAAAGATTCAGAATGCAGTTGCAATGCATGGCATGGGATTTGAAGTAGAGTTTACACATACTGGTGAGTTTAAATTTTCAAAGAAGCCAACGTTGCAAACAGAAGGAAATGGAGATACTGGAATGAATGCAAACAAACCATTTGTTAGAGAGGACATGCAAACGCAATTTGAAGGACAGCCATTGGCAGGAAGACCTAGCGAACAAGGCGGAATGGCAGAAGGGCATCCAGCAAGCGGAAGAGGTACTAGTCTAAGTCAAAAGACAGATGATGGTTGGTTTGACGAAATAGAGAAGAATATGTTGAATATAGATGGACTAGACGAAACTATTAGGAAGGCTGCAATCAATGATGTTAGAGAAGAAGCAGTTAGTAGTGCATGGATTGGAAATTATGATGAGTTAGATAGTACATTTTCTAGCATTGCCAGAAGTTACATACAACAAGGGTTTGCTACGAATAGTACAAAAAGTTCTGTAATAAATAAATTAACTAGAATATTAGGAATGCCACAAGATCAAGCAGAACGAGTAGTAAAAACAGAATATAATTATATGTTGAATAGAGCCAGAGAGTTAGCATTTAAATCTCAAGATAAAGAGGGAACATTTAGGTATAGTTGGGAGACAGGATTGAGTCCGTGTGAGGCATGTTTAGAGATTGCAGTAAAGACAGCAAATGGAGTTCCATTAGAGAGATTAAAGGAAATAATAAGAGAAATATCTTTGAAACATGGTCATAAAGCAAATAGAGCACTATTAGTGCATCCAATGGACAAATGTTATATAAAGAAAGTAAAAGAAGTTAAAAGTAAACAATATAAGATAAAAAGAGTAAATAAAGGCGAAATAGAGGTAGATGTTAATGAGTAGTCAGAAGGAAGAATTTGAGATTGTAGATCCTCCAAACAGTGAGTTTGATTTTGTAGCAGGAGAGTCTAGGACACTAAAGTATAAGATAAATAACAATACGCCATATACACTTGTAGATATAGAATTAGCAGCAAGAACAAAGAAGAAAGTAGCCAAAGATAAGTTTGAAGATACCGTACAAAATTATGCTAAAGTCATTAAAGCACCAACAGAGATAGAGCCAAGAAAATCTGCTGATGTGCTTGTAGAAGTCAATGTGCCATTGGATTATAATGAGAATGTTGTTAAAGATAATGAAATTATTTTAGTTCCGTTTAGAGTAAATATTGCTTGGAAAGCAAATAAGGCAATAAAGGAGTTGTAGGACATGTGTTCATTAATTAGTGGGGTGATAATGCATGGCTGATGCCGAAATTACAATCAAGGATGAGACAGAGGGTGTAGGAACAGCGAATGTCGATACAAAATCATTAATAGGCGTTGGTGGAAAGATAGTCAATAGACAAGTTGCAGTTATAGGTTCTCCAGCAACATTTGGTCAAGTTGCAGAGGTTAATGCTAATTCAGAATTGCTAGTTAAACATACAGATGCAATACCTGTAACAGACAATGCTGGATCGTTGACAATAGATGGTAGTGTTGCAATATTAGCAGGAACCAATAACATAGGTGATGTAGATATTTTGACAATAGCAGCAGGAGCAAATAGAATTGGAAAAATAACGATACGAAATTCGGCAGATGCAGCAGATATTGATCCATTAGCAGAATCTACATTTACAACTAGAATAAATACACAAGGACAAAAGACTATGGCTTCAAGCACGCCAGTAGTTATTGCATCAGATCAGACAGTAATTCCAGTAAGTGATAATGCAGGAAGCATAACAGTAGATGCACCAGTTGGAACGCCAGTAGCTTCAAGACTGTCTGATGGTACAGCATTTCTAACAACTACATCTGGAAGACTAAGCGTTGATGCTTCTGGAGTAGCAGTACCAGTAACAGACAACTCTGGATCTATAACAGTAGACCAAGCAACAGCGACAAATCTTAAGGCAGAGGTTGTTGGTATAAGTTCTGATAATTCCGCAAACACAACAACAAAACAGGCAGTAATTCCAGCAAGAGCAAATGCCTCAGACCCAGCATGGACAGAGGGAAATCAAGTACCACTATCAACAGACCTTACAGGAAATCAAAGATGTGCGGTAGGCAAGTGGCTTGGCTCAACAGCTCCAACCGTTGGACAGAAAACAATGGCAAACTCACTACCAGTTGTAATTGCATCAGACCAGAGCAACGTGGCAGTCTCACAGGCTACAGCATCCAGCTTAAATGCACAGACTGTTGGAAGTGTAGCACATGACGGTGTTGATGCTGGTAATCCAGTTAAAGTTGGTGGTCAGGCTAGACAAACAAATCCAACAGCGGTGGCAGATGCAGACAGGGTTAACGCGATATTTGATGATCTAGGCAGACTTGTTGTAATAATGGATCAAGTGCGCGATCTAGTAAATGACCAGACCACGACAATATCAACAACAACAGAGACAACAATTTTTACTGCGGTGGCATCAGTTTTCAATGACCTAGTTATGTTAACAATAGCAAATACCAGCGCAACAGCTACAAGAATAGACTTTAGAGATACTACTGGTGGTGCAGTTAGATTTTCACTATACTGTCCAGCAGGAGCAACAATAGGATTCGTGCCAAAAGTTCCAATAAAACAGGCAACAGTTAACACAAACTGGACAGCACAGCTTGGAACAGCTGTAACCGATGTAAGAATATTTGCCCAAGTAGTGAGGAATGTATAGAAATGGTAGGCAGAATATCTGAACTAACAGAACTTACAACTCCAGCTACAGATGATGAGTTTGAAATTATGGATCAGTCTGGAACTCCAAACAATGACTCTCGAAACATGAGAATAAAAATTAGAACACTAAAATTAAATCAGGTTAATACATATACAAGTAGTCAAACCCTGACAGATGACAACGAAATAGTATTGTTAAATCCATCAACATCTGCAATGACTATTACACTTCCAGCGGCAAGTGGAAGAACTGGGAAGCGTTACAAGTTTATCTACGTCTCAACAACAGGACAGCCTGTAGTTATAGATGCAAATGCCAGCGAGTTAATAAATGGAAAACTAACAATAACAATGGAACATTATCTTGCAATATGTGAGATATACTGTGATGGTTCTAATTGGTATGGCGGAAGGATGAGGGATAATTACGATTCGGAAGATTTGTATCTGCTTGAGGATGATTTTATCGGTGGCAATAATACAGCAGGTGATATAGGAGAGGCTGGATGGAATGAGGTTGGTGTGGGAACGGAGACGTTTGCTGGTATAGATGCGGAAGCAGACCACGCTGGAATATGGCGGTTTGGAACTGGAGCAATAAGTGGAGATGATTGCGATATTTGGTTGGGTGATACACAGACATTAAATGCAGTAATGATGAATAACGCGAATCTAAGTGTTACTTTCCTAATCAGAATAACTGGAACGTTGGCAAATGCCACGCGAAGATACGGTATATTTCTTAATGCAGCTTCAAATAACCAAGAAACAAACGAAAATATGTGTTTCCTTTTTGACACTGCCGTAAGTGCTAAGTGGCGGATGAGGACGAGAAGCTCTGGTGGAGTAGATGAAACTACAACAGACGGTGGTGCAGATGTGGCATTAAGCACTTGGTACAAACTAAAGATTGTAAGAGATGGTTCAACTGTGAGATTTTATATTGATGATGTAAATGTAGCTAATCATTCGACACAAGTTCCAACAAACGCTGGAACACCAACCTTTACCATTGATGCAACAAGCGCAGCAGCCAGAACACATGATGCAGATTACTTTAATCTGAGGATTCCGAGTACGAGATAATATGACTAGACCAGAACTATCAAAAAGGACTAGTGAATCTGATTGCCCAAGATGTAAAATTCCACTGGAAGAAGTTGCAGATAGGACGGAAGATAATTACAGCAAGGAAGTAGAAGAGTTGACTATGGAAGAAAAACTATTGGACGATTCCATACAAGATAAGAATAAAAAGCATTACAAAGTGACAAAGATAAATAGAATAAAACGTCCTTGTTATTGTTGGCGATGTTCAAAATGTGGTTTAGAGGTTACAATAACAAAATGAATCTTTTAATATGCCTCATACAGGAGAAAAAACATGGTTACTAAGGCAACTATATTGGGGGCTATTGGGTGTGAGCCATATCCAGACCCAACGACTGGTGTAGACGCGACACTTGTTACATTTATTTTATGTGTAGCAGATACTGGTTCCAGTCCACAGAGCGTGCAGATGAGTGTATTAGTATTACCTACAGATTCGTCGGCAACTATACGTCAGAAAATGATAGATTTGGCAAAGGCAAAAACACTATCAGAGTTTGGACTGGTTGTTAAAAATGAAGATATTATAGTGCCATCATTTAGTACGGGAGCATCTACAACTGCATCGGAAACAAGAACTGACACATTCACTACACCGGGAAGTGGTGTAATCATAGATACATCGCTAAGACCTCTAAGCGTATTTGCTATAGCAGTGGAGGGTGTAGGTGGGACACCAGTTTCATGGGATGTTAGATTAGAGGGAAGTCTAGATGGAAGTAAATGGACAAAAATTTTACAGCATACTCATATTACAGCAGAAACTGAATCAATATATTCAGGTTCAAACAGAAATCCATGCCTATTTATACGAAGTAACTGTGTTGATTTGAGTCTAGGTCTTGCCACGGCTATTAAAGTTACAATTTTAGGTGTTCCATAAATGGGAAATCAACCATCGGAGACGATTGTAACTGGGATAAGATCCATTGGCAATTCTACAAGACTGCCACTGGGCATAAGTCAAACATTTACTGGTAGGTTTGAAGATGTAACAAACGTAGCGGTGATAACAATATTAGTTAAAAGTGACAAAAACTCTGCAATAAAGGGATTAAAATTTCAATGGTCTGTTGACGGCGCGGAGATTGATTTTGAGGATGCCAGTGATCTGGGAGGAACCTCTGGTCTGTCTGGAAGGGCATTTGCAATAACACCGAGAGGGGATTTTTTTAGAATCGTATATGTCAATGGATTTGAGGCACAGACTAAGTTTAGACTTGGCGTAACATATCATAGTGCTGGAGCTGGACTAATCACAAGACCATTAGACAGGGTACTAACAGACAATAATTTTGCACAGACTGTAAGGGCTGTTCTAACAGCAAAGAAATCAAATGGTGAATATGTCAGTGTTCGTTGCACGGATGACGGAATACTATTAACTGAAAAGTATCGTGGTAGTGGTATAAATGACGGATAGACTATTAGAAGGCGGTACAACAACACGGAGATTGGAAGGAGACGCTACAGTGAGAACATTAGAGGGTATTATAATTATTACTGGAGAAGAAATCTATAATCCTAAAATGTTGCTAATGGGTGTAGGTTCTTGACGCTGTTATTATTATTTAGAAGTGCAGCAGCAGCAGTACAAGAAGCAGTAAAAGATATTGCTGGTGGTTTCGTACAAAGAAGAAGTTATTATGTTGGATTAACTGGAGATAAATTTAATCAGATAAAAATAACAATAGATGTACAAAACGTTGGAAATAAAGACGTTGCAATATCTAGAGTGTTGCGTAGTTTGTATGCAAACATAGATAGTTTAACAGTCATAAGGAAACATATAGAAAAGAATGTTACAATGCGTAGTTTTGTAATAAGTCAAAATAAACTAGTTGGTAGAGTAACTAGAAGTGGCAATATTTTTAGTAGACTATTGGGCAATAAAACAAGTTTAGTGTCAGTAAGTAAGCGTATGTTAGGTGGAAATAATACAACGTCGATCGTGGTGCATGGTACTAAAATAATTGGCACTAAGATAAATATTGAAAATATTCGTGGAACATATTCTACTGAGACAAAGATGATTAAGTCGATTGTTGGAAAACACAGTAATGTGGTGCAAGTGCTTACTGCTCAAGAAATAGTAGAAATGATTGAACAAGAGTAGTAAAATAACCAATATATATTTATTAAAGTAAGTGTGTCAGTAGGTATGGCAGAATCAGAAGTGATTACTAATGATGTACGTATTATAGAAGTCATATCTAACAATGTGAAGGTGACTAGTTAGTGTCACAAAATTTGAACAAGTATCAAATTGAATATATAGTCAAAGTTGGTAGTAGGGCTACACTTACAGCAAACATAAAGGATGTTAATGGAAATGTTTTGGATCTTACAGACGCAGTTAAGTATGCTACTGGAAGGTGGAAGGTATGGAAGCCAGACGGTACATTATTGATAAATGGAGCAATTATATTTGCAAATAGATCACAAGGAATAGTCACTTATGCATTATCAGCAACAGATACAGTTTTAGCAAATGCTGGAAATTGGGCTGGAGAGATAGAATTTTTGGATAATGTTCCGTTAGTTTCAGTGCAATCAGAGACATTTAGTTTTGTGATGAAGGTGTCGTACTAATGGGTAAAGTAAAGAAAGAAAAGAAAGAGGAAGAGGTACTTCTAAAAATTAGAGTAGAAATGATAGGTGAAACGTTTGCTAAGATAGACAATATTCTAATAGATGATATAAACAAGAACAAGTATAATTTCTTGGAGATAGATACAATATTGCAGTTGTTGAATGGAAAAGTGCAGCAGTCTAAAGTAAATGCGTTTGTCATACAAGCACTATCTCAAATGGTAATTGTAGGAGGTGCGCCCCCAACAGTACAAACTGATCAGGCTATGCAAGGAACAGCAATAAAACCGAAGGATGGTATGTATGGATGAATCCATTCGAGAAGCGGTTGTGGAAATTACATCAGAGCAATGAATATACTAGAATAAACAGATACAAAGAGGGATTATGTTTTGCATGTTTTAGTAAAGACACAGCATTTGCTATGGTTGTAGATTGTTGTAACGATTGCAAACTTAAGTACGGAGTAGAAGCACAGTTAGCGCATGTGTTGTATAAGTTCTATGCCTATTGTTATTTTTGTAAATTGTATAAAATTAATGTCTCAAATATTAACATAAGATTATGTCATAAATGTTATGTTAGGGTGGCAAAAGGAATAACGCAGTGGAGAAAAGAAGGTGGACAGTTTGGAGCAGATCCGTATTGGAAAAGACTTAGACATAAGTATGGAAAGGACGGATTCAATCAGATAATCAGATCAATTTAGTCTGAATGTTTGTCTTCTAATACGAAATTAAGTCTGTCTCGTACTTTGTCGAATAGTACATATTGTACAATACATTTATTGGTTGTAAAGTCTCCACATAATTTGTCAACATGAAGCGATAGTAATGGTTTGCGCCAGAATCTAAGTCTAGGTTTTTTGAATTGTAAGAAGTGTTGTTTTAAATCTAATGTCATGTCGTTGCCAGTTATTGGAACAGGACGATCAGACTTCTTGTATAGATCAATGTCGTCATGCGGATCTATAGTACCATGCATAAAGTGAACTATTGCATGATTTAACATAGGGCGAGGCAATGTTTTAGTTTTCACATATTCTGTAACTACCCATAGTCTGTTGTCTGGAACTGTAGGTTTAACATATAGTTCAATAACTTCGCAGTGCATATCTTCGTCAAATAGATCCTGTTTGTAGTGTCTAGTGTAAGTTTCATAATTATCGTAAACATAAGTGCTAGTTGCCATAGTTGTGAGTACAGTTATATATGCTATAAAGGTTATTTTGGAATGTGCAGAAGCAATATTTTTGGGTATCAGACGTTCAAGTTAATACAATATGTATAGACTTGTATGAAAAGATGAGATTTGATGGTTATAAACCAGACATAATTGTATCTATTATGGATGGTGGGTTCGTTCCAGCATGTAAATTATCTAAATTGTTTTGTGTGCCTATAGTAAAGGTAGATGCAATAAAATATGATGTCAAGGGCAATGTCGTATCAAATAATGTACAGATTGGGCGAGTGCCTAGTTCATTGAGGGGTTATCAGAATGTGTTGATAGTGGATGATGTTGTAGAGAGTGGAGAAACAATGCACAAAATGAAAGAGAAAGTAAGTATGGGCGGTAGAGTAAAAGTTAAGACGTGCGCCATGTTAGAAAATATAAATATAGATTGGACAAAGAAAGCAAATTATGTTGGGCTAAAAAAGGAAAATGATGCTTGGGTTCTATTTTCGTGGGAAAAGAAGCAGTTATAAATAAACGTTGGTATTGGTTAGTTAGGCATGTTACCAGATGAAATGTTGAAGCATGTGTTTGATGATATAGGTGAAGTTAAGGAATCAGTAAAGGATATTGCTAAAAATGTCAAAGACACGTGTGAGCGTTTAGGTAGATTAGAGCAGTCCAAAACAGATGCAGAACTAAATAAACAAAATAATTTGAAGGTTCTACAGATTGTGTTTAGTGGTTTGAGTGTTATAGTTGCTGTATTAGGCGCAAAAGTGTTTGGGTTGTTCTAGTAACCGTTATATAGTCTATGGTAGCGTCTAAAGGCTATGTCAGAAATATTGGCAGTAGTTGCA
>Ga0187892_10009290_pt1 | contig 13003 bp, 10 predicted proteins | sample MA1701073metaG_FD_139345 | JGI IMG/M metagenome (GOLD analysis project Ga0187892, IMG submission 139345) | Bio-ooze microbial communities from a basaltic lava cave in the Kipuka Kanohina Cave System on the Island of Hawaii, USA - MA170107-3 metaG ...
ATCATTCGTGATAATGCCCGACTGTGAGCCCGTAAATGAGATTGCCTCCAGCCCGCGTTTCTGAATGGCCATGGCCAGCAAAGCCATGGTGATGCGTTCGCCCGTGGAGAGCAGCATGTCCAACTCTCGCCGTGGCGGCGAGTCGGTAATCTGGTTCGCCAGCCGGATCAGGTCGTCGGTCGTCCGTCCCATCGCGGAGACAACCACGCAAACCTTCTTGCCCTGCTTCGCGGTCGCAGCCACGCGATCAGCAACTCTTTCGAGCTTTGGGATATCAGCAACTGAACTCCCGCCGTATTTCTGAACCACAATTTCCTGCATGCCACTCCTCCGATGAAGGTGATCCAATCAAACGTTGGAACTTGTCCGCCAAGGCGCCGCGTTAGCGGCCGATTGAATATAGCCGTGGGTTTTAACCCACGGGGCAGATGGAGAAGGCTCCCCGGTCGCGTCAGCGACGGTTGAATTCAGGCGTCGCTGACGCGACGCGGCTTTGTTCGATCGCCGACCGTGGGTTGAAACCCAAGGCTAAAGTCAGCCGCCGTCATACGGCGAAGAGGCTGAGTAGTTGTCACTGAAGAAGTCGCCGCCTGGAGCGCGCCTTCCGGACTTTCATCAGTTGTGGCTGAGGCATGGAGACTCGTAAGAATCGGTGTGGTGATGAACTCCCACACTCGCGACGCTCTTCAGGCGCTCAGCCCACCAAGTAACCATTGATCTAGCGCGACCCCTTCCCGCTTGAGCATGACGACTGCTCTTAACGATATTTAGGTCAAGCCCCTATCCTGACTCTCAAGCCTGCACCACCGGTTCTTCGGTTACCGTAACTATACTGTAATGTTGCCTCGCGACACTTCAAACTGAGCTCCGGTTGAACGCACACTCCGGCCCGATTCCCGAAAATCGGAAAAGGAGGGTGCGATGCGGAAACGCTACATTGCCTGCAACCTGGCCCTGGCTCTGGCTCTGTGCTTGACAGTCTCTCTGCTTGTGTTCTGCCCAGCCGTGGCAATGACGCAGGATTCTCTTTGGGAAACCCATCTGAGGGAGGCAGTTCGCCTCCAAGAGCTCGGACGCTATCCGGAAGCCGAGAATGCCTGTCTCGCTGCTGTTAAGGAAGCAGAAAAGTTTGGATCCGGTGACCTTCGCTTGGCCACAAGCTTGAACAATCTGGCGCTGCTTTACAAGATCCAGGCCAGGTATGCCGAGGCCGAACCCATCTATCAGCGAGCGCTGGGAATCGTCGAGAAAGCCTTGGGCCCAGAACATCTACACCTAGCGTCAATTCTGAATAACATCGCAGAACTTGATTACTTACTGGGAAAGTACGCTGAAGCAGAGGCTCTCTACCAGCGCGCGCTGGTCGTCCGTGAAGCGAAACTTGGCCGGGCGCATCCTGAGGTAGCTCGGAGCCTCAACAACTTGGCAACCCTCTATTTCAGCAGAGGTCAGGGTGCCCAAGCTGAGTCGGCTTTCCTCAGAGCATTGGCAATCTGCGAAAGCACCCTGGGACCCGAGCATCCTGAAATAGCCGCAACTCTCAATAACTTAGCTGAACTCTATCGCACGGAGGGCAAGCCTCGCCAAGCCGAGCCCCTATACCAGCGGGCACTGGCAATCCGGCAGAAAACTTTGGGATCGGGCCACCCGGACATCGCGAGGTGCCTAAACAACCTGGGGGCCCTCTACTACGAACAAGGCCGTTACCCAGAGGCTGAGCCATTGCTGCTGCGCGCCGTCGAAATCCGCCAGAAGGTTCTGAGGCCTGGGCACCCGGACCTCGCGGCCAGTCTCAACAATCTAGCGGCGTTGCGTGAGGCTCAGGGCCAGTCTAGTCAGGCCGAGATGCTCTACCGGCAGGTTTTGAGCCTGCAAGAAAAGAGTCTGGGGCCCACTCATCCAGCCATCGCGACGACACTCTACAACCTGGCAGACCTGATCCGGACCCAGCGGGTGCGTCACGTCAGCCCCGAGCCACTCTATCGCCGAGCCCTCGGTATTTGGGAACAATCCCTGGGGCCGGATCACCCCCACGTAGCCAAAGGGCAAGACGGTCTGGCGGAAGTCTATCGCCTTAAAGGAAAGTTCGACAAGGCAGAGATGCTTCTGCGTTCTTCCTTGGCAATCCGCGAGAAAGCTCTGGGGGCCGAGCACCCTGATATGGCGACGAGCCTGAACAATCTTGCCGTCTTCTATTACGGCAGGCATCAATACGCCATGGCCGAACCACTCTTTCAAAGAGCCTTGGTCATCTGGGAGAAAGCGTTTGGAGCTGAGCACCAGAACGTGGTTCGGAGCCTTCGTCATCTGGCTGAAGTCTATGGCGCCCAGGATCGTTACCAGGACGCCATAGCGTCTTACCAGCGGCTCGCTTCCATTCAAGAAAAATCGCCGGGGACTGACAACGGGGAACTGGCGGCCACTTTCAAGAGTTGGGGCTCGCTGCTACGGAAAACCCATCGAAAGGCCGAGGCCGCGGAACTGGAAGAGCGTGCCAGAGTCGTCGGAGGCAACAGAACTCCGGGTCAGCATTCAGCGAAATGATTCGCTCTTCCGTCACAAAAACATGAAGTTGTCTGATTCAGAATCTAGGTAGCCCTCTTCGCACGGCCCTAGTTCTTCGAAGTCGTTGCCCTCCGAGTCTGTACTGGCTGAAGGTCAAAGATAGGAATTACGAGCGGAAGGAGAAGATCGAGTTTCACCCTCGAAAGACACGGTAGTTCGAGGGTCAATCCCTGAGTCTTATGGCTTATCGGAAATTCTCCACGAGCATCAGGTCGCTGCCGGAGTCGTCTGTTTGGCTAAACAACACCGTCTGTCCGTCAGGAGAGATTGCAATATCTCCAGTCATCTTTCGCGTGGCTCGAAGGAGCTTCCTGACTTTTCCGCTACCAAAGTCGAAAAAGCACAGGTCACCAGCGCCGTTCGCATCCCGGCACGCCAGATAGTAGATACCTTTTTGCCTTACAGTCCATTTGGAGCCCGCGTCCACCGAGTCCAAAACCTTCGTTTCCTCGCCTCCCTCAATTAGCACTCTCCAAACGCTCAGAGTGAATGGCCATCCCCTGGCGAAGTAAATATATTTCCCGTCAGGAGATTCTTGGGGACGACCACCTGCTCCCGCTTTGAGATGCGTGACTTGCGTCGATGCTCCCCCTTGTACTGGGACCTTCCAAATGTTCGGTTGGCCAGGGTCAGTGTTCATGAAGTAAAGCCACCTGCCGTCGTGAGACCAGAAGGGCCATTGATTCGTACCCGGTTGATAGGTCAGCCGTCGAGGAGGTATCCCTCCGTCCACGCTCACCACATACACGTCTTGGCGACCTTCGACCACCCCAGACAAGGCAATACTTTGGTTATCTGGCGACCACCTCAGTCCTTGAATTTCCTTGAAACCGAACGAGGTCAGCTGGACCGGATTCCGCCCCTCACTGTCACATATCCAGATTTCTGGTCCTCCAGTCTGCCACGACTCGTAAGCGATCCTTTTTCCATCGGCGGAATATTCAGGAGCGCTTTCCATTCTCGTGGAGGAAATCAGTTCCACAGGACTCCCCGGCGTCCCACCTGGCCCGCCTAGGTCCACACGCCAAATGTTGGAGTCATATTTCCAGACGGAGAAAGCTAGCCGTTTCCCCGTTTTGGAGACCGAGGCCTCCCCGGCATTCTCAGAAGTCAAATTAAGCCTAATCGGTTTCGCCGGATTCGAGACCGTTATCCTCCAGAGCATCCTATCAGGAAAAGTTCCTGACTCAATTAGCAGCTCCCTTCCGTCGGGCATCCATGCCGGACTACTGTTGATTGGATTGCCCGTAGGAACTCTTTCCGGTTCGGCTTGTGGCCAGTAACCTTCTCTCAGACGCAGAAAGTAAAGGTCAACGTCATTTGCCCTCTGGCGGATAAAGGCCAGTGTCCCTCCATCCGGCGAGAACGCAGGAGCGCTGTCGTCTCCTGATTCGATCGGCGCTGTCGTTAGCCAACGCTTTTCTGCCGAGTTGACCGACATCAAAAGTAGCCGAAGTCTTTTTTCATGCCCTTCCGAGGATGGAAACGCAACCCACTGCGAATCAGGAGTCCAAGCCACAAAAGGGGGAGAAAAACTGCCTGTTATTTTGGAGCGATCCCAGCTCGCCAGTTGTCTCTCGCTCCCTCCGCGTTGCGGGATCAAGATCACGGCGACCTTTTTTGGTTCCACCAAACGAACGAAAGCGATGAACCTCCCGTCCGGTGACCAGGCCGGACCGTGGTCACTCATCGGAGAGTTTGTGAGCGGAAAAGGGGGTTCCACACCAATTTGCTTAATGAAGATGTGACATGGTTCACCCTCCCGACACCAAACAAATGCCACTTGCGTTCCGTCAGGAGACAGGCTTGAAAGCCTCTCTTGTCCACGATAAGTGGTGAGGGGCACGGCAGTCAGTTGAGTCTGCTCAAGTGTTCGATCGGATCGGTTCAGCCAGAGCCCAACTGCAATCCCCACGGCTGCAACGGCTACAGCTACCAGCATACCTGCCCACCACAATTTGCCGCGAACAGCGACGCCTGGGGATGATCCAGTCGCTTCTAGCGCACCGGAATCAGATTCCTCTTTCAATTTTGACCGCCGAACGCCCCGAGTCTTGGCCCCAGCGGCCGCCTCGCCCTCTTGTGAGATCTCTGTCAGTGGCTCTGCGCGGGACGTGGCATCCCACACTTCGAATACAGGCACATAGCTTCCCTTGGGAAACTCGATCACAACAGGGTCTTGCCGCCCTTCCTTCTCGTAATACTCTTTCAGCTTTGAGCGGACCCGGCCCGCTTCAACACGCACAATCGGGTCAATCTGGGGATTATAAGAAGCCTCGCGATCAAAGACCTCAACCCCGAGGAGGTATTCCTTGATCTGATCCCCGCGTCCGGCAAGCACACTCTCCACCGTGAAGCGCAAGAACCGGCTCTTCCGTTCAGCATGTGCAAAGCCGGAACTCGCGAGGATCTTTTCCAGTTGAACCCGGATGGCATCAGCCGAGGGGGTTTCTGGAGAATGCGGAATGGGATTGTGCTGTTGCCGAAGTGCGCTCGGAGGGTCAGCTTCTCTCATGCGTAGCTCGTGTCCGGAGAAGACGAATAGATTTCGGAATCAATGGTGGGATCATACCCTACCCACGGCTTGCATTTCCAGCCTAGCGGGGTGCGTTCCCGGGTCCCGTCAAACTCACCGGCGCCAAGGCAACAATCTGGACAATTGGGAGAGTGGGAGCCACTGTCCTCAGCGGCGAACGGCAGCCGACGAAGTGTCGCCGCTGAGGACAGCGGCTCCCACATTCCATCTGTAGCGCATTGTCGGGCTCCGATTCGATCGGACACGGTGGTCCGGAACCCTGAACCCGAACCTGGTCTGCTTTTGTTGTGCCAAATCGCGTCAGAGCGTGTCTGAAGACCGCTGAGCCACAGTGGCCCGTGAAGCTATGCCCAGTGTGCCTCGGTTATTCCCGCGAAAGAACGTCACCCCAGCAGAAGTAAGGCCGGGCGGGAATTCAGGTTGGATTCCGGCTCGCGCTGCGCTTGGCCGGAATGACGCGGCAGGATCTTGAGCGGTGGGGCGAATATGGGAGCATGCCGAGCCCTGAGCCTCCCAAGCAGTCTTGGCAGCGGTTTGCATTGGAGGCCAATTCCGTTACAATTCGACGCCGTCTCGGTTCAATGCACACACGGAAACTGCCTTTGAGTCTTAAGATCCTCGATATAGGTTGCGGGAAACACAAATGGCCGGGAAGTGTTGGGCTGGACATTGCGCCCCTGGAGGGAGTCGATGTGGTTCATGACCTGAACCAGTTTCCCTACCCTTTTCCAGACAACAGCTTTGACCGCATCCGTGTGATTCACGTCATCGAGCACATCCAATCAATTCCCCGAACGATGGAAGAAATCCACCGCATCGCCCGGCATGGAGCACAGATCGACATCGAAACCCCACATTACACGGACGCGTCGTCGTGGCAGGATCCGTCACACGTATGGCATCTAAACACCCGTTCATTCGACTTCTTCCTTGCTAACCACGCCACTAATTACTATTCAAAAGCCCGGTTTGAAGTCCAATGTTCTTATGTCATGCTTTTAAAGTTATACAAATGGCTCGGAATCGAGTTCCTTGTCAACCTGGAAAACAAGCTGCCTAGTTGCCGCTTTCTCAGGAAATTCTGGGAGCAGTACCTCTGCTTTATCGTGCGCGGCAAGGTAATGACGTTTCGCTTGAAAGCCATCAAGCAGTGACGGGTCAATTTTTAAGAGTCCCTGCCGACTACAGGCCAAAATGAATCCCGTTCCTCCATCCAACAAGCTTGCAGTCGTTTTGGTCAGCGGCGGAATGGATAGTTGTGTCTGTGCAGCCATCGCACACCAAAGCTGCGCGTTGGCGTTCTTGCATGTTTCCTATGGCCAGCGAACTGAGAAACGAGAGCGGCAGGCTTTTGAAGCAATCGCAGATCACTACCAGGTGCCGCATCGCCTTGTCTCCAAACTGGACCACCTGCGGGACATCGGCGGCTCGAGCCTGACTGACCCTGGTATTCCCGTGGAACAAGCGAATTTAGAACGCACCGACATTCCCACCAGCTACGTTCCCTTCCGCAACGCCCACCTGCTGTCCATCGCCACTTCCTGGGGCGAAGTGCTGGGAGCTGAGGCTCTCTTTATTGGCGCCGTCGCTGAAGACAGTTCGGGCTACCCTGACTGCCGGCCCGAATACTATGAGGCTTTCAATCAGCTCATTCGCGTAGGGACTCGCCCCGAAACCCGGTTGGAGATTGTGACCCCAGTCATTCACATGAAAAAGAGCGAAATCGTCCGCACTGGCAACAAGCTGGGTGCACCACTGCATCTCACCTGGTCGTGTTACCAGAGCGGCGAACGGGCCTGCGGCCGCTGCGACAGCTGCGCCCTGCGCTTGAGAGGTTTTCGTGAAGCAGGGATAGCCGATCCGATCCCGTACGCTGAGGCTGAAATTTGATGAAGGCTCCCTTCGTTTGCGGTATATTAAATTCTTGTAAAGCAACATCAACATTCTTGGAGGTCAACATGACAAAGTCTGCGAAGCTGTTTTCGCTTCCCATTCTCTGCCTGGTATTATTAGCCCTTTTTACCCCCAAACAAGCGCTGGCACAGACAGGTTCCATCGAAGGCGACGTGGTTGGCTTCGACGGGACCCCTCTCGTCGGCGTGACAGTGACTATCGATCGCAAAGACATCAAGCAACATTTCGAAATCAAGAAGACGGACAAGAAAGGCCACTATTTTCACGCTGGCTTGCCGGTGTCTTTCTATCGTGTAGCGGTCGTCCAGGATGGTAAAGAACTGTATTTCTTCGACAACATCAAGGTACCTCTGGGCGACACGGCGAAGCTCGACTTTAATCTGAAGCAGGAGATGGAGCGCGCGAAGTCGCAGCCCCGTGAGATGACTGCGGAAGAGAAAGCAGCCAAGGCAAAGCAGGATGAGGAAGCCAAGCAGCACGACACGATGAAGAGCCGATTCGAGAAAGGCCGCGAATTCTACCAGGCAAAACAGTATGAACAGGCCGTGGAGGAATTCAAAGCGGCTGCGCTACTCGATCCCACCCAGCATGTGATCTTCGCGAATCTCGCGGAGGCCTACAAGAATACTCGCAAGTACGACGATGCGATTCAGAGCTACACCAAAGCGCTGGAAGTACTGGCGGTCAAGCCCGACCCGGCGACCGAAGCAAGCTATCACATGAACCTGGCCCTCGTTTACGCGCTTGGCAGCAAGATGCCCGAGGCTCTCGCGGAAACAGAGAAATCCACCAAGCTGAACCCGGCTACCGGCTCGAAGGCCTATTACAACCTGGGCGCTACTTTGGTGAATTCAGGCAAGGCCTCCGAAGCAGCCGATGCCTTCAAGAAGTCCACCGAAGTCGATCCCAACAATGCCGACGCTCATTATCAGCTAGGGATTTGCCTGATGTCCCGTGCCCAGACGACGCCCGAAGGCAAAGTGATTCCGGCACCCGGAACCGTCGAAGCCTTCCAGAAATACATTGACCTGCAGCCGAACGGGAGTTTTGCGGCTGTGGCCAAAGACATGATTACAACGCTTTCAGCCACCGTTGAAACCAAGTTCAAGGCCGAAAAAGAAAAGCCCGCCCCCAAGAAGAAATAAAGGGACGGGTGCAGCGCAAACAAATTCGCTGAACAACGAGAAAAGCCTCCGCGCAAAGGAGGCTTTTTTGTTGCTGCGGAGAACAATCGAATGGGCAATGAATCTCCAAATGCGCTTACCGCCACCGGCCTTCTGGAAGTGATCGTGTCCTCCCTCGAAGACGCTCTGGAAGCGGAACGAGGGGGGCCGGACGGCTGGAAATTGTGAGCAATCTCGAAACTCGGCGGACTCACTCCCAGTTTCCAAACTGTTCAGGAGATTTGCCAACGCGTTGCCATACCGGTTCGGGTGATGCTGCGTTGCAGCGAGAGCCACATTCCCCGGCCGGAAGAAGTCGAAACGCTCTCCCAGCAAGCTGAAAACCTGGCTGCGCTGGGCGTCGATGGCATGGTTGTTGGATTCTTGCGGAAGGATCAAGTTGACGTCGCGGTGACACGCCAGGTTTTGAGTCGTGCGCCGAATCTTAAAGCGACGTTTCACCGGGCTTTTGATGAAGCGGCGGATCCACTCGCAGAGATTGGACGATTGAAGGAATTGCGCCAGGTCGACCGGATCCTGACCAGCGGAGGCGCCGGCTCATGGGAGATGAGGGCAAAGCGGCTCGAGAGTTATCAGCAAGCGGCAGCGCCGGAAATCACGGTTCTTGTGGGTGGCGGACTCGATCGACTTGGTATCGAGCGGTTGCTCCTATCTGAGAGCCGGCCCCAGGAGTTTCACACAGGCCGCGCCGTTCGGGTTCCTGGTAAAGCCTGCGGCGTGGTGCGGGCAGAACGGGTGAGGGAACTGGTTGCTTGTCTGCACAGAGGACCTATTGAGGTTCGCAGAATACAGTGACGAAACTCGTTGTCTACCGAGAAACTCAATCGACTTCGGTTCCCCTCGCCCCAACGACGGAGAGGGGTCAGGGGTGAGGGGGCGAGCACACGGCTGATTGATCCTGCAGGGATTCAACACCGCCTCCAGCGCTGGGTGCGGCGTGCTGATCCACTCTATCGGATTTCCCCGTCACCCCCAGCCCCTCTCCCTTCTGAGGCAGTGAAAAAATCTGACACTCGCAGGGAACGGGCGCTGTCCCTCCCTTTGTTGAGTGCCGCATCCATTCGAAATCAGTACTCGGTCGTCACGGGAACGCCACAGCGGGCGTTCCCTACAGCGCCGCGGCGATTCTTTCACAGCTCCCTGCTCCTACGCTGGGGCGACAGGAGCCGATTCTAGCGACTGTGGCCGCACCAGACAAAGAACTCAGAAGTGTCACCTAATGGCAATGACTCGACCTCCGACGATCACTGTTCCTTCGCTCCGCGTGAAGCCCCGTGTAACGCAGATGCTTGGGCTGATGCTGTCCGCGATCAGCTTTCTCACCTGCCAGCTGATCTGCCAGGCTCAAGCACAACAGCCTCGAGAGGTTTTTGACCGCGCCGTGTCGGATTTCCAAAGCGGCCGGATTGAGGAATCGGTTGCTGGCTTTGATCGCCTGGTTGAACTGGCACCGGATGCCTTGCCGCAACTTTGGCAGCGTGGCATTTCGCTTTACTACGCCGGACGTTTCAAGGATTGCCGGGCGCAGTTCGAGTCCCACCGGACGGTGAACCCGAATGATGTCGAAAACGCAGCGTGGCATTTCCTCTGTGTAGCGCGTGCCGAATCGCCGGCCAAGGCCAGGGCCGCTCTTCTGCCCGTCGGGCCCGATTCGAGGGCTCCCATGAGTCAGATCTACCAAATGTTTCGAGGAGAACTCTCCGTTGAGCAGGTTCTCAAGGCAGGCGGCACGCGGCTTGAAAGTCAGTTCTATGCAGAGCTGTACGCAGGCTTATACCTGGAAGCGCTGGGCGACGCCGAGCGGGCGCTGAAGCATATGCGCAATGCTGCTGCTGACCGTTACTCCGGCTCCGGCTACATGCATGATGTTGCCCGTGTGCACCGCGACCGCATGGTGCGGCGTGCAGGTTCGGCTAAACCCTGAAGGTCCGGCTGCAAGACCTCCCTCGCACGACCAGATGACCACACAGCAGAGACACCGAAACCGAGAGAGCTTTCCGGAGTACCAGCCAAACGATAGGGCCGTGGTGGGCTCTACTTCCAGATTGTGACTGCGGTGCCATCGCGCCCGTGTTTCCCTTTCGAGCACCTGCGAGAATTCTCTGCTTGTTCGTTGTCTTTCCCTGTCTCTGCGGTTCACTCAACGCTGAATCCCGGACAGCCCCTCCACCGTGCAACTCCCGTCTTACGTCCCACACATTTCCGGAGCCCCGAAACCACGCAGGCACACAACCAACCGGTCCCGGCGCCGCCGGAGGTCGTGGCGTCAGTCTATCGGTCACTCTTTCGCGGCTGCTTCTCCGTGGGCGCGCCGTGACCTGGAATCAGTTTTGAAGATTCGGCTGGCAGTGTATAGCGCTGTTCGACAGCGGCTCTGATAAGCGTGCGACTTTCAGTGGGTCCAATGCCGGGCAATTGTTCGACCCGAGCTGTCTCGACTGCCAGGCTCTCATCCTTAACAACTTTTCGGAACCATTGAGAATAGTCTCCTCGATCAAGATGGTGCATCCAGGTCGCATCATCGATTCCTTCGGCGATTCGGAGAAACTGGATGAGATTGTGGGCTCGAAGATTGAGCTTGTTCTCAGGACCGCGGAAGTAAAAGCTTTTCTCTGTCGACAGTTCACCCTCGGCGTACTTTCGCTGATGGCGCTGGCGGTCTGTGCGGCTGGGTAGGATATTCACCAGTAACGGAGCAGACTTGTCGTATAGGGGCCAGAAGAGAGCCTGCCCAGTCCCAAGGGTCCTATGCTTCAGCTTCGGTGCCTTGCGCCCGGCCGCTTCACTGAACGCCCGAACTGTCTCGCCCGGATCCTCTCCCACAGCCAGCACGAGATCCACCAAGGCTAAAGCCGCTGGCATCACTTCGTTGGGGTGGACGGTGACAAAAATCATTCCGCGAGATTGTTCAGGAAGCGTCAAAGAAGCAGGCTTCCATAGGGCAGGCAGTAGGTGATGGGTCTCATCAACGACCAGCCAATGAGGCCGCCCGTAGCGGGCCCGCATTTCCTGCAAGCGTGGGAAAAGATTTTGAAAAAAAGGTGGACGCTCGTCCCACGGAATCCCTAGCAAGTTAACTACTGCATGAGTTTCGGGGTTTTCCAAAACCTGAAGAACCTCGTCGACTTGAGGTACTGCTTGTCGGCTGCCCAATACGACGGCACCTTCAAGGTTTTCGTAATCGCCTTCGGGATCGAGAATGCAGACCTGATAGTCCTGTTCCACAAGTCTCTCAAGTAAACCAGTTGCCAGCGTCGTCTTTCCACTCCCGGATTTGCCGGCTAGTAGCGCGTTTACTCCGTAAGGCAGCATTTTCTCCTCGTTGGCATCAGTGGTCCCGATAACGATGTGATGACGTTTGAGACGAGAATCAAACTGCAGAAGATCATCTGCCAGGAGCTGATTGGCGAGTTCGACCACTCCGCTTCCATGGTCCCCCTGTGTGACGACGTCCGCTCGTTCCTTAATCGACGGCAAGGCGTTGGCAACTGCCACGGAGCATTCGCACACGCTCATGAAGGCATGGTCGTTTTCGGCATCGCCCACTCCCACCACATTGTGAAGCGAAAGACCAAGCTCCTTTATGGCAGCCTTCAGCCCTGTGGCCTTGTTTATGCCGGCGGGGAGCACCATGACGGCTTCCTTGTTGAAAATGACCTGCAGTTCGAGTCCCAGGTCGCGAATCGTTTCGACTACAGCGGTCTCGTTAGGTTTCCAGGTAGCGACGACTACTCGCCCAACAAAGAGAGGTTCCACCTTTGCCTTACCCAGGGCCTCGACGAACTGTGCCAGAGGAGCCTCGCCCAGGACTCTTTCCAGTTTGTCAGCTGGTTGGTAGAGCAGTGCTCCGTTTTCGGCAACTACCCATTCGAAAAGATCCAAATGGGAGAAAACAGACAGAAGATCACCCAACTCTCTTCCCGTGACGAGGATCAGCTTCCGCCCAGAAGCGAGGATCCGCTCGAGCGCGGACACTGTTTCGCGGTCAACTCGACCTCCTGACGCTAGTGTTCCATCGTAATCGCAGGCGAACGCTAGATATCTCATCGCTTGATTGGCAGGCTTTGGAGTTCGGACCGGAACAGCGCTACTGCCGTGGGCCCTCTGCAGAGGCCGTGAGCCACTTGTCCTTGCGGGCCCTATTTCTCAGACAGGATTTCATCGCTTGCTGAGCGATGTTCTCCACGGAATGCGCCGGTCAATGCCGCCGCCGAGAAACGCACCAGCTCCCCTGGATACCCTACTACAAGAGGCTACGCATCCGAAAAGCCTACCACCAATGCTCCGCTGATTGGTGTGCTGGTCGAGACCGCTGGACATCTTCAGCGCTATAGACTTGATTCTGTGAAACTCACAGCAAGCGGCAATCATTCTGAGTTGTCCCCTCGGTTCGTGTTGGTCACTTTTGAACGGTCCATGGCGGATTCCCTGAACAGGCAAGAGCCGGATACCCTGCTGCCCCCCACATCGCGACAGAATTTCAAGGACATGATGGGAACCGAAAATGCAGATGGCAGCGTGTTGCGTGCGACTGACGCAAGGCGAAGTCTGTTCAGGGATTGCGCTGAGATCTCTTGGCTAATGAACATCGAGAATTATGGTGACAATTCCCGCGGTGCCTGTCCGCTGCGCCAGCAGACTGAATTCGGCTCCCCTCGCCCCAGCAAGGGGAGCTGTGAAAAAATTGAAAATCGGTTCGTTTCGGCAACGAGCGTGCGCAGGAGCGCCCGCTCCACCCAGGTGGAACGTGCGCTCCGCGCGCGTTTTTCGGCTGTGGATTCAGAACCGTGACGAGTCAGGATCG
>Ga0187892_10009291_pt1 | contig 13003 bp, 9 predicted proteins | sample MA1701073metaG_FD_139345 | JGI IMG/M metagenome (GOLD analysis project Ga0187892, IMG submission 139345) | Bio-ooze microbial communities from a basaltic lava cave in the Kipuka Kanohina Cave System on the Island of Hawaii, USA - MA170107-3 metaG ...
GTAGAGGGTTTTCGCAGGACGACGCGAGGGGCCTGAGCAGGAGGGACCTGCTCGGCCGTGTAACCGTTCTTCGGGCTTTGAGGCCCGAGAACGGTTACACGGTTGTTGGTGTAGTCGCCACGCAGGCTCCCTGAAGGCGGCGGTCTACGGTCCGCGGGGTGGCCGAGTGGGGGCGACGCAATCCGTGGTGAGCGCCTCGCTCGGGCAGGGGAGGGCGTCTCCCGTGAAGGATGCCCGGCCTTCGGTTCGTTTCACGCGGCGGAGCCTCGCAGGGCAACGCCCACGCCTTCTCTCCCCTCAACCGCCGTGTTAAAACGGTTCGCCATGGTCTCGCGCTCTCGACTTCGCTCCGGAGGCCTCGTCGCACTCTTCCTTCTGGTTGGAATCGTTCCGTTCGCCTGCACGCACCGCTCCGGTCCGGACGCGGCCCGGACACTTCTTGCGGAGGCGGAGAGACTCGCCGCCGGCGACCAGGAGGTGGATGCCGCTCGCCTCCTCGCCTCCCGCGTGGAGGCCCTCCCGGTGGAAGCGAGGGCCGAGGTCCGCCTTGCCATCGCGCGGTATTACCACCGAGTCGATTCGTTCGATACGGCGCTCGAAAACGCCGAGCGGGCGCTCCGCGGCGGAAGCCGAGACCCGGAAGCGCTTTTCATCCAGGGAGACTCCTTGCGCCGGCTCCAGCGGCTCTCGGAGGCGGAATCGATCCTCCGCGAGCTCCTCTCACGCGCCCCGGACCACCCGCGTGCCCAGCTCTCCCTGGCCTGCCTCCTCTTCCGCGCCGCGGACGCCCCCTCCGCGCTCGGGCTCTTCGAGGGGTATTTTCGCCGGGCGGTCCCCGACGACCAGGGGTGGGATCAGGCGCTCCTCGAGTACGGGCGGGCGCTCCGGGCCGCGGGCAAGTTCCAGGAGTCCGCCGACCGCTTCATGATGGTCCTCGAGAGGGATCCGCTCCTCGCCGACGCCTACTCCGAGCTGGCGGCCTCTCTCTTCCGCATGAAGCTCAGGTCGGAGGCCCGGTCGGTCGAAGAGATCTACCGCCTCATCTCGCAAAACGCCTTCGATGAGCACGTCGAGAAGGGGCTTCAGAAGACCGGCTCCGCCTCATTCTCCCTCGCGCAGCGCGCCGCGAACCGGCTGCGCGAGCGCCGCTTCGCTGCGGCCTTCGGCGACTACCGCCGCGCGGTCGAGATCGATCCGCGGCTCCCTCGGGTCCGGATCCTCTCGGCGGAGCTGAGCCTGCGCTTCCGCCGCCTGGCGGAGGCGGAAGAGACGATCAACCGCGGGCTCGTTCCCCGCCTCGAACCCGCCTCCGGGCTTCTCTCCATGAAAGCGCGGTTGCGACTGGAAGTGGGGGACTTTCCCGCCGCGCGTTCGTCCGCGGAGGCGGCGTTGGCCGCTCTCGCGAGGGAAGGCGCGATCGGCGGCCCGGAGAAGGGGCAAGCGCACCCCTTCTCGCTCCACCTCATCGTTGCGCGAACGGCGCTGGAGCAGCGGGATCTCCCGGGAGCCTTACGAGGGGCCGAGGGAGCCGCGGCAGCCTTCCCCGAGAGTTGGGAGCCTCATTACTGGCGAGGGAGGGCCTTCCTGGCCCAGGAAAACCCGGCGACGGCGATCGAAAGCTTCTCCGAAGCACTCCGTCGCGGGGGGAGCGGGTTTCCGGACCTCTCCTTCTGGCTCGCGGAGGCTCTGCAGCGGGCGGGGCGCGGCGATGAGGCCGTGAACGCCCTCAACGGGCTCTTGCGCAGCCATCCGGGCTTCCTCCAGGCCCCCGAGGCCCTTACACGGCTCCTTGAACGCAATGAAAACGCCACCGGGCAAGAGAGCCTCGCCGCACTGGAGAATCGAATCGCCTCGCTGCGAGAGGCTCGGGACCGCATCGAGGCGCTGGAGAAGTCTCTCGACACGCAGCCGCTCGAACGGTCGGGCGAGACTTACCTGGAGCTGGGGAAGCTCTACCTGCGCTTCAGGGAGCCTTCGGCGTACGAGTTTCTTTTCCTTGCGAGCGATCTCCTTCCGCAGAACTCCGAGGTGATCCGGCTCCTCCTCTCCGCCATGAAGCGACCTCAGGATGTTTTCGTCCGCCTGCCGTTCCTCAGGAAGCTCCTCATCCTCGAGCCGGACAACGGCGAGAGCCTGGCCGAGATGGCGCAGATTTACCTGAAACTGCACGTGCGGCTGGACGAAGCGGCGCGCCTCGCCGAGGGGTTCCACGCGCTCAAGCCGACGCCGCGCAGTTTTCTTCTCCAGGGCGAGATCGCGCACGCCCGCGGCGACCGGGACGGCGCCCGGAAAATCTTCGAGGGGGGGCTAAGGGCCTTCCCCGATGACGCAGGGCTGAAGGCATCGCGCTTACGGCAGTGATTCAGAATCGAGCGTGGCGTCGGCGAGCTGGGCCGATGGCCTGGGGTCACTTGCGCTTGAAGCCCGCCACGAGCCCCGCTCCGGCGAGACCCGCCGACGGCAGGTTCAAGAAGAGGTGGTCCTGGAGTCCGCCGGCCGTCTCCTGCACCGCATCCAGCTTGACGACGATCCAGTTCTCGACGCCGGCCCAATCGATGGGTGGGATCTGGCCCATATAGGAAAGGCCGAAGATCGCGACGACCGCCACGCCGGCGACGAGGAGGACCATCTTGAAGAACGTCCGGAACAAGGCGCCGATCGCCAGCCCGACGAAGAAGCTCAATCCTCCGTGGAGGAAGAACGGGGAGACCTTCTCCGACAGGCCGCGTGGCGCGTCCCGTCCTTTCACCGCCGGCCGCTCTCCGAGGCGAACGCCCCCTCCCGGTGGCACTTCAGGGTCATCGTCCGGGCCGTCACCCGGGTCGACGAGCGTGAGCGAACCCGCCGTGGTCTTCGAGGAGGCCGGCGGAGAAGGCCCGCCATCGGTCTTCGCTCCGGGATTGGCGGCAACTAGAGCGTCGCCGCTCGATGGGGGCCCTTCGGGTCGACTGTCGGCACCAATGAACTTGAGGGCGAGGCCGATGACGACCAGCGCGGCGGCGCCGGCGATCATCCATTTCTTCCAGCGCGGAAAAGGGGCTCGCGCCTCCACGGGCGCCGGTCCGCCGTTCGGTTTGATATCCATCAAGGCCTCGACAGCGGCCGCATTCTCTCCCGCAGCGCCGAGGATTTCAATCGGAGGGAGGCAGTCCGCCACGTTTCGGAGTTGTCGGCCGTTCAGGACCTTCATGCGTTGCGGTGGGGCGGAAACCGCGCCGGCGCTGCGGCCTTTCAGGATCGTGGCGGGCTATCCGGCCGCGTCTTTCGCCAGGAGCGCGGCTCCTATGGCTCCAGCGAACGGGCCCAGCTCGGCGGCGGCGATCGTCACGCGACCGCGCAGGAGAGGATGAGCCCGCTCGAAAAACGCCTCCCGCGCGGGCGCGAGGAGGGGCTCTCCCGCCCGGGCGATCCCGCCTCCGACCACGATCGCGTCCGGGGAGAGGAAGTTGGCAAGAAAAGCGAGCGTCCGTCCCAGGAGCGCTCCGACTTCTCCAAGGACCTTCTTGGCGGTCTTGGAGCCGGCCGCGGCGGCCTCGCTCAGCCCTGCAGGAGTCCGCCGAGCCTGCGCAGGAAGGCCCGGGCTCGCGCGGGCGGCTCGCCAGGCGATTCCGCGCGCACTGAGGACGCTCTCCACGCACCCCCGCTGGCCGCAGGGGCAGCGGGGACCATCGCGTTCGAGCGGGAAGTGGGCGACCTGGCCGACCGTGTGATTGGCAACGCGGACGATCTTCCCCTCGGCGACCATCGCAGCTCCCACGCCGGTTCCCAGCGTAAGGTAGAGGAGCCGCGAGGCCGCCCGGCCGGCCCCGAGCCGGGCCTCGCCGTAAGCTCCGGCGTTCGAGTCCGGTTCGAGGAGAACCGGCAAGCCTGTCCTGCGGCGGAGGATCGATTTCAGGGGGCAGCCTTCGAGAGCGGGGAGGTTCGCGATGCGGAGCGGCGTGGCTCGCCCGGCGTCGAGGAATCCCGGGAGCGCGATGCCCAGCCCCCGGACGCGCAGTTCCGGCTTGCGAGCTCGCCGGAGGGCGGCGAGGATCGCGCTCACGATCCGCGCCGCAGGCCCGGACTGGGGCGTCGGCGCATCGATGGCGCTCACGATTCTCTCTCCCGCCAGAGCTACGACCTTGATTCGAGTGCCCCCCAGATCGCAGCCGATGGCCGCAGGCTCACGCGCCGCCGGTTTCGGTCGCCTCATGCACGGCCTCGGGGGGCGAGTTCGGAGTAGGCGACCTCCGTGAAGAATCGGAACACCCGGCGAGCGAGCGAGCCCGGCTGGTTGCGTCCGCCTTTACCCAATGGCTCCGTTCCTTCGAGTGGTTCCGCCGATGAGATCACCCGTGCGGTTGAAGTTCGAACCGGGCGAAACGGCAGAAACCTATGCTCCCTGCTTCCCCCCGTCAATGGCCGATGGTCTCAACCCGCCTGAGGCTTCGTCCTTGTCTTCCCCTGGGGGGGCGAGTCTAATCTCGCCTTTTCACGATAGACTTTCGGAAGGAATCGATGACCCAGAAGAGCGCGACTCGGGAGAGGTTGCGGGCGGCCTTGGAGGGGGGGGACGTGGAGGGGATCGAAAGGGCCTGGCTGGACGAGGTTTCCTCCGCCGTCCCAGGAAGCGCCTCGGAGCCGGGAGTCTTTCTCCAAGCAGCGGACTTCCTGATCGCACGCGGGGAGAGAGACCGGGCCGCCGTCATGCTGGACCTCCTCGTCCCGCTCTTCCAGGCTGAGGCGGATGCTCGGCATCGATTGGAGGTCCTGCGGCGGAGGCTCCGTGCGGTTCCCAAGCGGAGCGATGCCCTGGGGGCGTTCCTGGAATGCTTCCGTCTCGTCCATGAGGGCGACCCTCTGGCGGAGGCCGCGCTGCACGTTTCGGCGATCGAGAACTCAACTGACGCGGCGCAATCCCTCGCTTTTCTCGATAAGCTCCTCTTCTTTCAGCCGGGAGCCTGCGTCCTGCACTCCTCCGGCTGGGGAGTGGGGACCGTCGAGTCGATCGATCCGGTTCTACGTCAGGTCATCGTCGACCTGGAGAAGAAGCGCCACCACCGAGTGGACCTCAAGGTGGCTCCTCAGATCTTCGAACCGCTTCCCCCAGAGCACTTTCTGGCGCTCGGCCGGGACGGAGGGGCCCGCCTGCGCGCCATAGCCGAGAGCAAGCCCGTGGAGCTGATCGGCGTCGTCCTCTCGAGCTTCGGATCCCCGCAGGACCTGAAGGCGATCAAGGCTCGATTGATCCCCTCAATCATCGGCGCCGATGCGTGGAGCCGCTGGTGGAACCGGACGAAGGGGCTCCTTCGGGAGAGCGGCTTCTACCGCGTGGGCGACCGAGCTCCCTACTCCGTGGAGCGGCTGGCGCGCTCGATGAGCTTCGAGGATGAGCTGCTGAGTCAGTTCGAGAAAGGCGGGTGGTCCGATCGGCTGGCGATCGCCCGGAAGTACTGCAAGGACCGTTCGAGCGGTTTCGATAGGCTGCGCGAGCGGATCGTCGCGGACTTGAAGGCCACTGTGGAAAACGACCGCGGAACTCGGGGCCTCGATGCCGCGGCTGTGCTCGAGCGTCTGGGCCCCTGCAGCGGCTCCATCGAAGGAGTCCTTCGGGCCGTCCTCCAGGGTGCGGGCGACCCGGTGGCCGTCATCCTGGCGATGGACGCCGCCGAGGACCGGTGCAAAGCCCTGGAGGCGCTGCCCCGTACGTTGGGGGGGGAGTGGACCGATGCGGTTCTTCGTCTCTTTACTCGAGGGGACGACAATCTCCGCGACGGAGCGGCGGCCATGCTCCTGGAGAGCGAGGCGCGGGCGAAGCTGGTCGCACTCGTCACCGACGCCGCCCGCATGCCCCGAAACTCCCCCGAAACCTTCTGTTGGTCCTGCCAGCGGTACCTCGAGGGGGAGGGGGATTCTCCGCTCCGCGCTCCGCTCGAGGCCTATCCCCCGGCGGAGCTTCTCGGTCGCATCCTCGACCTCCTCGATCACCTCGGCATGCGCTCGGAGCGCGACGGCAAAGCCTCCGTGCGCGACACGCTGGCCCGTGCGAGGGCGCTGCTCACGAGCCGCAACGCGGCGTTCTTCCGCCATGCGATCGGGACGCTCGACCGCGGTGAGGCCCGGGGCATCTACCAGCGGCTCGTCAGCTCGGGCGGGCTGAGCGAGCCGCTCCGGGTGAAGCTCATCGAGATCGTGATGACGGAATACCCCGACATCATGCGGGTCGCGGAGCGGCCGATCTGGGAAGAGGATGCCATCTACGTCACCGAAGCCGGGCAGGCCCGCAAGCAGGCGGAATTCCGGGAGATCACCGAAGTGAAGATCCCCTGGGTCATCTCCGAAATCGGCCGCGCGGCCGCGTTCGGGGACTTGAGCGAGAACGCCGAGTACACCTCGGCCCTTGAAGAGCGTGACCGCCTGACGAAGAGGGCGACGGAGATAAAGGCGCAGCTCGACAGGGTCCGCCTCATCAGTGCGGACCTCAGGAAGGACGGCGAGGTCCACGTGGGCTCGAGGATCCGTCTCCTCAACCAGACGACGGGCAAGGAACACGTCTACCGCATCCTCGGCCCGTGGGACGGAGATCCCGAGGGAGGAGTGCTCAGTTACGGCTCGCCGCTGGCCATCACGCTGCTTGGAAAGAAGGTGGGGGAGGAACTGGAAGCTCAGCTTCCCGGCGGGACGGAGCGGTTCAAGATCGTGGAGGTCTCCTCCGTGTTCGATACATAGCTCCGGCCACGGCGAATGGCCGGTAACATTGGAACGACCGCCGGTCGATTCCGGTTGAACCTTCGGCTACTTTGCGGCCGATTTCATCATGAGGAAATAGTGCAGTTCGCCGGAGGTCGGCGGCTCGCAGTCATCCCAAACCGATGGAACCTCCCGGACCGTTAAAATCTCGCAGGCCTTTCCTGCCGGGGGGCAGAGAGCTCCCGCCGGACCTCTTGCCCCTCGTTCGGCAGTTGATCGACACCCAAGGCAATTACGCCCATGCGGACCTCATCGAGGATCTCCTCCACACCGGAGTGAAGCTCATCCGGGACGGCGCGACGCGCGGGGACCTCAAGATGCTGCTCACGTCTCTCAAGGAGTTGCGCCACGCGTTCCGGGTATTCGCTCCATACCGCTCGATCCGAAAGGTGAGCATCTTCGGTTCGGCCCGCACGGCCCCGGGGGAGCCCGACTATATCCAGGCGGAGCGGTTCGCCAACCGGATGGCCCAACTGGGCTACATGATCATCACAGGAGCCGGCGGCGGGATCATGGAAGCCGCTCAGGGCGGCGCGGGGCGCGAAAAAAGCTTCGGCGTCAATATCCGCCTCCCCCACGAGCAGCGGGCCAACCACACCATCGAGAACGATCCGAAGCTAGTCAATTTCAAGTACTTCTTCACGCGCAAAGTGGTCTTCGTGAAAGAGACCAACGCGATTGCGCTCTTTCCGGGAGGTTTCGGGACGCACGACGAGGGCTTCGAGTCGCTCACCCTCGTACAGACCGGGAAGACCGATCCAATCCCGATCGTTTTCATCGACCCGCCCGGCGGGAGCTACTGGCGCGATTGGGCCGAGTACGTCGAGAAACATCTGAATCGGCGCCGGCTCGTGGACCCCGAGGATCTGAGCCTCTTCAAGGTGACCGACGACCTCGACGAGGCGATCGAGGAGATTCGCGGATTCTATCGGAACTTCCATTCCGCCCGATTCGTGCGGGATGAATACGTCATCCGGCTGCAGCAACCGGCGAGCGATTCCCTGATCGAAGAGCTGAACCGCGACTATGCGGACATGCTGGAAAGCGGGTGCTTCCGCAGGTCCGATGCTCTCAGGGAAGAGAGCGACCTGCCGCTTGAGGTCCTGGCGCTGCCGCGCATCGCTTTTCCTTTCAACCGCCGCAGCATGGGCCGCCTGCGCCAGCTCATCGACCGCCTGAACCGTGAGAAACCACAGACCCCGTGCTCCCCTTCTCCGGGATCGGCGCGGGAGTCCGACGGCTCGATCGTGTAGTCCCCATTCACTCTGCCACCCCCTTGCCGGGTTCCATCGGTTCTGATATATACCCCGGCGCGGTGGGGGCACGGGGACCATGCACGGGGACAATGAACGACTACCAAGAGTTGATCAAGACTGAAGCGAAGAAGTTCTACGAGGCCCAAAAGGCCGACTTCGAAGCCGATGCCGGCGAGTTCGGCGCCAAGTCCGCCCAGCCGAACTTCTCCAAATGGGTCGACCGCACCGCTCGGCTCAACCAGGTAGTCGAAGCGATCGCATCCAAGTGGGCCCACAAGGACTTCTTCTGGGTCCAGCAGAACACCCGCAACCGGAATCCGAAAGGCGGAGGAGATCCCCGATCGAACGCCTTCGGGAGCTTCTATCTCGACGTGTTCCATCAGGTGAAGAAGCTCGCCAAGAGGATGTAAGTAAGAGAGTCAGTCCTTCGATTCGCTATAGACGATCTCTTCCATCGTCCGGTCGCGGGAGTCGCAATGCTCGGTCGCCCGCAGGAGCTTGATCGCCGCCAGGCGGAGGTACTTCGGCGAGCCGCCGCGGCCTCCTCCAGTCGTGTCGAGGAACCGCTTGAAGTAGCTCTCCGCGATAGGGAACTCTCCGTGGCGCCGGTTCAGCTCTCCGAGGAGATAGAGCTTCGTCCCGGTCGAGCCGTCGCGCGCATCCTCTCGTAAGTGATGGATGGCCCCGGACAAGTAGACCCGACGCCGATTCGCGACTTCGTCCGGAGAGAGGTCGCGAGAGGGAGGAAGGCGGAGGCACCAGTAGGCGCGCAGGAGCCTTTCTCCCAGCTCGCCGTTTTCGCGGCCGAGGAACGCGGCGCAGCGAAAGGCCCAGTAGTACTGTAGGTCGGGGAGGGGGGTGGTCGTCATTTTCCCCGCGGGGGCCCCGCCGAGCCGCGGTGTGATCTCGGTCCGAAACCGCTTGGCGATCGCTTCGGAAGGGCTCAGGCCGAAATCATCCGCATAGCCTGAGTAACGGCAACCGAGGCAGGTGTGGATCGCGGCCTGGATCGTATGGCGGCCTTCCATCCGGACGAGCAGGTCGGAGTCCTGACCGAGCGCGAATCCACCGCCGACCTGGCGAAGGCGGAGCCGCCGCCCGCACATGGGGCAGGAGCTTTCGATGTTGAACCAGACAACCATGACCTCTCGTCCATTTCCGCCTGGAGTCGGACCGGAAGATGTTGAATGCGTGACGGCTCGTCTCGTGCTGCGGAATTCGGGCGCGATTATAGCACGCACGAGGCGGTTACCGGCCCCCCCTTCTCCGCTCCCTCCCATCCCACTCGGGCGGCGAATTGGGTGGAAAGTTCGATGGCCCCGGCGACCGAAAATTGGATCGGATGCCATCCCATCACGTTCTTCTTTAGGGGCCCGACCGCATGCCGCACATCTTGGTTGTAGAAGACGACAAGATGAACGCGACGCTTTTCGAGGTCATCTTGAGGCGTCGGGGAGGGTTCACCGTGACCGTCACCGAAGATCCATTGCAGGTCATCGACCTGGCACGCAAGAAGTCGATCGATCTGGTCATCATGGACGTCTCGCTGTCGAACAGCTTCCTCAACGGCAAGGCCGTCGACGGTCTCGAGATTTCCCGCGTCTTGAAGCAAGATCCGGTCACAAAGCACATTCCGATTCTCCTCGCCACCGCGCACAGCATGCAGGGAGTGCGCGAGAAGTTTCTGGCCGAGAGCAAGGCCGACGACTACATCTCGAAGCCCATCACCGACCAGAAGCAGCTCATCGAGCGGGTGAAGCACTACCTGCCGCCGGCCTGAATTACCGGAATCCGCGCCCCTCTCGTCGGGCAAGTTGACGAAATCCGCCGCCATCGTATTCTCCAGCGACACTCTGCCTTGGCGCCTCCGGCGCTATGCGTCAGGACGGAGAGGGCAGTCGAGCGGGGTTGGGTTCCTCTCGGGTGGGCATTGACGACGTCTTCCTGATCTTTCGTCGCCGCTGGAGGGTCGCTTCCGCGGCCGCGATCGTGACAGTGGTGGGATTCCTTCTCACTCTCCGGCAGCTCCCGACCCGGTATCGGGCCGAGGCAAAGGTCTTCTGCCCGGACTCTTTCGCGAGCGGATTCGACGCGGCGAAGCAGTTCGGGCTTGTCGACGCGATGCAGACGGCGAACCTTTTCCCCCTGCTCACCTCCGCCGATCTCGGAGACCGAGTCGCACGCCGCCTGGAATCGGCCGATGACGGGGCTCCCGTCCGAGGGGCCGGAATCGCCGCCGCCGTCGAGGTGAGCCGTCTGGAGGGAACGGGCTACTACTGCTTCTCCTATACGGCGAGCGGCAATGAGTCTGCCGTTCGGACGGTCAACACGCTTGTCCATGAAGCCGCGGACCTGTGGCGCGAGCGCATCCACACGGAGGCTCGTTCCGGCCGGGAGCTCCTTGCGCGGCGCAGCGCCAAGGTCGAAACGGCCCTGGAAGGGCTGCGGAGAGAACTGGAACGGTTGCGCGACGACGCAGGTTTGACTGGACCCGCCGAGGGCGACTACGCGCTCGAGGAGCGAGCGGTCCGAGACGCGATCCGGGAGAGGAGAAACCGCCTCGAAGACCTTGAATCCATGCGCCAGAAGGCCGAGGAGGAACTCGCCGCGCTCGATGGCGACCTCCCCCGCCGAGTGACGCGCGACAACATCAGCATCGTCCTCTCCCAACTGCCCGAGCTGCAATGGTTCCGCGAGCTGAACGAGAGATTGGTGAAGAACGAGATCCGGCTCATCGGAGCCCACAGGACCAAGACCGATGAGCACCCGGACGTGAGGTTGATCCGGGGAGAGATCGAGAACGACAAGAGGCTCATCGCTTCCGTCTTCGAGAAAGGCGAGATCCTGAACCTTTATCTCGAGAAGGCTCACCAGGTGGTCCGGACCGAAAAAGAGAAGGTCATCCTGGCCAAGCGGGTTCGACTCGACTCCTTGGCGACCCTCCTCGAACCGACCCGGGAGGGGCTCGAGGCCGAAGAGGCCCGGTGGACCACCCTGCTGGCCCGAAAGCACCGATACCTGGACCTGTCGAGGCGGATCGACGTCCAAAACCGAGTAAAGAGCCGGCTCGATGAGGCCGCGGCCGAGCTGAAGCCGCTCGAGGATTTCGACTCCCCCACTTTGTTTCCCAAGGAGCTGGCGGAGCGGGCCGTGCTCGTCGGTCGGAGCAGGGGGCAGGTCCTTTCGCTGATGGCAGCCCTGGCCGTCGTCGTGGCCATCGTCGCCATCGCCATCCGGGAGAGCGCCGACAATCTCCTCCACTCCCCGATGGACATCCGCCGGCGCCTCGGCCTCTCGACCTTGGCCGTGGTGCCCCGGAAGACCCTGGATTGGGAGAGCGGGGAGCCGGTCTCCCGCCGTTCCGCGGGGCTCGGAGGGAGGAGGGACCCGCTGGGAGAAGCCGTGAGGATTCTCTTGGCGCGGGGACCCGATCTCCGCACCGTCCTGATCGCCGGAATGGAGCGGCGGATCGGGAAATCCGCCGTGACGGTGGGGCTGGCGCGCGCGGCGGCTCGGCTCGGGAAGCGGGTCGCCGCCATCGATGCCGACGCCCGACATCCCACGCTGCACCGGGCGCTCGGGCGGGCGAACCTCAAGGGGCTGACGGACCTCCTGACCCGCGAACTCGGCGTCCGCCGGCGCATCCACGACCTCGCATGGGACCGTAGAGAGTGGAGCGCCCTGAAACGGGAGCTGCCGGGCGCGTTGGATGCGGCGATCCGGTCCGGACCGCGCTCCGAGGTCGATCGTGAGATCTCCTTGATCCCTTCGGGGCCGCTCAGGCCCCGCTACGAGCAGCTCATCGAGTCCCGGGCCATGGCCGCGCTGCTCGGAGAGCTGCGCGCCACTCACGAGCTCGTCCTGATCGATTCGGCCGCGTTGCGGACCGTGAACGAGGCGCTCTCGCTCGCGCCGAAGGTCGACGGGGTGATTCTGGTGGCCGGCGCCGGAATCACGAGCGGCCGGTCGCTCGCGACGGCGCGCCGCTCGATCGAACGGGTCGGCGGAAGGACCCTGGGCATCATTCTGAGCGGAGCGCGCGACTGGGAGCCGCTCGTCGCCGCGCCGGTGACGGCGGCCTAAGCCAAGGTGGAAGCCTGAGGAACCATGGGCGAACGGGCGATTCACCCTGAGTGGCCCATGGCCTGCTCCAACTGCGGTGGACCGGTGAGAGTTCCATCGTGCCCGCCGGACCGGCGGTTTCGCTGCCCGGCTTGCAAAGAGTGGGCGTACGTGGAGCCCGCGAGAGCGGCAACGAAGACCGACCGGCAGGTGGGGTGGCTGAGACGGCTCCTGCGTTTCCTCCGGTTCTCCGGCCCTCGGCCTTTCGACCGAATCGCGCGCCGGCCCGCGGCCGACGTGCGAGAGATTCCGCTCTCGCAGATAGCGCTCCAGGAGACCATCCCTCGCCTCTCGCTCGACCGAGCGGCGCAGGCCGTGCTGGACCGCTCGGTGGCGAGGTTCGGAGTCCTCCTCCCGCTCGTGGTGCGCCCTCTGCCGAGCGGCTTCGAGCTTGTGACCGGGCACCGCCGCCTCCTGGCGGCGCGGCGGGCGGGCCACTCTCACGTCCCGGCCGTCGTACTTCCGTTCACTCGAGCCGACGCGGAGCTTTACCGGTATTTGGAGAACACATCGTTCGACCCTCCGACTCCGATCGAGGAGGCCGAGGGGTTCGAACGGCTCTTCCTGATGGATCCACGCATCGACGTGGAGAGCGTCTGCGAGCAGATCGGGAGGGATCCCAACTGGCTCCACTCTCGCCTCGAACTGCTTTCCGCACCTTCCGTTATCAAGGAGGCGCTGGCGGCCCGGACGATCGACCTCGCGCAAGCTCGAGTCCTCTTGCGCCTCCGGAAGCCGGCCGAGATGGCCGCGTGGATCGAAAAATTCTCCCGAGAAGAGGCCACAACCCGCGATCTGATGGAATACTTGGCGGGGGAATTCGAAGGGGATCCCGACCCGCGTCGCGACGACTCGGACGCACTGATCGACACTCTGGGCGAGGCGCTCGATGAACA
>Ga0187892_10009292_pt1 | contig 13002 bp, 14 predicted proteins | sample MA1701073metaG_FD_139345 | JGI IMG/M metagenome (GOLD analysis project Ga0187892, IMG submission 139345) | Bio-ooze microbial communities from a basaltic lava cave in the Kipuka Kanohina Cave System on the Island of Hawaii, USA - MA170107-3 metaG ...
CCGGACCGCGACAGCTTCAGGGTGTTGTCCGTGCCGTCGCTCGTAAGTACGAGCGTGTCACCCGCTGTCGCCGTTACGCTCGTTAGGCGGTCCGTCGCCACACTCTGCGCGGGATGAACATGGTCCGCACGCGATGCGAAGGCCGCGCTTCCCACCGCAGCCACGCCCGCCACAAGCGGCGTGATGCTGTCGTCGAACGCTCGAATCGTGGCATCGCTCCGAATGAGCGCGTTCGCCGCTCCCGCACCCGCAGCCGCCGCGAGCGCGATTGAGGGCGTCTGGAAGCTCACGCCTATCGTGAAGTCCGCATTCGGCCCGCTGTCGGTCGCCGTAAGCGGGCTCGAAACCGCAAGGCGGCGCTCTTTGGTGAGGTTGCCGGTCAGCGCCACGACAAGAAACGATTCCTGTGTGAGCGACCCGACGCTCGTGGGCACCGTCACGGACAGGTTGCGCGAAAGCTCGTCAAGCTGCACGTCAATCGCGCGCAGCGCGTTCGCCACCTTGAAGTCCGCTACGTTGCTGTCAATCCCTTTCCAAGCGCGCGCCATTACTCAAATTTCTCCGACCGCGGCACCTTGATGTCGAACGTCGCAAAGTCGAGGCGCACGCGGTTCGCAGGATTCGTCACCCGAATGTCCACCTGCACCGCCTCGCAGAGCGCCTGCTTGTACACCGTCGTAGCCTCTTCGCGGCTGAAGTCCGCGAGGGTCTCCGCTACGTGGTCGCTGCCCTCGCTGTGCTGATGCAGGGACGCCACCGCCTCCACGCCGTCCGCCGCATTATGATGCACCCACCCTTCGGTTATCGTCGTCTCCGCCCCCACGCCTGCGAGATACATGCGCGCGCTTCGCACGCGGAACGCTATCGCACCTCCCGGCATCGTGTTCGTCGTCCCGGCATCGAGCCGGTAGAGCCTGCCGTCGCCCGCGCCAGCGAACATATAATTCACCCCTCCTATCGCAACCGGCGTGAGCGACAGGGCGGGCCGATTGATGGGCCACGTTGCTTTGGCGCGCGGCCGGCCCACCGCATTGAACTTAAGGTGCGACGGGTGAAGATGAAAGAACGCCTCTTTGCGCGTCCCGTCTTTAGCGATGTACGACATCTCCAGTCGCAGCTTGCGCTGGTTATATTTCAAGATGCTCAGCGAAAGTTGGGAGACATCAACCTCCTCCTCCCAATCTATGTCATCGCTCAACACGTCCCACGCCCCGCCATCGGTGATTACCACGCCCGCCGTCGTAACGTAAGCCAGCTTCACCGGCCCGAGGCCATCGTCTACAACGTCTGCCGCTTGCGAGCCGACGCAGCCGTGCTGGCCGACCGCCTCCTCTTTCGCCCGCTCAGGGGCGAATGCCGCATCGGTGGGCTGCGGAAGCGTAAGCACCCGCCATACCGAGTCGCGCAGCAGGACAAGCAGCAGCGACCCGATGCGCCGAATGACTTGCACCTCGTCGGCGCGCTTCGTCCCAAACTTGATGACATTGCTCGCCGGCCAAGCGTGCAGGCTGTCAAAGAAGCTGAACCGCACAATTGACCTGTCCGAGAGGTCGTTTATGACCGCGGCGTCCTCGAAGATATCGCCCGTATCGGACCGCTCCGGCGGGGGGCCAAACTTCGGAAATACCTCCAACACCCCTTGGAGCGACACCGTAACGAGGGGGTACGCGCTCCCGCCCGGCGCTTGCGGATTGCTTCCCGTCCGAACGTCTTCAATCTTCGTGGTGCCCACCGCGACCTCGCCAATCTCGAAGCCGATGGGGTACGCCGAATTCGTAGCGGTCGCGTAGGCGGCCCAATGCGTTGTTTCTCGGTTCACAACGGCGGGCCGGTTAACTTCGGGCTTCACGTTCCCCCCCGTACCCGTCAGCTTCGCTACTTGCGCTTTCAGCGAAGCGTTCCGCTTCACGATTGTTCCATTGGCGTCCTTCACTCTCTCCTCAACCCAATAGTCAATCGTGTTCCCGTTGCCGAGGGTGAAGCCGCTTCCGGCCCCGGTGTTCGTGACGGTCGGCGCTGCGGTGTTGGCCCGCATGCCGAGATACTTCATGTCGCCGGTTTTCTCAATCGTGCGGTTGCGGTCGTTTCCGTTCAGCACCGCATACTCGTTGGCGTAGTGCAGCAAGTCGAGCGTATCGCTGCCGCCAAACGTGTCGGTGAGGCCGTTTGAGGGCACGCTGGCCTGCCCAGGCGAGCCGACGCCGGTGAAATCCGAGAACGCGCCCGTTAGGCCCGCCGCCGCCTTTCGCATGTTCGAGCCTACGCACGCAACAACGAGGTCAGGCGCGCCTTCAAACTCCGCGAAGCCGGAGGCGCGAATCGCCCCCGACTCCGCGGTGCTGTTGAATGCGGCCGTTCCTTCGACGCTATGGACCCCCTCATCCCCCAGGCGGTACTCCGCATCTTCTGCGATGGTCATCTCGCCTAACTCCAGCATCGCAGCCGCGCGGCTTGTTACGCGCCCTTTGTTGAACAGAATGGGAGGGGTGTTCGCCACTACCTTACCTTACTTCGGCGTCGGCGTCAGGCGCGGCGGCCTCCGCGACAATTGGGTTCTCCTTCTCTGCCAGCTTAGCCTCTGCTTCGGCTCGAAGACGGCGCTCGGTAAGCACCGTCTTTTGAAGCTGCGCAATTAGAATCTGCTGCTCGCCCACGAGGGCAAGTACCTCTCCTCTGGAAAGCTCCTCCATTACGAGTCGTCTCCTACGTGGAAGTTTAGTGAATCAGCGGTTAGTGCATACCACTCCCCGTTGATTCGGAAATACATCCCGCTGTTGGTGGGGTGGTTTGTATCCTCTACATAGCACATCACGCCATTCTCTTCGGCGGTCATGCTGTCGAGGGTCCCTTTCGGCGTCAACGTCACAATCGGCTTAAACCTAATGTGCCCTGTACTTTGGAAGTTGGAGTACGCGATGACCGCTGGGTCGGGCGCTTCAAGCTCAAGCCCGTACACCTTCTTCGTCGCTGTGGACGCCACGAGCGTTCCAATGACGTTCGTGAACCCCACCAGCTTATCTACAGTCCCCGTCGAAGCGGAGTGCTGAAGCGTCGCCTTGTAACCGAACATGTCTCCAATGTTGGCCGTGTTGCGGTGGTCAATGAACGCCTCGAACCCAAAGAGGTCGTCGAAGTTTGTCGAAGCTGCGGTATCGGTGCGCACAACCGCCCGCACGCCCACGGCGTCGTCCCCGGCGGTGAACGTCCCTTCCAGGTTCATCGTCAGGTGAAGGCCGACGTAAAGCGGCGTTCCGGGGTCCGCTCCGTCCCAATCGCGGTAGATGTCTACCCACCGCCCGGCTACAGGCGAATTCCCTTGATTGTCCGCATCTTGAATCCGCACTTGCGCGCGATTGATGTAGAAGTGGCTCGCAAGGTCGGCGGGGCTGTCAAAGAGAGCGACATAATTTTGGGCCGACCCCACGCCCGCAGCCGGTCCCGGACAGTAGAAAGAGAGCGCATTCGTCACAGCAACCGTTGAACCTGCCCCCTTAAGCGGCGCTACGACGTTCAAAGAGCGCAGGTGGGTCACCGCTCCGGCAGAGCCATCGCCAGTGTTGGCGTTGAACGAGCCGCCGAAAATCATGTTCGCACTTGCCCCTGCGTGCGTACTCATCATGCGCCCGCGTCCGCTCGTTCCGGCCAAGGTGGCGCTGTGCGCTTTTGCGGTTGTCGGGGTATAGTGAAGCTCGCCGGCTACGGCTGTAGTATCAGCACTCAGAGCAACGTTGCCGCTGAATATGCTAATTCCGTAAATTGTAAAGTGTTCCTGCACCGCCGTAAGGTCTTGGGTGATGCTTTCGGACGCATAGAGGGTGTACTTCTCCCCTACGACCCCCGAAGTGATTGCGCGGTCTCCGAGGCGCAGCTTTACGTTGGTATCGAGCCCTCCGAGCACCATGAGCCGCGCGCCCTTGTCAAGCCACTCCGTGTGGATAGACTGGTCAGCCGCAGTGTTCGAGGTTCCCGATTGCTGGTCGTTGTCAAACTGCGTGTCCCACGACCACTTTGCGACTCCCATGAGGTCCGCGACGCTGCTGATGGAAAGCGAGGCGGTGACGAGCGGTACATGCACGTCGCGCACCAACTTCGTCGTAACGCCGCCCCCACTGATGTGGAGGTCGTACAGCCCCCCGGAGAGCCACGTTTCAATGGTGCCGTTCGCGTCGGTGGCCTTCGGGTTCGTGTCCCCGTCGTCGCCTGCGATGTCCTTGAAGAGCGACGGCTTGGCGGTAATCGGCGTAAGGCGGTCGAGGTTGGTGAGGAACAACGCGCCCGCGAACCCTACAAGCTGAATCGTCTTTGCGGTGGCGTTGACGGCCCCAACGGTGTAGGTGGCGGTGCCTTCGTTGACCGACACCACGTCGTTCACGACAATCTTCCCAACATCGTCTACGTTTATCGTAAACGGGGCGGTTCCGCTCTGGTCCTGCTCAACCGTCGCGCCCTGCTTGCGCACCTCAACGGACACACCACTCTTGACGTTGCCGGCGGAATCCAACAGTACCCGGTCCAGCTTTCCTAGCAACTGCGCCATGCTTTATCTCCCCAGGTAGTCGGGCCAAACGCGAAACTTCCGCTCAACCGCCGCCATTGCGTCGCGCGCATCCGCAAAGTACCCCGCCGCTTCCTCGGCGCTTCGCCGCTTTGCGATGACGTGCGCCACGGCGTGCTTGAAAATCGCTTGGTCCATCTCGTAAGGCACCGCCAAGCGGTCCCCCAGACCCGATGCCGGCTTGACACGCGAAAAGTACCGCAACCGGACCTTCGGGTACGACAGCACCGGCCCCAGGCGAGGCTCGAAACGCACCTTCCCAACCGCGTGCTTGAACTCTATCGTATAGTACAGCGGAACGGCACTCGCCGCAGAGATTTGTTCGGTGAATAGCTCTCGCCACTCAAGAAAAGGAATGAACCCCACTTCGTCCACTTCGTTCCCGCTGGCGTTAAGGGTGTTCGCTACCTCCGGCTCGTTGAAGTCGTCGGCAAGCTGATACTCGGACGTGTTCACCAGGAGCGTTATGTCCTGCGACTTCCGATTAAACTCCCACACCTTATCGAGGTTCATGTCCCGCGCCGCCGAATCCCACACCGTTCCGCAGAAGTCTACCACGTCGGGGTTGTTCTCCCCGCCGATGTATCCTGCCAACTCATTAAGCGCTTGCTGGCGCGTGCGGTTGTCTCCCTCCTGCGGAAAGGGCGCGCCGCCAACGATAATGATGTTGCTCATCGAGCGTTACCCTGCTTTGACGATTGCGGGCGCGAAGGGCGCAGCCTTCTTCGACGCGACACTCGGAACGGGAATGCCCGCTTCGGGAGCCGGCGAGGCGTTCCGCACTCGCGGCGCGGTTTGCTCTACCTGCGCAGCAATCGCGTCAATCCGGGCGGCGTTCGCTTCCAGAAGGTCCGTCCCGAAGTGCTGTCCCATGTGCAACTTAGCGTCGAACATGGATTTCGTTTCATTTTCGCACCCCGCAACGAGGCACTTGAAGCGCACTCCCTGCGAAGTATACGTCGTGCGAATGTGGCGCGGCTCCAGGCCCTCAAGGCCCCGCACCTGCGCGTCGGTCGCGCCGTGCTGGTACGTTTCCTGGTAGCAAATCCCTCGATTGGAGCGCGGCGGAAATTTAACCACGCTGAGGCAGTAGATTCCTCGCGGCAGGTCGAGCGCCACGGAGCCGCTCGCCTCGCCTTCCCACACCACGACCTGCTCCGGCATACTCACCACTCTGCAATGCGAACCCGCCGGAATTCCGTGCGGCTCTCTTCCTTTCATCTCTAAAACAGCCACGTTTTCTCCTTATGTGAGAATCGTTCGCGGAGGCCGCGTCGCGCGCTTCTTTGCCTCCTCGATTACTTCGGCTTGCCACGCCGAAATTGCCGCTTGCTTCTTGCGCAGGCTGTCGCAGGGAGTACACAACCCCGACGCCGACGTTGCGCGCTTTATCTTTCCGTCGCGCCTGCACCATCCGCAGGACGCATCGTTCCCGCTGCGATTCAAGGAAATCTGAAACTTCGCCTCAATCTGCGCTTTCGTCGCCGCATGGGCTGCGACCACTTTCTCAAACACCGCGCGCCAGCCCTTGCACAGCAGCCCGCCCTCCGACGTAAGCTGCGTGAATTCGGGGACCGGCCCGAGGCGGAAAGCCGTAATCTTCCTCCCCTCGCCCGGCTTCCCGAGCCACAAGCAGGTTATCCCCGCCCGCTGAAGGGGATAGTAAAACTCGTAGTGCTCCGGCAGCGGCACGCAGAGGTTGCTGTTAATCTGCCTCAGCCCGCGCACGAGGTCATCGGAGAGAATCTCCGCGCCTACTGTGTTCTCAAGGTCGTGCGGCGACGTACAAAGGTAGGTCGCGGGCACCGCGCCGGTTTTCATGGCTCCTCACTTCGCAAAAACGCCCTTGCGGGGCGACGCCTTTTCGACGCCGCCCCGAAGGGGAAAACGCCCTCTTATGGGGCAGTCACAACGCCAGTCGCGTCCGACTTAATCTGCACAACGCGCTTCTCGTCGAGCAGCTTGGCCGCAAACAAGAACCAGTACGCAGCGGTCCCGCGATTCCTTGCGGGGGCCGCAACGTTATCTTCCGGCCGCGTGATAATCACGTTCGGGTTCATGATGTTGCTGTCGAGCGACACCACGCCGAACGCACTATCGGCTAGAAGGTAGTTGAGGTCATTGTCGGGGCTCGGGTCGGTCGGATTGTCCCGCTGAATGTTCGTACTCACGCGAATAATCGCGTTGTACGCACCAGAAGTCATCGCGCCGGAAGTCATCGGAGGCGGCGAAGTCAGCACGCTCTGAAGGCCCTCGTCCTTAATCTGGAACCAAGCCGGGGAACCTTCGCCAAGCATGTCGTAGACCGCTTCCACGCTTCCCGCGAAGATGAAGAACTGCCCGCCAGGACTCGCCGGGTGCGGCTGCGCGTTGGCTTGCAGCAGCTTAAGCACCCCCAAACGAAGCTGATTGACAGTCATGGCGGTGCCAGAGTCGAGAACCTGCGCCGCACTCACGCCCGCAAGGGCGCTGTTCTGCGCGTTCCCGGCCTGACAAATTTTATCCAGCGAAAGGGCCGCCTTGTGGGCTAGACCCTCGACCATTTGCTCCAGTGTGCCACTGATTCCGACCGACCGCAAGACCTTCGTGAACAGGAAACCAGACGCATATTCCTGTAGATTCGCCACGAACGGCGTAACGGTCAAGTCGGCGGTATCCGAGGGGTCCGTACCCTCAGTGGTCAGTACAGTGGTATCCGGCGCAGGGTTTGTGAACAGATTCCAGTGAGCAACATCGGAAGTCTGTCCGGGCATGTCGGTCGGCCTGCCAAGAGGCAGAAAAACCAGCCTCTGTCGCAGCACCTCCAGGAATCGGCGGTCAATCCACTCGTCCTGGACGATTTCGGCGCTGAAGGCCGCGAGGTCAGCTTGGCCGCCCGCAAGCCCTGCACGGTAGTTGGTAGTAAGAGGCATGCTCTTCTACTCCCTACTTACTTTCTCCGAAACATAGAAGGCGGGTCAGAACGGCTAATCATCTCGGGAAACTGCTTCAGCAAATCGGCCGACGTTCCGGGTGCGTCGAGGTCAACCGTGTCCTCACCGCTTCCGGCGTCCACGCCGCTGCTTACCGCAAGACGATTAACGTTCGCCTTGTCCTTCTCCAACTTCGCCTGCGCTTCCTTGCGCTTCACTTCCGCTTCATCGTACTTTCGCAGCTTCACCACTCTAAGGGCGTTGCTGTAAGTTACGAAATAGTCCGGTACGTTCGGCGCATCTTCGCGGAACGCGACAACCGACCGCGCTAGAAACGGGTCTTCGACGACTTTCAGCACCTCATCCCAATGGTCCTTCCAATCAGGATTGTCCATGCGAAAGTCTACGAAGTCGAGACGCTGGAGCGTCTTGATGTCCGCTTGTGAGCGCGGGGCGGGATTGCGCGAGCCGGCCGATGCGTTATCGTTGTACTCGGACTCGTAACTCGGGTCGTTGTCCTGAAAGCCGACTCTCTGTCTGAGAAAGCCGACTTCCTGGCTCATCTTCCCGAACGCGGTTTGAAGTTTGCCATAATTCTGCTCGGCAGCCGTAGCGCGCTGCTCAGCAGCCGCAAGTTTAGCTTGCAGGTCATCGCCCGAGGGCGCTGCGGCGCTTTTCTCGGTCGTAACTGCACCCTTCTTGATTATGCGACCGCCAGCGGCGGGCGCATCCAGGTCAGGCGTGGGGGTGTTAGGCACGTTGTCTGACTCCTCTGAAAAGACGGTTATGCGGGGGGACGGCCTTCGCGTTAGCCGCCGCCTTGTCCTCGCCAATACTCGAAGTCTGCACGCAGCGCGCGCAGGGCCTTCTTAGTCGCCATCGCCTCGACCATGCGGGCGTGCGAATCAACGTGTGTTTCTTCTTCCGCCTCAGCCTGTGCGATAAGCTGGTCGAGGTAAGGCAGGAAAATCTTCTGACATGCAGTTGTGGCCACCCACGATGCCAGCCCGCGCGCTGCACCTTCGCGCGGCTCGGGCTCTTCTACGGGCGGGTTCTCGTCAATCATGTAACGCTTCTTTGTGCCGGCGCGCTCTAGGGTAGCGTACCGAAGATAGTTTTCATCCACTACGCAATCCTCCGACCTTCACGCTCGGTTTCGCCGGCCTCCGTGCCGAACATTTCCTCGGTGCTTCCCACCGGCGAGCCCTGCTCGTTCGCCGCGCCCACAAGGGCCTGTTGCAGAAGCATCCGCGCCGACACCTGCGTCATGGCGCGTTCCACGACCGCTTCCGCGTTCGGGACGTGCAGCACGTCGCGCAGGTAGATAAGCGCCACGTCGGGGTAATCCGTAACAAACGCCGGGTTCGTACTCAGAACGTTGATGGCTTCCCGAATCTGCGCCGCTTGCTGGAAGGTGGTCATCGCAAAGCGCGACCCGCTAAACCTCACGTCCGCGTCGCTGATGTCTTCCAGCGAAGCGCTGATGCGCTCACCACGAAAGAACGCCGCCACCCCTTCGCGCGGGGCAAACTGCCGCAGCCGCGAAAGGAGGGTGCGCCCAATCCAAGGGTAGTCGTCCCGCTCGATGAGTTGCACCATCAGGTCTACGCGCTGCGAAGCGAGGCGGATAAGCTCTGTCACTTCCGTCGCGGTGTCGCGGTCGCCGCCTTGAATCCCTTGAAGCGGATTGTTCGCCCCGGTAGCTTCACGAATGCTCAGCTTCCGCCGCAGAATCTCCTGCGAAGCAAACCCGAGCGCGTTCAAGTCAATTGGGTACGGCCGCACCGCCTCCTGGTCCGCACAAGGAATCACGTCGAACGGAATCCGCTTGCGCAGGCGGTTCGGGTTCCCGCCGAAGCTGTGCCCCATCAGGAGCGGCCCGTGCGCCGCGAGGCCCGCAACGTCGGTGTACACCATCAAGAGGCTGTCCGTCGCGTCTTGCAGGAACCGCACCGCCTCCGTGGGCGCAAGGCCGTAGAAGCGTCCGCTCATGGGGTTGACGATAAGCTCTTTAAACCACTTGTTCCCGTCAATCATCGGGTTGATGTGCGAGCGCACCATCTCTCCGTTAATCATCGTCAGCACGCGGTTCCGGTAGCCGTCCACGGGCTTGTAAGGCACCTCGCCAATGCCCTCGAAGAAGGTCATCATCCCGTACTGGTCGGGGGCGTGTTGGGAGATGTTCGGAAACCGCTGGAACAGCCCGTCTTTGCGCTCGCGCTGCGCCGCTTCCGACATCTGAATCGCCCGCAGGGTCGGCCCGCGCTCGTAGATGCCCGCCTCCACCAACTCAAGCGCCTTCTGCTTGGTGATGCGCCCCCGCTTCGCGCAGAATTCCATGTTCTCCTGGATGCGCGTACCCGACGGGTCTGGGTAGAAGTCGTAGATGTCAACCTCTTTCAGCAGCGGGCCGTCGAAGTAAACGACCTCATCCGGGAAAATGCCTTCGCCTAGAAGGTTGCCGTTCTCATCAAATACCGGCCCCTTGACCATCTGCATCCGCGCCCGCGTCGCCCAAGTAAGCTCCAGAATCGCGGTGCCGAAGATGAAGGCGTTCTTTATCGCCTGATACTGCGTGCGGAACCACCCCGGCATCTCCAAGATGGCCTGCAACAGCCGCGCAAGCAACCGCGCCCGGTCGTAATCGTTGATGCCGATTGGCGACGCGGCGATGTATTCCCGGCTCGCCATCAGCAGGCCCATCCCCTGCGCCACCAGCGTCTCAACCGCTTGGTGCGTTTCGGGGTCTTTGAGGCGCGCGCGCTCGCGCACCCGCGGCAGCTTGACGAGATTCTGCGAAAAGCGCACACGCTCCAGGACGGTGCGTTGCGGGACCACCATGTAGTTATCCAGCAACTCGTCCCACACGCCGCTGAACTGCTCTTTGTGCGCGGTGGACTTCTCAAGGAAGTCGAGAAAGAATTCCTTCTCTTGTTCGCGCCCTTTGTAGAACTGGAAGGCACGGGCAAGCTCGCGCGGCACGGCGGCAGTGGTGAGAATCTCAGCCATTAGTTACGCTCTCTTTCGACGCGACCCGCCCAAGCGCTTACGTTTTCTTGCAAGCTCCGCTCCCATGCCCCGCCTCTGCGCCCCCGTAAGGGCGCGCCCGCGAACCTCACCGTGCTCAAGCATCTTCTCAAGTTTGTGGGCGGAAACGCCGCCGAACGGGCGCTTGCGCGACCCAAGTGAGCGCCGAGAGGCCATTACTTTCCCCTGCGGGTGTATTCGGCGCGAATGGCGGTCCGCAGGCGGCGCATCAGCGTGCGCTGCGAGCGCAGCGAAGCTTTCTCTTTCCCGCGGAGGCCGTGGATGTACTTGAAGGTAGTAACGAGGCCGCCTTTAGGATAGTGGATGTCTGAATTGAGGCGTCGGATGTCGTCTTCGGTTTCTTGTGCAAGCCGGTCGAGGGAACTGTCCGTAAGGTCGCCAAGCTCGGACACGGCAACTTCGGGGCGGTCGGCGCGGTCACTGAGGGGGCGTTTACTTGCCACGGTTTCTCCGTCTACGCAATCGTCGTAAGGAAGGTAACGTACCCCGACGCGTTTCCCGCACCAGCCGTCACAAACTCAAGCGCTTCATTAGGCAGGCACTCGAAGAGGGGCGCGTCGCGGGTGCCCGAAGCTCCTACAAAGCCCAAAGTGTCTCGAAACGGCCCCGCGATAATCGTGGTGTTGCTCTCGAATTGCGGGTCGGCAGTAACGGCGTCCGCCACGAAGCCGAAGTTTAGTACAACGTGCTGAAGCCCCGCGCCGGGGGCCGCTGCGATTACCTGCGTCCCGGCGGCGGTTAAGTTGAGTCGAACGTGCTGAGGCTTTCCGAGGAGAGGCATGGGTTACTCGAAGCGAATCCACATACCGCCGACCGCCCCGGTAGTCACCGTGCCGGTAACGTCCACGAAAATCTCTAAGGATTGCCCCGCATCTATTACCGTATCGTTGCCGTTAGCCGCCGCCTCCGTGTTAATGGCGAGCGACGCTGCTTGAATCTGCTCCGTTACGAAAGTGGCGGTTCCTGTTTTTTGGAGCCCAATAAGATAGCCGGTTCCACCGACCTGGGCTACGGAAAGCATGATTCCGAAATCTTTTACGCGCCAACCCCCCTCCCGGCTCGGAAGGGCGACACGAAACGTGTTCCCCGAAATGTCAGCATCACTGGTCCCAAACGAAATCTGAATCGGATGCAGATAGGTAATCACATTCGGACTAATTACTCGCGGCATTTCTTCTTCTCCTTCGGCGCGCCCGCACCGTGCAAGCGGCCTTCTCGACGAAGCGCGGTTGCGCGCCTCTTAGTTAATGCAATGACGTGTTCTTGGCACATACTCGCCTTCGTCAAACATGGCGAAGAAGGAATTCTCATCCTCCTCACCTATCCCGAACATCGGTGCGTAAGCCCCTGCTATCGCAGGGTCGCAAACATACGCCGCTGCATCCAGCGCGTCGTCATGGTCAAGCTGCGGATAATCCGCAAACTGCCCCAAGAACGATTCCTTGAGGTCCGGGTTGCACTCGTTGGCCACCCTGACCCGTCCGGCTTGCGCGTGCCCGAGGAACGCCGCAACGCGCATGTCCCACCCGCGCTGCATCGTCTCAAGGTCAATCACCGAAATGGAGCGGCCGCGCGATATTCCTTCGTTCTTTAGTTTGGTGCGGAACGAGTACCCGCCCCGCTCTTCCGGCGCAACGTGCTGCACCGCATACCGGCCCATAAGCCGAAAAATGTGCGCTACGCCATCGTCGTCGGTAAGCTCGTTGCTGTGCACCCCATCAAGCAGGGTGTACACCACAAACGCCCCGACCCGCTCAAGGCTCCACACCTGAATGCTTGCGAAGTCCCCTTCGCCTGCGTTGGCGGTGCCCTTCCACGCCGGGTCCACCGTGATGACTCTGAAGCCGGTGGACTTAACGCCGGTCATTGGGACGTACTTTATCCACGACAGGTCCGCGGCAATCGCGTGGCTCGACCTGACATCGCACTGCATCTGCAAATGCCACATGAGGTCATTGCCGGTGCGGCTTATTTCCTTCTGCCGCATGTGTTCGAGCACCTTGTAGCTGTACTTAAGCGGCAGGCTGAGCGTGCCGTCATCTTCGATGGCCTTCACGCGCATGAGCGTGTACAGCTTCTCGCCGTCCACGTTGGCGGAAATCATGTCGCCGTAGAGGTCGCGCACGTGATAGCGCGTGCCGTCGTACCACGGCTTTCCGGTCAGAAGCGTGTAGAGAAGCGCGTCGTGCCGCTTCTTGGTCATCGTGCGTTCTTGCTGCGAAACTGCGTGCTTCGCCACAACGAGGTCGCTGAAGAAGATGTGGTCGAAGTGGAAGCCAGTGAGGTCCGCACCGATGCCGCGCGCAATCACACTCGGCTCGCTGGCGTAGATTGACTTCGGGGCCACCGCCCAGGTAAACTCGGTCTTCGTGCCGTAATCCTTCTCCGAGCAGAATTCCGGCCACGTCGCCCGAAACCAGCCGTGCGAGAGCGTCTTACTCTTGAGGCGCATCAGGTTCGCACTAGCTTTGTCTTCAAGCTGATGAA
>Ga0187892_10009293_pt1 | contig 13002 bp, 12 predicted proteins | sample MA1701073metaG_FD_139345 | JGI IMG/M metagenome (GOLD analysis project Ga0187892, IMG submission 139345) | Bio-ooze microbial communities from a basaltic lava cave in the Kipuka Kanohina Cave System on the Island of Hawaii, USA - MA170107-3 metaG ...
CACCGTGAGTGGCTCAATGAGGTGATGCACTTCGGGGCGCGCGTAGAGGAACGCCGCGCCGCGTGGTGAACAACACCATTTGTGCAGGTTGCTCGAATAAAAATCCGCGCCGATGTCCTGCATATCGAGCGGCAACTGCCCGACCGCGTGCGCGCCGTCCACAAAACTCAGGATGCCCGCCTTGCGCGCGCGAGCGCAAATTTCCTTCACGGGAAAAATCAGCGCACTGCCCGCCGCGATGTGGCTGAGATACACGGCGCGAGTGCGTTCGGTAACGCCCGACCAGAATTGCTCGACGAACGCTTCCTTCGTGGTGACGGGCATGTTGATGTGCTGGCGTTTCAGAGTCGCGCCCGCTTTTCCGCAGATGTAATCGAAGGTGTTGAGAATCGCGCCGTATTCCTGGTCGGTCGTCAGCACCTCGTCGCCCCGACGCAGGTCGGGGATGCTGCGCGCCGCGATGTTCGCGCCGACGGTGATGTTGGTGACATAGACGACGCAATTCGCCTGCGTGTTGAGGAACGCCGCGAGTTTCCCGCGCGCGTCGGCGAGCAACCCTGGCAACCGCCGTCCGATGAATTCCACGGGTTGCTTTTCCATTTCGCGCTGCCACCACTGGTATTTTTCAAACACGGGTTTCGGGCACGCGCCGAACGAGCCGTTGTTGAGGAAAATCCATTTCGGATCGAGCAGCCACAAGTCGCGCGGCAGCGGAGCGATATAATTATATTGGGACATTGAGGAAATGGTGTGTTGGGGAATTGGAGTAACGGAGTCGTGGAGTATTGGCAAAAGCGAGAGAAGTGCAAGCTTTTGGTGGACACGGCTTTTGCGAAATGATCTTCACGTCGTCACAAACTTTTTTCAGAAATTTTGGCTGCAACCCTTGACCCGATTCGCCAGCGTCCGTAAAGTTATACAGAAAATTCTTGGGGAAACTTCCGACGCGACAGTGACAGGCGCGGCGCGGTTTCTGACAAGAGGCAGGTCGTGCGCTTGTGCGGGCTGTCTGAACCCGAAACACAAATCCACCGAAGGAGGACGCATGATCCGTCGCGCCAAAATCCAACCGAAACAATATCGCGTTCTTTTGCGAAAGGACCTCGACAGCATTCCGCAACTCAAGCAACTCGATTCCGATGCATTACTGGCGATGAAGGCGGTTTCAGCGGTGTTGCCGTTCCGCGTCAACAATTACGTCATCGAAGACCTCATTGATTGGGACAACATTCCCGACGACCCGATTTATCAACTGACGTTTCCGCAACCTGGGATGCTTGAAGATGATGATCTGCGGAAAATGACTTCGCTAGTGGAACGTAACGAATCGAAGAATTCTCTCGAAAAAGCCGCGCGCCAAATCCAGCGCCGCCTCAACCCGCATCCAGCGGGTCAGATGGAACTCAACGTTCCCTATCTTGGCAGCGAACCGTTGCCTGGGATGCAGCACAAATACCGCGACATTGTGCTTTTTTTCCCCAGCGCGGGACAAACCTGCCACGCGTATTGCACCTACTGTTTCCGCTGGCCGCAATTCGTCGGCATTGACGAACTCAAATTCGCGGGGCGTCAGGCGGAAACGCTCGTCTCCTACCTCAAAGAGCACCCCGAAATCAGCAACGTCCTCTTTACGGGAGGCGACCCGCTCATCATGCGCACCGCCGTGCTGCGCCGTTACATCGAACCGCTCCTCGACCCCGCGCTCGACCATCTCAGCGTCATCCGCATCGGCACCAAGGCGACCGCGTATTGGCCCTACCGTTTCCTCACCGACCCCGACGCCGACGATTTGCTGCGGCTCTTCGAAGAAGTGCGTTATTCGGGTCGGCACCTCGCGTTGATGTCGCACTACAGTCATCCGCGCGAACTCGAAACGCCTGCCGCGCAAGCCGCGTTGCGCCGCATTCAGGACGCTGGCTCCGTCGTGCGCTGCCAGGCGCCGCTCATCAAACACGTCAACGACGACGCCGATGTCTGGGCGGATTTGTGGCGCACCGAAGTGCGGCTCGGCGCGGTGCCGTATTACATGTTCGTCGAGCGCGACACGGGACCGAAAAATTATTTCGAAGTGCCGCTCGCGCGCTGCTACGAGATTTTCCAGAAAGCGTATCGCCGCGTTTCAGGACTCGAACGCACCGTGCGCGGTCCCTCGATGTCGGCGACCCCAGGCAAAGTCACCGTGGACGGCATCACCGAAATTCGCGGCGAAAAAGTTTTTAATCTGCGTTTCATCCAGGCGCGCGAACCCGATTGGGTGCGCCGCCCGTTCCACGCGAAGTTCGATGAGAATGCGACGTGGCTTGACCAACTCAAACCCGCGTTCGGCGAAAAGGAATTTTTCTTCGAGCGCGCCCTGCGCGAAATGAAGAGCTCTCATCAATCCCCCGCCTACGGCCACCGCATCGTTCCGAAAAGAAAAGTCGCCGTCTTCGGTCACGTCGAGTGGGAGTAGCCAAATCAGTTCTGGTAGCGTAGGCGTCCCCGCCTGCGTATCAATAGCATTAAGACCCGCCAACATGACTCCAAACGGAACGCTCACGCGTTCCGCTCCGAAGGCAGACGGAGCGGAATCGGTCACGATTCCGTCGGTTTTGTTAGGCACTAAGGCACAGGCACGGAGGCCTACACCACCAATTCGGCATTCTCGCATTCTCCCTTTACATTCTGAAAGTGCAGACACACACTGCGCGCCGTCTGACTCAACGCAATTCTGTTACGAAACAGTCAAAGGAGAATGCCGATGAAATACATGATCAGTTGGTTTGAACGCCCGCAAGGTTCGCCCGCGGAATACGAGAACGCCCAAAAGCGGATTCTGGAGGTTTTCACTCAATGGAAAGCGCCCGCCAATTTCAAAATCGAGGTGTTCGTCGTGCGCGTGGGCGAATGGGGCGGACACCTGTTGGTGGATTGCGACGATCCGACGACCGTTCACAAGGTCTGCTCGACCTACCCTGCTTTTGTATTCGAGGTGCGCCCCGTCATTCCCGTCGAAGACGCAGTCCGTGTCGAACTCGAAGCGATGGCTTGGCGCGATTCGTTGAAGAAGTAAAACGGCGTGCGCAGAGGGTTGCTTCCACCGATTTCACATGAAAAGTGCTCAGACAAAAAAGGCGTTGTTACCAAAACAGCGCGACGAACTGCTCAAGGCGTTGAAAGCCCGTTTCGAGAAAAACCTGAACCGCCATAAAGGTCTTGAGTGGGCGAAGGTGCAGACGCGGCTGGAGACGAATGCCGAAAAACTTTGGTCGCTCAACGAAATGGAACGAACGGGCGGTGAACCTGATGTGGTGGGTCTCGACAAAAAGACGGGCGAATACATTTTTTGGGATTGTTCAGCGGAAACTCCCAAAGGCCGCGTGAGTGTTTGTTACGACCGCGAAGGTTGGTTGTCGAGGAAAGAAGCCCGACCGAAAACCACCGCGATGGATATGGCAACAGAGATGGGCATCGAGCTTTTGACGGAAGAAGAATATCTGGCGCTGCAAAAACTTGGCGAGTTCGACCTGAAAACGTCGAGTTGGATGAAAACGCCCGCGGAGATGAGAAAACTCGGCGGCGCGCTCTATGGTGACCGCCGCTACAACCGCGTCTTCGTGGGTCACAACGGCGCGCAATCCTACTATGCTGCGAGGGCATTCCGCGGCTCGCTGAGGGTCTAGCTAGAAGCCCAAGCATGAAAAATACTGCGCCCAGTCGAAAGCTTGACGTGAGGCTACCGCGAACTCAATCTCGCGCCCATCCATGACACCTAAAGAAGAAGAATACATTCACTGCGTAGAGTGCTGCGAAAGTCTAAATCAGTCCTGGCGTATTTTTCAGGACCTGCAAGGTGCGAAGCAAAATCCTGTGATCTGCGACGCCGCATTTCGCTACGCGCTGGTCGCGTATGCGAAGCCCTACACCCGTTCTGATGGCATTCACAAACGCAAAAAGAATGCATACAGGCTTGCCGTTCCTCCTTTGTCATCCAAGGAAATTGAGTTGCATCATCAGATACTTAAACTACGCGATCAAGTGCTCGCGCACTCAGACCTCTCATTAAAGGAAGCGATTGTGTCCCTTAGTAAATTTGACGGGCGCACCCATGCCGCCATCTTGCAAAACATTCCAGAACAGCTACCCAGAATTGATGCTGTAATCAGCCTTATTGAGCACACACTTGATCTACTTTATGCAGAAAGAGATCGGCTTCTTGCATCTTTGCCGACACAAACGCGCTAACGCCACCTGCTTCTGCCAATTCGTCGGGCGCTTCTCCAAAAACGCCTTCACGCCTTCCCTACAATCGTCGCTCTGGCGCGCGGTGGCGTTGAGGACGCACGCCTTGACCAACAGATAAGTTTCTGCGAACCTTTTCCCATGCCGAAAGCACTCGAAGAAGTCATTAAAGAGGCGATGAATCTTCCGCCACGCCAGCGGCTTGCACTCGCGGAATTTCTGCTTGAGAGCACGGATGAGGTTGCCGACCCCGAAGCTGAAGCGGCATGGGATTCCGAAATTCGCGACCGCATCCGCGCGGTTGACGAAGGGCGCGTCACTGGCGTTCCCTATGAAGAGGTGAAGCGGGCGGCTAAGAGGCGGTTGGCGCGGTGACAACCCGATTTGTAGAGGAAGCGCAGAGCGAATTTCTCGACGCGATTTCTTACTACGAAGAGGCTCAAGCTGGATTGGGCGCGCGCTTTCACGACACCGTAGATAGCGCCATTCTATGGATTGCGGAACACCCTGAGCTATACCGCTTGCGGTCAGGCGGATACCGCCGCATCAATCTTCGAGGTTTCCCCTATTACATTCCCTACATCGTGAGAGGAGAAACGCTCTGGATATTGGCTGTTTCTCATGCGAGCCGCAAACCGCTTCACTGGATTTCGCGACGCGCGAAAGTTGGCTGACGATAGGAGACCATGCGACCCCTTCGGTATTCCATCAACATCACCTTGGACGGGTGCTGCGATCATCGGGCAGGGTCGACGGACGAGGAACTGCATCGATACTGGGCCGAGAACCTCGCTCAAGCCGATGCCCTCCTCTTTGGGCGGGTGACTTACGAAATGATGGAGCAAGCGTGGCGGACGCCAGCGCCGACGATGCCTGAGTGGACGCAGCCCTTCGCCCGCACAATCGGCGCGGCGAAGAAATACGTCGTGTCGAGCACGCTGACCCATGTGGATTGGAACGCGGAACTCGTGCGCGGGGATTTGGCGAAAGCCGTTCAGCGGCTCAAGCAGGAGTCGGGCAAGGGGCTGTTCACGGGAGGCGTGACGCTCCCGCTGGCGTTGGCGGAACTGGGATTGATTGATGAATACGAGTTCGTGGTGCATCCCCGAATCGCGGGCCACGGACCGACGTTGTTCGCGGGGCTGTCGAAGTATGTGGACTTGAAGCTCGTGAGCCGACTGGAATTCCGTTCGGGAGCGGTGGCAATGCGGTATGAGCCGAGACGGTAGCCCTTTGCCACTCTGGAAATATGAAACCCATCCCCGATGCTTTGGCGTTGAGGACGCGCGTCATTTCAATCTACGCGTCGTGAGCCATTCATAATAGAAAATGGCAGTTGAGAAATCCTATGTTGAGTGATAGAGATGCGCCGTATGGACATCCAAGGAATACGCGAGGCGTTGCAAAAGCGTCCCTTTCAAGAGTTCTCCATTCGATTGGCGGATGGGCGCACATTGCCAGTGCCACACCCTGAGTTTGTGGCGGTCAGTCCTCGCCGCATTATTGTGGTCGCAGAGGATGGGTCGTGGAGCGTTGTCGAACCGCTGCTCATTGTTTCCTTGGATTACAACGGCAGTCGGCGGTCTCCTGAACAGAAGTAACGAATTTCGTTTGCCAGCCAGTGGTTGCACATTACTTCTGCCATTTCGGCGGACGCTTCTCCAAAAACGCTTTTACCCCTTCCCTGCAATCGTCGCTCTGGCGAGCTTTGGCGTTGAGCACGCACGCCTTTTCAATCTGCGCGTCGAGTTCCGCGCCGTAGAGTTCGAGGAAGGATTGTTTGGTGGACGCGAGACCTTGCGGGCTGTTGTTCGCCAACTCGGCGGCGAGTTGCCGCGCGCGCGGCAGGAGTTGGTCGGTGGGAATGACTTCGTTGATAAGCCCGATGCGCAACGCTTCCTGCGGCTCAATCAATTTCCCCGCGAGCAACAATTCGCGCGCGCGTTTTTCGCCAATCATGCGGACGAGAAACACGTTCACGATGGCGGCGAGAAAACCGATGCGGACTTCGGTGTAGCCGAATTTCGCCTCAGGCGTGGCGAGCGTGATGTCGCAGACCGTCGCCAGCCCGCACCCACCCGCAACGGCTGGCCCTGCGACGAGCGAGATGACAGGCTTTTGCAGTGTGTAGATTTGTTTGAAGAGCGCCGCAAGCTTGCGCGAGTCCGCGAGATTTTCCTCGTAAGACATCGTTGCGATTTTCTGGAGCGCCTCCAAATCCATCCCCGCGCAGAACGCCTTGCCCTCGGCTTTCAGCAGCACCACGCGACAGCTTGAATCCTTCTCCGCCGCCGCGAACGCATCGCTCAACTCGGCAATCAACTGCGGATTGAGCGCATTGCGTTTGTCGGGGCGATTGAGGGTGATGATGGCGAGCGGCGCGGGGACTTCGTAGAGGATGGTTTGGAATTTCATCGCAAGAGGATTTTAGCCACAAGAAGGCACAAAAAGCACAAAAGAATTTTGTAGCTACGAGCGTGAGCGAGTGGATTCCGCCTTAGAACCTCTCCTAAAACCTGGTGGCACAGGCCTCCGTGCCTGTGGCTGACACGGGCAGGGACGCCCGTGCAACTGATTGTTAGGATTGGGTTTTAGGATAGGCTCTTAATCGAATTTGTAGTCGGGGTCGTCCCTGACCACTGCTGTAAACATCTTCATCATGCGGATTTTTTATGGGTTCGACGATATTTTTCCATGACCCGATACACCGAGACGTGACTCATCACGCGGCCTCGGTGCGGCGGTTGGCGGCGGCGCTTCTGCGGCGGCGATTTACGCCAGCGTTCCTTCCACAGCACGCCCACCGTGCGCGCCAAGCGCGCCTGCACGGCCGCCGCGCTCAGCGGCTGCTCATACAACGCCACCGTTTGTTCCACGTCGCCCAACTCGCCCCACGCGATCAATTGTTTCTTGGCGTCCTCAAACAGTTTCTCCACCGAAATGCTCTCCACCGCCTGGCGCTGCCCGGCCGCCACATACGCCCGCAGCAGTTGCAGCAGGTTGTAGAGCATCAGGCAAAACGCAAACTGAAACACGCTGGCCAACGCGCTGCAGCCAATCAAACCCTGCAACCCGAACACTTCGGTGACTTGTTGAAACACCCGCTCGATGCCCCAGCGTCCCCGATAGACTTCCAACAACTCGGCGGCAGGAAACTGCTCGGCGTCCAGCAAGCTGGTCAACAGCACCAACGAATCTTTCGCCGACAGTTCCAAGCGAATGCGTCGCACCGCACGACGGCGCGCATCCTGTGGGCTGCCGGCCCATCCCCACTGCTCGGTCCAACACCGACCCTCGGCATCCGTGCCCGAGCGCGCGGGCCGCGACGCGTCGAGTTGAAAACCCAACTGCTGATGCTGGCGCACCAAGAACTCGTCATGGCCTTGGGCGCAGCCGTCCATGAAACACAGCGTGCAAAACTGCCGGTCGGCCACCCACAATCGCTTCGGCGTGGAAGCGGTGTCGTCGCGGCGCAGCGTCGCCATCACTTGGGCAGTGAAACGCACGTCGTTGGCGTCGCCGTCGGGATGCGCCGCCATGGCCTCGACCAACCCGCGCCGCAGCGACAACGCCACCAACGCCCGACCGCCCAACACGCCGCCACTGCGACGGCGCAACGGTTTGAGCCGTTTGGCCACGCGTTTGATCGCCTTGCCGTCCAACGCGAACACCTCGAAGCCCTGCACACAGGGCGGCAGCGGACGATGCGCCGCCTGCGGATAAGCCGCCCGCAACGGCGGCGCGCCTTCGTTGAGCAACGCCTCGCTCACCGCGATAGGCATGCGCCGCAGTTTGCCGTAAGCCGCCTGTGCCGTGGCCGGCAGTTGCCCCTGAGTGTGCGCCGCATCGAAGGCGGCATGGCCGCTGCCGCCGTGGTTGCACAGCGCCTCGGCGATCAGGCGCACCATCGTCGGAAACGAAATGAGCTTGTCGTAACAGCGGCCACGATGCTGCTGGAAAAGCCGATCCAGCCGCGTGTCGGGCAGCGCCAGCCGCCACAGCGAAAACACGGCGTCGGCCAACGGCAGCCGCGCCAACAAACCAGATTGCTGATGATTCAAGTCCCCCCCCCCCTCCTTGACAGTGGCAACCTAACTCGTTAGAGCCAACGCGCCAGTAAGTTGTAAAAGAACAAGATGTTTACAGCAGTGGTCGTCCCTGACCCCGACCAATTTGAGTCGGACTCAGGGACGAGTCCGACTACAAGTTAATTGATGTTCCACTCGCTCACGCTCGTAGCTACTCAGTGATATTCGCTGGAAATCTTCTGCGCCATTCTTAAAATGTTCGGGAGTTTCTTCTCATCAACGCTTGTCTTTATGCCGCGCTCACGCAACACAGACAAAACTCCTTCCGTAGGAATGTTGCCGACTAACTTATCTTGGGCGAATGGGCAGCCGCCGATACCGCCAATGGCAGAATCCAAACGGACGCAACCGCTGTCGAGCGCGGCTTCGATGTTGGCGCGCCATTGGGTCGGGGACGCGTGAAGGTGCGCCCCGAGTTGGAGTTCGGGGCACTTTTCTCGAGCGGCGGCGAAGACTTCACGGATTTGTTGGGAACTTGCGCTGCCCGTGGTGTCGGCGAGCATGACGATACGGATGCCGAGGTCGCGGAAAAGGGCGAGAGTTTCGGTGACGAGCGCGACGCTCCACGACTCTCCGTAGGGATTGCCGAAGCCCATGGAGAGATAGACATTCAAATCCATCTTCGCGTCGGCGGCGCGACGGTGGAGCATTTCGAGAAGCGTCCAAGATTCGGCGATGGTCTTTCCTGTGTTGTTTTTCTGGAAGGTTTCGGAAATCGAGAACGGGTAGCCGACGGCGGGGATACCACCTATTTGCAACGCGCGGTCGAGTCCGCGTTCGTTGGCGATGATGGCGATCCAGTAGATACCGTCCCGCGAAGCGGGATGGTTGCGGATGGATGACCAAACTTCTTCGGTGTCCGCCATTTGCGGCACTGCCTTCGGAGAAACAAAGCTGCCGAAATCGATGTGAGTAAAACCTGCGTCGAGCAAACTTTTCAGATAGGAGGTTTTTTCGGCGGTTGGAATTTGGCGCGAAAAGCCTTGCCAAGAGTCACGCGGACACTCCACAAGAGTTAGAGATTGCTCACTGAACATGGTTTGAATATCTCTCCAAAGGTTTTTCTAGAAATGCCATTTGTTCGTGCTGCGTAGTTGCATATTGAGTTGTTCCGACTGAGAAATTGGTTATCAGAGCTTCTATCATTGGGTGGCGAAGGTCTTCAGTCGCGCCAACGTGGTAAAAATGTTCTCGTGTAAAAAGATGGAAACGCGAATCGCTCCAGTTTTGCTCAATCATAGCGTTTGTCCTGAATTCGTTGCTGTGCCATGTGGAGAGAATGAAATTGCACGGCAACTTTTTGAGTTTGTCGCCGAGTTCTGTTTCGTCAGTTTCCGACCATGAATTGAAGTAATCCACATGACGACCCGCATACGGCGGGTCGGCATAAACCAAATCGCCGCCTTTTACCGACGCGAGTGTCTGGCGAAAATCAGCCGCCACGAATGTCCAGTCGCAAGCAGAAATCACTTCGGAGATACGCTTCATTTGATTCGTGATTTTGGTCACATAAGACTGCGAAAAGCGTTCGGGCTTGTGTCCGTATGGCACATTGAATTTTCCGTAACGGTTGAACCGCATCACGCCGTTAAAACAAGAGCGGTTCAAGAACAGGAAATCCAGTGAAGTTGGCTTGGCGTTGAATCGTTCGCGCACGGCGTAATAGTAAGATTCTCCGTCTGCTTTAAGTTTTTTTCCTTCTTCGGTCAAAAACGATTTGGCAAGCGCGGGAGTGAGCTTGCCGTTTTGGATTTCCTGATAGAACCGAATGATGTGAACGTTGGTGTCGCTCAGTAACGCTTTTTTCGGTTGAACATTAAGCGCAACGACGCAGGAACCACAAAAAGGCTCGACCCATCGCTCGAATCTTTGGGCTTGAGCAAAGCGAATCATCTCGCCGACCAACTTGGTCTTGATGCCTTGGCATTTCAAAGGGGGGACGAGAGGCGGCAGATTCATTCGTCTTCCTCCTCAGCTTTTGGCGTCTCGTTCTCCGCCAACTTGGCAATCTCCTTTTTGTGAGCACGCAGCGTATCAATACCGCGCTCCTTGTATTCGAGATAAGTTTTGAGATTCGTGTAAGGTCTTTTCACTCCCAAAGCTTGCGCCATATCTCGTGTCAGATAAAACATCCAATAATCGTCATAAACATCTTCGCCCAGAGATGCAAACGAACCTGTTCCATTCACCAAGTCTCCAATCTTCGTCACCGAGCCGATATTCTTCGTGTTGCCGCTGCCTGGCCGTGCAGCAGCAATCCGATACTTGGGTTGCGCAAAAAAATGAAATTTTCTGATGACCGATGGAATTTTCGGCAAATCGTCCAACGTAAATTGCTTACGTTCGTCAGCGGCTTCGTCGCACTTGGAGTAGATAACGCCGAGCACGAAGTGTCCCTCATATTGGCTGTAGGGATAGAGAGTGCTTTTGTTGCTTTCCCGATTTCTGAAATAACCCGTGAAAGCACCGAGCGTCATACCGTTCACCTCGATGTCGCTCGTCCGATAAGTGCTCTTAATGTCCACGGCAAATTTTCGACCTGATTTCTTGTGGATGAACGTCAGGTCGGGATAGAAATTCTGCTGCGGGCACAATTCGATTTTCAATCCATTCTTCTCCCCAAACTCGACAAACATCGGGAACAGCAAAAGTTCGAGGACTTTGGAGACAATTTTTGTATCCACCGAAATCGTATAGATGCGGCGATACACATCAATGAATCCCTTGATAATCCACTCGCCCTCATTTGTTGCAACCGCTTTTGCAAAAGATTCCGAATGCGTTTGCAGCTTTTCAAGAAATTGGTTGGAGTTCATTGGGAAATGATTCCGTTGTCGTGCCTCACACTTGCAAGACTCCGACGCTGAAGGGCGGGACATTGGGATTGTGATCCGCGGCTTCGAGGGCGGTGATGATGGCGTCGCGGGTTTCGGCGGGGTCTATGATTTTGTCCACCCAGAGACGGGCGGCGGCGTAGCGGGGGTCGGTTTGGTGGTCGTAGGTGGCTTTGGTTTCGTCGAAAAGTTTCTTTTTATCTTCGTCGCTGAGTTTCTTGCCCGCTTTCTCGAGTTGGCGGACGCGGATTTCGACGAGGGTGTTGGCGGCGGCTGCGCCTGCCATGACGGCGTATTTGGCAGTGGGCCACGCGAAGAGGAAACGCGGCGAATACGCTTTGCCGCACATGGCGTAGTTGCCTGCACCGAAGCTGCCACCCAAGATGACGCTGATTTTGGGGACGACGCTGTTGCTGACGGCGTTGACGAGTTTTGCGCCCGCGCGGATGATGCCGCTTTGTTCGGCGGTTTTGCCGACCATGAAGCCGTTGACATCGTGAAGGAAAACGAGCGGGACAAGATTTTGGTTGCAGTCCATGATAAAGCGCGCGGCTTTGTCGGCGCTTTCGGTGTAGATGACGCCGCCAAACTCGACTTGTTTGCCTGGCGCGCGGATGTGTTTCTTCTGGTTCGCGACGATGCCGACGGCGAATCCGCCGATGCGCGCGTAACCCGTGACGAGCGTCTGGCCGTATTCGGCTTTGTATTCGTCGAACTCGCTGCGGTCGGCGAGGCGCGCGATGATTTCCTTCACATCGTATTCCTTCGCGGCGTCCTTGGAAAAAACGCCGCCGAGGTCTTTCGGGTCGTAAGCGGGCGGCGCGCTCTCGACGCGGGAAAACGGCGCGTGGGGTTTCGCGCCCATTTTGTCCACGAGCGAACGGATGCGCGCGATGCAACTCGGGTCGTCGGCTTCGCGGAAATCAATCGTGCCGCTGATGCCCGCGTGCATCTTCGCGCCGCCGAGGTCTTCGCTGGAAACTTCCTGACCGATGGCGGCTTTGACGAGCGCAGGACCTGCGAGATACAGGCCGCTGCCTTCGGTCATCAGCAAGTGGTCGCACATCACGGGCAAATACGCGCCGCCCGCGACACACGAACCCATGATGGCGGTGATTTGCGGAATGCCGCGCGCGCTCATCACGGCATTCAGATAAAACACGCGCCCGAAATCGTCGGTGTCGGGGAACACATCCTCCTGCAACGGCAGAAAAATTCCCGCGCTGTCCACGAGGTATATCGTCGGCAGATGATTTTCGAGCGCGATGGTCTGGGCGCGAATGACTTTCTTGGCCGTCATCGGGAAGAACGAACCCGCCTTCACCGTCGCGTCGTTGGCGATGACCATAAACTGGCGCTCACAAACTTTGCCGATGCCCGCGACCGTCCCCGCCGCAGGCGCGCCGTCCCACTCCTCATACATCTCGTAAGCCGCGTAAAGCCCCAGCTCGAAGAACGGCGCATTTTTATCGAGCAACAACTCCACCCGCTCCCGCGCCGTCAGCCGATTTTTCTTATGCTGCCGCGCGATGTTCTCCTTGCCGCCGCCGAGTTTGATGGTTTCCTCCTCCGTGCGAATCGCCGCGACAAGCGCCTTCATCGCCTCCGCGTTGTCGCGGAATTGTTGCGAGGTGGGGTCTATCTGCGAATCGATGCGGTGGAGTTTGGCGTGGGAGGAACTCATTGCGGGTAAAGTAACAAAAGCATCTCGATTCGGGCAATGACAGAGAGTTGGGAACAGAAATTCCCCAAATTGGAGGGACGCGCTCTGTCGCGTCTCCCGCTTCGCGGGACGGTCACGACGGAGCGTGACCCTCCAACTCGCTCTGCGTCAATCTTCTGAATCAAAATGGGGAATG
>Ga0187892_10009294_pt1 | contig 13000 bp, 14 predicted proteins | sample MA1701073metaG_FD_139345 | JGI IMG/M metagenome (GOLD analysis project Ga0187892, IMG submission 139345) | Bio-ooze microbial communities from a basaltic lava cave in the Kipuka Kanohina Cave System on the Island of Hawaii, USA - MA170107-3 metaG ...
CTCATTTCTGCCCCCGTTGCCAAAAGTAAGCATTGCTTGACTAAGGTTTGCTTGTGGCTACAATCGCCACGAGGGTTGTACCCTACAATCTATCGCAGGAGGAGAGATGGGAGTCCTTGTCGACCACCAAATCGCGGCCCTAACCGAGGGGTCGAGTCCGTCAATTCGACTGGATAAAAAATTCATCCAATCGTGCTCGGCGGATCTCCCAATTGGAAGGGTGATCCGCCAGGTGGCCGGTGAGCCAGCACGAAACGACCAATTCCGGATGGAGAGCTTCCTCAAGCACCACACCTTAAATACTCTATCGGTGAGCCGACGTGCGGTCACGATCGTGCCCGGCCACACTTACGTCGTTGAGCTGAGCGTTGAATTCAGTCTGCCAAACGGAGTCTTTGTCTATTTCAACCCCAAATCATCAAGCGGTCGCAACGGTTTACACGCCAAGGTGATCTGCGACGGCGGTCAGGAGTACGACATCTTGAGCAAAGGCTATACTGGTAAGGTCTATGCCGTGGTGACGCCAAGGGTTTTCCCAGTTGAGCTCGTTGCTGGCGACTCGCTCGTCCAGGCACGATTCATCGATGGCCAACGGGAGTTTCTGCGAGGTCGTGAGCTGGAGCATTGGGATCGCCAACTACCGCTCGTTACAAACCCTGGGGCAAAGGCACAGATTATCGATGACAGTCTGGTACTCCATCTTAATCTCAAGACCTTCCCCTCGAACTTAGTCGCTAACCGCGGCGGTGGCCCGATCCCCTTGCGCAAACGTGGCGCCCTTGACCCGCAAGATTACTTCCGCGAAAAGCGTTTGGCTAACGGCGATCTTTTCCTCGAGGAGAGGGAGTTTGCGCTGGCCTGTAGCGAGGAGTTGGTGCGGGTGCCAAGGGAGCTTTGCGCCGAGATGGTTGCCTACAACCCACGGCACGGCGACTACCGCACTCACGATGCCGGCTTCTTCGATGCCGGTTTTGGCAACGGACGTGACGGCGAAGTGGCTGGCGCCACAGTGATTTTCGAGATCACTAACTTCAACGTCGCGGCAACAATGTTCTCTCACGGTCAACGGATCGCTAGCCTGATCTACGAACGTTTGGAGGGTGTCCCGCAAAAGGTATACGGCGAAGGGGTGTCCCACTACCAGGGACAACAGAGTATCCAAACTTCGAAAAACTTTCGACCGTGGGAGAGCCGAATCACTTAGGCCGTGCGAACGCACGGCCTACTTTTCTAAGTTTAAGCTGTAACAAATAAGTGCTAGTTTAAGATTTAGGAATGGAACAGTCTTACCTCGGGATAGGCTTATTAGCTTTAGGGTTGTTCGTCGCCTTCACCATTTTTCGTCGCTTCTTGGGAATCATTATTTTCCTTTTGCTCGCCGCTGCCGCCGCCTACTGGTGGTTTTACATCCGTTAGGCTAGAACAAACAAATGGGGTTGGTTTCAATCATCGTGGCCACGGCCCGCAATAATGTTATCGGCAGCAATAACGAGCTGCCATGGCAAGGTAAGCTACCGGCGGATATGGAACATTTCGTCAGAACAACAAAAGGGGCCGCAGTGATTATGGGTCGCAAAACCTACGAATCTATTCCCGCCAGGTTTCGGCCGTTGAAAAATCGTACCAATATTGTTATTTCGCGCTCGAAAAACTTTGATGAGACGGGCTGTAAAACTGTCGGCTCACTCGAAGAAGCCTTAGCTTTTGCCGCAAGCAAAAGGTTAGATGCTTTTATCGCCGGCGGCGGCAGTATCTACGAGGAAGCCCTCTCCGGCAAATACCGCATCGACCAAGTTATTCGCACCTTGATTGAGGCTGAAGTTCAAGGCGACACTTTTTTCCCGCCGCTCGATCGATCTTGGCAGCTAGTTCAAAACGATTGTCATGCCAAAGATGAGGAAAACGCCTTTAGTTATTGTTTCCAAGTTTACAAGCATGTTAAATTACCTGCATGATTCTTTCTGACCGCGATATAAAAAAAGCGATTAAAGAAGGACGGATTAAAATTACTCCGGCGCCAGATTATGCTGAGCAGCTTGGGCCGTGCTCAATTGACCTTCGCTTGGGCAATAAATTCCGCATCTTCAAAAACTCGCTCCATCCCTACATCGATGTTAAGGCCTCGATTCCGGTTGACGACATTATGGAAGAGGTGGTTATCAAAAAGGGGCATCCGTTCGTGCTTCACCCAGGCGATCTAGCCCTGGCGATAACCGAAGAAAATCTACAGATCGCTGATGATTTGATCGGTCGGATCGAAGGCCGTAGCTCGTTAGGCAGGCTGGGAATTATCGTTCACGGCACCGCCTCGGTATTTGACCCGGGCTGGAACGGCAAACCGGCGATGGAGCTGGGTAACCTGGGGGTGATGCCGGTAGCGTTGTACCCAGGGATGCGAATCTGCGCCTTCACCTTTGAGGAGCTCACCAGCCCTTCTGAATTCCCCTACGGCAAGCACAAAGCCAGCCATTACGCCGGCCAAAGCAGCCCGATGGCCTCGCAACTCAATCGAGATTTCCAGAAACGCCGGCGCCAGAAGTAGGTTTAAGTCTTTTTCGCCTTGGCGGGCTTTTTTTCTTCAAAGCCGCCGATTGTCGCGATCTCGGCCTTAATCGATGGGTGTGACTGATAATTCACAAGCTCAATATCTTCAAGGGTGAAGCGGTCGATGTCGTCAATTCTAGGGTTGAGCCTGACGCTAGGAAACGGCATGGGCTTTCTGGTTAGTTGCTCCTTAACCTGGTCAAAATGGTTGGAGTAGATGTGGACATCGCCAAAAGTATGGACAAACTCGCCAGGCGGAATCTTGGTAACCTGGGAGACCATTAGTAGTAGGAGTGCGTAGCTGGCGATATTGAAGGGCACTCCAAGAAATACGTCAGCTGAGCGTTGGTACATACCAAGATTGAGCTTGCCGCTGGCGACTTGGAACTGAAACATTGTGTGGCAAAACGGCGGGACATGAGATTTCTGGCCTTCGCTTGCCATCTCATAAATAAAATCGGGGTTCCAAGCGCTCACCACGTACGATTTGCGATCCGGTTTTTTCTTCAGTCCCTCAATCGCCCAACCAAGCTGGTCAATCTCACGCCCGTCTTTGGCTGGCCAGCGCCGCCACATCCGACCGTAGATGGCAATAAGCTCGCCCCACTTCACAACAAACGGATCATCTGCCGGAAGAGAAGTTAAGCGTTCGATAAATTCTTGTTGCGAAGAAAACGTTTTTTTGTCTCGACCTCCCCACATCTGGTAGTGCTTCCAGGCCCATTCGTCCCAGATGTGAACATTTTGGTCGATCAGCGATTTTAAGTTGGAGCTTCCTGAAAGAAACCATAGGAGCTCGACGACGATCCCGCGCCAAAAAGTTTTTTTGGTGGTGAGAAGCGGAAACGCCCCGTTCGAAAGATCGAAACGGATCTGGCGGCCAAACACCGAGCGGATAAACGGCGGCTTTTCGCTCCGTTTTTTGTATTCTTGTAAAACAACTTCGTTGAAAAATAGCTCTTTGTCAGCGCCGTTTCTCAGAATGTCTTCCAGCAAATCAAGATACTGGTACTCGGGGTGTTTACTCATCGAATATTAAAAACTTTATCAGTGCCGTAGTAGTCTTGCCAATGGGCGTTATAGTAGGCAAACATCCGCTCCAGCCGGTCTTGCGAGAGCTCCTCAAGGCCAAGGCGGGCAATGAGCTGGTGAAGCTCGGCCTTTGCTTTCTTGGCTTGCCTGGGGCTACCAACCACCTTCTCAAATTCGGCCAGATAGCCGTAGCCAGCGTTTTTATCGATCGCAACTTCGATATCTTGATAATGCAGGTTGCGTCGCCGCCGCGACCATTTAGCCTGGTAGTGGAAGCCGCAATCTAACAGCAGCTTATCAAGCTCGGCTAAGCTTAGTTTCGGTATCGGCGCCTCAAACTCAAGGCGGGTCGTGCTGTTAGCGCTTGTATCCTTGTCAACGGTGGCTTTAACAACCAAGCGGACTTCGTCATCGGCCTGCCTGGTGCGTAGCGAGTAGGTCTTCACTCGAGCAACCAGTGCTTTGAGGTTTGACCTGCCTGTTTTATTGAGAAACCTGGCGACTTGTTGGTAGAGTTTGTCCAAGTTGCCGCACTCAAAGTAGTGATTAAGCTGGCTGTGGGTTGAGAGCTCGGTTAAGTTGGGATCAAGCTGGCGCAGTTTTTCAACTAAGGCCTGGGCCGTTTTTTCGCCCTTTAGCAAACACTTAATCTCCACTTCGATTCGCCTCATTGCCATAAACCCACATAAACATAGATTCGGCCGTTGAGAAACGAAAAACAGCTAGGTATCATCATAACTCGAATGCTTAACGCTAAAGTTTCTAGTCTTGCCAATCGCGAGTTCGCCCGGCAGCAGCATACACTCTCTTTAATTCCAAGCGAAAACTACGTCTCGGCGGCGGTCCAACAGGCGCAGTCGAGTGCATTCACCAACAAATACGCCGAGGGTTACCCTGGTAAGCGCTACTACGGCGGGACGGCGGTTTGCGATGAGCTCGAAACACTCTGCCAGCGACAAGCGCAAAAAGTTTTTCAAACTGACTATTTTGTTAATGTCCAACCGTACTCAGGCTCGCCGGCAAATTTGGCAGCTTACTTAGGTTTACTGGAGGTTGGCGATACGATCATGGGGCTGAACTTAGGCGCCGGCGGCCACCTGACCCACGGCCATAAAGTGAGCCTGACCGCCAAACTCTTCAATTCGGTCCAATACAACGTTGATCCCGAAACTCACCTGATTAACTTTGACGAATTGGAGCGGCTCGCTTACGAACATAAGCCAAAACTAATCATCTCCGGCGCTACCGCTTATGCCCGGACTCTGGATTTTAAAAAGTTCGCCGCGATCGCCAAAAAAGTTGGGGCTTACAGTTTAGCTGATATCTCCCATATCAGTGGGCTGGTTGCCACAGGGTTACACCCGAGCCCGTTTGGGGTGATTGATGTTGTCACCACCACCACCCACAAGATGTTGCGCGGGCCGCGCGGGGGACTGATCTTTGTGAGGGACGAAGAAAACTTTACTAAAATTAATAAAGTGGTTTTTCCGGGGCTGCAGGGCGGGCCGCACCTTCACACCATTAGCGCCATCACCCAGGCTTTGTTTGAGGCTGATTCGCCCAACTACAAAAAATACTGTCAGCAGATTTTGAAAAACGCCCAGGCGATGGTGAAAGTGTTACAACAGCGCGGTTTTACTATTGTTACCGGCGGCACCGACAATCATCTTTGGCTAATTGACCTACGCTCAAAAAACCTCACCGGTGCCGAAGCACAGGAGAAACTTGAATCCTGCGGCTTAGTGGCTAATAAAAACACCATTCCTTATGATCCGGCCGGACCGTTCAGACCTTCCGGGATTCGGCTGGGTACCCCAGCGATCACCACGCGAGGCTTGAAGGAAAAGGACTGCGAGCGCTTAGCCGGATTCATCGCTGATATCTTAGAAGGTAAATCAGTCGCTAACAAAGAGGTTCGGGCTTTCATTAATCGTTTCCCGATGCCGACCGTTAGTTCCGTCTAAGAAACACTGACTGAAACAGCCGTGGACTGGCGGGGAATTGAACCCCGGACCCTCGGTATGCAAAACCGATGCTCTACCGCTGAGCTACCAGCCCGATGCCAAGAACACGTTTATTTTACCCTGTTTTTGCGGCTCTGTCAGCGCTAAAAGACGTACCAAATCGTTAAGAATATCGCGAGCAAGCCAAGCAACTTCCACATCGTGTAGGTACCGCCACTGCCTAAATAACGCTCCGCCAGCTCGGAGTGGCCGAAAAACTGCGTTAGTGGATAGGAATATTTGATCAAAACGACCCCACCGGCAATGCCGGCAATCAGCACCAGAATTCTTAAAGCAAGATCCATTTCAAACCAATCGGTGAGTAATACGACACAAACTCCATCGCTAATCTTAGTGTAGTTGATCGGTGAGAAGTCACGTTATCGGTCATCCAAGTAACAAGTAGAGTGAAAGTGAAACAACAATCAGTTGCGTAATCAGGCCGGTTAAGTACGGCACGCGGCGTTTCGCCTCATCCGGAATATGAATCCAGTCGTGAAAGCGCCTTTCCCAATCCATAAATTTGAGGCGCCGCACCAGTTGGCTTATGAACGGGACGTTGTCGAGCAAATCTGGTAAAAACGCCCCAACTGCACCCCAAAAGACGGCACTCTCCCAAACCGGCAGCGGCTCCTGGCGATAGATAAAGACGAAAAGAAAAAGTGTTAGGGCGGCAACCAAATCAAAGGCACCGCTGGCAATACTAATCGGCGGCATTTTTGTTAGTGGCGTACCTGAAGGCAAGCCATGAATTTCTTTACCAAACCAATTCTCCCAATGCGGCACTGTGTCAAGCAGATAATGCGAAGCCACCCCCAAACCGAAGGCAAAACCGTTGTCTAGCGGCCCGTCTGGCACCGCTGCCCCAATTGCCGCCCCAGCCAAAACGTGGCTCACAGTAAGCATTACTCTGATTGTAACAGTTAAGAAAGCGGCCCCAAGCGAAGCTTGGGGCCTGGTGCGGGCCAATATGGTTGGACTCCTGGCTGTCTGGCCCACCTTACACACTACAACCAGGAGCCTGGACTAGGCGTGTGGCTTCTGACCGGCCACGCGGTGAACCGAGCCGGCAAAGTGCCTGCCTGACAAGCCGGCGGCCCTCGCTCCTCGATGAAACAGCGAATCCTTTCCTCTTCAGAGGCTGCCGGCTGTCTCGGCAAGGTCGCCGCGTCGGCCTGGTGAAGCCACGACAACACTGGGTCCGTGGAACCGACTGATAGCGCTGTCCAGTGATCGCCAACAGGGTCGTTGGCAACGCCTGGAGGTGCTAGCAGTATGAGTGTCGCGATTAGGGTGAGTCCCTTCACATAGCCTCCTCGTGTTGTCGGCAGTTGGTCGGTTGCGCCCAAGACGCAAGTGCAACGTACGCGTTTATGTCACAAACGCTCCCCAATCATACACTGAAAAACTATATGTCAACAGCTCCCTTTCGGGAGCTGTTGGAAGTGAAGCTAGTCGATTGGTATAACCGGATGAACCCAGACCTTCATCCCGCCGCGCAGGAACCTAGCCAGCTTGATCCCGTCCTCGTAGCCAACAACAAACTGACTGCCGTTGCCAATCTGTTGGTTGGAGGCAAGAATCTGCAGGCTGCCGCTAGCTGTCTCGGCAATACCATCGGCCAGAAAGACAAAGAACGGCTGCGGCGCGCTTTGGCCATCTTTCCAGAGATCGCTCTCTTGGCGAAGGCGTAAGACGTAGCTGCCGAAAGGCGAGCACCGCGTTTTATCGTCCGGAGAGTGGTTAAAGCCCGCTAGCTCGCCCTCGCCGACGTAAGGCGGCCGGGCTCGCAGCTTGACCTGGAAAACCACTTTGGGCTCGCCGTTGACTTTGTCGGCTAAGGCGTAGATCCAGGGCTCGTCGAACGTGATCAAGAGCCGGGGATTTTTGTACGGGCTCGGCGCAACGGGCAGCTGCCCGATGGTAACGGGAGTTTCTACAGCCGTTCGATAGAACAGCCTTTTCGCCTCCGCAATCACCAGCCTGATGCAGCTGTTGGAAGCTGGGTAGTTCGGCACATCTTTGTAGCCGTGGATTAGAAACGACACCGGCTCCCCCGTTGCCGTTTTCAATCGCAACGACCAAGGAATCGGCCCACCGCCGTATTTGGGCAAGGCGTTGTTGGTTGCGAGCTTCTCCCGAACCCGGTACTCGCCCTGAGGCGTGGTCCTGCCGGGCTTGCCGGTGGAGCAGCGAAACTCGAAGACGAACCTATCGCCTTCCAGGGCGAAAAGCCGCTGCTTGGGCAGATCAACAATGACCCGCCAGTTGGTTCCGATGTTGCCTGGCTCCGGCAGACCGGACAACAGTCCAAGCAATAGTAGAAGACAAGGATTCATTTTTCCCTCCGTGAAAACCCTGATTGTCGGGTACGTAAGTAGAGATCTTAATCTAGTCGGCCACGACTTTCAAGACCTTAGGCCAACTAATTCTTGTTCTAGTTCAAGCTTGATGCCAAATTTATCGCTGACAATCTTTTGAGTGTAAAGAACGAGTGCAGTGATATCGCTTGCGGTGGCGCTCCCGCGGTTAACGAAGTAGTTACAATGCTTCTCGGAAATTTGAGCATCACCGATCCGGTAACCCTTAAGCCCAGCATCGTCAATGATCTTGCCGGAGGGTACCACTGGAAACGGGTCGGTCTTCACAAACTCTCTAAAATGTTGACGGGCATCGGCCGGAATTCTCTCAACCGCCACGTTTTTGAAAACTGAACCACCGTTTGGATACTCTAACGGATGGCGCGCCTTTCGGTAGGCAATATGCTCATCGGCTAGCCGGCGAAGTGTGGCCTGATTACTGAACTTGAGCCGGAGAGTCGCGCTAACAATAACCTCGTCAACGCGTTTGAAAACGCTATCGCGGTAGCCGAACTGACACTGCTGATTGTTGCGGGCAACGTGGCGGCCGTTTTTAAGGGCGACGCTGTTAACTGCAAACATGGCGTCTTTAATCTCCCCTTGGAAAGCGCCGGCATTCCCCCTAATAGCTCCGCCCAGACTCCCGGGCAATCCCCCGGCCCACTCCAAACCAGAGAGCCCAGCGGCAATCGAGCCATCAACTAAATCTTCCATGTTTGTGGCCGCACCACTAGTGAGCTTGTCACCGTTGATTGACCAGCCGTTAAGCGCCACTTGAATTACCAGGCCATCAAATCCCTCATCAGCAAAGACGATGTTGGTCCCCCCACCTAGAATAAAAATCTGCAGCTGCCGCGCCCGGGCAAATTCCAACGCCACAACTAGATCGGCCTGGGTCCCAACAACGGCAAAGTAGCGCGCCCGTCCACCGACCTGATAATTATTCAACGGTCGAAGCGGGACGTTTTCCTGGATCACTGCCATCGGTGCCTAGATGGCAAATAGTAGCACAATTAGCAGCCGATAGGTGATCGCCACGGCGATAATCCAGATTAAAGTAACTAATTTCAAACGGCTCAACCCAGCAGCATAAGCCACCAGTTCCGTGTTAACCAGCGGGAACATCGCGATCCAAAAAAACTGCTTCCAGCTCACTGATTCTGAGATAGCAATAATTTCCTCGGCGTTCTTTCTTGAAAACCAGCGACGAACCAACGGTTTGCCAAAGCGCCTCGCTAAACCATAAGCAATCGCGGTGCCGATAAGATCACCTAGTAGACGGAACAACAAAATCACCCAAGGATTAAAAATCTTAATCAGGACGACGTCGATCGGCAGGGTTGGTAGAGGCACCAGCACTGTCGCGACCACAGTGAAAATAAGGTAATAGATGAGGCTCTGGATTGAATTATCGGTGATCGCCGCAAAAAGTGGCGTTTTGGTGATGTCAAAAAACAGTTCCAACACCGTAGTTAGCCCAGTTACTGCCAGGCCTAAAATCACCAACCAAGTTAGGATTTTGAGAGCGGCGCCTCTGCTTAGATGGGTTTTCTGGCCTTCAATAACCAGCTCATCGTTTCCTGCCATAGTTCAAGCGTATCAGGAAATGGGTGTGGGCGATGATGGAATCGAACCATCTACCCTTCCCTTATCAGAGGAATGCTCTGCCAGTGAGCTAATCGCCCAAACAACAATTTATTTTAGAGAAAGTTCTTGAGAAATCCACTTAAATACAAACATCCGGCCTTTGCCGGTTTTTGCAGTGAACACTTAGCGGTTGCAAGAATAATTTTTACTCATCTCGCCGCAAAAGTTGCGGCGTCGACTCTAGAGAATACTCCCTAGAAAGGAGGTGATCCATCCGCTGATTCCCCAACGGATACCTTGTTACGACTTAGCGCTCCTTACCGATCCCACCTTGATGCCGGGAGACCCCGACACTTCTGGTGTTACCGACTCGGCTCACTTGACGGGCGGTGTGTGCAAGGCTCGAGAACGTATTCACCGTGACATGCTGATTCACGATTACTAGTGATTCCGGCTTCATGGAGTCGAGTTGCAGACTCCAATCCGAACTGACCGGCGTTTTGATGGGATTAGCTCCGCCTTACGGCTTGGCAACCCTTTGTCCGCCGGATTGTAGCACGTGTGTAGCCCAGGGCATAAAGACCACGCGGATCTGACGTCATCCCCACCTTCCTCCCTGTTACCAGGGCAGTCTCCTCTGAAAATCCAACAGAGGATGAGGGTTTCGTTCGTTCAAGGACTTAACCTCACAGCTCACGCCACGAACTGACGACGACCGTGCAGTACCTGTCTTCGGGCTCCTTACGGCACCCCTGCGTTTCTGCAGGGTTCCCGAGATGTCAAGCCCTGGATAAGGTTTCTCGGTTACTGTCGAATTAAACCACATGCTCCACCACTTGTGCGAGCCCCCGCCAATTCCTTTGAGTTTTAATCTTGCGATTGTACTTCCCAGGCGGTCAACTTGACGCGTTAGCTTCGCAACAGAGAGGGTCGACTCTCCCCATTGCTAGTTGACATCGTTTACGGCGTGGACTACCGGGGTATCTAATCCCGTTTGCTCCCCACGCTTTCGCGCTCTCAGCGTCAGTCATTGCCCAGCGAGCTGCCTTCGCCATTGGTGTTCCTCTCGGTATCAACGGATTTCACCCCTACTCCGAGAATTCCGCTCGCCCCTGCAAAACTCAATTTCGTTAGTATCGCTCGCGGTCTCACTGTTAAGCAGTGAGATTTGACGACCGACTTAACGAAACGCCTACGCGCACTTTACGCCCAGTAATTCCGGATAACGCTTGGGGCCTACGTATTACCGCTGCTGCTGGCACGTAGTTAGCAGCCCCTTATTCGTGAGGTACCGTCATAATCGTCCCTCATAAAAGAAGTTTACAACCCGAAGGCCTTCTTCCTTCACGCGGCGTCGCGACATCAGGCTTGCGCCCATTGTGTACAATTCCCGACTGCTGCCATCCGTAGATGTCAGGGCCGTGTCTCAGTCCCTGTGTGGCTGATCATCCTCTCAGACCAGCTACCCGTCATCGCCTTGGTAAGCCATTACCTCACCAACTAGCTGATAGGACGCAGGCTCCTTCCGAAGCGTAAACTTTACTCTTGCGAGACCATCCAGTGTTAGCCCTGCTTTCGCGGGGTTATCCCAGACTTCGGAGCAGATTCCTACGCGTTACTCACCCGTTCGCCGCGGGTCTAAACCCGCTCGACTTGCATGTGTTAGGCACGCCGCCAGCGTTCATCCTGAGCCAGGATCAAACTCTCATTAAAGTTTTGAAGAAACTTTAATGAGAGTTTGTTTCTCGCACTTACGTGCTCAAAATCAAACTCTCGCTGAGCTTACGCTCAGTTGAGCTTGCCTTTTTAATAAAGGCGGTTGTCGTTAGATTCAAGATCTACTGCGATAACCATCAAACCCATTTCTTCAAAACTACTGCACCTGTTTGTTTTACCAAACAGGGCACGAGTAATTCTACAGACTCGTGAACTGGCATTCTTGCAACCGCCAAATGTTCGACGCTTTCTGCGGGGGCAGAAAATCCGTCCTGACGGTTGTTGTCAGTTGTTAAAGAGGCAAATTGTTCTTACATTCTAATTTTTCTTCTTAACTACGTCAAGGCCAGTAATTCAATTACTAATAAAAAAACCGGCGCGGTTGTGAAACCGCGCCGCAAACCCGTTGTATCGTTGGTCAATCTGACCAAGCGGCGTCAAAGAGTACCAGCCACACCCCAACTTTTGCCGTAAGAGCAGAGTTGATTTCCCTCGCCAACTCTTTTGCCGCTGCAAGGATCTGCTTGCTCATATTCTCCTTTTCGGCTTGCCTTTCGGGAGTGGAGTCGCACATCACGACAATGTAATGGTGATACTCCCCGGCGTAATTCTCCGGAAGCTCAAGCGAATACTGACGGGGGTCGCTTTCGTCTAAGCCAATCGCGGCACAGATAGCCCCGTGTAGCTTGTTACCCAGAATCTTCTTGTCTTTAAAAGACGCTTTCCCCGTCACTCTGATAAGTGCCAAGTGTGCCCTCCTTAACTTGCGTAGTGCAAATCTGAGAAAATAATGGAGTCATCCCAGCACTCTGTCAAGTAAGCCGCACTCTCTGGCTGCGTCGATACTCAATCATTCGCCCCACTCCACCACTCCTAAGACAGATCTAGCACCTTTATCACAATATTGTGATAAAGTGGGTGAAGATGGGTATTTTGAAGGACGTTGGTGAGGAGTTTGTTGACATGCATTTTTTGCTTGGGTCAAAGAAGGTTTTTAGTCAGCCATATTTAGAGCGGAAGCATGCTCGGCGGCGGGAAGAAATCAATAAACTAACCCCTGTCAAGCAACCACGGAAAATCGAGGCCTACATTATTTTTCTGCGCCAACAACGCTTGAGGGCCGGAATCAAACAGCAAGAACTCGCTTCTATTCTTCGCACCAAACAGTCGGCGGTATCTCGTTTTGAGTGCGGTTTAACCAGTCCCAGCTTGAGCTTCCTTGAACGCTATGCCAGGGCGATTGGTGTGAATATAGTCGTCACCATAAGACTTGATAAGTCCTAGGTTCCGTATCACAATATTGTGATACGGGAGTGTGTGGACTAACGTCAGCTTGGCTAGACGGGAACTCGGCCCCGACCGTCCTCAGTTCCTAGAGCTGGGCGATTTTCATTATTAGCCGAGCACTCTGTCGAGCAGGCCATATTGCTTGGCTTCGTCTGGTGACATCCAGAAGTCGCGGTCGGTGTCTTTTTCCACTTTTTCTAGTTTTTGGCCGGTGTTTTTGCTCAAGATTTCGTTCATCAGTTTTTTCATCCGGACGATCTCGCGGGCTTGGATCTCGACATCACTAGCCTGGCCTTCGGCGCCGCCGGCCACTTGATGAAGCATAATCCTGGAATTGGGCAGAGCAAATCGCTTCCCTTTTTCGCCACCAGCAAGTAAGAACGCCCCCATCGAAGCGGCCATGCCGATACAGATAGTGGAAACGGCCGGTTTGATATGTTTCATTGTGTCATAAATCGCCAACCCCGCCGA
>Ga0187892_10009295_pt1 | contig 12998 bp, 18 predicted proteins | sample MA1701073metaG_FD_139345 | JGI IMG/M metagenome (GOLD analysis project Ga0187892, IMG submission 139345) | Bio-ooze microbial communities from a basaltic lava cave in the Kipuka Kanohina Cave System on the Island of Hawaii, USA - MA170107-3 metaG ...
CAAACTTGATTCCTGCCCGGTATTCTAAGCCCTGCCGCCCCGGGGCGCCCCGCCCCGGGACGACGGCGTCCCGGGATGGGGCGGCACCGGGAAACCTTGTGAGCGGCCGCACCATCCAATGGGCGGGCCGCTCCAGCGCGCCCGCCCACCCCAACCAGGAGGAGGAACCGATGACACTTCGTACCCTGTTCGCCGCCCTCGTGCTCGCGGCGGCGAGCGCCACCGCCTTCGGCGCGCATTGCCCGATGGACATGAAGGCGATCGACGAAGCCCTGGCGAAGAACCCCAGCCTGAGCGCCGAACAGCTGGCCGAGGTCAAGAAGTATCGCGCCGACGGCGAGGCGCTGCACAAGGCCGGCAAGCACAAGGAGTCGGTGGACACCCTGGCCAAGGCGCGGAAGATCCTCGGGATCTAGCTTCCCCGGGGTGACCGGTCACGCTCGACGCTCATGTTGTAGCGATCGGGCGCGATGCCGGCGTCGTTGACCAGCACGTCGCAGCGCCCGTGCGCGGCGTCGAGATAGCGCGCGGGCGCGCGCGCCTCGGCGGGCACGATGCCCTTGTTGCCGCCGGTGACGACGGCGATGTGCGGCGCGGCCATGCGCAGTCAGTGCCTGGCGAGCAGCTGCTCCACCTTGTCGCGCGCGCCCTCGAGGTGCGGATTGACGCGCAGCGCGGCGTGGAACACGAACAACGCCGCCTCCACGTCGCCGCGGGTCAGGCAGATCTCACCCAGGCCGCACAGGGCGCCGAAGTGGCGCGGCTCGAGCTCCAGGGTGCGATGGATGTCGCGCACGCTCTCCGCGTCGCGCTCCTGCAGGTAATAGAGCGTGGCACGCTTGTTCCAGGCTTCGGGAAAGTCGGGGCAGGCGCGCACCAGGCGCTGCAGGCGCGTCTCGGCCAGATCGAAGCGCTGCGCGGCGATGTCGCTGGCCGCCCGGTCCAGCGCCAGGGCCGCACGACGGTGCGGATGGTGCATCCACAGCTGCCAGATCTGTTCCTCGAGCTCCTCGGCCTGGCAGTCGGGCAGCGCCAGACGCCGGAACAGCTGATCCAGGCGCGAGGGCAATATCGGCGCCGGGCGGCGCTGCGCGAGATGCGCGACCAGTTTCAGGGTCTCGGCGTACATGCTCACAGCGCAAGCAAAGCCGATGCCGGAGGGTGTCGCTGACGCGCCCCGGCTTCCACCACCGCGAGCGCCGTCATGTTGACCAGACGACGTACGGTCGCGGTGCCTGGCGCAGCGTGGATTCCATCGGAGGCTCGAGATAGCGCGTGTGTGCGATGCGAGCATTATAGGCGGGCGTCGCGCATGCTCCGGGCACGCGGCGCGCCGGCGATCGGCGCGGCCGCTCTGCTACACTCGCCGGATTCATCGACCGGAGATGCTCTTGTTCCTGCATCGGCTCATCGCCCCGAGGCTGCGCGCCGCGCTGGCCCTGGCCGCGCTGTTGCCCGTCCTCGCCTTCGCGCAGGCCGGCAGCACTCCGCTGCTCTACGAAGTGCGCTCGCCCAGCAACACCGTCTATCTGTTCGGCACCATCCACGTCGGCGCGCGTGCGCTGTATCCGTTGAGCGCGCAGGTCGAGGCCTCCTTCGCCCACGCGCAGGTGCTGGCGCTGGAGGCCGACCCGACCGAGGGTTCCGGCGCCGGCGCGGCGATGGCCCTGGGCATGTACACGCCGCCGGATACGCTCGCCGATCACATCTCCCCGCAGCTGTACGCGCAGCTGCAGGCGGTGCTGCCGCAGGTCGGGCTGCCGATCGAGTTCGCGCGCGCGATGAAGCCCTACCTGCTGGCGATGACCGTCGCGATGATGGAGATCCAGCGCCTGGGTTACGACCCGGCGCTGGGACTGGACGTCCACTTCGCGCGCCGGGCGCGCGCCGCGGGTAAACCGATCGTGCAACTCGAGTCGATGGAGGAGCAGATGGCGCTGTTCGAGGGCTTGTCCCGTTCCACCCAGGAGGCGCTGCTGCGCATGGCGGTGAATGGCCTGGCGGACGGCCGCCTCGCGGTGGAGGTGTCCGAGCTGATGGCGGCGTGGAAAGCGGGAGACGTCCCGGGAATCCAGCGCAGCGTGACCCGTGAGCTGGAAGACCTGCCGGAGCCGGCCGCCGAAGCGCTGCGCGAGCGCCTCTACGAGCGCCGCAACCACGCCATGGCGGCGAAGGTGAGCGCGATGCTCGCGGGCACGCAGCCGCACTTCGTCGCCGTGGGCGCGGGGCACCTCATCGGTCCCACCGGGTTGCCGGAGCTGCTGCGCAAGCAGGGATACGAGGTGCGGCGGCCCTGAGGCCGCGCGGTGGTCAGAGCGCACCTGGGGAAGCTCTGCAGAGCTTCCCTAGGCCTCGGTATCGACGCTCGACGGCGCGGCGTCCGCGGTGCGCCGGCGCCCTCTGCGCCGCTGCCCCACGCGCGTGTCGATCAGCACCGGCAGTTGCCGCTTGCGTCGCTCGTCGCCGCGGCGTTTGTCCTTGCGGCGTTCGTCCCGTCTCGTCGGCGGCGTTTGAAGCGCCTCCGCTCGCGGCGCGGAGCCCGGAACGGGGCGAACTTCTCGCCGCGGCGTCTGCGCGCTGACCGGCGCCACCGCGCGCGTTGCGCCCACGTCCGGACGCACCTCGGGGGGCGTCACCGGCGCGGTGCCGATGGTGTCGACGCGCATCGAGGGCGTTGCGTCCCGATCAGCCGCCCGCGGGCCCGGTCCGGCCGGCCGCGGCTTTGGCGGAGTCCTGGATCGCCTGCAGAGCCGCCTTCTGCATCTCCAGCGTCTTGATCGTCATCTGCAGGAAGCCGAGGTTCATCTTCAGCCAGTTCTCCACGCTCTGCAGCTCGGCGATCTTCTTGTCCACCTCCTCCACGCTCATGGTCGGGCTGAACATCCCCGGCAAAGGGAAGGAGGCCGGGTTCCACATCCTCTGGAAGAACTCCCACAGCTCCTTATCGCTGTCTTCCGCCATCGCGCCGCCCGCCCCTCACATGGTGGGTCCGAGCACCCAGGGCGAGAACTCGTTGTCGCCGTAGCCGAAGATCTCGCTCTTCGAGGGCTGACCCGAAGCGGTTTTTAGGATCATCTCGAAGAAGCGCTGCCCGACCTCCTGCACGCTCGCCTTGCCGTCCACGATCACGCCGCAGTTGATGTCCATGTCCTCTTCCTGCCGATTCCACAGCGCGGTGTTGGTGGCCAGTTTCAGAGACGGCGACGGCTTGCAGCCGTATGCCGACCCGCGACCGGTGGTGAAGCACACCATGTTGGCCCCGCCGGCGACCTGGCCGGTGGCGGACACCGGATCGTAGCCGGGCGTGTCCATGAACACGAAGCCTTTCGCGGTGACGCGCTCGGCGTACCTGTACACGGCCATCAGGCCGGTGGTGCCGCCCTTGGCCGCCGCGCCCAGCGATTTCTCCAGGATCGTGGTCAGCCCGCCCGCCTTGTTGCCCGGCGAAGGATTGTTGTTCATGTCGCCGCCCAGCCTGGCGGTGTAGTCCTCCCACCAGCGGATGCGCTCGATCAGCTTCTCGCCCACTTCTCTGCTCACGGCACGGCGCGTGAGCAGGTGCTCGGCGCCGTAGATCTCCGGCGTCTCCGACAGGATCGCGGTGCCGCCGTTGCGCACCAAGACGTCCACCGCGGCGCCGAGCGCCGGATTGGCGCTGATCCCGCTGTAGCCGTCCGACCCGCCGCACTGCAGGCCGAGCGTGATATGGGCGGCGGGACAGGGCTCGCGCTTCACCTTGTTCGCCTCCGGGAGCAGCTCCTTGATGCGGGCGATGCCGTTCTCGATGGTCTTGCGCGTGCCGCCGGTGTCCTGGATCGTGAAGGTCTGCAGCTGGTCGGTGCGCTTCAACCCCTGCGCGGCGAGCAGGTCGTTGATCTGGTTCGCCTCGCAGCCCAGACCGATCATCAGAGTGGAGTGCACGTTGGCGTGCGTCGCGTAGCCTGCGAGCACGCGGCGCAGCACGTCCACCGGCTCGCCATGGGAGGCCATGCCGCAGCCGCTCTGGTGGGTGACGGCGAACACGCCGTCGATGTTCGGATAGTCGGCCAGCCGCTCGCCGCCGAAGTGCTCCGCGATGTGGCGCGAGACGTGCGCCGAGCAGTTCACGCTGGCGACGATGGCGACGTAGTTGCGGGTGGCGACGCGCCCGTCGGCCCGCTTGATGCCCATGAACGTCGCCGGGTTGGGCACGAACTGCGTGGCCTTGTAGTCGACGCCGAAGGCGTAGTCGCGCTCGAAGTGCGCCATGCCCAGGTTGTGCACGTGCACGTGCTCGCCGGCGCGGATCGGCTTGGTCGAGTAGCCGATGATCTGGTTGTAACGCCGCAGCGGCTGCCCCTCGGCCACATCGCGCACCGCGATCTTGTGGCCCGCGGGCACGTTCACCGCCACCCGCACGCCTTCCTTGATCAGCTCGGTGCCTGCCGGAATGTCAACGCGTGCGATGACCACGTCGTCCGCGGGGTTGAGCCGGATGGTGAGGTCGGCGGCCTGCAGCATGGCGTCTCTCCTTTGTGCGCGAGCAGGAAGGGGCGGCTGCGCCCCTGGTTCGCAGAATGGAAATTATAACGGCTTGCCGGCCGCCAGGCCCGCGGGCCGCCACCGCGCTTCAGCCGGCCAAGCGTCGGACGGGTCGATAGCGGAAACAGTCCGCCACGTGATCGTTGACCATCCCCACCGCCTGCATGAAGGCGTAGCAGATGGTCGAGCCGACGAAAGTGAAACCGCGCCGTTTGAGGTCCTTGCTCATGGCGTCGGACTCGTCGGTGCGCGCGGGGATCTCGGCAAGCGTGCGCCGACGGCTCTGGATCGGCTTGCCGTTCACGAAACGCCAGATATAGGCGTCGAAGCTTCCGAACTCGTCCTGCACTTCGAGGAACGCGCGCGCGTTGCGCGCCGCCGCCTCGATCTTGAGGCGGTTGCGCACGATGCCCTCGTCGCGCAGCAGGCGTTGGACATCGCGCGCGCCGAAGCGTGCCACCCGCTCCGGATCGAAGCCGGCCAACGCCGCTCGGTAGCCGGCGCGTTTCCTGAGGATGGTGGACCAGCTCAGGCCCGCCTGCGCGCCCTCCAGGATCAGCATCTCGAACAGATGCCGCTCGTCGTGGGACGGCACGCCCCACTCCTCGTCGTGGTAGGCGACGTAGAGCGGGTCGGTGCCGCACCAGGCGCAGCGCCGCGGCGACCATTTGGGGTTGCGTTCCATGGACTTCCCCGGCATCGTACCTGGGAAGCTCTGAACCAGCATCCTCCGATCGCGCACCGAGACCGATGCCATGACCGCCTCCAGCTCCGCCGCGGGTGAACACCAGGGATCGCACGGCGCCGACATCACCTCCCAGTGGATCGACGAGCTGGATCTCGAAGCGATCCGGTTCGTGGTCTCGCCGGCGATCCCGGAGCGCGTGGCGCTGGACCTGGGCTGTGGTCTGGGCATGCAGGGCATCCGCTTCGCCACGCTCGGCTGCAGCGCGACGCTTTACGACATCGTCGATATCGGCGAGCGCATCGAGCAGGTGCGCCGCATGCTGGCCCTCGACAAGCTCGCGTTCCGCCGCATCGACCTGCGCCGCGTCAGCGCCGAGGACTTTCCGCCGCAGGTCGGTGCCGCCTACTCGCAGCGATTCATCCATCACCTGCGATTCGAGGAAGCCTCTGCCCTGCTGTCCGTTCTGTCGCCACGCTTGTGCGCAAGAGCGCGCCTGTTCCTCTCGGCCTCGGGCCTGGGCAGCGAGCTCGCGGACGGCTACCCGCACGCCGCGCGCCCTGTCGAGGAGCGCTTCGCGCCGCTGGCGGCGCCGATGCGGGCGAAGCACGCGATTCGCGGGCCGGTCTGCCTGTACACGACGGCGGAGCTCGAGCGCCTGGCGCTCGCGCACGGCCTGCGCACGGTGCGCACCTGGACCTCCCCGTTCGGTAATGTCAAGGGCGTATTCGAACGACTGTGACAGATCGAACGCGAGGCGCGAACCGCTCGCGTCCTGACCCCGACTGCGATTCGATATACTACGGCGCTCACGACTGAGGGGGAGGTGGCGGTGAGCGGCAGGCTCGAAGGCAAGAACGCGCTGGTGACCGCGGCGGCGCAGGGAATCGGGCGCGCCACGGCGCTGGCGCTGGCGCGCGAAGGTGCCGCGGTGATCGCGACCGACATCAACCTCGAGAAGCTGGACGCGCTCAGGGACGCGCGCGGCATCCGGGTGCGCAAGCTCGACGTCACCGACGAGGCGGCGATCGCCGCGCTGTGCGCCGGGATCCCGACCCCCGCCGCACTGGTGAACTGCGCCGGTTTCGTGCACGCCGGCACCATCCTCGAGTGCACGCAGCGCGACTGGGACTTCTCCTTCAACCTGAACGTGCGCTCCATGTACCTGCTGATCAAGGCGCTGCTGCCGCGCATGCTGGAGGCGGGCGGCGGGTCGGTCGTGAACGTCGCCTCGGTGGCCGGCAGCATCAAGGGCATCCCCAACCGCTTCGTCTACGGGGCCACCAAGGCGGCGGTGATCGGGCTTACCAAGGCGGTGGCCGTCGACTTCGTCAAGCGCGGCATCCGCTGCAACGCGGTGTGCCCCGGCACCGTGGACACGCCTTCTCTGGGCGATCGCATCAACGCGTTCGCCGATCCGCAGCAGGCGCGCAAAGATTTCATCGCGCGTCAGCCGATGGGACGGCTGGGCAGCGCCGAGGAGATCGCCGAGCTGTGCGTGTACCTCGCCAGCGACGAGTCGGCGTTCATGACCGGGCAGGTGGTGATCATCGACGGCGGCGTTACTCTTTAATTGCAACGGGAGGCGAGCATGAGATTGGTACGTTACGGCGAGGTCGGCAAGGAAAAGCCCGGCATCCTGGACGCGCAGGGCGCGATCCGCGATCTGTCGGGGGCGGTGAGCGATATCGACGGGGCGACGCTGAGCGCCGAGAGCCTGGCGAAGCTGCGCGCGCTCGACGTCGAGGCCTTGCCCAAGGCCCCGGGCAAGCCGCGCCTCGGCCCGCCGGTCGCGGCCGTCGGCAAGCTGGTCGCCATCGGCTTGAACTACAGCGACCACGCCAAGGAAGCCAACCAGCCGATCCCGGGCGAGCCGATCATCTTCATGAAGGCGACCTCTTCGATCTGCGGACCGAACGACAACGTGGTGCTGCCGCGCGATTCGAAGAAGTCGGACTGGGAAGTCGAGCTCGCCTTCGTGATGGGCCGGACCGCGAAGTACGTATCCGAGGCCGATGCGCTGGGTTACGTGGCCGGCTATCTGATCTGCAACGACGTTTCCGAGCGCCACTGGCAGCTCGAGCGCGGGCCGACCTGGGACAAGGGCAAGGGCTTCGACACCTTCGCGCCCTTGGGGCCGTGGGTGGTCACCGGCGACGAGATCCACGATCCGCAGAACCTCGCCATGTGGCTGGACGTCAACGGCAAGCGCATGCAGACCGGCAACACCAAGACGATGATCTTCAGCGTCGCGAAGCTGGTGTCCTACATCAGCCAATGCATCACGCTGAAGCCCGGCGATGTCGTTACCACCGGCACGCCGCCCGGCGTGGGCCTCGGTATCAAGCCGAACCCCGTGTTCCTCAAGGCCGGCGATGTGATGCGCCTGGGCATCGACGGTCTGGGCGAGCAGCGCCAGACGGTCACCACGAGCTGACGCTCGACGCCGCCCTACCGATCGAGAACGCGGACCGGGTGTCCGCGTTTTCTTTTGCGCGTCGATTTTTGACGTTCCGACAACCGCCGGGCCTGGCACGGACGATGCATCGGACAAGGGCAGACAAGGGAGGCAGCGATGGGAAGCAGCGAGTTTCGTCCGATGAGCGGCAAGGCACGCCCGATCCTCAACGAGCGCGACTACCAGGCCGCCAAGGCGCTGCTCGAGCGCGAGATGAAGCAAACGCACTCCGAGCAGACCTGGGCGCGCCTCGAAGCGCTGATGCAGGAAGTCGCCGACTACGAAGCGCGCTTCCTGCTCGGCGAAGAAGAGGACAGCGCCGAATGGGTTGAGTACGCCTACGCCACGGCGCTCGACACGGACCACGGTCCGCGCCGGCGCTGGACCGACGTAGACGAGTTCTGATTCCTCGCAGCCCGGGCGCGCTTCGCGGCAGACCGTGAAGCGTTTTCCTTTTTTCTCGAACGGCGCCAGCGCGCCGCCTCCCTATCCCGGTGCCACCACGCGCACCGCACGCGGCAGCACGCTGAACGTCACCGGCGTGTGTCCCAGCAGCTCTCCGTCGGCCTCGACCTGCGCCGGCGGCACCGCTTCCACCCGCACCTGCGCCGCCAGCGCCGTCTTCACCTTGGGGTATTCGGGCAGCGTGCCGTCGAACAGGCGCCGCAGGTTGAGCACCAGTTCGCCCTTGCCGACCTCCCCCACCGTCACCACGTCGAACTCGCCGTCGTCCACGATCGCCTGCGGCGCCACCTGCATGCCGCCTCCGCAATAGCGACCGATGGCGGCGAAGGCGAGGAACATGTTCTCGTCGCGCACGAACGCGCCCGCCGTGACCCGGAGCCGCGGCGCGCGAAAAGTGAGGAAGCCCTGCAGCAGCCCGGCCAGGTAAGTGAGCGGACCCAGGCGCAGCGCGCGCGTGCGCTGCACCACATGGGCGTCGAAGCCGACCCCCGCAACGTTGATGAAATGTCGCTGGACCGTGGAACCGCCGTGCTCGAACCGCGCCAGGCCCACATCCTGCCGTTTCGTGTGGCCGGCCGCGATCAAGCGCACCGCGGCCTGGAAATCGCGCGGAATCCCGAAGGTGCGGGCCCAGTCGTCGCCCCGCCCCACCGGGATCAGCGCCAGCGTCGTGTCGCCGGCGCCGGCCTCCAGCGCGCCGTTGAGCACCTCGTTCAGGGTGCCGTCGCCGCCGATGCAGACGAAGCGCCGGCAGCCGCCGCGCGCCGCGTCGCGCGCCAGGGCGATCGCCTGCCCCGCGCGCTCGCTCACCACCAGACGGTAATCGACGTCGCACTCGCGCAGCAGCCGCTCGATGCGCGCGCGCTGCCGCAAGCCACGGCCTCCGCCGGACACCGGGTTGAGCACCGCGAGCCACTGCGCCTGCGCGTTGGCCGTCATGGCGCCGCAGTATGCATCAACGGCGGCGGCACCGTCGCCGTAGCGCCCGCCTTCGCATGACATTGCCCTGACATTTCTCGACACTGCCGCGCGTTCCCCGTTGAATGAGGCCTGCGGCCCGCGTACGGGCCCTGAAACGAACACAGCGACGGGCAGGAGACCTGGGATGGGCGGCAGAGCGTTCAGCACCCTCACGCGCAAGGCGCGGCCGATACTCAACGGCCGCGACTACGACAACGCCAAGAAGCGCCTGGCTGCTGCGATGCAGCAGCCAGGCTGGGTGCGTGAGGACGAGCGCATCGACGCGCTGACCGTGGCGCTCAACGAGTTCGAGACCCGCTACGTCGCGCGCGAGCTGCAGCGCGCCGTGGAGTGGGCCGAGTGCGTCTTCGTGCCGTCCATCGACAATCCGGACAGCCCGCGCCGGCGCTGGACCGACCCGCAGGATCCGGGCAGGACCGGCTAGGGCTCGCCGTCTCCCGGCGGCCAGACGCTGGGAGCGGATTGTGGGTTCTTCTCAAGTCGCGCCTCAAGGGCGCATTAGAATAGCGGCCCATGGAGGCCGTTTCGCATCGCCTGTGCACGGCACCGATGATGGACTGGTCGGACCGGCACTGCCGCTACTTCTTCCGCCAGCTCTGCTTGCATGCCACGGTGTACAGCGAAATGGTCACCGCCGGCGCGCTGCTGCACGGCAGTCGCGAGCGCCATCTGCGCTTCGACCCCGCGGAGCATCCGGTGGCCCTGCAGCTCGGCGGCAGCGAACCCGAGGAACTGGCGCGCTGCGCCCGCCTGGCGCGCGATTGGGGTTACGACGAGATCAATCTGAACTGCGGCTGCCCCTCGGAGCGCGTGCAGCGCGGTGCGTTCGGGGCCTGCCTGATGGCCGAGCCGCGGCTGGTGGCCGACTGCGTGAAGGCGATGCAGGACGCGGTGGACGCGCCGGTGACGGTGAAGCACCGCCTGGGCATCGATCGCATCGAAGAGCATGACTTCGTGCGCCGCTTCGTCGAGACGCTGGCGCGCGCCGGCTGCCGCACCTTCATCGTCCACGCCCGCAATGCGGTGCTGAAGGGGCTGAGCCCGCGCGACAACCGGGCGGTCCCGCCGCTGCGTTACGCCGCGGTGTACCGCCTCAAGCGTGAGTTCCCGGCGCTCGACATCGTGATCAACGGCGGCGTCCAGTCCCAGGCGGAAATCGTCGATCACCTGGCGCACGTCGACGGCGTCATGCTCGGGCGCGCGGCGTATCACGATCCCTATTGCCTGGCGCAGGCGCAGGCGGCTCTGTGGGGAGCTGCGCCCGCCACACGCATCGCGGTCGGCGAGGCGATGTACCGCTACGCCAGCCGCGAAACGGCCGCCGGTACGCCGTTGCGTGCGATCGCGCGTCACCTGCTGGGGCTGTTCCACGGTCAGCCCCGAGCACGGCTCTGGCGCCGGATGCTATCGGACGCCGCTGCCCTCGCCCGCAACGATCCCGGGTTGATCCTGCGCGCCTTGGAGGCCGCCGAGCCGGCGTGCGCGGCCGCCTGAGCGCGTTCGCGCGCAATGCGGGCGCCTGCGATCCCGCATGCCCTGCGCACTGGTGCGATCGCCGGCGACGCGCTCGAGTGGGTTTAACAATGGTTTCCGCCGGGACGTGCTCACGGCTACACTGGGCGCCGTCGCTGAGCGGGTTGGGCGCGCGAACCGTGCGGGGATCGATCCATCGACCACGCCGTCGCAAAGCGCGCGCGAACGCCTCAGCCGGGAGGAAGCAGATGCAGAGCCGGTTCGGCCGCCTGGCGGCCTGTTTCTTCGGCGGTGCGGACGCCCGCGGCGCGCGCAGCGCCGCGCCGCCCGTGGGGCGCGAGTCGCCGCAGGCCTGGGAGCGCTGGATAACGCAGTCCAGCCCGCAGCTCCTCGGCGAGCAGCGCATCCAGGATTTCCTCGTCGTCACCTTCTGCGCGGCGTTCTCCCTGATCGGCTGGTTGATGATCGTGCAGGGCGCAGACCAGGTCCAGCGCGCGCGCCAGGCGGCCCAGTGGCCCAGCACGCGCGGTACCGTGGAGTCCGCCGAGGTGTACGTCGTGGAAGGTTCCCAGGGCGCACACTGGCGTCCGCAGGTGACCTATTCCTATGCCGTGCATGGCCAGCTCGTCACCGCCACCCGCGTGTCGCTCGGCAAGGCGCGCTTCTTCGACGACGCGCAGGATGCGCAGACTTACGCGGCGCGCTACCCGGCACGCAGCGAGGTGACCGTGTTCTACAACCCGGCCGAGGTGACCGAGTCGGTGCTCGAGATCGACACCCCTCGCAGCGTTCACGCCAACGTCGCCTTCGGCGTGGCGCTCGCCTGCCTGGGACCGATGCTGCTGGCGCTGTTCGGCTTCCCGCGTTACCGGGGACGCCGTGCGGCTGCCTTTGGCGCGTAGCGCGTTGCAACCGCGCACGGAGCGGGTATGGGACCTGCCGGTGCGTCTGTTCCACTGGGTTCTGGTCGCGCTGATCGCGACTTCGTGGATCAGCGCGCAGATCGGCGGCAATGCCATGCAAGTCCACCAGTGGAGCGGCATGTCGATCCTGGCTCTCGTGCTGTTCCGCGTGTTGTGGGGGTTTCTCGGCAGCACCCGGGCGCGTTTCTCGGATTTCGTGCGCGGTCCGCACGCCGCCTTCGCCTACGCCCGGGGGCTACTGCGCGGCGGCGCCGCCTTCCATCCCGGCCACAACCCGCTGGGCGGCTGGATGGTGCTGGCGCTGCTGGCGAGCCTGCTGCTGCAGGCCGGCACCGGTCTGTTCGCCAACGACGACATCATGCTCGAGGGACCGCTGGCGAAGCACATCTCCAAGGAGGCGAGCGATTGGCTGACCGGCATCCACCATTTCAACTTCGCCGTGCTGCTGGCGCTGAGCGCGCTGCACGTGGCGGCCGCGCTGTTCTACCTGATGGTCAAGCGCGACAACCTGGTGCTGCCGATGATCACCGGACGCAAGCCGCTCCCCGAGGGCGGCGCATTCGATCCGCCGCGCGGCGGGCCGCTATGGCTCGCTGCGCTGCTGGTCGCGCTGTGTGCCGGCGCGGTGTGGGCGCTGGTCAGCGCCTGAGCGCGCGCGTCACTTGTTGCGATACTCGTCGTGACAGGCTTTGCAGGCCTTGCCGGCCTCGCCCACCTGCGCCTTGAGCGCGTCGAGGTCGCCGGCCTTGGACACCTGGGCAAGCTTGGCCACCTCGCCCTGCATCTTCTCCGCCTTGGCCTTGAAGTCCTCCAGATTGAGCCAGATCTCCGGCTTCGCCTTGGTGTTGCCCTGGTCGGTGCCCGGGGCGAAGCGGTCCCAGGGCAGCTTCGACATGAACTCGACCATCGCCGCGTGACGCACGGCCGCGTCCTTGTCGTAGGGGATCTTGTTCTGCGCCATGCCCGCCAGCGGGCCGAAGTGCTGGCCCATGAGGAACAGCGCGGACTGCCGATACTTGATCGCGTCCTCGGGCTTCTGCTGGGCAGGTGCGCTGCCGCCGCCGAATGCGACGGCCGCGCCGCCGATCAGCGCTGCGATGCTGCTGCGTTTCATGTCTCCTCCTCCGCGTGGGGATCGGTGCCCCTTGGTTGAACTCAGTTGAATCTGATGGCGTCGCCGTAGCACAGCAGCCGGCCCTTGCTGTAGCCGGTCGCGTCCATGCACATGATATTGAGCAGGCCGTTGGCGCTGGCGTCGGCCGCCTTCTCGCGCATCGCCTCGATGCCGTTCTCCACCGAGCGATAGCTGGGATAGGTGAGGTTGCTGCTCCAGCTGTCGATCCACAAGCGCCGCACCAGCGTGTATTGGCTGGGAACGAGCTGCGTGGTGTTGTACACCTGCACCTGCGATGCCTTGCCGCCGGGTGCGGCGGGCTGCTTCTTGCCGGAACCGGCGCAGCCGGCCACGGCCACGCACGCCAGAAGCACGGCA
>Ga0187892_10009296_pt1 | contig 12997 bp, 13 predicted proteins | sample MA1701073metaG_FD_139345 | JGI IMG/M metagenome (GOLD analysis project Ga0187892, IMG submission 139345) | Bio-ooze microbial communities from a basaltic lava cave in the Kipuka Kanohina Cave System on the Island of Hawaii, USA - MA170107-3 metaG ...
ATGGTGGCGAGCCCGATGGCGGGCGGCATCGTGGCCCGGGAGTGCGTCGAGAAGTTCGGCGACCTCAAGAAGCCGGAGGCGGTGATCGGCACCGGTCCCTGGATGCTCGAGAGCTACAAGCCGAACGTGTCGATCACCCTGGTCCGCCACCCCGGATACTTCGTGCCGGGCCTGCCCTACATCGACCGGGTGGAGCTCCTGGTCGACGAGGACAATGCCTCGCGCATGGCCGCGTTCCTCTCGGGGCGTTACGACCTCGGCTGGGAGTTCCCCGGGGCGATCAACCGGACGGACTGGGTGCAGATCAAGGACCGGCTCCGCCAGACGCGGCCCTCGCTCCGGACCGCCGAGTTCGCGTCGAACGTGGTGAACGACCTCTCGATGCGGACCGACCAGAAGCCGTGGAGCGACGTGCGGGTGCGCCAGGCGGTCTCGCTGGCCCTCGACCGGCGCGAGATCATCGAGTCCACCCTCGAGGGCGTGGGCGTCGTCAACGGGCCGCTCGCCGCCGCCCTGACCGACTGGGCCCTGCCGATCGACCAGCTCGGCGAGGGCGCCCGCTACTACCGGCACGATCCCGCGGAGGCCAAGCGGCTGCTCGCGGCGGCCGGCTACCCGAACGGGTTCCCGGCCAGCGTGTGCTTCAACTCCTACGGCTCCACCGTCCTGGTGGATACCATGCAGCTCGTGCTCAAGCACCTGAAGGCGGTGGGCATCGACGCCCGGCTCGATCAGAAGGAGTACGGCGCCTATCAGGCGACCTGCCGGCTCGGAAAGTTCGACTCCATGGGGTTCGGGCCGCTGACCCCCTTCCTCGACGCCGACAACTTCCTGTTCGGGCAGTACTACACCGGCGAGCCGCGCAACCGGAGCCACGTCAAGGACCCCGCGCTCGACGACCTCCTCGTGCGGCAGCGGCGCGCCATGGACGTGAAGGCCCGGCGCGAGATCATCAACGACATCCAGCGGCACCTCGCCCGGCAGCAGTACTACGTCCACGCGCCGGCGGGGACCTACATCGCGGTGTGGGACGGAGCGCTCAAGAACTATGGGCCCAACCTGGGCTACGACTACGGCAGCCGGCTCGTCGCGGCCTGGCTCGACCGGTGAGATGGAGGGTGATAGGCTGAGCGCATCCGAGCCGAGGAGGAGCCGCGCATGAGCGTCATGTCGAGAGTCGCGCTGGGGGTCGCGGTCGCGGTGCTCGCCGCCGCGCCGTCCGAGTCCGCCGCGGAGAGCACGTCGCAGGAAGTCGCGTACGGTGTCGGCAGCGTGACGACCACCCTGGTCTACGCGCCGATCAAGGCCAGCTTCTGCATCCTGGGCGCGGTGACGAGCGGGTTCACGCTCCCGTTCGGTGGCCCCCGGACCGCGGAGAAGGTCGCCTCGACCGCCTGTGGAGGGACGTGGGCGATCACCCCCGCCGCGCTCAAGGGCCGGGAGCCCGTCCGGTTCGTCGGCGGTGGCAACGGCGAGCCGTCCCGTAGCCGGGCCGCGAGCGCGCGGTAGCCGGTCCGCGCGCCCGAAGCGCGACCGTGGTGCTCGCCGATCGCGTCGCGATCGTCACCGGAGCCGGTAACGGCATCGGGCGGGCGACCGCGCTGGCCCTGGCGCGGGCCGGGGCCCAGGTCGCGGTCGTCGACGTGGACGCGGGCGCGGCCAAGGCCACCGCGGACGCGGCCGCCGGGCTTGGGCCGGGAAGCCTGGCCCTCGATACCGACGTCGGCGATCTCGCCGCGATCGATCGGATGGTCGAGCGCGTGGTCGAGAGGTTCGGGCGGATCGACATCCTGGTGAACAATGCGGGCGTCACCCGGCGCGCCTACATCATGGACCTCACCGAGCAGGACTGGGACCGCATCATGCGCGTGAACGCCAAAGGGGTCTTCTTCTGCCTCCAGCGGGTGGCCCGCGAGATGATCCCCCGGAGGAGCGGCAGCATCATCAACATCGCGTCGATCGCGGGCAAGGGCTACGCGGGCACCTCGAACGCGATCTACGCGGCCAGCAAGGGCAGCGTGATCTCGCTGACCCGCACCGCCGCGCTCCAGCTCGCCCGGCACGACATCAACGTCAACGCGATCTGCCCCGGCATCACGGTCACGCGCTGTCCGAGGCCAACGTGGCGGTCCGGGCCCGCGACGAGGGCCTGTCGGTGGAGGACATGAGGCGGCGGCGCAACGCGGTCATCCCGCTCGGCCGGCCGAACGATCCGGAGGACCTGGCCGCGCTCGCGGTGTTCCTGGCCTCGCCGGGGGCGCGCAATATCACCGGCCAGTCGCTCAACGTGGACGGCGGCATCATCTTCGACTGACTCTCGAGCGAGGAGATCTCCCCATGAACCTCGGCGTCTCGGTGCCCCTGCCGGCCTATCTCGTGGACGTCGGGGCCATGGCCCGCAAGGCGGAAGAGCTGGGCTTCGAGTCCTTCTGGTGCGCCGAGCATCCGTTCATCCCGGTGCAGACCGCCAGCCGGTTCCCCGGCTCGGCGGACGGGGTCATCCCCGAGGAGTACTCGCACTTCGTCGATCCGTTCGTGGCCCTGGCGCGCGCCTCGGGGACGACCAGCCGGATCAAGCTCGCCACCGGAATCGTGCTGGTGCCGGAGCGGCATCCGTTGGTGCTGGCCAAGGAGGTGTCCACGCTCGATCTCTTCAGCGGCGGCCGCTTCCTCTTCGGCATCGGGGCGGGCTGGCTTCGCGAGGAGACCCAGATCATGGGCGGCGACTTCGACCATCGCTGGACCCAGACGCGGGAGTCGATCCTGGCCATGAAGGAGCTGTGGACGAAGACCGAGGCCGAGTTCCACGGCAAGTACTACGACTTCCCGCCGGTCCGCTCCTATCCCAAGCCGGCTCAGAAGCCGCACCCGCCGGTGCTGCTGGGCGGCGGCGCCAAAAACGTGCTGCAGCGGGTGGCGGCGTGGGGCGACGGCTGGCTGCCCAACCGGGTGACGCCGGATCAGCTCCGCGAGAGCCGCGCCACCCTCGACCGGCTCGCCAAGGAGAACGGTCGCGATCCGACCGCCATCACCATCTCGGTGCATGGCCAGCCCGCCGACCGGGACCTGGCCCGCCGCTTCCTCGATGCGGGCGCCACGCGCGTGATCATCCGACCCGCCACGTCGAAGTCGGAGCCGGACATGGTGCGCGAGCTGACCCGCATCGCGGAGACGGTGATGCGGTAGACGCGGATCGCGGACGGATCAGGCGTTGGGAATCCAGGGCCAGTACTTGGCGATCGCGCCCGCGTCCACCCGCAGGTCGGTGCCGGTGATCATCTCCGCGTCGTCCGAAGCCAGGAAGACCACCGCGCGGGCGTAGTGCCGCGGGCTCGGGAGCTTCCCCATCGGGACCATCTTCGGGAAATCGAGACCGCCGGCGCGCCGCTCGGGCCGCGGCCGCCCCCAGGCCACCGCGCGATCGGCGGCCTCCTCGGTGTCGGTGGCGGTCGGGGTCAGGCTGTTCACCCGGATGCCGTGCCGAGCCAGGTCCATCGCGGCGGCCCGGGTGAAGTTGAGCAGCCCGCTCTTGCTCGTGGAGTAGGCGATGTTGCCGGCCTGGCCCTGGTGGCCCGCGGTCGAGACCACCACCACGATGCTGCCGCGCCGCTGCTGCGCCACCATCAGCCGGGCCACGTGCTTGGTGCAGAGGAAGGTGCCGGTGAGGTTGACCGCGATCTGGCGATTCCAGCGCTCGACCGGCATCTCGAGCACGCTCAGGCCCCCGAGGATGCCCGCGTTGTTGACGAGGATGTCCACCCCGCCGTAGGCGTCCCGGACCCGGGCCACCATCGCCTCCACCTGACTCTCGTCGGTGACGTCGCAGGGGATGCCCAGGGCCTCCCCGCCGCGCCGCTTGATCGCCTCGGCGCACTGGCGGGCATTGTCCGGGGTCACGTCCACGCACGCGACGATGGCCCCTTCCTCGGCGAGGCCCTCCGCGATGCCGCCCCCGATATTGGGACTGGTCCCGGTCACGATCGCGACCTTCCTGGCTAGACGCACGGGTCCTCCTCAGCCGAGGCCACTACGCAGCCCGAGCAGGCGGGCGAGCAGGGCCCCGGCCAGCGAGACGAACATGATGATGCAGGCCACCACCACCGCCTCCTCGAACTTGCGCTGGGCGACGTAGTCGAGCTGGAGGATCGAGAGGGGACGGTTGGCGCTGGTGGTGAGCAGCGCGAAGTTGCCGATATTGCGGGCCGCGCCCACGAACGTGATCATGCCGACCGCGAGCAGGGTGGGGGCCATCAGGCGCAGGACTATTCGGCGATAGGTTGCCCACCACGAGGCGCCCGCGACCCGGGAGGCCTCCTCCAGCTCGCCGCCGAGCTGCATGAGCCCGCTCCGGATGATCTGCACGCCGAGGGGCATGCCCGCGATCACCCCCGCGATGATGAGGAGCGCGGTGGTGCCGTAGAGCGGGCGCAGGAAGCCCACCCCGAGGAAGAGCCAGAGCAGCGCGAGGCCCAGGATGATGCCCGGCACCGTGAAGGGCAGCCAGGAGACGAAGTCGAGCAGGCGCCGGCCCGCGTAGGCGGTGCGGGCGATGATGTAGGCGATGAGCGAGTGCACGAGGATCGCGGCCACCGCGGTCCCGATCGAGAGCACGAGGGTGTTGCGCAGCGAGCGGAGGAACAGGTCGTCCCCGAGGACGGTCTGCCAGTTCGCGAGGGTCCACGGGTCCGTCACGTGGAAGAAGCCGAAGAGCTTCATGAAGGTGCCGAGCAGCGCGAACACCACCGGGACCCCGAGCACGACCATGACCAGCGCCCCCACGAAGATCGTGGCGGGCGCGCGCCACCGGCCGAGCGCGTGGACCCGGTTCTGGAACTGGCCGGTGACCGTGGTGTAGCGCCGGCCGCGGGTCAGCCACTGCTGCGCGAAGACCAGCGGGAGCATGGCGGCCAGGATCAGGACGGCCAGCGCGGTGGCCGCGTCGTAGCGCGGCACGCGGGTGACGAGCAGATCGTAGATCGTGGTGCTGAAGACGAAGAAGCGGAAGGGCAGGCCGAGCACCTGCTCCACCTCGAAGGTCTGCAGCGACACCATGGTGCCGAGCAGCAGCACCGACAGGATGGCCGGCGCCATCACCGGGACCGTGATGCGCAGCGCGGTGCGGAGCGTGCCCGCGCCGGCCACTCGGGAGGCCTCCTCGAACGCGGCGTTCATGTTGCGGAACGCGGGGGTGAGGAGGATCACCTTGACGGTCAGGGAGCCGGTCACGATGTGGACCCAGACGATGCCCCAGAACGAGTAGATGTTGAACGGGCCCGCGCTCACGAACGGCAGTGCCGCGATGGAGGTGTTGACGAGGCCGTACTCGGGGTCGAGGAGCAGGATCCAGCTCAGGGTCACCGTGAAGGGGGGCAGGAAGAACCCGGCCCAGAACGCGAACTCGAACCAGGAGCGGCCCGGTAGATCGGTCCGGGCGAGGAGCCAGGCGACGAGGACTGCGAGGGGCAGGGAGAGGAGCTGGCGCGCGAACGTGACGGTGAGGGTATTGACGAGGGCCGCGCGGAGCCCGGGCTCGCCGAGGGCGGCCCGCCAGCCGTCGAGGCCGTAGCGGGCCGGCTGGCCCGGCGGGGCGACCTGGAGGCTCTGGAGCGCGACGAGGACCAGGGGGAATACCACGCACAGGGCCACCGCGGCGAGGACGACGGTGCACAGCACCGTCTGCAGCTCGAGCCGTCGTGGCCGGGCGACCGGGAAGGTCTCGGTCAGGCCGGCCACACGCTCACCAGCTCCGGGGGGAAGCCGAGCCGCACCCGCTCGCCCTCGCGCCAGTCGCGCCCTCGGGTCAGGAGCAGCACGACGTGGTGCTCGTCGCCGAGCGCGACGCGGGCCTCGTAGCGATCGCCGACGAAGGACAGGGTGTCGATGGTGCCGAGCAGGTGGTGGGCCTCGCGGGCCCCGGAGTCGTCCGGCACCACCCGGATGTCCTCGGGGCGGATGGCGATCGTCGCGGCCGCGCCGGGCGCGAGCGCAGCCGGCGACGCGCTCCGGCCGGCCAGGGTGCATCCGCTCAGCGGTCCGTTCATCGCCACCGCGACGCTCCCGGCCGCCTGAGCCGCGGATGCGGTGACGCGGCCGCTCAGGACCACGGTCTGGCCGAGGAAGTCTCGCACGAAGGCGGAGGCGGGCCGCTCGTAGAGCGCCCGGGGCGAGCCGACCTGCTCCACGCGCCCCCGATGCATCACCGCGATGCGGTCGGAGAGGCTGAGAGCCTCGACCTGGTCATGGGTGACGAACAGCACCGTGATCCCGAGCCGGCGCTGCAGCAGCTTGACCTCGACCCGCATCTGCTCGCGGAGCTTCGCGTCCAGGTTACTGAACGGCTCGTCGAGCAGCAGGAGATCGGGCTCGTAGACGAGGGCCCGGCAGAGCGCCAGGCGCTGCATCTGTCCGCCGCTCAGCAGCGTACCGGGGCGCGTCTCCATGCCGCCCAGGCCCACCAGGTCGAGCACGCGGGCGACCTTGTCGCGCACGACCGCCTTCCGGAGGCCGCGCAGCTGGAGCGGGTAGGCGACGTTCTCGAACACGGTCATGTGAGGCCAGACCGCGTAGGACTGGAACACCATCCCGAGGTTGCGCTGGTTGGGGGCCACGAAGAGCCGCCGGGCCGCGGAGGCCACCACCCGGTCGCGCAGGGTGATCTCGCCGCCGTCCGGGTGCTCGAGGCCGGCCACGAGCCGGAGCGTGGTGGTCTTGCCGCAGCCGCTGGGGCCGAGCAGGGTGAAGACCTCGCCCCGGCCGATCGACAGCGAGACGGAGTCCACCGCCGGGACCTCGCCGAACCGCTTGCAGACACGGTCGAGCCCGAGGACGGTCTCGCCGACGCCGGGCTGCGCGCCCATGTTCGGATCCGTTGGCGAACCCGCTACTTGATGACCGCCTTGGCGATGTCCTGCGTCTTGACGACCTCGGGCAGGTTCTCCTCGGCGTCCACCTGCAGGAGCTTGGCGCCCCGGGGGACCACGATCCGCGGATTGCCCGGCTCCACGCCGACGCGGCGGCTGTTGGTCTCGACCTCGCGGGCCCACACGACCTGGGCCTCCTTCGTGAGCAACCAGTTGATGAACAGCTTGGCCGCGCTGGGGTGCGGGGCGCGGTTCACCAGCCAGACCACGCTGCTGCTGGAATTGAACGTGTCCATCTCGGGGAAGTGGAGGGTCTTGAGGTTCTTGCCGAGCCCCTGCTTCTGGAACTGGCTGAGGAGCAGGGGGTTGACCCCGAGCGCGATCGGATAGCGGCCCCGTACCATGAACTCGGCGATCTGGCGGGTGTCGCGGCTCAGCGCGGGCTCCTGGTCGACGAAGAGTTTCTTGATGATGTCGTCGCCCAGGTTCAGGCGGGCGCTCGTCATCGACCAGAACGCGTCGCCCATCGTGCGCACGTCGGGCAGCAGCAGCTTGCCCTTCCAGCTGGGGTTGAGCAGGTCGGTGAGCCCCTTGATCTGGTCTTCCTTCACCAGATCGGTGTTGATCGTGATGCCCGCGCCGCGGACCGCGCAGAATCCGAAGGCGAGCGCGCGATCCTTCACCGCCGCGAAGCCGCGCTCGAAGCCGCCTTCCCAGCCCGCGTCCTCCATCACCTCCGGCAGCACGATGGCCGGCCGCACCGGATCCCACACCCCGGCCGGCCGCAGCACCTGCAGCGCGGTGCTGGTGGGGATGGTGGCCACGTCCCACGTGAAGAGGCTCGCCTGGCGCTCCTGGAGGATGCGCGGGGCGAAATCCTGGGAGTGCAGACCGGTGTGCTCGAGTTTGATGTCGGGGTACGCCTGGGTGAAGGCCTTGAGCGCGCGCTTGTAGCCATCGCCGGGGAAGGTGTTGACGACGACCTTGCCCTCCTTCTTGGCCGCGGCCACCACCGCGGCCCACTCCTGCGGGGTCGCCGCCGCGCGGGCCGGGGTGGTCCGGGTGAGGGCGGCCGCGCCGCCGAGCGCGCCGGCCGCCCCGAGGCCGGCTATCCGGAGCAGGCGTCGCCGGCTGAGCGTCATCGGCTGGCCCTCCGCCGCTGTTCCTGGAGATACCGGACCGAGACCCGGTCGAGCGGCACCGCGTCCGGCGACAGCCCGTCGGGGTTCTTGTACTCGAAGGGGGCGTCGCGGCCGCCGAAGTGCTTGGTCACGACCAGCCGGCGCCACTGGATCACCTCCGCGTCGGTCGCCGAGAGCTTCTCGGGGGTGTCGTAGCGCTGGTTGATCATCACCCGCTCGTCCTGGCGCGAGAAATTGTACTCGATGATCCAGCGGTGGATCGCCGCGTAGGCCAGACGCTCCCCGATCCGGCCGAGCGCCCTCTTGGGCCGCAGGCAATGGTAGTACCACACCCGCGTCAGGTGCTCCTCGACCGGCACGCACATGCGGGTGTAGAGATCCCAGCCGAACTCGGCGCGGAACATGCCGGGGAGGTGGTGGCCTCCGCACCACCGCGCGGACCGGGGCGGGGGGATGTGCCGGCGCGCCCGATCGGCGAGCGGCCGGGTCAGCCAGGTCCAGAGCCGACGGTAGGTCGTCTTCGGCCATTTCCGACCGTCGGGATAGAGGTCCTGGAGCGGGTTCTGGCGCATGTAGTTGCTCTCGGCGACGTCGCCGCCGAAGCCGTTGCCCACGAAGATGGGGTGCTCGCCCTGGGCGCCCCGCGCGATGAAGCCGGTGCGAGCGACCACCACCGCGTTGCGGTGGACGTAGTTGACGTGGGAGTCCATCGAGTTCTCGAGCGCGACCTCCCAGTTGCACCGCCAGTCCACCTGGCCGATGAGGATGAGGGCCTCGTCGTCGAAGAACTCCTCCGGCACGTCCTCCTCGATCGGCGCGGGCGGGCCCTCGCCGATCCACACGAAGACGAGGCCCTTGAGGGTGCGGGTCGGGTAGGCCTTGGCCTCGGTGCCCGCCTTGCCGCACACCCCCGAGGTCGGGCCCTCCGAGAGGACCATCACGTTCTTGCCCGACTCGTCGTACACCCAGCCGTGGTACGGGCAGGCCACCGTCCCGCGATAGTGGCAGTCCCCTTCGCTCAGCCGCGCGCCGCGGTGCGGGCAGATATCCTGGATGGCTGCCACGTCGCCGGCGGCCCCGCGGAACAGGCAGATCTCCTCGCCGAGCAGGGAGACCTTCACCGGCTTACGGCGCCCGACGGTGCGCTCCTGGACGGCCGGGTACCAGTAGTTGCGCAGGCCGAGCTTCGGGATCAGGGGCCGGATGTCGCCGCTGAGCTTGGGGACGCCGTTGCTCGGGGGTGCGTCGGCGACGTGAAGACGGGTCGTGGATTGAGGGGTGGGTGTCGGCACGCCGATCTCCTCTATCGCCTCAGGGAATGAACGTGGCGAAGCACTTGTTCGAGTTGAACGACCAGGTCTCGATGAAGTCGCACTCGTCCGGCTTGCGCCCGAGCGCCTCCATGGCGCCGACCAGCATGTACCAGTTGAGCATCTCCTGCTGGCCCGATGTCTCGATGGCCGCGAGCGGGGTCTTGCGCCAGGTTTCGTAGTCGCCGACGCGCAGCGCCTCGTAGAGCCGCCGGTCCGACTCGATGTCGGGATAGAGCTGGTGGTGCTTGTCGGTGAGGAAGGCGTGCGACCAGCTCGACGACGCGATGAGAGCGGTGCGCCAGGGGCTGTCCCGCATGACCCGCGCGGTCGCGGCGCCGACCTCCATGCATCGCTTGGGCGACGGGGACGGCGGATCCAGGTCCGCGTCGGCGAGCGGGTTCGCGAGGCTCCCGCGCCCGCCCCGCTGGGCGATCACCCGGCGCCCGTAGCAGTTGACCTGGAACGCGATGACCGGGTACGGGAAGCCGACCCGGTCGTAGTCGAGGAACATGATCGTGTTCAGGAACGCGTGGGCGAGGCCGGGGTAGTGGAGCGGCTTGTAGGCGTACGCCATGTCGACGCCCTGCTCGAGGAGCCCGGTCGCGAGGTGCTTGCCGGCCGGGCGGTGCCCGGCGATGCGGAACGTGGTGTCGGCGGGCTCGTTCCAGATGTTCGGGGCGGCGCCGGGGCGCTGCCACGGGCGGGCTTCCATCTGCTCGTAGGCCAGCACGCAGAAGGGTGGGATCACGTCGTCGGTGAAGTTCTCGTGCTGGTCGTCGCCCCAGATGATCACGACGTCCGGACGGAACTCGTCGAGGATGCGCCGGGCCTTCCGGAAGTGCTGGACCAGCGCGTCGCGGTGGCCGGCCGCGCTCGCGGTCCCGCCGTCATCGCCGTACTCCGCGCGCATCGGGGCCGGCCAGCTCGCGGGATCGCGGTAGCGCTCCGGGAGGCCGGGGTCCTGCTGGACGCGGCGCAGGATCGCGGCCATGTTCTGGTCCAGGCCGGTGAGCGGCGGGTAGTGCGTCATGCCCAGCCCGAGAATCTCCCCCATGCGTTGGTTCCTCCCCCTCGGCGTGCAAGCGCTTGCGCAACCCTAGTCCCGTCGCCCGGGCCTTGTCAAGGCGCGCTATACTGGCGCTCGTCCCATGGCACGCTCCAAGCGGCGGCAGTCCCGGCGACGCGGCTCGACCCCGGTCACGCTGCGCCACGTGGCCCGCGCGGCCCGGGTCGCCGCCTCCACGGTGTCGCGGGCCCTGGCCGGTGACGCGCGCATCTCCCCGGCGACCCGGCGTCTGGTCGAGCGGGCCGCCCGCCGCCTCGGCTATGCGCCCAATGCGCTCGCGCGCGGGCTGGCGGGCGGCGGGACCGACGTCCTCGCGGTCGTGATTCCGCGGACCGCCGAGTACACGTTCACGAGCCCGTTCCATCTCGCGGCGCTCAAGGGCGTGAGTCGCGTGCTCCAGGAGACGGGCCACCTCTTGCTGCTGTCCTTTCTCGAGGACCGGGACTACGTGGCGCTGCATCGGAGCGGCCTCTGCCGCGGGGTGGTCGTGCTGATGTCGCGGGTCGGAGATCGACGGATCGCCGCGCTCGCCCGGCATCGTGTCCCCACCGTGCTGATCCCGGGCGATTCCTCCCTGCCGGGTGTCACCTCGGTCACCTTCGACGTCGCGGGGAGCACCGCCGCGGCCACCCGGCACCTCCTCGCCCTCGGCCATCGCCGGATCGGGTTCGTCGGGGGCGTGCCGAGCTCGCTCCTGCATCGCGACCGCCTCACCGCCTTCCGGCAGGTTCTGATCGCGGCCGGGGTGCCGGCGGACCCCGCGCTCGAGGCGGAGACCAATTTCACGGCCGCCGAGGCCTACGACCGGGCGCTCGAGCTGCTACGCCGGCCCGAACCCCCGACCGCGCTCCTCTGCAGCAACGACGTGATGACCGACGCCGCGCAGGCCGCCGCGCGGCGCATGGGCTTCGGCGTGCCCGATGATCTGTCGCTGGTGAGCCTCGCCGGGCTGCCCGGTCCGCGTCCTGCCGCCCCGGCCATGGCGCGGGTGATCCTGGACTTCGAGCAGGCCGGCGCGACCGCGGCCACGCTCCTGCTGAAGCTCGTCGCCGACCGCTTTGCCCCGTCGGAGGCGGTGCTCCTCCCCGCGGAGTTCGATCCGCACGGGTCCACCGCGCCGCCGGCCGGCCCGCGGTCCTGAGCGCGCGTGGGCCCTACTGCCCGCCGGTCACGTCGATGGTGACGCCGGTGACGAAGTCGGCGTCGGACGAGGCCAGGAAGCAGATGACCCGCGCCTGATCCTCGGGGGTCGCCACCCGCCCGAGCGGCGTGCGCTTGATCTCGGCGGCCTGACCTTCCGCCGAGCGGCGCTCCCAGTGCGGCCGGATGCGCTCGGACAGGGTGAGGCTCGGCGCGATCGCGTTGACCGTGATGCCGTGGGGGCCGAGCTCGAAGGCGAGCTTGCGGGTGAGCGCGATGATGCCGCCCTTGGCGGTGGCGTAGGCGCTCGAGCTCTCGCGGCTGAGACCGCGGCCGGCGATCGACGCGAGGTTGACGATCTTGCCGCTCCGCTGTCGCTTCATCACCGGGATCACCGCGTGGCTGAACAGGAAGGTGCCGGTCAGGTTGAAGTGGAGCAGCTTCTGCCACTCCTCGAGCGTGAGCTCGTCGAGCAAGGCGGCGGGGCGGCTGACCACGGTGCTGCCGCCCACCCCGTTGACCAGGATGTCGACGTGCCCGTGGGCCTCGACGGCCCGCTGGACCGCGGCCTCCACCGATGCCGCGTCGAGGGCGTCGGCGCGGAGGGCGAGCGCGCGCCCGCCCGCGGCGACCACGTCCGCGGTGAGCCGATCGAGCGCGGCCGGCTCCACGTCCACCCCCACCACGGTGCCGCCCTCGCGCGCGATGATCATCGCGGTCGCCCGGCCGATGCCGGCCCCCGCGGCCGAGATCAGCGCCACCTTGCCCTGAAATCGCATGACGTCGTCCTCCCGGGCGGCATCATACCTCAGCGCGTAGAATGGGTTCCGTGACCTACAACTGCGTGTTCTGCGGCGAGGAGAACGACGTCTTCGTGGACCCGAGCGGAGGCCGCCACCAGACCTTCACCGAGGACTGCACGGTGTGCTGCCGTCCCAACCTGATCACGCTCGAGATCGCGGACGACGGCGAGGTGCAGATCCACGTCGTCCAGGAGTACGAGGCCTAGCCGGCTGCGAGTTCTTCCGCACCCTGCTAGCGCGTCAGGGCGACCCGGGTGATGTAGTCGACGAAGCGGGCGGTCGGATCGAAACCGAGCACCTCCGGCGCGTTGGCGACGAAGTTCGACGTGGCGTTGATGTCGTAGTAGTAGATCAGCCCGTCCCGCTTGGCCACCAGGTACTCCACGCCGCCGATGTCGATGGAGGCGGCGCGCGTGAGCCTCAGCACGGTGTCGATGGCCTCGGGCGGCGCGTCGAAGCGCGCGACGGTGAGGCCCGGCCGGGGCGCGGCGGGGCAGGCCTCGAGCGGGGTGACGCCGGGCGGGGCCGGGGCGTCGGGCACCTGGCAGATGTCGGCCGGGCACAGGTTGAAGCCGGCCTGCGGCTCGCGCACGATGCGGATCGCGTAGAGATACTGGCCGTCCATCACCTCGACCCGCACGATCGCGCCCTCGTCCGACTCGAGGTACTCCTG
>Ga0187892_10009297_pt1 | contig 12996 bp, 24 predicted proteins | sample MA1701073metaG_FD_139345 | JGI IMG/M metagenome (GOLD analysis project Ga0187892, IMG submission 139345) | Bio-ooze microbial communities from a basaltic lava cave in the Kipuka Kanohina Cave System on the Island of Hawaii, USA - MA170107-3 metaG ...
CAATCGAAGACTTTGTCAACGCTTACGGCCTAACGGCTAAACCCTTTGTCTGGCGCAAGCGAGAGGTCAAAGGATCTCAATTGAAAAATACTATCGTTAACTTACGCAGTTAAACACTAGCATCGAAGCCCAGCGAGCCGTGCGAGATCCTGGCTTTATGGCGACCCTTCATAACCCAAGGCGCAGGAATATTCTGCTCATAGTTTTTCACCCTCGGCGATGGCGGAAAAGACTTCGTCTAGACTTTCCCTTCCCATTCCCACTAACTCGTTGACTTCTTCCGGTGCAGATTGTGTGGCTATGTTTTGTACCAATAGAAGTGTTTCTTTCATCAGTTTCAGGTTTCTCACGCACTCCCAGCTCACGGCTTCATCGATGTTAAACAGGAGTCTGTCGGAGTTTGGGAAACCGAAATTATTAACGACGGTTTCTTTTAAATTACCCCATGCGCCTTGAAGATCAGAGAGTGCAGTTTTGTAATAACCGCTTGGTTCTTCAATAGATCCCATCTAGAGCAGACCTCTCGCCCTGCCATTTATCCATCTCATCCTCAACCGTTCTTCTTTAAGAAGACCTCAGCTATTCGCCTCGGTTACGCAAAAAGCCATCTATCACTGTATTGATACGGTGAGCCTCCTCGTGTTGGACCCAGTGCGTCGCCTCCTCGATAACGAGGAGGCGCCCCTCGCTGCATAGGTCAATGCTCTGCTGCGCCAGCTCTCGCCCTAGAAACCTGTCTCTGCTCCCCCAGATCAATAGGGTTGGCACCATGAGGCATGGGGGTGAAGGGAACCTGGGCCATTTTCGCATGATGGCCCGATACCAGTTGAGCATGCTAGTATAGGCCTTGGGCTGGGACCATGCCTGCTTGTAGCGCTCAATATCAGCCTCACTGAAGGTGTTGGGACGGCTACTCCGCCGCAGCGCCTCTACAACCATTTTCCAGTTTCCCAGCCTTGCCATAGCCTCGGGCAACCAGGGGACCTGGAAGAAGAAGATATACCAGCTCCTTAGCAATTGCGCTGGATTATGGAGGAGGTGTTTTCCCATGACCGCACCGTGGGGGGCATTGAGGATCACCATCCGTTCCACTCTTCGTGGGTAGTGGGCAGCTGCCCACCAGGCAACGGCGCCACCCCAATCGTGTCCGACCAAGAAGGCCGTCCCACGACCCGCAGCATCGATGAGACCGATCACCTCTGCTGCTAAGGCATCGAGCGTGTAAGCCGGAATGCCCGCTGGTTTATCACTGAGATTGTAACCTCGTTGATCCGGAGCCCAGAGGCGGTAACCGGCCGAGGCGAGAGACGGGATCTGATAACGCCACCCATACCAGAATTCGGGAAAACCGTGCAATAAAATCACTAGTGGCCCGTCTTTCGGTCCCGCCTGGATGACGTGCAGCCGGATCCCATTGGTAGCGATCCACTGGTGTTCGAAAGGACATGAATTACGAGATCCCATTCGACCAGACTCACTGATGGAGTGCCTCATCGAGACTTGGTAAAACTGTTATGTACTATTGAGTTTTTCCTAAACGCTGAATGTTTCACAGAGGTCGTTCTGCCTGGTGCCAGAACGCGCGCGCCAGCAACCGCTTGAGCTGCATGCCCGCTGGCGGTTGAAGTCCAAACTCCGTCAACTGCCCGAAACTCTCAGCGCGGAGATTGGCCGGCTCGTGGATCTTAAGATGGCCCCAGACATACTCCGCGGGAGTGGGCTCCGGGGCATAGGCAGGCACCGTTCGATCTGGACGCCCCCTGCGGGGCTTAGAGGTACTGAGATGACCTGCGCTGGCACCGTCCCAAGCGATGAGCAACCGGCGGTGGTGGAGCTGGCGCTTGAGCTCTTGAGAAGCAATCAAATTAGCTTGAGAATTCAGTAAGGCACCAGCGGCGAGGAGGCATTTTACCGTTTCTTTGCCTGCGGGTTGTCCCCAAGGTTGATTCTAAGGTTGGGAACAATGAAAACATCGGCCCGAACTCTTGGCAAGCACGCTGCCGTGATCGGTGGCGGCATCGCAGGCATGTTGGCCGCGCGCGTTTTATCGGAATTTTTCGAGCGGGTCACGATGCTGGAGCGGGGCGACTTCTGCGATCCGCTTAAGCCGAGACGTGCGTGCCTCAGGGCCATCATGCGCATTTCCTTTCCTGCTCAAAGGGGGTGAGAGGAGCATGGAAACCCTGTTTCCGGGGCTTATGCAAGACATGGTGGAGCTTGGCGCTGCGCCGGTGCGCATTGTGCAGGATTTTATCTTTTCCGGTTTCCTGGAGCAGCCCAGACGAGACCTCGATATCACTTGTCACTGTCAGACGCGCGGTCTCCTGGAATATTGCCTCCGCCGACGATTAACCGAGCACGTCAATGTCGAGATGCGGTGGGGCCACACAGCGACGGCCTTGTTGGCCGATAAAGATAAGCATCGTGTTTTAGGCGTCAAGCATGATGATAGAGGCACAATGGAAAGTTCACTCGAGGTGGACCTTGTCATCGAGGCGAGCGGGCGCAGCGCACGGAGTCAATGCTGGCTAAAAGATCTGGGTCTTGGGTCGGCACCCACTACGGAAATCGGTTTGGATCTGGGTTACTCGACGGCCATTTCTCAGATGACAGAGGGCCGAACGAGAGACTGGAAAGGGATAGTCATAGCAGGTAGGCCCCCAGAAGATGCTGGGGGGGCGCTGGTGTTGCCTATTGAGGGTGATCGCTGGATCGTCACGCTCGGGGGACGGTTTAGCAACCATCATCCGTACGCTGCTCGAGATTGGCGCCGATCCCAACTCGCAGGATTATGCCGGTTTTCCACCACTAATTGCAGCGTTGTCGTGCAGCCGGGCCCAGGCAGCGGTTCCAGGAAGACCGGGCGTCGCCGACATCATCAAGCTACTGCTGTTGTTCGGGGCCGATCCCAATCAGCGAGGCCTCAACGATTACACGCCGTTGCACATGGCTGCGAGCGAACGCAATCTGCCAGCCGTCGAGCTTCTGCTGGAGGCCGGTGCGGACCCACGCCTCCAGACACGAATCGACGACTGCGAGGCGCCTCGAGAAATTGCCGAAAAGGCAGGCTTTCACGAGATTGCAGAGCTGCTAGCCACATACGAGGTAAGACTGGGAAAGTGAGAGCATGCGCTCTTGTGACGGCGCCTATCGGGTATTTTTCGGGGTATCGCGATCTGCACTTTTCTCTTGGATATTTGGGATTAAATGGAATCCGTGCATTGATCAAGCGCCATGACAATTAATCCCTCGCCGTCTCCGTACGCGTCGCTGCACGTCGCAAAGGCGATCTATTTTAGACACGTTCGAGTGCAGCAGAAATGACGGACGTCCGTAGAACTTATCCCGATGCCCGACGCCATGCTGTGCTCCTCCTAAGCATCGCCGCAGTTGTAGGGGCCCTGCTGATCTTGGCCTTTGAGCGGTATCGTATTCCACTGCGCGACTGGACGTTGGCCGAGCCAAGGAAATCGGCGCAGCGAGTGCAGTTTATTTTTCTCCTTGTAGCCACGCTCTTATTAGTACCATTGCTGACGCTCGCGGCTTACCTTTGGTCGCTGGGCGCAACGGTTCTCCGGGCACGGGAGTTCCCACCACCGGGACGTCGCGTCATTCGCGATCCGCCGGTCATCGTCGGCGAGGCGGCGGTAGCACATGCAAGTCAGCTCAAAGTACTCGCAGTTGGCTGCGGCATCGCGTGTGCTATGTTAGGCGTTCTGCTCTGGCGGCTTGCCTCGCTATTCAGCAATCAAGCGACGTGACCTTGGCGTCTACCAGAGCGCCGAACACCGTCGCTGATCGGTTAAATCATGCCAGGGCATAGCTCCCCAGGATTCTTGTGTTCTCCACGATCGGCTCGATCTGGGACTTGAGCGACCGTCCCTCGCCAAAATTAATCAAGCGGCTTAGGCCGAGCGAAGAGCTGCCTGAGGACTACAAGATGACCCACGAGCTCTATTCCACGATGGATGGGCGATTCGTGTATGCGCAGAGCTGGGGCTCTGGCCACCTCGTCAAGATCAATGCCTCCAACGATGAAGTGATTAAGGTAGTCTCGAAAACGGATGCCGGTTGGCACATGCCCCACGGCAACTTTGTTCCGGGGTCGTTAAGATAGGCGCCGATCGAGTCGGGATACAAGCATCGCACCAGAATCCGAGTGACAGGCTCGCATGGGAGCGGGAGCTTTTATTTGAGATCTCACGATCGCCTGCACGAGACAACTACCACTGCCATCGTTCTGGGGACCGGATGGAGCGATCGATCTCGCTACCCTTGGCAAAACGGGAGGCGTTCGCGTTAAGGAAGTCAAGGCCGCATCGGTTGTGGCATCATGTCTTCCACATACACAGTGCAGAATGTATTGGCCGAATACATTGGGTTTGACTTTTTGTGAAATTCAGTTAATTTTTAGCCGATAAAAATTCAACATGAATGTTGCACTCCTTGGGGAGACGACAATGCGAGCCACCCCGTTTTATTTGGCCTATCTCATGACGGCAAGTGCACTAGCCGGCTATCAGCTTGGCGGCATTTATACTTTTCTCACGATCTTTCTGGCTTTTATCATCATTCCGATATTTGATCGAGTCATCGGCCCGGGCCCGGATGTTACAAACCCGACGCCGGAAGAAACGGAGGAGCTTGCTCGGAAGCTGAGCTTTCGGCTCGTAACGCTAATTTGTGTGCCAGTGCAAGTCGCTTTAGTGATTTGGGGCGCTCATATTGTGACTCACGCCACGCTTTCAACGCTTGAGTGGATGGGCTTGATTTTATCGACCGGCGTTACTACCGGCCTCGGCATCACCGTAGCGCATGAGCTTTGCCACAAGCGCAACCTTGTCGAGAAAACGCTGGGAAAAATTCTGCTCATGACCGTGAGCTACATGCACTTTTATATCGAGCATCTGATCGGCCACCACGTGAATGTCTGTACGCCGGTCGATCCAGCCACCGCGCGTCTCGGCGAATCTTTTTACGCCTTTTATCCGCGCGCAGTTATCGGCAGCTTTCGCAGCGCGTGGAAAATTGAAATGGGCAGATTAAAGAAGGCGGGACATGCAAAGTGGAGCTATCACAATCAGATGCTATGGTTCATCGCATTACCGATTCTCTTTTCCGGCGCTTTGGGAATGGCTTTCGGCTGGAAGGCAATCCCCTATTTTTTCGCGCAAAGCCTGATCGCCTTTTCAATTTTGGAGGCGGTGAATTATTTGGAGCACTATGGCTTAGTGCGGCGAGAGATTGCGCCGGGTCATTACGAAAAAGTAACGATCATGCACGCCTGGAATAGCGCTCATTGTCTCACCAATTATTTTGTCTTTAAACTGCAGCGCCACGCCGATCATCACGTTCATCCGTTGCGCCGCTATCAGACCTTGCATACGTTCGACGATAGCCCGCTGCTTCCCGCCGGCTATCCGCGCATGGTTTTACTCGCGCTCATTCCACCGCTGTGGCGAAGGGTGATGGATCCGCGAGTGGAGGCCGTTTGTGCGAATTGGGTAAATGAAAAAGGCAATTCCATTGGTGGACAATCGCTTTCTAAGCATTGCTCTTCGCCTTCGTTGTCACCGCCAGCCATGGATACGTATGTTGCCCGCCGATCCGAAACGTTGGATCAGCGTAACGGCACCGGTTGCGGCTCCGGCGCGCTTGAGTCCGGCTTTTTTAATCAGAAATGTTGCAATAACACGGTGGACGATTCTCAATACCGGCGTGAGCAGCTCGGGATGGGCGCGAACAGAAAGCGCAGCGGGATCGGAAAGGAGATCACCCACTGCACTGCCGTACTGGCACCCGGGGGATGACGTGATCGACCGGTGGGCGGCGCCGTGGAGCGACGCGATCAGCTTGTCGGGCGGCCGGAATTTGCCTGGTCGCAACTGGGGTGACGTCACGATCCGAGGACCTCAATCCTTTGCGTTACATCAACTCGCAGGTAATCCTCCGTTGTATGAATACTCTCGTGGCCGAGCCACAAGGCGACTTTGCGAATGTCACCGGTCGCCTGCAAGATAGTGAGCGCACAGGTGTGCCTCCTATGTCGTTGGCGACATAGACGGCATACGACAGCCATGCATCTGCTGCAGTCTGGTGTGGCATTCAGCGTGATCGCGCTGTGGCTCGGTCATGAGAGCACGACTACGACGCATCGCTACGTGGAAGCGGACTTGGCGATGAAAGCGAAAGCCTTGGCCCACCTTCAAGAGCCAAACACTAAAAAGGATCGCTATCGTCCGCCCGATACGCTGATTCAGTTCCTGCAGGCGCTGTAACTATGTAAAGTTTGCAGTCGGCCCCAAAGCCCGTCGGCACAGGGGCCGACACGCGTTTGCGCGCGCCGGGCATGCCGGCTGACTTAGAGGGTGCAAGTCCCTCTCCCAACCGGGTGGAGGTGAAGGGTAGGGAAGCGCAAGGGCGTCATCGTGAGGTGAGGTAAGAAGGAAGCGTGGAACAAAGGTACAAGCCGACGAATAGGAACTGGATAAGTAGGCGCCAAGGCCGCACGAGTTAGCCTGAGGTAACGAAGTGCATATCCACCAAGGGCCGGGGCAGCGTAAATCCAGCGGTTGTGTACTGAAGGTCAGTTTGAGGAGACGGCTTACCTGGGGAGATCTGCATCGCTGTCTCGGATTTGAGACTGGTGGAATCGCGAGGTTTCATAGCGCGATGCAGGGATCAGCAGAGGGCATACTAGGGGGAAGGGAAGCCACTGAAGGCCCGAACGGTATGGAGTGGCAAGTAGGCGCCGAATCTTATGGGTAATCGGAAAGGCAGACAAGTTCGAGTGCGAACCTCTAACCGGGAAGCCGAGGTGAAGCCTCGGGGACCTGGGGCGAAGGCTGATTTACCCATAGCGAAGCGGCGGACTGAACGCCAGTTTCTCGGGTTTACGTTTACGGGGGGCCGATCACCGAATCGTCGCAAGATCGCCCCGGAATCCCTCAAGCGTTTTCGAGCCTGCGTACGCCGGCTCACCACGTACTTGAGGGGTTGGCGGGGGTACTTCGGCTATTGCGAAACGCCCTCGGTACTGCGTGACCTCGATAGCTGGATTTCGCATCGCGCTCAACCGTCGTTATTTCGACGCCCTGGGCCTTCCGCGTTTAGACCCTTGTTACTCTAATTTAACTGTACCGAACCGCCATGGTACGGACCCGTATGCCTGGTGGTGTGGGAGTCGCGCCTTGGAAAGCGCATGAAGTTCAGCAACCTGAGAGGGTTGCCGTGGTAACGCCTAGCCAGCAGCCAGGTACCGAGTCTTGCGTGGTGGGTGGTGACACTCGACTCGCGAAGCGTAGACAGGGAGGCCACAGGCCGGAACGCAAGTGAATGGGAGATGTCACCCCGAAATCGAACGTAGTTGAAGTAGCCGACCTTGTTTCCCAATGGGGAAGGCGAAACCGCAAGGTCCGCTTTGGCGAGGGTCTTGGGGTGCTTCCGGGGTTCGCACCCACAGCATGTGGTCGAAGGGCTTCATGTGAACAAGGGAGATCCGACGGGTTCAAGCGGAGCTTGTAGGGGCCAACAAGCCAACAACGCGAGGCGGTCCCGATGACCGGTCGAAAGTCAGACTGGCTGATAGTACTTGGAGCCTGGGAGAGCCACGTGCGGCGTTCCGTGGGAGCTGGAGGCGGGCGACCGCCTCCGGCGACCCGGTAGACAGTCAGCCTATTATCGTCCCGATCCCGGCGCCGATTTCAAGGGATAACTGGCCCCGCCCTTGGAACGTGCCCGTGCCCGTGCCCCTGCCCTTGCCCGTTTGATCGGAAAAATCGGGCACAGGTAAGGGCAGGGGCACATGGAAAGTCGGGTTGATCGTCCCGGCCGGGGAGTGGGATAATCCTCCCTCAAGCCTCTGGCATTTGGGACCGGACATGGGCCAGCAGACCGGCCGGCGGGTGCCGCTTTCCCTGCCCCGGCGGTGGATCGACGACCTGATGGCGGCCAGCCGGGGCGTCCCGCTGGTCACGTTCGAGCGGCGGATGGCCCTGGCCCCGGTCGTCGCCGCCCGGGCGTCCGTGGACCCGCTGCCGTCGTGGGTGTTGCTCTTCACGAAAGCCTACGCGATCGTGGCCGCCCGCCGCCCGGAACTCCGCCGGGCCTATGTGTCGTTCCCGTGGCCGCACCTGTACGCGGCCGCCGAGAGCACCGCGTCCGTCGCCGTCGAGCGCAACTACCACGGCGAGCCGGCCGTCTTCTTCGGCCTGGTCCGCCAGCCGGACACACTGTCACTCACGGACCTCATGGCGCACCTCGACGCCTGGAAGCACAAGCCGGTGGACGAGGTGGCGACGTTCCGCCAGCTGATCCGGTACGCGCGGCTGCCGCGGCCGGTCCGGCGGTTCTTCTGGTGGCACGGGATGCACTCCTCCGGCCGGCGGCGGGCGAAGAACTTTGGGACGTTCGCAGTGAGCGTGACGGCCGGCCTGGGCGCCGCGGCCCTGAACCTGATCTCCCCGCTGGCGACGACGCTGAGCTATGGCGTGTTGTCGGCCGACGGGTCGCTGGACGTGCGGCTGCACTTCGACCACCGGGTGCTGGACGGGGCCCCGGTCGCCCGGGCGCTGGAGGAGCTGGAAGACGTACTGCGGACGGAGCTCGTGGCCGAGCTGCACCGAATGGCCGCCCTGCACCTACCGCGGATCAAGGTGGACATCCTCACCGCCCCGGGCGGGTGAACGTACACTCAATCCGCCCGCCACCACCCGCTTCCCGGCGACCAGCCGGATCCCCACGTGCCCGAACTGCGGCGGCCTTTTGACGATCATCGCCGCGATCCTTGATCCTACCGTGGTCGCCCAGATCCCATGTCGCGGTCTCGAAATACGCCTACCATGTGCCGTTGCATCGTCAGGAAGTCATCGATGCGAATCAAGGTGTTCAGATTTCTCGCTCGACCCGCGCGGGCTGGGTGGGTCAGCTGGGAGTGGTGATCGAGCCTTTAGTTAAGGCCATGCATCGAATACTTCTGAAGCAATCGTATCTCCAGGTCGATGAGCACCCGTGCCGGTCTTGGGGTACCGGAAAAACCAAGAAGGGCTATCTCTGGGGCTACCGTACCGGTCCTTGGAGCCCCATCCAAGCGGTGGTATTTGATTATGCCGAGATCCGCGGCCAACAGTGGCCGACGGCGTTTCTGCGCGATTTCCGTGGGATTTTACCGGCTCAGCACCTCGAAAAGGGGACAAAGTACCTGAGTAGGGGCGATTTCTAGGTCATCTTTATGCGGCGTGATCTGATTCTGATTTGTACGGCGTACGCACGTCGAGAACACCGAAAACGCCTCAGGCGTCGTCACTACCGTCATGTAACTTCGGTAGTGACGACGCCGGCAAAGCCGCGTCGCGCGGCGCTTGGCGCCGCTTTTTGGTGAGTGACAGGTGAGTGACGAACGTCAAACAGGCATTGAAGCCGCAAAAGCACTTGACGAAAAAAATGCATTCGGCTAAGGTGCGCGCCCAGCATAGGGGTGGGAGCCGATAGAGGCAACCACACGATTGGGGATTTTAACCGGCGCCGCTGCGGTCTATCAGCGGGGAAGCTCTCCTCGGCGAAAAGCACCTCAGCCGCCCACCTCCTGCCCATCCTTAAGCGACCACCTCCGGGTGCCGGTGCAACGCTTGGCAGTCTGAGGACATATTTCGGCTAATATCCGCGGGCAAATCACTGTCGTCACGTGCGACGGTGATCTTCTGTCACCACCGCCACCGCTGAACCCTCAATTCCGCCTATTCCGCCAAATGCGCCCGGCGCGTTCGAAGAAATGTGGATAAGTATTTCGGCGGCTAATGCGCCGAAAATACTTTTCCTTATAGGACGGCGCACTAATAAGGCTCGGCGCATTAGGTGGATAAAAAGTGTCCATTTTTTAGCTATCGCGCCGCAGTGCGCCGGCTTGGTTTGGCGCATTACTTTGGACTGGATGGAGGTACTCTTTGCGCTGGCCGCGCTGCTCTTCCTTTGGCAGATCGGCATCGAAAATTCGCGCTTGCAGTCGAAGATTTGCCAGGGCGTCGCGTAGCTCTTTGCGCGTGAGCTTAAGCTCCGGCAGGATCTCTTCCAGCGAACGGGCGGTGTACTTATTCTCCTATGTCAGCTGGTCGGTGAGGAATTGATGGACCTGGTTCGCGATGCTGTTCGCGATTTCCCCTTTCGTCTGCTGGATGTCGACCTGATACTCGAAACTAAACGCAGTGCGCTTGATAAAGATATCCGGCTGGTTCGGTTTGGCGTACCGTATTTTCGGCCTCGAAAGGACGATAATGTGACCGACGGGAAACGGCGGACGCCCGTTTTCTCCAAGCCGGCTTATGACGTCGATCATGCACGCACCGTCGCTGAGTTTGGATTTGGTCACGGCTAAAACCTACGCCGGAGCTGCAGGGGTTTATTTGAAGTGTAGTATCAGGTTAGGGAAGTGCCCCCGCCAATGGCCGGCGGCGCTTGATAAGGAATACCGGAGTTGGTGCCAGGCTAAGGGGGTGCGCCAGGATAACTCTGCCAAGACGGCCTTCCTGCTGGCGCACGGGTTCCATACTCTGCAAACCGGCAATGTGGTGCTCAGCACCTAGGCGGCCAATCCGACGGCCTGGAAAAAGCAAGGAACCCCTCGGATCCGGGTGTTGTCCGTCCACCGCGCAGGGGATGACCGCCGGATCCGCGTGTAGCCCCTCTCACCATGATCATTGGCGATTACACGCATGCGCCATATCGGCGTGGCCGGCGGAGGCGATACGGAAGGAGAGGGAGGCGAGGTGGACGAGAGGTCTACCCCATTGGAAAGTTTGTGCTCGCGTATTTGTGGGCGCTAGTGCTTTCCTTCACCGGAAAGATGCTGGTGTTGAAGCTTTCGCTGGAGCCTGTTTTGTTCAAACGCATCGTTATCCACCTAGCCGCAGGCTATTGCCTTAACCGGTACCTGCTACAGCGGATGGAGTGGAATCCCAATTTTACCACCTTAGCTGTTGTGGCCAAGGCCAAGCTTCTCGCCCTCGTGTTTTGGCCGGTTATCTATGCAGTGCTTATCTTCCAGCTTCTGGTCGCTCGTTATCTCTAATCTTCGCTGCGCTGCAAATACCTTGCGGTGCCTTTCAGTACGGTTTGAGTACGGGCACAGGCCAGCTCCGTTATAGTCCATCGACACCGTGCGCGAAGACCGCAAGCTCGCCCGACGCCTCAAAGCCGCCGCGAGGTGGACGAGGGCATCGACCTCAACCTGGCAAGCGCGCGGAGGCCGAGGCAAACGGCGTTCGCTAAAAGCCTGGCGCTACTTGCGTGCGAAAGACCCGTGCAGCTGTCAGTACCAGCGAGCGCATCACGTATCGAAATATCGCGTCTGCCACAGAGAAACCAGTAACCGCTACCATGAACGACTGCGCGAGGTGGGCTCTGCGCCTTTGCTACCTGCACCCGAACCAGCGGTCTCGGATAGGATTCTGGTCCAATACAGTCCACTAACGACCGTCGCCATCCGACCACAAACTGCCACCAAACATGCCACCACTACGAAATAGCTTTCTTAGAACGCAGCCATACGTCGTATAACTATTTGAATATATTGGTGGGCCCGGCAGGACTCGAACCTGCGACCAAGGGATGAGTCCCCCTTGCCCGAAACTGCTTCATAGCGTCAGGCTTTTAAAAACCTGATACAACAGAAAGGCAAAATAGGGGATATCAATGGGTTGAAACAGGGGGTTTATCAAAAAATAATCTAACTCATTGATTTAAAAGGATTGCATTCCTGAATGGGGTTCAGGTGGTCGGGGGTTCAAATCTTCTCGCTCCGACCAATAAATCAATAAGTTATTGGTTTTCGGGGATCTCCAGACAGGGGACATGGACCCACTCGTCGACCCCGGCATCGAGAGCCAATTGCACCCCCTAGGGTCCCGCCACATGGGCGGCGACGCGCTTACCAAGGCCATGCGCCTCCTCCACCACCGCCTGGACAATTTCCAGGGTAGGCATCGGCCACTTCGGCTGGTAGCCGGTGGTCCACGGTGCACCCGCTTCACCGCCCGGCTCCAAGGCGATCTTGATCATCACCGCGCCGCCCTCAACGAGATGGCGCACGGTTTGTCGTGCCTCGTCAGGGGTAGAAATTGGCGCCGCGAGGTCGTCGTGATCGGCGTGGCCGCGCCCGAATACCGGGATGGGGTAACCGCCCGGGACTGGGATGATGGGGCCAGCGGTCAATAAGCGCAGTTGACCGTTGCCGCCGGAAGGCGCGAATAATGGGCCACCCACGTCACGAACCGTGGTCACCCCATGTTTGAGGACGGTGTCGCGGGGAACCGGTTGAAAAGCCAGATGCGCGTGCAGCTCAATGAATCCCGGTAGAATGGTCGCGTCGCCCAAATTGATCCTGCGCGCGGCCCCGTTCTTTGATCTGGTCGACCGGACCTACCGCTTTGACCTTGCCCCGGGAGATCAGCACGGCTGCATCAGTGTGGAGATCCACGCCGTCGAAGACCCGGCTGTTGTCGCTCAGGTTATTTCACCGGCAATAAACTGATTATTTTGTGATGAGACGACAGTGATCTCTCACATTGTCCGCTCCAGTGGGACAGTGTTGAATGATGGACGAATGTGGGTGGGAGGATGAATTATCGGTAGTTGGTTAGAAAGGGATGTCATCGGTGAAATCGTGGTCGAGGATAGTATCGTCAGGTGGCTCATTGGTTTTGTGGGTAACGATGATGTCGAGGAGCGGTTCTTGGTAGGCCTCCCAGATAGCCTGGTGGAGCGCTTCCAGGAAGTCGAGGACGGCAAGCGCCTGGTGCGGGGACCAGTGGTTGGGGATCGGGAGGTGGTTCATGGGGTGATCTCATCCAGGGCGGCCTGGACATGCTCGCAGGTGACGGACTTGGCCTTGGTGAGAGCGGCGGCGGAGAGTGCGTAGTGGGCGAGGCGGTTGATCTTTCGCGGCATGCCCTGGGTGGCCTGGAAGATCGCCTCGATGGCGGGGGGCTCGAAGAGGGGCAGCTC
>Ga0187892_10009298_pt1 | contig 12995 bp, 19 predicted proteins | sample MA1701073metaG_FD_139345 | JGI IMG/M metagenome (GOLD analysis project Ga0187892, IMG submission 139345) | Bio-ooze microbial communities from a basaltic lava cave in the Kipuka Kanohina Cave System on the Island of Hawaii, USA - MA170107-3 metaG ...
AAGCTCGCGGATCTTCGCGAGCCCGCTCGCCGCTACCGCTCCGTCCAACGCGCTCCGCAGAAACACCTCGATCGCGTTCTTTCCTCGTGGCTCAATGAGTGAGCGAATGGTGCTCACCACGGTATGGTGATATACTTCGTCGAAACCGTGGCATCCGACGACTTAGGATGGTTTCGATCGAGAGGAGACCTTAACCTTGCGTGCCAGTTTTCGGCTTCCGTTAGCGCAAGCACTTGTTTTTCTTCTCGTGGCAGGGTGCGACAAGAAGAACGGTAGCCCTTCACAGCCAGGAACATCCGATCCCGGCACGTCGCCGAGCCGCGTCGAGTCAGAGCCTCCAAGCAGCGAGAGGGAAGACTCCTCCACTTCCGGCAAGCACAAGCCCGAGACTGACCCAGCAATCGAACGGAACAAGCAGGGTACATCCGACGCGCCTCCAGAAAACACCAACGACCCGGCCGAATGGATCGAGATGCAGGATGCGCTCCAAGCGCACGTCAAGGCTCTCTTTGCAGCCTTGGACATGGCCAGTTCGCCCGATGCGGACTCGCTCTCTAGAACCTTGGCTTCCGAGCTTCATTGGATTGAAGGAGAATTGAAGTCCTACAAGACACCATCGCGAGCCCTACGCCCGCTCGAGAATACTGCGAAGGAGAAGCTAGAGCAACACCGGACCCTTCTCGAGAGGGCTAGGGATGTCTGGATGAAGTCGGTGATCTTTGACCTGCAAGTGCTCCGCAGGCGTGTCGAATTGGTTCAGAGTGTCATTAAAACAAACCTCGACTGGTACGCAGAGAACAAGGCGAAACTTAGGAAGAAGGGAGAACTGACACGCTACGTTCAGAACTTCAGGGGGTGGCACTTCGAGCCGCATACGAAGCAACTGGACGAAATCTCGACGGCAATCACAGAGTCATCCGCTTCTCGGGCTGAGAAGGCCCGAAAGCGCCTAGAGGAGTTGGAGCCAGGCTGGAAGCAGTTCAGGGATGAATACGCTGACCTGAAACATGCCCAGTCCATGGTGTGGGTGAAGCAGTCAGGAGGGAGGAACTTCGATGTAATCGAGGTTCTGCCGGGAGACGAGCTACTTGCGGATGTGTCAGGTGCCATAATGCGAAGCACCGATCATGGACGGACTTGGAAAACGACCGGGAGGACGGAATACGGAAGCAGCGGAGCCAGAATGCAGTACGACGCAGATTCTAGACTTCTGACCTTAATGCACGAGAATTTTCGCGAGACGAGTACCGACGAGGGCAAGACTTGGAAGAGTGCAAAGGACAAGCACATCACGATCATGCGGGATCAGATCCTCGGGAGCGGCCCCTACCCAGGCGGGATCAAGGGGCACAGTTGGCACTATCGCAAAGGCAACCGACCGAAGTTGCTTGAGGGCGGAGTGTTCGCTCGAAACACGGTAATCGGGGAAATTCGATGCGTTTGGTTCTTGGACGAGCAGGCGAAGGAGTTCCTCATTGCCACAAGTGAGGGACTCTTTCGTGGGGAAGAAAGCGGCAAGAGCCTGAAACCCCTGCATAGAACAGCCTGCGACACTCTCCTCGTTGACTCTTCGGACGGGCGCCGAATTCTCGCCGCTGGCACCGGTGTGGTACTCCTGTCGACCGATGGAGGCGCCACTTGGCGCATTGTAGCGAAGGGGCTCAATGACCCCAGTGGAAACGCCGCCAAGAGCTACTTCGTTCAGAGCATGGAACGCAAGGAACTTATCTGCTACGTGGTCGAGAGCTGTAGAGCAATCGTGACGCGTGACGGCGGAGAGAAGTGGTTCCACGCAGACGGACTAGACGATAGGACTGCAGAGAGATGCGCTGCGCCGTTCAAGAAATCCATACTACTCGGAACATCCAGTGGAGTCTACGCGCTTCAGGATGCTGACCCGTAACGCCGAGCTGTCCGGGCGCGCGCCTCTGGTACCGCCCCGCGGAGGAGGGTCGTCTGGCGCTGAGGGACCACGAGTTCGGGCTGGACGTCGTGATGTTCGCCGGAGAGAACTACCTCTGGGGGAACGTCTCGATTCCGCGGCTGCACAAGATCCTGTCCTACTTTCCGCAGATCGCCATCACGATATCGCGCCAAGAATTCGATCGGTTTCTCGAAGCGCGATGCGTTCCATCCTGCGTAGCAGCTGCCTGAGCTTCCTGTAGTTGGCGCCCCACTCCTTCGCACGGCGAGCCTGATCGTCGGAGAGCCGCTGCGAGCGCGTCTTGCCCCGGATCTTGTGGCTCCACTGATAGTAGGGACCGTGGAGCTCGGGCGGGTCGCCCATGCAGCGGCAGTCCGCGAACGACGATGGCGCAAGCGGGCGCGACGTGCCCGCGCTCGTGATCCCGATTGTCCAAGGCGACCCCTACACTTACTGCGTACGCACGTACGCCAACATGCAGTCGCCGGACGGGCAGGTGCAGCGTGTCTATTGGATCACGATCCAAAACGGAATTCACCGCGCGTATGCTCTTCGCTCGCTCGGTTTCGACTATATGCCGTGCCTTCTCATCGATCCGACCAGCTCAGACGAGACCCGCCTGCTCACGGGAAACTGGAGCCCGGAGCGCATGCAGATGTGCGAGTCGCCGCGTCCGCCGCTCCTCAAGGACTTCTTCGATTCGAATCTCACTGAGAAGTTCCCGGTGCGAAAGACCTCGCTATGCGTGAAGGTCGGATTCACTCTCGAGAAGTTCACGACGTGAGTGAAACGAAAAACGGCGGGTCCCACGAAGGAGACCCGCCGTTTGTTCACTGGACCGGAGCCGAGCTACTCGCTGAGCAGCTGCTCCGACTCGATTGTGTCGAGCGCCTCGCGAAGGAGGCGCGTCTGCGTACGCGTCGTGAGCATGATGCCCTTCCGGGTGTACCCGGAGTATGTTGCGACACACGTTATGTGCTGGCGCTCCGAAGAAGGCGACGCGTCCGCGCAGCGCGGGCCGGCGCGCTTCTCCTTCGCAACATAATGCGCGGCAGATAGAGTGGTGATGTGGGACATTTGCTGAGACCTCCTGCTGGCGGTTCTTGGCTCACCCCGGATGACGTGGTTGCCCGTCTGCAAGCAGCTTTCGATGGCGTCAAGGTGCATCGCGAAGCCTTTGCGCAGGCGGCCGCGGAGATCGCCGACACCTATGAGCGTCGGGGACAGGCGGAGCTTGCCAAGAAGATCTTGGAGCGGAAAGACGAGAGCCGACTAACGGTCTTGGTGCCTGGTCAGGAACCAAAGCACCCTCTACTTCTCATGGTCCTCCGGGAATGGCCGATCGTGGTGGGCTTCGGCTCGGAAGAGCACCTCACAGCGATCCAGCCGCTGCTTGAGAAATGCGCGACCGTTCTCGGCTACGAAGTGCGTTGAGCGCGGCCTATCAGCCACACGCGCTGCTTGCCAAGGCTTTGAACGTTCGCTATGGTCCCTCCCTTTTTGGAGGGACCCATGTTCGACGAACTGTACGTCGATCAACACTGGCGGCGGCGCCAGACTGAGGCACCGCTCGCGAAGGAAAGAGCGGCCTTCTTGGAGCAGCTCGCGGGTCAGGGCGCTGCGCGCAACACAGTGTTGTGGGCGGCGCGGCGCACCCTGTTGATCGCGAAGATGCTCGAGGAGTGGCCGTCCCGTCACCGCTTCACGCTCGCGGACATCCGCCAGATGGCGGACGCCCACGCGAAGGAGGTAATGCGGGGCGGACGTGCCCAGAGCGAAACTGACGTAGCGCACAAGACTTATTGCGCGATTCGGGAATTCCTGCGGTTCCTGGGTCGCCTTGCGCCGTCAGCCACGCCGACGGAGCTGAGGTACGCGCGGCAGATCGAGGCGTTCCTCACGGACCGCTACCGCGAGCGGGGGGCGTCGGAGAACACGATGAAGTTCAGACGCATCATCGCCATCAGGTTCCTGGCCCACCTGGACGCAAAGGGTGATTCGCTTGCCGACGTAACTCCGCGACATGCGGACGACTTCCTGCAGTCGCTGACCAAGACGTGGTCAAGGCGCGGGATCGGGAGCGCTGCCGACAGCCTTCGCGCGTGGCTTGGCTACTGCGAGAGCCGCGGCTGGGTCCGTGCGGGAGTCGCCAAGTCGATCATCAGGCCGAGGATCTACCAACTGGAAGGGCTTCCGGTCGGACCTTCGTGGGACGACATCGGCCGCGTCGTCGGAGACCTGAGCCGGCGTCTTCGCAAGCTGCTGCGCGACCGCGCGATCCTGCTACTCCTCAGCGTCTACGGCCTGCGCGCCGGCGAGGTCTGCAAGATGCAGGTGAACGACATCGACTGGGAACGCAGCAAGCTCCGCGTGCGCCGCCCGAAGAGCTCTCGTGAAGACGTAACGCACCTGGAACCGAACGTCGCGGAGGCGGTCGTCGCCTACCTGCAGTTCGGTCGCCCGGCGAGCACCAGACCGGAGCTCTTTCTCGGCACCGAGTCGCCCCTTGGAGCGCTGTCGAATGGCGGTATCACCACCATCGTCAAGGAGCACTTCGGGCGCGTGGTGGGAAAGCGGTGGGGCTCCCACGCTCTTCGCCACGCTTCCGCTCGTCGCCTGCTGGAGACCGGATTCACACTGAAACGGATCGGTGACCAGCTGGGGCACTGCTCGCCGAGATCCACGACGGTGTACACCAAGGTCCACCTTCAGGCTCTCCGGGAGGTCGCCATGCGCGACCTGGGAGAGCTGCTATGAGACTCGACGAGGCGATCAAGGTGTACGTCGCAGCGAAACGGGCGTCCGGCTGTGTCTTCATCGGCGATGATCGGATGCTTCGCTCGTTCGCCCGCTCGGTGGGGAACATCGCGCTCAACAACGTGACGCCTGCGCTGTGCGAGATGTTCTACCGGAAGAAGTCGCCCGAGGACACGATGGAGGGGCGCAAGCACCAATGCTTGAGGTGCTTCTTCGAGTTTGCGGCGACGCGCGGGTACGTGAAGCAGGTACCCATGAAGCCGGCTCCTGCAAAGCGGAAGTCGAGCTTCCGTCCCTACATCTACTCGCGGGCCGAAGTCCGCAAGCTGCTCGATTCGGCTCAGGATGCGTGTCGAGTCGGCTGGTTCGTGTCCGGGAAGGTTTTGCGCATGCTGATTCTCCTGCTCTATGGCGCAGGCTTGCGCTCTGGGGAGGCCAGGAGGCTGCGTCTGCGGGACCTCGACTTGGAATCGAGCCTGCTGACGGTGTGGGACAGCAAGTTCTTCAAGTCGAGATTCGTGCCGCTTGGTCCAGACCTCGTGGCGGCCCTCAGGACGTACCTCAAGGACACGGGGGCGAACGAGGCAGACGCGCCGAAAGATCGGCCGCTCTTCCCCACTCCGAAAGGAACGGCACTCTCCGAAGACGTGCTGGACCGGGCATTCCGCCGGGCGGCCCGCATCGCAGGAATCCACAAGCAGGGAAGCAAGCTGGACGTTCGCCTGCACGACCTGCGCCACAGCTTCGCTGTGCACAGGCTGCTGGAGTGGTACCGCAGCGGCGCGAACGTTCAGGCCCTGCTCCCGGCCCTGTCGACCTACATGGGTCACCTGGATCTTCGGAGCACCCAAGTCTATCTGACGATGACGCATGAACTGCTTTCGGAGGCGTCGCATCGCTTCGAGCGTTACGCCTTCCCGTCGAAGGAGGTCAAGAATGCCTGACTCTGCACTCATCGGGCCCTACGTGAGGCGATTCCTCATGGAGGATCTGCTCGTAGACCGGAACCTCTCGGTGAACTCGCAGAAGAGCTATCGCGATGCGATCGCGCTCATGGTTCGGTTCATCGAAAGCCGGTACAGCATCAGCCCGGACAAACTCACCATCGACAAGGTCACAGGCAAGGTCATCCGTGAGTTTCTGATGCATCTGCAGAAGGATCGAGGCAACAGCGACTCGACTCGAAACCAGCGCTTGGCCGCGCTGCGGTCGCTGTTCCACTTCATCGGCCGGCAGGCCCCGGAGTACATCGAGGCTGCTACCGATGTTCACGACGTCCCGATGCGCAAGACCTGCACGCGTCCGGTGCCCTACCTCGAGAAGCCCGAGATGGACGCGATCCTGGATGTTCCCGACCGGGAGACTCCGCAGGGGCAGAGGGACTACGCACTGCTCCTGTTCCTCTACAACACGGGTGCACGAGCCGACGAGGCCGCGCGCGTCACTCGAGGAACACTGGATCTGGGAGCGTCGCCGTTCGTGGAGATCCACGGAAAGGGTGCGAAGACGCGGGAGTGTCCGATCTGGCCGGAAACCGTACGGGTTTTGTCTTCGCTCCTTGCCGAATGCGCGGATCAACGGCCTGATTCCCCGGTGTTTCTCAACGTGCGGGGACAGCGGATCACTCGGTTCGGCATCTACTCGCTTGTCAAGCGCACGAGCCAGAAGGCCGCGAAGGCGGTATCCTCGCTCTCGGAGAAGCGGGTGAGCCCGCATGTCATCCGTCACACCACGGCCATGCACTTGCTGCGGGCCGGCGTGGACATCAACACCATCCGCGCCTGGCTGGGTCACGTCTCGCTGGAGACGACGAACAAGTACACGGAAGCCGATCTCCAGATGAAGGCCGAGGCATTGAAGGCCACGGCCATTCCCGTGGGATCGGGTGCGGTCTACCGAAACCGCGAGGGGAGGACGTTGATGTCGTTCCTCGTGGGGATTGGGCGCTCCGCATTATGTGACGTGCGCCACTAGACGACGGGCGGGGCCGCGGCCATTGCCGCGCGCCCCGCCTCCGTCACCACATAGTTTCGCTCACCACATAAGAGGGCTCATGTGGTGCTCAACATAAACCGGAATAGTTGGCACCCTCCACGAACTCGCGGATGTCGAGGTACTGCTTGCCGCGTTCGGTCGAAATGACCCGGACGCGGTACTTCCCCAGACTCCCGAACTCGCAGACCACGACGGTCTTGGCGATGGCCATCAGATCCCCATTGAAGCCGCTCACGCGGCGCGGAGGGTTGCGGATTGCCGAGCCTTCAGCCGGCAGTAATCGCCGGTCGACTCGTAGAACGTGCCGTGGTAGGTGACGCCGTTGATGCCGTGCGCCGTGATCTGGCGCCGCACGTCGCCCATGTTCGAGCGGAATGGAGCGCCGGCACTCAGGATCCGGCCCAGGATGTGGCCTACCCACGTCGTGATGACTCTGCGATCGAGCCGGACGTACGCGAAGTACCGCTCCGGTGGATCGCGGCGGAACTCGTAGACCTCGATGCGGCTCGTGTTCCAGTTCCCCACCGGCCGGGGAAGCCGCCTGGCCTCCTCCGGCGTCACGACGTTGGGATGCGCGCAGATCCGTCCTCGGGCTGCCTCGTACGCGGTGTAGCGGCGCCGAAGCGCCCGATACTCCGTCCTGGAGAGCATGGTCTCAAGCCTCGGTTGAAGTCGGCGCGGTGGCCGACGAGCGCCCATCATCCGCGCGCTATCGCGCGCAGGTCGTCGATGCTCACGGGGTCCGTCAGCAGCTGAACGTCGGCGTGCTTCGGGTAGGCAAACCACCAGACCGCGCCTTCGCGGACCACGAGCTGGTTGCACTCGGTACGCGAGGGCACCGCCGAGTCCGAGTGCTCGTGCGGATCACCGTCGAAGTAGTCGCCGGTGCCGTCCCAGAACCAGAACTCGTAGGCGTCGGCGTCCTTGACCTTGGCGGCCTCAAGGAGCGCCAGTCTGTCGAGCAGCAGGCGGGCGTACGCTGGCGAGACCTCGACCGTGAAGTAGTCGCAACCGGCGATCTCGCCGTTCGACTGCGAAACAGAGAGGACGAGGCGTTTCATGAGCGAATTCCTTGCAAGCCGAAGGCCGACCCCGCACAGCGCGGGTCGATCTCCGGCAGTCTGATCGAGCTACGAATCCAGGATCGCGCGACAGAGCGCGGCGGCGGTCCGCACCGGGACTGCGTTGCCGATCTGGCGAACCTGCTGCTCCCGCGTGCCGGTGAACTCGTATTCGTCGAAGCCCATGGCGCACGCGAGCTCGTGCGGCTGCAGCATGCGGAACCGAATGTCGATTCCGACTCTCGTGACGCGCGGCTCGACCAAGGCGTGACGCTCCTTGCAGGTCACCGTGTCGAGCGGCTCGCGTACCGACTGCGCGCGGTTCCGGTCGTTGCCGTAGTACTTCACCAAGTACGGCTGCACCAGACCGATGCCGCCACTGTGCTCGGTCTTGACGACGAACGGCTCGACGAGCGCCTTGTGGTCGTCCGTCATCACCGTGGGAAGCGGCTCGTCGATGCCGCGGGGGTTGCGCCCCTGCCCCTCGGGTCCGCCGGCACTGATGATGAACGGCTGGACCAGCGCGAACTTGTTGCTGCACGGCAGCGTCGGACACGGGGCATCGACGCTGTGCGTACGTGGATCCTGACCATCACGCTCGCCGTAGAACGGAATCAGGAACGGCTGAACCAGGGCTTGGGCTCCCTTGGTGGCGATCGTGGGCAGCGGCTCCTTCGTGCTGCGCGGAGCGCCTCCGCTCTGCTGCTGAAGCACGAACGGCTCGCAGAGCGCGATGTGCTGTCCGTTGGCCGTTACTGTCGGGAGCGGCCGTTCGACCGAACGTGCCCGGCCCGTGCCGTAAAGCATCACGAGGAACGGCTCAGCCGCCTCGCCGCAGAAGCGCCGGAGGCCAGCCGCGATCCGCTCGATTGTGGATCGGACGAGCGGTCGCGTGCGCGCGAAGATGCTCGCGCCGGAGATGCTCCAGTCGATGATCTCCCGCGCCGCGCGCCACGACTGCTGGCGTCCGGCCAGAGCCTGCGGACACCGCGCGTGACTGGGCTCGGGCCAGCGGATCCGGCGGTTCCCCCGACGCGCGATAATGAAGAGGCGCTCCCTCGTCGTGGCGTCGCCGTAGTCGGCGGCGTTGAGGATGCGATCCTCCACGCGGTAGCCGAGCGAGCGCAGCGCGTCCAGGAGCGCTTGGTAGGTCTGACCGCGACGGGACTTGATGGGCCGCAGGTGACGATCGAGAGGACCCCAGTTCCGGAACTCGCGGACGTTCTCGAGGAGGATGTTGTCGATCTTCAGGTGCTCGGCCCAGCGCAGCACGTGCCATGCGGAGGCGCGCGACTGATCGTTGATCGGTCGGCCGCCCCTTGCAACGGAGTGGTGCGTGCACTCAGGCGACGCGACCAAGAGATCGAGCTGACCCCCCGACACGACCTTCCGCGGATCGACGGAGTCGAGGTTGGCGCAGAGATGCCGCGCCCACGGGTGGTTCTTGGAATGAGTAGCAATCGCGACGGGCCAGTGGTTGATCGCCAGGAGGTCCGCCTTGATGTGGAGGTCCTCGCAGGCCTTGACCAGCCCTGTCGATGTACCGCCAGCTCCGCAAAAGAGATCCGCCGCACGGATGGTGCGCGCGGCAAATGCAACCATGGTGCCACCGTGATGAAGCCGCACTGGCGGCAGAGGTGGAGGTTGCCGATCAGGCTGCGACCGGCTCGAAGATGCGCTTCGGGTACGGCATGGACGGCGGAAGGCATTTCCGCCAGAGGCGGCGAAGCGCCCAGGCGTACTTGTGATTGCCGGGATGCTGGACGCCGCGAGCGATGGTCGGCAGCCAGCGCGCAAGCCACAGGTTCGGGTCTTCCGACTCGGAGAGCGGCTCGGCGCCGTGTGCCTCCAGGATGCCCGCGGCGTACCGCCAGCCGCGCTCGCGCTGCCGGATCTTCTGCAGCGCGCGCTGATGAAGCACATGACCGTCCGGCAGGAGCAGGAGCCTCCTTCCGGGACTCCTCCCCAGGTAGACGCCGTTGTGCGCCTGATAGATCGTGCCGACGTGGCCCGGGCAGACGAGCGTGCCGTCCTGACGGGGGCGTGGGAATGGATCGCTGAAGCTCACGACTCCCGCCAAGCCCTCCACGCGCAGCAGCTCGAACGTCCGCGCCAGAAACCACGTCTCGGCGTTGCTCGGTATCTCGTCGAGCAGGATGAACCGGCCCAGTTCCACCGAGTCCCGAGCACTCGGGAATACGGTGGTGAGCACTTGGTCCGAGCAAGGGTGACTGTAGACGGACACGCCCACGAGGGCGCCGTGCCGGTACAAGCCGAAGCGGAAGCGGGCGGCTGGATAGCTGCCCGAGTAGTGATGCGTGACGATGAAGGTCTTCGCGGTCGCGTTGTCGGCGATGGCGGCGACGTCGTACTCAGCCGTCCGGATGGGCTCCCCCACTGGACGGTACGAGTCGCGGCGCTCCCTCCACCGCTGGGTGAAGCCGAGATACAGTTGGAGCGGCACCGGCCTTCTCCGCGTTGAGCCGCCTCAGCGGCGGGGAGACAACGGTGGGCGCGGCACTGAGGCCGCGCCCACCTGAACAGCATCGCGTCACGGCTGGGGAGCACCGCCCGCAGGGTTCTGCGGAGGCAGATCCCGCCGCTTGAGGAACTCCGCCATGAGCCCGGTCTTCACATGGTCGAGCTCGATGATGGCGCGTTCCATCGCACGGATGGCGGTCTCGAGTTGCGTTGTGTCGGTGGCGCTGGCATCGAACGTCTCGTGGAGCTCGTTGACGATGAACAGGGCCAGCGTGTCTCCGCGAGAGGATCCGACCGGACGGTAGCGACTGGCGTTCCAGTGCTTCACGATCAGATCGTCCGGGTACCGAGCGTTGACGATTTCCAGAAGCGTCGCGAGGTTCATATCGGACACCGCTCGGAGAGCGCGCGCCTCACATCGGCGACGGTGCGCTCCTTCCAGTGCAGGTCTCGCTCGATGGGCAGGCCCATCGGACCGCGGGCTTTCTCAAGCTCGCCAAGGGAGAAGTAACCCAGCTCCACTTCGAGACCGCTGACGAGTCCGAAGAACATCCCGTTTTCGAACTCGATCGGGTACCAGGTCCATCCGCCGTCGGGAGTGAAGAACTTGGCGATGACCACCGCCTGTTCCCCGAGCGCCTCTTGGCTGCCGATTTCGGCGAAGCGCATCTCGATCTGCTTCGTGAGCAGCTTCATCAAGAACCTCGTGAACGAGCCGCGCTATGCGTGAGGCGCGCGGCATTCGATGAGCACGCGATTGTGCGTGCCGGGATCGTCCGCGATGTGGAAGGCCCGGCCATAGCCCAAGACGCCTTCGCAGAGCTCCCGAGCCGCTTGCCAGCCGCTGTCGTCCCCGTCGCTGCCAACGATGAGCAGGTCGCCGAAGTGGTGCTTGGCGACGAGGAGGCAGGAGGTGACGGAGAGGTCGTACGGCAGCATCTGCGTCTTGCAGAACGAGAAGCAGCGGCCGTCCTCCTTCATCCGATGCGGAGACTCGTACGTGCGTGCGAGGAGGAAGTCCTCATACGCCGGGTCCCCGTTGAAGGCCACCATCCAGCGGTTCATGACCGGCGGGTCGTCGAGCCTCTCTGCCGAGCCGATCAACACGATTCCGCGGAAGATCAGCGCGTCGTAGACCTTGGTCCAGTCGCTGAGGAACGCGCTCCATTTGTCGCGCGGCAATTCCAGCGGCCGGTACCAGTAGTGCGTGTAGCCCATAGCCACCTTGGGATGCAGTCGCGTGCGTGCTTACAGCTGCCCGGCTCGCACGGCGACGTGGCCGAAGAGGTAATCGAAGAAACGCTCAAGCTGCGCGATGACGGCCTCGTCCGTAACGAGCAGACCCATCTCGACGTTGTAATTCACGGACGTGTCTGTAAGGCAGGCCGAGCCCACATACGCGCGTCCGCCGTCGGCGATCAGTACCTTGGCGTGCATCTGGAAGATGAGCGCGCGGTCGCGGCGCTCGTTGAGGTAGCGCACCGCCAGGTCGCACGTTGCGGTGCAGCGCTCCAGCACCGGGTTGGGCCGCGGGGGCCGCCCCGGGGCGGGCGTCGTTACGACGCGAACGGGCGCGCGCACGCTCGCCACGAGACCCGTGAACGTGGGGTCCACGTACGGACTCAGGATCTTGAGCGATCGGCGCGCGGCTGAGAAGAGGTCGGAGAACGCGGAAGCGGTGCTCACGACGCCGGGCAGGCGGCGCCGCACGTCATCCGCCATGAGCGGCGGGAGTGACAGAACAATCGATGAGATGCTCATGCGCTTTCCCAGAGAGGCGGACCGAACTGCAGCCCGCCGATGGTCTACTCGAGGGCCACGGCGTCCCATGGACTCGTGTACTCGTCGGAGATCCATCCGACGCCCGTGGCTCCACGTTGGCGCAGCCAGTGGGCGACGCCGTCCCAAGACGTGGAGTGCCACACCATGTCGGACAGCCAGATCTCATCGCCGTTGACTTCGACTTGGGGATCGCCGCCGATGTCCGGCATCTCGCCGGCGCAGCAGTTCATGGGAGCGTCGCCGCTCGCGAACGAGCGACAGTGCTCATCGATGGCGCCCCAGGGGACCATGCCCTCGAGGTCGCGGAACTCACGGCTCAGCAGGACGCGCCGCTGGGCGCAGGCGAGTTCGCGCTTGTCGCGCATCGCCTGCCAGCGTTCGTTCAAGTCGTATAGCCGCGCGAGCGCGGTCTTGAAATCCTCGAAGACGCGCTCGGCATCCTCGGCGGATGCAAAGCGGGCCTTCAGGTAGTAGGTGGCTTCGCCCATGGTGAACTCGGAGGGAGTCGGAGGGCCCCGTTCGAGGCCCTCCGACCTGTGGTGCGCCTACTTGTGATCGTCCGGCTCGTTCGAAGCCGGCGTCGGCACTTCGACGCGACGGTCGAGGAACTGCACGCGGTCCGCGTTGACCTGGAGACGCGAGCGGTTCTGGCCGTCCTTGTCCGTCCAGCGTTCCTGCTGGAGCGTTCCGACGACCATCACCGTCGAACCCTTCTTGCACATCTGCGCAACGAGTTCGGCTTGATGTCGCCACACGGTGGCGTCGACGAAGCTGACCGACTTCTTGACCGTGCCGTCGGGATCCGGCACCTGCCGGTTGACGGCGAGCGAGAGTACCGCGTACGGCAATCCGCCGGACGCGCCGTACTTGAGTTCCGGGTCGCGCGTGAGGCGCCCGACCAGGATGCAAAGAGAGTAGTCCGCGCACATGATGCGCACCTCGAAGAGTCGCCGCGATCAGCGGCGACGACGAGTGGGCTGAGGAACGCCCAGATC
>Ga0187892_10009300_pt1 | contig 12992 bp, 17 predicted proteins | sample MA1701073metaG_FD_139345 | JGI IMG/M metagenome (GOLD analysis project Ga0187892, IMG submission 139345) | Bio-ooze microbial communities from a basaltic lava cave in the Kipuka Kanohina Cave System on the Island of Hawaii, USA - MA170107-3 metaG ...
ATACCCCGAGCAGCTGTCGGGAGGACAACGTCAGCGGGCCGCCTTGGCCCGTGCTCTTGTGGCCGAACCCCGTGCACTGCTGCTGGATGAACCGTTTGCCGCGCTTGATCGCGCGCTACGGGCACGTTTGCGTCAGGAACTGGCGGAGCTTCAGGCTCAGCTCAACATTCCAGTGATTCTGATTACTCACGACGAAGAGGATGTTGACTGCTTTGCAGGTGCCGTAGTTCATATTCAAGACGGCCGAACGATTCAGGAAACAGTGGATCATGATGCGCTGGCAGCTTGATAGCCTTGAGCGCCGTGCCATCGATGCAGTGCTGCAGCACGCACGAGCCGGTCGCCTACCGGCCTCGGCTCGCACACTGGGCTTGGATGTTGATGAATACCATGCCTTGGGCAAGGTCTTGAACATTGAACATCAGCATTCCGAAGTATCGGCGCAGGATGAAAATCAGTTGCCATTGCTACCACAACTGATTGCTTTGTTATGGTCACATTGGGCGTCCGATCTTCCTGTAACCCGGGTAATGGCTGGAACGATCGCAAGTGCATGTTTTGGAGAGCGGCATTTGTGGCAGGACATCGGGTTGTCGGGTCGACCAGAAGTGTCGACGCTGCTCGATCGTCATTTCAACAAGCTGGCCGCCGGAAATACACGCGACCTGAAATGGAAGCGGTATCTTTTTTTGCGCTTGGGCGAGAGTCTCGCGATATCCGATTTGCGCCCACCTCGATGCGTGAACTGTGACGAGTTCCCAGTTTGCTTTCCCCCGCAAGCGGCAGACGGCGTACTAGTTATTCGGAGTTCCCATGGCCAAAACAGCCAATCAACCTAACGATCCCATCCATCTGGACGGCGCAGTCTGGATGAAAGTTGGTGACGAAAACCTAGGTGGCCACGGGCGTGTGGGTTTGCTGCGCGCCATCACTGAGAAAGGCTCGATCACCCAGGCGGCCAAGGCGATTGGCATGAGCTACAAGGCTGCCTGGGATGCGGTCGACACTATGAACAATCTGGCGGGTGAGCCGTTGGTTGAACGAAGCAGCGGCGGCCGAGGAGGAGGCTGGACGCAATTGACACCGCGAGGCCTTCAACTCATCGAGCGTTTCGGCCAGATCGAAGCGGCCCATCGACGGTTCGTGCAAATGCTGAGCAATGAAGCCATCGACCTCACGTCCGACCTTAATCTGCTGCGAACCCTGAATATGAAAAGCAGTGCCCGAAACCAGTTTTCCGGGGTCGTCACTGCCGTGAAGAGCGGTGCGGTCAACGACGAAATCGAACTTTTAGTGGGGAAGAACGCTCGGATCGTGGCCGTTGTGACCCGAGAAAGCACGGAGTCACTCGGACTGAGGGTCGGTAGTCAAGCGTTCGCACTTGTCAAGGCATCTTCCATCATCATCGCCAGCGATTTTGATGGAGCCAAGCTTTCCGCACGCAACCAACTCCGTGGAACGGTTGCTTCTGTGATTCCCGGAGCCGTCAACGCGGAGGTGGTCTTGGAAGTTGATGGCGGCGGGAGCATCGCAGCGATTGTGACCAATCCAAGTGTTCAGTCGCTTGGGCTTGGAGCCGGTAAACGGGCGGTTGCGATCTTCAAAGCATCCAGCGTCATTCTCGGAACGATGGTGTGACCGGTGCCGCATCAGTGACCAGCGCCTCGGAGCCGGCTTGGGCGTGGCCTGCGCGGCAAGAAACTAAGCAACAGGTTTCCGCGCGGTGAGCGTAAGGAACTCGTGACCGTCGGTGCGGTGCTTCGCTGGGAAATGGCGGAAGCAGAAGTATTCCAAGGTCTCCACGGTGAAGCCGGCCTCCTCTGCGCAACGCCGCAGCACGTCTTTCTCAAAGAGATGCACCATCGGCGGGAGTCTCTCCTTCCAATCCGGCGTGGCGACGGTGCGAGGATCGAAAATTCCCGGCCAGCGTTCGCTACGGCGGGCTCGCTTCTCATACTCCGGCCGCAACTGGCTGTAGAAGCTCAGGCTGGGTGTCATCACGACCACGTACAAGGCCCCGCCCGGCTCGAGCCAGCGAAAGGCGCTGTGGAAGGCCAGGTCGACCGTCGGTCCATCGAAGAAATGCAGTACTTGCGCGGCAAGCATTCCGCTCAAACTGCCGTCGCCGAGGCGAATTTCCTCGGGAAACCGCGCCGGCATCAGCACGAGCCGCTTGCGATCCTCATTTGGCGCGGTCGATGCCAACACGCCGAGTTCTGAGGCCGAAAGGTCGTTCGCGGTCACCGTACCGCCGGCGCGCAGGGCGGGAAGTGTGGCGTTGCCGTAGGCCGCACCGATCTCCAGCAGCGGCCGGCCGGCCCTACCCGCCAGTTCGATGAACGCCTGGGCCGCGGGTGAGGGTTCCTCGGTCATGATGCCCATCGCGTTGTCGGTCGGGATCAACCCGTCCTCCACAGCCTTCGGCCAGAGTTCGTTCACGGTACTCATGGATCAAGTCCTCGTTCTTCGCTCCGTCTAACGCCCCACATCACCGGGCCGCGCGCCGAATACCTAAGCAACCATGTGAAACTCGCCCGCGCGGCTCCGGTGCATGTGATCGTTGGCCCTTTGCGCCGATAAAGACCACATGCTCTTCTGGATGTTGATCCCGCTCCATGAGAATGCACTTACACCCATTCACCTTCATTATCCTCAAGTATTCCTCTTCTGCCAATGAGCTGTAGTAGAAATGCTGCCCGCACATCTGTCCAGTTATCTCACCATCTACTCCACCTGCAGTAAACAGAATTATCCCACCGTTTGCGAGAGCATCACACAGTTTCCCGATAACTCTGCGTTGTTCAGAGTAAGGTACGTGAAAGATACTATCCCAAGCTATTATCGCATCGTACTGCTCCTGAGGTTTCCATTCGCAGATGCCATCATGTATAAAATCCGAATCTGGATGGCGCGTTCTTGCATACTTAAGCATTGCTTCAGAGACATCGATTCCTGTAACTTGGAATCCTGCATCGAGCAGCGCAGCGACTATCCTGCCGCCACTTCCACAACCAACGTCGAGGGCGTTGTCTTTGTTGGCAGAGAGCCTTATAGCCATCTGGACAAAATGAATGCCAGTCGTTGATTGGTCCTGTTGGTCGTTCCACCAGGAGGAGATTCTGTCATATAAAATGCCTGTGTCTGTTGGCTTCATAATTCAAAGGGCTAACGCAGAGCTAACCTGCGAGCTGCGAGGCGCAAAGCGCCGACGCAGCGAGTCAGGTTGAGCGACGTGTTATGCACCTTCACTTAGCATGCCTCTCGTTCTGAGAGTGCTTGCTTTAGGCAGTTGGCTGGTTAGTTGTTCAATTTCTTTTCCAAGTTCGAATAGGTCACGAGCTGTAGGTAATGGACGAGTATTTCCATAAGCGTCCCTAACATGCGCTTCGCCATCGAGTTCTTGAGCCCAAAGGCCGTGCACCAATTCATTTCTCTTTTCTGTGAGTCTTTCACAGTTGGTAAGTATTGCTTGGAGCTTCAGAAGCGGAGCTCCTTCTCCAAGCCGCTTTCGTGCAATTTTCCTGATTCGATCCCTCAGTTGCCCCGAACCTTCATATTTTGTCGCCGCAATAGCTTCAGCAGGCGTCAGACCTGCGAGGCTCTTAATTGTCATCTTCAAAACATGATTCATGTGCTCATGGCGCAAAGCAACTTCCCCAAAGGCGGCAAGCAACTCCTGATCTTCGGGCACATGAAACGAGATCATCTTTGCTATCATTATTGCTCTCAGGGTGCATAACGGAGCGCGCGCTTAGCGCCGTCGCGATCGCGGTTATCAAGGCCTGTGATCCTATCCATGCTTATCTTCCGTTCTAAAGGCCGTGGCCCCGGCGCTGCGCGCCGAAGACGTGGGTTGCTTCCGAATGTAGAGCACTGGCGGCAAATGCCGCCAGTGGCACTCGGCGAGGACCGAACAGTGTCCCGGTTGCCGTTGGGGTCAAAAACGGGAAATGATCTTCTTTACTTGCCATGTATTGTCTTTCTCGTTCAGCGTGGCACACAGGATTGTTTCACCGTCGGTGCGGACATTGACCAACCCATAAATGAGACCGGCGACGATGTTCGTTCTATCAAGTTGCCTTTTGACCGTAGTCGGGTTCAGATCTCCTGCTTTTGTCACCTTCGCTTCGATTTCTATCGTGTTCAGTTCGTCCGCCTCCATCATTGTCGTTTCACCGTCCCGCGTGATAGTTATTTTCGTCGGCTTGCCGAGGTTAATACTCCGGGCGAGTTCCGTCGAGTAAACCAAAGGGGTCACGATTCGGTCTTAAGAGATTTCCAAGTGTCCCGTGGTGGCGCTCGCCGCGACGATGCCTGGACGCGGATGGTCATGGCCCTCATTGTCGCCGGAGGAAATCACCGTAACCGCCGGTCGCATAGCACTCAGGAATTCGTACGACACGTCGTCGCTGCCGTGGTGACACGCCTTGGCCACATCGCACAGGAACTCCATCCGATTGCCCGTGTAGTCCTCCAACAGAGCGCGTTGACTATCGGTATTGAGATCGCCCGTCAGGAGGATTCGCGACCGGCTAATCGAGTCGCAGGAGAATACTGTTGCCGTTCGTATTCTTGCTGGCTGACGAACCGTAGTTGTGGAGTGCGGGTTCACCGCCAATCGTCGTCTCGAACGGAGCCAGGAGGCGAATCGCTACGCTACCGCTGTTGCCATCGAATCCGGGAACGTGCCGATTGACCTGGCTCAACCGCTGGATCGGAGTCGCCGTCCCGTCGATGGTTTTCGCCTTGGTGACGTTCTTCATGAAATCCTCGCCCTGCAGTTTCGGCTCTGCATCACTTTTCAGCGCCGCCACGACCTGTGGCCCCTTCCCCATCAGTTGAGTCAGGAACTTCTTGTCGTCCGTTGTCGGTCCCAACCACCGTATACTTGTTTCAGCTGCCAGAGGACTATACAGGAAAACAAAAAACATCGTCACTTCGTTCCGATGAGTGATCAAGCAGTTCGGAGTAGGTGATCACAATGCCCGGAATCAGCGATCGCAATCGCTGGAATACGCACAAGGCATGGGACACCTCCTTCGGTGCCCGATAGTATGGATGTTTAGTTACCCATGTCCCTGGACTAAACTGTTACCTATGTGTCCGGACCGTACCGACAGTATCGCATAACAAGGCGTTCCACCTGACCACTTTTACGCTGGCTCCTATCGTCGCCAAGATCCACGGCGTCAGGTGAGCTTCGTCGTTATGCGACAGTAACCGCACAGCTTGACATATCATATATAGTATAGACACACTATGAAATGTGGCGGATCGAGGAGCACCGGCGCGTTAACACGCAGCTTGACTCCGCACCCCGCGAAATACTGAAGCGCTACGAGAAGTGGAAGGACATCGCGGTGATTTCTGGACCTCCAGGCTTACGATTGATCAAGGGATTTCACGATGAAACCCTGTCGGGCGGGCATCGCTCCTCTCGCCTGGGGCTGAAATACCGGGTCATTTATAGACTCGTGTCCGACGAGCAACTCTTTCAGGTCGTCTCGATCACCGTCCACGACTATCGGAGACCGTGAATATGAAGCAGTTTCATCCCGCCAAGAAGCGGATTGAGGTATCGATTGGAGAGTCCTTGCGAATCGTTCGCGAGCTTCAGGAATTGAGCCAGAACCAACTCGCTCGGCTTACCGGTATCCCGCAGGCCACTATTTCTGCGATCGAGAACGGTCGTGTGAGCCTGGGTGTCGAGCGCGCAAAGGTTCTCGCCAAGGCGCTGAAGTGTCATCCGGCCGTTTTGGTATTTCCGGGATGGGACGCGGCAGGGAAAACCGCCGCATAACCTATAAGGATTGAGACGACCCGAAGGTGGTCGTTTCAATCCATTGTTCAAGAAGCCCGGCGGGGAGGAGCCGAGCGTGTCTTAATTATGTGGGGAATGCTTGTTGAGGAGCAGGACGTGCCATCAGCGAAAGGCGGGACGGCAAACGCGAGGAGCGTCTGTTTATCGGTCGTCTGTCCCGGTAAGACGGCGGCAGCCGTTGACATTGACCGCCGTGACGCATCGCGATCGCGGCTCAGACCGAGCCCAAGGTGCGGGCAAGCGCCCCGGTGCGAACTACGCACCCGGTGAGTGGCTGAAGGTGCCCGCGTTAAGCACCTTCGGGATGTACGGTCTTGCTGATCCTGGTCAGGGACTCAAGGGCCGGAGTTCAAGGGAGCGTTCAACGCCGGCGGTGCCCTCAAGTCAGGCGGTGGTATCCCAGGGCAGGGTCGTGCAAGCCGAGGTGAGCGGACCGAACGCAAATAGCGGAGTGCGCCTGCACAATGATGGCAACGATGCCGGGGCGGTGCCTCGGTGTTGGGCGCGGGAGAAATCAACGTAAAGCCAGAGGCGAGTTCCACCGATGCTTTGACTTCCTCGATAGGCACCGCAAAGGTTCGTCCTGCGTCCGCCACGGCGCGCACTACGCGCCGCGACATGGCTCCCACAATGACTTTTCGCCGGATCGGTTTGCCTTGTGTTTTGTCTCCACCCGCGCTACCGCACGGCCTCCGACAAAACACCCGGCCCTCCGGCTACGCGGGGGTCGTCGCACTTCGCTTCGCGTCCATGTGCTCCTCCAACGTGGCGACCGCCAACCGCGTGGCGGAAGCTGCGAGTGGCAACATCGTCGGTTCTTCCATCGTGATGACCGTTCCCCATGGTCCGACCGTGTTCGGGATGCCGCTGTTCACCGTGCTCGGTCTGCTCGGCTACGTGATCGCGTTCTGCGACAGCGTGTGGATCATCGTTTCGATCTGGCGTGCGGACGGGATTGAACGCATGGGCGGCAAGCCGCTATCAAGGAATCGTAGTTCGTGCTATACCATACCCGCCAACACGGCCGCACGCGGGTCGGGGTCAAGTGCCACACGACGGGGAAACATGACGAAACACTGCAACCACGGTTACGCGCTTCTCATCGCCGGTGAGCCAGAATGCTGGTGCCGTGCTACTGCTCAGGCGCCTGCCGATCGTGCTCGATTGCTGTCACGCCGCCGGCATGGACTTCACGGACATCACGCCTGGTGCCTCGGCAGTGTACGGAGTCACAACTCCGCCAGCGCTATGCTCATAGCTGACAAGGAAACGCCATGATGCAAACGACAAGAGTATTTCTGGCTTCCTCCGCTGAGTTAAAAGACGACCGTAAAGAGTTTGAAATTTTCATCAATCGCAAGAACAAGGATTGGGTTAACCAAGGCATCTATCTAGAACTCATCGTGTGGGAAGACTTTCTCGACTCTGTTTCGAAGACCCGGCTGCAAGACGAATACAACAAGTCTATTCGAGAATGCGATATCTTCGTGATGCTGTTCTGGACCAAAGTGGGTCCGTACACCGAAGAGGAATTTGAGACCGCCGTCGGGCAGTTCAAGGCCACCCACAAGCCATTCATCTTCACCTATTTCAAGGATACGGAGATCAGCACCGGCAGCGCCAACAAGAAGGATTTGATGAGCCTGTGGGCGTTCCAGGAAAAGCTGGATGCCCTTGGGCATTTCATGACCGTTTACAAAACCATCGACGAACTGAAATTCAATTTCAATCAGCAACTGGACAAGCTGGCTAAAAACGGATTCATCGAGCTCAAGTGGGACAAAGGCGAGGCCACCGCACCTCACGGAAATGCCTACCAGGCGACCCTCACCGGCAACGGCGCGATCGCGCAAGGACCTGGCGCAACCGCGGTCGGCGCCGGCGGCGTCTATATCGGTGGCAAGAACACCGGCAACGTCAACACCGGCACGCAGACGAACATCGATACCGGCGGTGGCGCGTACGTCGGCGGCGGTGTCGATACGGGAGGCGGCGACTTCGTGGGACGTGACAAGATCGTCAACGTCACGGTCCAGTCAGGCAAACAGCCGCCGAATGCGCCCTTCCAGGCGCCGCCGCCGGCCGCAGACCATGTGCAGCGGCCGCAGGAGCTGGCTCACCTCAAGCGTTATCTGCTGGATAGCAGCGGGCAGCTCCTGCCGAACACAGTTGGCCTGCACGGTTTCGGCGGAGCGGGCAAGACCACGTTGGCCCGCCTTTTGTGCGCCGACGCGACCGTTCGTCAAGCGGGCCGCGGCGGCATTCTCTGGGTGCCTCTGGGCAAGAACCCGCCCGAAACGCGAGCGCAGATCGTGGACTTGGTGACGGCCCTGACCGGCGAGTGCAGCGGATGCGCCACGCTTCCCGGTGCACGAGCCCAGCTGCAGGCGGCGTTGTCACAGCGCAAGGTTCTGCTTGTGCTCGACGACGTCTGGGACGAGGCACAGATCAAGGATATCCTGGAGGCCAGCGCCGGTTGCGCTCGCCTGATCACCACGCGCAACACTTTTACCCTCCCGTTCGAGACCAAGCTGGTAGACGTCGGGACCATGCACGAGGAGGACGCCAAGCAGTTGCTCGGGGGCGGCCTGCCGCCAGGGCAGGATGTCCGTTTCGTGGCCTTGACGCGCCAACTGGGATATTGGCCAGTGCTGCTGCGGTTAGCCAACCGCGCTCTGCGCCAACGCGCTCTGCGCCAGCAAATGTCAGTGCCCAAAGCCCTGGACGCGGTCGAACGCGACCTGGCACGCAAAGGTGTGCTGGCTTTCGACCCGGCCCGTGACGCCGTGGAGCGAGACCAGGCAGTGGCCGCCACGGTCGAGGCCAGCCTGGAGCTACTGAACCCGGCCGAGCGGCAGCGCTACCTCGAGCTGGCGATCTTCCCGCAGGATGTACCCATCCCGTTGGCACGCGCGACCGAACTTTGGCAGCTAACGGCCGCGCTGGATTCTGCCCAGGGTGAGGATCTGATCGCGTCGCGGCTCGAGCCTCTCTCGCTGTTGGACTACGACGGCGACTCCGGCATGCTTCGCCTGCACGATGTGCTGCGCAGATACGCGTCCGCCAAGCTGGCGGACAAAGCCGCGCTTCACCTGCGCTTGGCCGAGCACTGGGGTGACCGGCCGGCCAAGGATAACGACTACGCCTGGCGCTGGCTCGCCTTTCACTGGGCTCAGGCCGCTATGGTCATCGAGCAGCCAAAGCGGCACGCCTTGACCGAGAAGCTGGTGGTCATCGTCACCGATGAGGACTGGCAGCAGTCACATGAGGATGCGCTCAAGGATCTTGCGGCCCTGCGGGAGGCGCTGTCCTACGCGCTCGATGCGACGTTAGCCGACGACGTGCCTATGGGTGTTCCTCTGGTGGTCCGGGCCGCCGATGCCCTGGTGCGCTTCGGCCGCGATCACCTGCGCCCCGATCCGATCTTCGATTTGGCGCGGCAAGGGGACCTGGACGGGGCCCGGCGCCGCAGTGCCCTGTTCTCCATCGATGACCATTGGCGCCAGGTCCTCCTGCTAACGGTGGCTTGGCTGGCGCCACAGCAGAATCGCGACCAGGCCCGCAAGCTAGTTGAAGAGGTTCATGCTGAGCTTGGGCCGCAGCCGGGCCTGCACGATCTCTTGCGATGGATACGGGCGGACCTTTGGGATAAGCCGGCGCCTCGCTTTGACGTTTTGGTGCCGCCGCAGGAGGCCGACGGGGCGCTGATCGAGGAGCTGCTCAAGCGTGTCGGCGGCGGGGAGTACAGCCGCGAGTTCATCATGAGTCGGGGGCTTGATCCCGACACGCACGACCCCGACAGGCCTCCTCCAACGCGGGGCCTCTACCGGGACAAGGTTCCTGGTGGGGCCGGCACAGATCCTGCCGAAGAGCGTGCCACGACCCGCTATCTAGCCGAGATGGATGGGCCCTACCTAATCGCCTATGCCGCCAGCGACCCGACCAAGGGCACAGACGCCCTCAATCGATATCTCAGCGTGCTATCCCGAATATCGCTTCAGCACCCTCTGGCTGCTCTTGGGGTTCGTCGTGCAACTTCCCCGCTCCGACGGCGGCCAGTGGGTTCAGGACGCGGCGGTGCGCATTCTCAGCTCCGCGTTAGGCGGCGGGAGCGTCGAGTTCGAGCAGGGGCTCTCAATCGCCGCCACCGCCCTGCGCGCCCGAGCGGAGAACCAGGAGGCGCGCAAGACGCTGGTGGAGCAGGCGCATCAGCTAATGCAGGACGCCGCGCGGGTCAAGCCGGGCCGCGACCGCGAGGGCAGCGACGTCTGGGCACACCACAAGCGCCTGATGCTGGCCACCGCCCAGGCTCTCGGCTGGCTGCTCGGCGAAGAGGGACTGGCTGGCCAAGTGCTGCAGGAGGCGTCAGGCCTGGCCGATTCCGGCTTCGCCGGTTACCAGGCGCCGGCTTGCCTGGCTTTGGCCGAGGCCGTCCATGTGTGCCAGGAGGGCGACCAGCAGGCCGTCGCAGAGATTGAACAAGCCCTGGAGTGGGGGCAGCGGGCCGCGCACAACGTGCAGGATCCCACCTTCTGTGCGCGCATGACGGCTCGCGTCAACGCCATGCGGCGCTACTGGTGGCAAGCCTTCAACCTGGAGGAGCGAGCGCGGCGTCTGGCGGAAGTCCGGCATCTGCCCGAGCTCGCCGCTCTGCACGCGAGCGGCTATGGTCTGTCGGCCGATGCGATGAAGTACGTTCAGCATATCGCGCGCACCCAGGGCGCGCTGATCCTGCTGGACGGCTTGGACGAGTGCGGACAGAGCGCAAGCCGCGAGCGGGTGCTCGGCGGCCGACTCCCCGACGACCGGGCAGACCTCTACAACAGCGCAAGGCGGACGCAAAGCGGGTTGCGAAGATCATCGGCCATTCCGTGGACGATGACGAGATCAACGACGCACTCACACCCACGCCGGAATTCTACATCGCCCGCTATCCGGTCACGGTTGCCCAGTTCAGGGCCTTCGTCGAAGCGACCGGGTTCCAGATCGGCGATGGCGATGCCTTGCGTGACCCGGATAGCCGACCGGTGCGCCGGGTTAGCTGGCACGAGGCCCGGGCGTATTGCGATTGGCTAAATAATCAGCTTGCGACCTCGGCCGTGCTGGCGCAGAGCGAAATCGCGCGCCTAGTGAGCGAGGGCCACTGGCTTGTTGCCTTGCCCAGCGAACTGGAGTGGGAGAAGGCGGCTCGGGGTGGTCGGCCCGATGCGGTCTTTTCCTGGGATGATACGCCCGACCCGAATCGCGTGAACTATAACGACTCGGGGATCGGCGATACCTCGGCGGTCGGGTGCTTCCCCGCCAACGGCTTCGGCCTCCATGACATGATTGGAAACGTTTGGGAATGGACGCGCAGCCATTACCCGTCGTATCCCTATCGCGGGGACGATGGCCGCGAAAACCTGAACACAAGCGACCGGGATTCCCTTGTCGTGCGCGGCGGCTCGTGGGGCTTCAGTCGAGACGACGCGCGCTGTGCATATCGCGACGGGTCTCTTCCCGACTACCGCGGCAGCGGCATCGGCTTTCGGGTTGTGGTGCGGTCTGCCCCTGTTCCTTAGCTCTGATCTCTGTGGCTCGGCGCTCCGGTACTCTGACGCTCCGACTCTGCTCCCCGCGAGGCGGGGAGGGGTGAGGGGAAAGAGCGTTGATCATACAGGCCGTTTCAGGCACCGCGCACCGGCACGGGATGCGCTGCCAACACGTGTTCGCGGAACCCCCAGGTGTCGGCGTAGCGCACGTGATTGATCCAGCCTTGCACGCTGGCGTCCAGCTCGGCAAACGTGATCTGCCCGGACCGGTACAAATCGAGCAAACGCGCGAGGCGACGGGTGAAATTCACGGCGTTGCGCCGCTTGAGCAGGCGGTGCGTCGGGTTACACCACGAAGCCCAGCCACGGGATGCCGCAGCGCGTCGGCAGCACCTGCGTTTCTGCCTCGTAAATCGTAAGCCGCTCGTGCGCCAAGTGGGCGACGATGGCTTCCTTCCATGCCCAGAGCTCGCGCTTGTTGTCGCTGAACAGAGCAACATCGTCCACGTAGCGCAGGTAGGCCGCGCAGCCTAGCTCCCGGATCACGAACCAATCGAAGTCATTCATACGCACATTTGACCAAAACTGGGAGGTGAGGTTACCGATGGGCAACCCGCGTGCGCGGCAGACGGATAACAAGTCGTCTCCGGGGAAATAGACCGGCGTGTACTCAGCCGCAAGCACACCTGTGCCGCTGGCGAGGATAGCGTCGGCAAGCCATAGCACCTCCTCATCGTGGATGAGGCGCGCAAGCTTGACGCGCAGTATGGCGTGATCCAAAGAGGGAAAGTGCTGGACGACATCGGCGCGCAGCACGTAACGGTACCGCCGTGCCCAATCCTGCAGCCGATCCACGGCGCGGTGCGTGCCTTTATTGGCGCGGTTGGCATAGCTATGGGCGATGAAGCGTGCGTCGAAGATCGGCTCGATGAGGTTGCACAGGGCATGATGCACGACACGGTCGCGAAACGGCGCGGCGCTGATCTTGCATCGCTTCGGCTCGTGAATGTAGAAGTGGCAATACGCGCCGGGGCGATAGGTCTTCGTGGACAGCTCGGTTTGCAGCGCGATCAGCCGGTCGGCGACCTGATGCTCGAAGACCACTGCGCTGCCCGTTCGGCGCTTGCCGCGCGCGGCCAACCGGTACGCCAGCCACAGGTTATCCCAGGCGGTGATTGCGTTGAGGTCGTAGGACGAGGGGGCATGCGAGTCTATTGAGGTCGCTCTGTTCAACGTTCAAGAAATGCCCACACTGTATCCAAGCGGTGGTCGGTCCGGCAGGGATTGCCGGAACCCAGGGTGCAGAGATGTGTACGGCGTCCTGCGTGCTGGATGCCGGCACTTCCCGCCGCCATGACGGGGTTGAAAGTCATGCGAATGACATTGGTTGAAGTCGTCCTGTTCAGGAATTTACAGGTGAATATCTAGTGTAGTGTCCCGTAACTAGATGAAAGCGGCCGTAATAATCCCGTCTCCCTCAGGGAGGGTGAGGGGGAAGGTAACACCGTGATTTATGATCCCCTCATTGTGCAAGCCGATCATCGTTTACAAATTAAACCGGGCACATGGTTTACAAATTCTCTCCCTGTCCGTGCCATGGGCTGGGAGGGTTGATTTTATGGTTACGCTCATCCAACACA
>Ga0187892_10009301_pt1 | contig 12991 bp, 11 predicted proteins | sample MA1701073metaG_FD_139345 | JGI IMG/M metagenome (GOLD analysis project Ga0187892, IMG submission 139345) | Bio-ooze microbial communities from a basaltic lava cave in the Kipuka Kanohina Cave System on the Island of Hawaii, USA - MA170107-3 metaG ...
GAAACCCACGGCGTTCTCCTTTCGATGGCGTTTTTGACAGCACACCATCGTGACGGATGAACGCCGTGTTTGTTACTGAACACCGAAACACCCCTCCTTGGTTGCGGCTCCGCCGCGTTAAGAACTTAGGGGCACTCTCTCTGGCTTTGGTTAGCATCGCTAACCATGGCGACTGTCAGGGACGTACGACACGTCGACCATGGCCGAATCGGTATTGCCGCCGAGCGGCACGGCCGCTATGCTCCGCAGCCCTTCAGTTTGTTCAGGTGTCGTGGGACCACTGCGCGCAGACCCAACTGGTGCGAGTCGCCGGTGGGTGCGAGCGGGCAATGCGCGCTGGCCGTCGGTTTTAGAACACGTCGAAATCCGGGGAGCAGCCATGCCACGCGAGTCGCCGAAGGACCGTTGGAATCGCTGGATCGCTGTTCTGGTCGCCGCGTTCGTCCTGTCGTCAGGGGGATGCGCCGCGGTGGCCACGGCGATCTACGTCGCCAAGGGGACGAACGCCGAAGCGGAATTCAATGGCTTGCGCGGCAAGCGCGTCGTCGTCGTCTGCCGGCCCGCTGCCGCGCTGCAATACAACCACTCAAACGTCGCGCGCGATCTGGCCGATCAGGTCGGCCTGCTGCTAAAGAAGAATATCATCCGCAAGAAGATCGAACTGATCGACCAGGAGGAAGTCGAGCGGTGGACGGACGAGAACGCCTGGGATGAGTACACGGAGCTGGGCGAAGCACTGGACGCCGAGATGGTTTTGGCCGTGGACCTCGAGGCCTTCAGCATTTACCAGGGGCAGACGCTCTTTCAAGGACGCGCCAATGTGAGCGTGACGGTGGTCGACATGGAAACACGCGATACCGTATTCGAAAAAACCTTGCCCGAGACCGTATACCCTCCCAATATCGGCATCCCGACGTCCGAAAAGCAGGAAGCGGAATTCCGTCGCCAGTTTGTGGGCGAGCTGGCCGAGGAGATCGCGCGACACTTTTACGCGCACGATACGCGAGTCGACTTCGCGAAGGACGCCAAGGCGTTCCAATAGTTTGCCGGCACCGGGAGGCGCGCCGCCGCAGTGCGCGCAGGGGATCGAGATCGTGCCAGACCTGTGGCACGGCCATGTTTGGGCGTGATTTTGAGCTAGCACGAGTTCGGCATCGCGCCGAACCCGTGGCACCCCAAATTGTCCGCCGTGGCAACCCTGATATCCGCCCTAGGCGGTCACGGTGCCGCCGTTGGTGACCGCTTCCTGCTGGCCGCCTAGTGGCAGGCGCAAGGTGATCCGTTCGGCCACTGCCTCGCTGAACTCGGTCGTCGAAAGGTTTCCGCCCAAATCCGCCGTGCGAGAACCCTCGCGCAGCAGGTCCAAGGTCGACGTCTTGAGAACTCTGGCCACCTCGCGTTCCCCTAGCTCAAACAACAGCATCGCCAGCGCCAGGAATATCGCCGTCGGATTGCAGACGTTTTTGCCCGCGATGTCGGGCGCCGTTCCTCCCGCCGGGTCAAACATCGCCAGGTCGACATGTCCGTCGGGCGTGAAGCTCAAGTTCGAGCTGGCCCCGATCCCCATCGAGCCGGCTAGCCCGCAGGCCATGTCGCTCAAAAAGTCGCCATACTCGTTGAGAACCAGAATCACCGCGTATCGCCGCGGGTGCATGATGATCTTGGCCAAGAGCGCATCAAACAGCTCTTCCTGGTGCACCACGTCGGGAAACGATTGAGCGACCTCTTCGACCACCTTGGCGAAGAGGCCGTCGGTGGCGGCCTGGATCGTTCGCTTCGAGGCGCTGGTGACACTGCGGCCCGAACGGCGCGCCAGCATGAAGGCGTAACGAGCCGCCTCCCAGCACGGTTGCCGCTCGACGATTCGCAGGCTCACGGCCGCCTCGGTGCCGATGGCTCGGCCGGGATCGTCGTACGTGCCGCCGCGCGCCACGCGGATAATGGCCAGGTCGAACTCCTGGCGGAAATTGCTGGGCACGCCCGGAATGGTGGCGACGGGGCGATGGATAACCGAAAAGTTGCAGCGCTTTCGCAGAATGGTGTTGGGACTGCTCGTGGAGGTAATGGTCGGGTATTTGAGGGCGAAGCGGTTGCGGCGCATCGACTCGACCGCTTCGTCGTAAATCGACAGGCCGCGCAGCTCGCGGTTCAACAGTGACAAGTCGACGCGCTCAAACTCCAGCGTGGTCGGCAGCCGCTCGGCCACGATGCGCACCGCGGCGGCGAGCTCCGGCGCGATTCCGTCTCCCATTAGTTCGGTGATGGTGTATTTCATCAGGGTGCGATCCTGTCGTGACTTGGGGAACGGCATACGTGGGTGCGCGATCCTGATGGAATTGTAGCTCCTAAGGCCATTTTGGCCTCATCCAATTTGTGGACTGCGAAAAAGGCTGTCGGTTGCGCGATTGCGCGGCCGCTGATGCACGCGAACCGCGCAAAATACTGCCGACGTCATAGAACCATGCCGAATTCCGGCACGGCCGCAATGCGCGCAAGGTCCGCGCAGAACGGCATCTCCGTTTCGCGACGTTGCGCCGCCAATCGTCACGGCATGCCGATTGCTCGACATCGCCGTATCCTGCGAGGCCGCATCGCATGTACCAAATGTCGCGGCCCAGACCTCCGCAAAACGCCAACGACGTTCGAGGCGACGTTCAGCTTATATTTTTCGCTCGGCTAAACCAGAAGGATGCCCTCGCGCCCGGACCGGGTCACCGCCGTCCGGTTCGGGCCGGGGCGTTTTTTTTGTCCCCTTGAGAGGGGTTGCCGAGGCGGCTACGATCATGGCGATCTGAGCGCGCCGAGTGCTCTAGCCAGACTGGACCGTCGTGAAGCTGCCGTCATGAAACTGATCATCGCCATCATTCAGCCGAGTAAGCTCGAAGAAGTGAAGGCGGCTCTGACCGAGGTCGAGGTCTTTCGGCTGACCGTGATGGACGTGCAAGGCTTTGGCCGTCAAAAGGGGCACACCGAGACCTACCGTGGCCACGAGTTCACGGTGAACCTGCTCCGGAAGGTCCAACTCGAAATCGCGGTGAACGAAGACTTCGTCGAGCCGACCATTCAGGCGATCATCAAGGGGGGCCGCACCGGTAAGAGCGGCCAGATCGGCGACGGCAAGATTTTCGTGCTGCCGCTGGACGACTGCGTCCGTATTCGCACCGGTGAACGCGGATCCGAAGCGATTTAGACGGCGGCGATCTACGCGGCGGTGATTCAGCGCGCGAACGTGCGGGACCCAAGGGTAGGTCAGGCACCCCCTGCGCCTGACTGCCCCGCCGAACAACTCGGCCATCACCCGTCTCACGATTCGCTCATTCAGTGCCGATCAGGTCGGCGGCGCTGTCATGCACGGAGTGCATGACCTACGTGCTCGACGGCACCCTATTAAGCCGCTGCTCCTTCCTCCTCCCACGCGCTCGAACCGCGCGGCATATAGCGGCAGAGGAGCAGGCCACCGAAGTACAGGATGCACAGCGGCACGGCCATCAGCAGCATGCTCCAGGGGTCCATCGAAGGCGTCAGCACCATAGCGATGATGAAGATCACCAGCACCGCCACGCGCCATTTCTCTACGTAGGCCTGGACGTCGAAGATGCCGATCCGCTCGAGGAAAAGCATCACCAGCGGCAACTGAAAGCTGACCCCAAAGCCCAAGGGCATCAGCAGCACGAAATTCAGCCACTCGGTGATCCGCGGCGCCGTGTCGATTCCGAGCCAGGCGTTGAAGCTCAAAAAGAAGCTGAGCACCGGCTGGAAGACAAAGAAAAATGCCAGCGCCGCGCCCCCCAGAAAGAGGATCAGGCTGAACGGCAGGAACAGGTACACATAGTGCTTTTCGTGCGGATAAAGCCCCGCGGCCACGAACGACCAGAGCCAATAAAACACCCAGGGGCTGGAGATGATCACGCCGGCCAGCATCGCGGCCTTGACATAGATCGACAGCGGCTCGGCGACGCTGAGCGCCTGCGCGCGGACTCGCGGGTCGTGCTCCAATTTTCGCCAAATAGTGACGTGCAAGAGCGTGGGATAGGTCTTCAAGATTTCGCTCGGGAACGCCGCTTCCAAGAGCAGGCGGTGATAGCGGGCGCGCTGGTCGTTGGAGAGCAACTGCCGGCGCGAGTCGAGCTCCTTGGCCTCGCTCACGAGCGTCAGGTCGCCGAACGCTGCCGCATCGTACAACTCGTCGCGCGCTATCACATGATTGAGCGCCGTGGCCAGGGCCTGTCGCTGTTCGTCGCCACACTTGTTGGACTCGGCAATGGTGGCCACCAGCGCCCGGTCCGCAGCCGGCATCAGGTCGAAGATCCGTTTTGCTGGCGAGGGATTGGGCGCGCGACCGGCCGCCTGCAATTTGCGGCACAGCGCGCCAGGGTCAACCACGTCCTCGCGCACGATCTCCACGGGCCCGTAACGCCCATACGTTCGGCCCGGTGGATCCGGTGGCATCGTCACGCCATCGAGCGCCGGCGAAAACGCGCGCTGCATGAATTCGAGCATGGATCGCGGCTCGAAATACAAGTCCTCGGGCACCATCCCTTCCTGTTCCGTCAGGTGGCGATAGGCGTCTTGCTGCCGCGCAGCGCCTGCTGTGCCGATCGCCTCGGCCAGCGCAGCCCGGTGCTGCTGGATGTCTTGTTCGCGGTAGAAGTCCGTCAGCGCAGTTAAAAGCGGCACCTGAATCAACGCCACGACCCACTTGCCCACGCCCAATCCGATCAAGACCCCCAAGGCCAACCCCAACAGCGCCAGAATCAGGCACCGGCGAAGCTCTTCGAGGTGCTCCCCGAAGGTCATCGTGGTATCTTTGAAGAGGTCTGGGTCGTACTGGCGCTTCATGAAAGCGGTTCGCGAAGAGCGCGAAGCACAGGCGGGCAGGGCCGGCGATGGAAGCCTGACCTTTCGATCATAGCAGCATTCGGCGGCAGGCGACAACCACGGCCGCGGTCCTGTTATCAACACGCGAACCACGAAGAGCTCGAAGGACACGAAGAACCGAGTGCCGTCGTCCTACGAACGGCTGGAGTCATGATGACCGCCTCACGCAGCGAACTGCGAACGCTCTTGCGGTTCCGGCCGAAATTTCGCCGTTACATCTGGGGTGGGCGGAAGCTGGCCACGGTCCTTAACAAGCCGCTGGCCGAAGGCAACGATTTCGCTGAGAGCTGGGAAATCTGCGACCACGGCCACGATCAGTCGATCGTGGCCGTCGGCCCGCTTGTCGGGACAACGCTTGGCGAGCTTGTATCGGGGCGCGGCGAAGAGCTGCTCGGTCGCCATTATCCGCAGCGGCAGTTTCCGCTGCTGTTCAAGTTCCTCGACTGCAACCAAACCTTGTCGGTGCAGGTGCATCCGAACGACGAGCAGGCCGCTCGGCTTACGCCCCCCGACTTCGGGAAGACGGAGGCCTGGGTCATCCTCGACGCCCAGCCCGGTAGCTGCATCTACGCCGGCTTGAAGCGGGGGTTTGATCGCGCGGCCTTGGAGCGCGAAGTGGCGCGAGGCACTTGTGAGATGTGCCTGCACCGCATCGAGCCGCGCGCCGGCGACTGCGTCTTTATCCCGGCCGGCACGGTGCACGCGCTGGGCGCGGGGCTGCTGGTGGCCGAGATTCAACAATCGAGCGATACGACGTATCGGCTTTTCGATTGGAACCGGCTCGGGCCGGATGGCCAGCCACGGCCGCTGCATGTGGCGCAGGCACTTGAGGTCATCGACTTCCAGCGCGGTCCGGTTGCGCCCCAAACGCCGCAGCCGACCGACAAACCGCATGTCTCGCGCCTCGTTGCCTGCGATAAGTTTATCCTGGACCGCTGGACGATCACCCACGCCGATCGCGTCGGCGGCGACGATCGCTGCCACATCCTGGCCGTGATTTCGGGCAGCGTGCGGCTCGCTGGTTTTCAATCCGCCGAGATTATGACCATGGGCGAGACGGCATTACTGCCCGCCGCCGGCTCGATCGAGGTCCGCCCGGACGCGAGCGCCGTCATGCTCGATATCTATCTCCCCTGAGCGATCGGCATCTGGGGAGTTTGGGGAGTTTTTCCCGATCCTCTTCAAGTGGTTGCGCCGTGCCAGTCGATGGTGGAGATGTGTCGTTTGGCGCCTTGGGAGGTTCTGCGAGTCTTGCACGGGTACGGCAGGCGCTTTCGCTGTTCGCTCGTGCCAGGGCTGGCACTATAATCCGCAGCCGCTTTGACGAGCGCGCGACGATGGCCGTTGAAGGAACGGCACGGCGCGCCGACGCTATGGAAGAAAGACGAATGGATGCCGTTCGGCCGGTGGCTATTGCGATACTGCTCGCCTGCACCGGCTGTGCGCATACGGCCACGCCCAATTGGACCAATCCTGGTCCGGCGACGTACCAGCGAAGTAATGCCCTGAGATTCGACCCGTATCCCGAAAACGACGCTGGCCCAGCGATTGTCGGCGCGCGCCCGCCCGACTACCAGAACCCACCGGCCGAGGCCGGCCGCGCACGCTGGGACCCGAGGCGCTGGTTTGGGGCCAGGTAGTAATGCTGCTTGATAGGCACGCGATCCTGGCGCTATCACGTGCTCAGCAATTAGGCACGAAAACCCGCCTGCTCGAAATGGTGGTCGCCGGTTAGCGCGTCGGTCAGGCCACGGCGCTGCATGATGACGAAGGACGTGCAGTCGGTTAAGGACCAGTCCTTATCCGGTCGGCGTCCAAAGAGCTGCCAGGCGGCTTCGAACACCTCTTCGCTTGCTCCAACGACTTCGACGTCTGGGTCGGTCAAGAGCTGATCGATGAGTCCCTTGACCAGTGCACGCCATGGCGGCTTACAGAAGCCGTCCGCCAACTCGGTGAGAATCCAAAGCGTTGTAACCAGCCGGATGTCTCTCCGAATCGATTGCCGCGTGGCGGCCTCGTGCATTTCGTCGCGCGCGTTGACCAGCGCCACGAAGTACGACGTATCGGCCAGCGCGACGATCATTCCTCGGGGGTTCCATGGATGTAGTAGTCGTGTCGCCGGGAGAAGTCCGGCGGCAGGTCCTTGATGGCACCAATATACGGCTTGAGACGGTCGTGAAGTGTCCCCTGAATCGCTGGCGGGCTAGTGATGTCGCGTGGTGCATCGACCTCGACCGTTACTGTCGCGCCCTCCGGGAGTTGCGCCGGCTGGTCGAGCACAATCTGTCCGTTCACCACATGGCCGCGATAGGTCATCGGAAGTCCTCGCTTTCTGAATCAATTCTATCGCGCCCGTCAAAGCGCCGACTACGGCGCGGATGGCGCGGATGGACCTGTGTCTCCGCCGCCGGCGCGTTCGCGGCGCCGCTCTCTGGGCTGCGAGCCGCCGAGGAATGAGCCAAACAGGGCCCCGGTGTCCCGGCCGAACAGCTTGGCCGCTTCTTCCATGATCACCGCCCGCGCGTCGGCGGCGAGCGACGTGTCGTTCCACTGCTTGATGAAGCTCTGCATCAGCGCCATCTGCAGCTTTCGCTCCTCGCCCGGCCGATCGGCCACGAGCTGGAAAATGCCAAAGCACATCTCGTCGTTGCTGTCGTTGCCAAACAGCACCCGCGCCGGCGGTTTGCTGGGGTTCTGTGGGTTGTGCTCGGAGTTGTCGTAGCGGCTTATCACCTCGAGCGTGGTCCCCTCGGGCAAGCGCAGCGGCTCGTGATAGACGTAATTGTCCTGCCAGTAGAAATTCCAGTTCTTGATCCAGATCAAGGGCTCTACCTTTCCGTCCGGCAAGGTCGCCGTGAGCTTCATCTCCTTGCCCACCAGGTGCATGTGTGGCAAGAGCGAAATGAGCGTCACATCCGTCGGCAGTGTGACCGACGAGGTGACCGTGTGGTCGTCCGCGCCGGCCGGAATATCGATGAGCAGCGTGCCAACCACAAAGGGCGTCGCCGCCATCCTCCGCTCGACGGGCTTGTCCGCGAAATAGAGCGCCACCGACGACTGGTCCGTCTCGTCCTTGCCGCTGGGGTGCAAATGCAGTTGCAGCACCAGGTCCGTCTTTGGCCGGATTGGCATGCCCACCCCTTCCGGGAAGAACCGCGGCGTCATGCCGGGCGTCCAGACGCCGATGATGCCGGCAACCGGGATGCCGATCGAGCCAAAGGTGGTATAGCCTGGCTCGGGCGTTTCGGCGTCCTTCTGCCGGCCGATGCCCATGGTGTCGAGGAACAGGATCGCATGGTGCACGACCGACGGGTTGCCGGGGCGGAACTCGTAGCCGACCACGGTCTTATCCTCAGGAATATCGAGCGGAATGATGTAGTGCTGAAAGACATCGGCACCGCTGGCGGGCACGGCACAAGGGGCCTGCGCCTGCAAGACCAGGTCGGGTTCGCCCAAGCGCCAGCCGGAGGCAAACTGCGGCTGTGGGGGAAGGTCGGCGCGATCACCTTCCGGCGCGCCGGCCTTGACCCAGGCCTCGATCAGCGAAATCTGCGTGTCCGAAAGCCGCCGCTCGCCGAGGAAGTGCCCGAAGTCGATCTCGGCCTTCCAGGGTGGCATCACGTGGCCGCGAGTCACCTCGCTGATGAATTCCGCGCGCTTCGCGGCGTCGTCGTAGGAGAGCAGCGAAAACGGGGCGACCTCGCCGGGCCGGTGACATTCCACACAATTGGCGTACAAGATCGGGGCAATATGGCGACTGTAGGTTACTTCGTTTGCGGCCGAGGCCGAGCGATTCGGCTCGAGCGGGCAACCGACCGGCGTCGTCCGCGCCGTGGCAACGGCACGTCCTTCAAGCACCGCGGCAATCGCATCGACCAATTCGTGCGTCGTCACGGACGGGCGCTTCTTGCCCACTTCGGCATACATGTCGTCGATCCGTCCGCGATACACCACCTGGGCCTTGGCGTCGAGCACGAACGCCTCAGGAACGTGCGTTGGCGCGAGTGCCTCAGTCAACTCGCCCGAGGCGTCAAACAGGATCGGAAACTCGATTTTGAATTGCCGTTGAAAGTCGGCGGCTTCGCGCCGCGTCGTCCCGGTGCCGCCGATCACGCCGAAGAATTTCACCGGCTGATCAGCCAGCGCCGCCGCCAGGCGATTCAATTCCGGCACGTACTCGCGCGCGACGGGGCACTCGTTCGCAAGGAACACTAATGCCACGGCGCGGTAATCCTCGCCATTGCCGATTCGATGGGCGCGCCCCTCGAGGTCGAGCGCCGAAAGGAAGCGAACCGCAGCGCGATCGGCCTCCGCGGCGCGAGTCGAACGCGCGCCGGCCAGTGCCATGCAGGCCGCACCCACGACCAGCGACCGCAGTCCGAAGCCAGCTACGGCCTTCCACGCGCAACGTTGAGTCATCGCCCATGCTCCTTTATTCGAGGTATTCGCCGATTCCGAGCCAAGATTCACCAATCAGCCAGGTATTATGCACTCACCAACGCCGCACGCACAGTCTGTTTTGAATGCTAACCCCAGTTCGGCAACCATCGTGGTCGCCTCCGACAGCGGATTATAATGGCTTCTCGGCGAAGCGATAGCGAAACACCGGCCTGGTCGCGTCACGTCTGGGGTTAATGCCGCCGGCAAAGCGGTTCTGATGACCATCCCCTTTCACGATCTACGACCCATAAATGGCATGCTCGCCGACGAGCTTCGCGCGGCGGTCGAGCGCATTCTGACCAGCGGGCGGTACGTGTTGGGCCCCGAAGTCGAGGCCTTCGAGAACGAGCTGGCCGCGTATCATGAAATGCCGCACGCCGTTGGGGTGGCGAGCGGAACCGACGCCATCGAGCTGGCCTTGCGCGGCAGCGGCATCGGACACGGAGACGAAGTGATCACCGTTTCGCACACCGCCGTGGCGACCGTTTGCGCCATCGAACGCGCCGGCGCCACACCAGTCCTGGTGGACATCGATCCGCGAACCTACACAATTTGCGCGGACGCCGCCGCGGCAGCCATTACAACGCGCACCAAGGCCATCCTGGCCGTGCACCTCTACGGTCATCCGACTGACATGGCGCGACTACGCCAGATCACCGATCGGCGTGCGCTCTTGCTCGTGGAGGACTGCGCCCAGGCGCTGGGAGCAACACTCGATGGTCGCCATGTCGGTACGTTCGGTCATGTTGCGGCCCTGAGCTTCTACCCCACGAAAAACCTTGGCGCCTTCGGCGACGCGGGCGCGGTTCTCACAGCGGACGCCGAGATCGCCGCGCGCGTCCGGCGCCTACGCGTCTATGGCCAGGCATCGCGCGGCATTTCCGTCGAGCGCGGCATGAACAGCCGCATCGACGAGCTCCAGGCGGCGCTGCTGCGAGTCAAATTGCGGCATCTCGACCACCACAACGCGAGCCGCCGCGCACTGGCCATCAAATACCACGAAAAGCTGCACGACGCCTGCCCCGATCTGACGCTGCCGATCGAACGCGCGGACGTCCACCACGCCTATCACCTCTACGTCGTTCGCCACCGCCAAAGAGACGCTTTGCGAACGAGTCTGGCGGCGCGCGGTATCGAAACGCTCGTGCACTATCAGGCGGCTGTCCACGAGCAACCGGCCTATGCCCATCTGCGTGCTGGCGCGGGAAGCTTGCAGGAAACAGAGCACGCCGCGCGCGAGGTCCTTTCGCTTCCTTTGTATGTCGGCCTGGATGCCGGCTCGATCGACCACGTGGCGAGAGCACTAGCCGACTTTCTGGCCGGAGTCACGGCATGACGTCGGCCCGGCCACAAGGCGCGCTCGAGGGTGCACGGGCCCTGGTCACCGGCGGACTGGGCTTTATCGGCAGCAACTTGTCGATTGGCCTGGTGGAGCAAGGCGCCCACGTGACGATCGTCGATGAGATGATTGCCGGCTACGGCGCGAACCCGTTCAATATCGAGTCCGTGCGCGACCGCGTCTCGATCAACTACTGCGACATTCGCGACGCCAACGCGATGAACCAGCTTGTCGTGGGCCAGGACTTTGTGTTCCATCTGGCCGGTCAGGTGGACCACATCCTGAGCATGAAAGACCCCTATCCCGACATCGATATCAACGTCAAGGGTACCGCCGTGGTGATGGAGGCCTGCCGTCACCACAACCCACTTGCTCGCGTCATCTACACCGGCACGCGCGGCCAATACGGCAAGCCGGCGTCGCTGCCGGTGAGTGAGACCGCCCCCACCCAGCCCCTGGGCATTTACGAAATCACCAACCTGGCTGCGGAAAAAATCATCGAGGCCTATCACCTTGTGTTCGGGGTGCGCAGCGTGCTGTTGAGGTTGACGAATACCTATGGGCCGCGCGCCCAGATGCAACACTCGCGTTACGGCGTGGTGAACTGGTTCGTGCGGCTGGCGCTGGACGACGCGACGATTCCCGTCTATGGCGACGGCCTGATCCAGCGCGACTTCCTCTATGTGGACGACTGCGTCGAGGCGATGCTGTGCTGCGCCGCCAGCGAGCGAGCGTGGGGAAATGTCTTCAACCTCGGGGTGGGCTATCCGACCAATTTCATCGAGCTGGCCAAGGCCGTGGTCCGCGCCGCCGGCAGCGGCCGCTGGGAGCTGGCCCCTTTCTCGCCCGAGCGCAAGGCCCAGGAACCGGGCGATTTCTACGCCGACATCACCAAAATTCGCGAGCTGCTCGGCTGGGAGCCGCGCGTGCGGCTCGACGAGGGGCTCGCACGGACGGTCGAATTCTATCGCCAAAACCGTCAACACTATTGGTAAGGAACGCAGCAACACACTGAGCCGGCTAGATCGACCCAAGATGCAACGATTGTCGCCCCTTCGTAAACAGCTTTCAGAGGTTCGGCTGCTGCTGCGAGAACACCTCGCCTGGAGCCCACGCGACTACATCCCTGGCATCTCACGCCGGGGAGATCGCGAGCTGTTTGCCGAGGAGCTCGTCGGCGCCGTTGCCGCTGAGGATGACCTGCGAGTGCAGTACGACGACGCGCAGATTGGGCGCGTGGCGCTCTTCTGCGAGCGGCTGCCGTGGGACAGCGAATTCTTCGGATACGGCGTCGCACGCCTCAGCGCCGTTTTTCCTCTTGATGCACCACTGCACCGCCCCGTGGCCGACTATGCTCCGGCCCTTGAGCAGCTTCTCGACGTGGCGCGGCGCCGCAACATCCGCTATTTGCTGGCGCAGATCGACCCGCGCGATTCGGCGCTATTGCGCGCAGTCGGCACGCTGGGCTTTTCGCTGATCGAGACGCGCTTCTATCACTACGGCCCCGTTATCGTGAGCGAGCTGGTCGAGCGGCTCCCGATTCGTCTAGCGACGCCGGACGACATCCCCAGCCTCGCGCGGACGGCGCGCTCCTGCGTCAACCCGTTCGATCGCTTCCATGCCGATCCGTTCATCGACGCGGAGGCGGCCGGCCGGCTGATGGAAAAATGGATCAAAGAGTCGGTGCTGGGCCGCATGGCCGATCTGGTGCTGGTGCCAGACATGCCTGAGCCCACCGCTTTTGTCACCTACCGCTATCATCGCGAGCACTGGGCGCGCTGGAAGGTGAAGCTGGTGCAGGGCGTGCTATCGGCGGTCTCGCCAGAGCTGATGGGCTGGATGGACAAGCTTGCCCCGGAGGTGAATCACGTGCTGCACGAGGTGGGCGCGGAATACTCCTTCGGCAGCACGCAAGCCACCAACCGCGCGATCATCTTCTTCGCCCAAGAGGCTGGGGCGCGGTTCGGCCGCTGCGAGCACATCTTCCGCATCGTGCTGTAAACCCGCTTAGATGGGAAATTCACCACGGAGACACGGAGACGATGAATGAGTGAAAGTATGGGTGAACCGCCGAGGCGCGGAGGCGCAGAGAAGACATCAACGAAGAATTCTCTAGCGAGGTTGTGCCCCATGTCGTCCATTCAACTGTACTTGCTTTTTTCTCCGCGTCTCCGCGTCTCCGCGGTGGATTCTGTGTTACCGTCTCCGTGCCTCCGTGTCTCCGTGGTGAACTTAGGCCGCTTTTTCGTCCTGGGCCTTCTCGGAGACGTTCTCCAGGATGTCCAGGAGCACCTGGTCGGTCGTGACGCTCTCGGCCTGGGCCTCGAAATTCAA
>Ga0187892_10009302_pt1 | contig 12990 bp, 16 predicted proteins | sample MA1701073metaG_FD_139345 | JGI IMG/M metagenome (GOLD analysis project Ga0187892, IMG submission 139345) | Bio-ooze microbial communities from a basaltic lava cave in the Kipuka Kanohina Cave System on the Island of Hawaii, USA - MA170107-3 metaG ...
CCGCCCACTTGCGGTAAAATGGCGGCCGCTGGAGAGGTGCCGGAGTGGCCGAACGGGGCAGACTCGAAATCTGTTGTCCCTCTTTCGGGGGACCGTGGGTTCGAATCCCACCCTCTCCGCCAGTACATCGTCCGAAACAAGCCGGACAAATCCGAGAATTAGCAATTCTCCCCTCGGGATTTCGCATTCCGAGGTCTTGACGCATCCATGTTTGTCCGGCAGCATCCGTATCTGGCACGTGGGTAGGGGTGTGGGTTGGGCCAATGGTCCGAAAGCTCCAGCGGTTGAGTGCAAAGACGGTCGAGAAGCTGCGCACGCCTGGCTACTACGCGGACGGTGGCAACCTGTGGCTGCAGGTCTCGCCGGTTAGCACCAAGTCCTGGATCTTCCGCTTCACCCTCAGCGGGCGCTCCCGTGAGATGGGGTTGGGCAGCTTGAATGCAGTCAGCCTCGCGAAGGCGCGCGAGAAGGCCGCGGCGTATCGCGCGCTGCTTGCTGACGGCGTGGACCCAATCGATGCGCGCGACGGCAAGCGCACCCAGGAGAAGCTCGCCAAGGCTCGACGACGCACCTTCGATAGTTGCGCAGAAGGGTACATAAAGGCGCATCGCGCGAAGTGGGGAAGTCGAAAGCACGCTGAGCAGTGGACAAACACGCTCAAGACCTACTGCGGGGAGGTCATCGGCAACCTACCCATCGCCGACATCGACACCGGCCTCGTACTTCGCTGCCTTGAGCCCATCTGGACCGAGAAGCATGAGACCGCGACCCGCGTGCGCCAACGCATCGAGTCTGTCCTCGATTGGGCCCGCGCACGGCACTACCGCACTGGCGACAATCCAGCCCGCTGGAAGGGCCACCTGGACAAGATCCTGCCCAGCATCCCGAAGAGGAAACGGGTCAAGCACTACCCGGCGCTCGCCTACGAGGAGATGCCCGGCTTCATGCGCGATCTCCGCGGCCAAGCCGGGACCGCTGCCCGGGCGCTTGAGTTCGTCATCCTGACGGCAGCGCGTACCAGCGAAGTGATCGGCGCTCAGCCGGGTGAGTTCAACCTCGAGAACGCGGTGTGGACCATCCCGGCCGCACGCATGAAGGGAGGGCGCGAGCATCGTGTACCGCTGTCGCCAAGCACTGTGACGTTGGTTCGGGCACAGCTCGAACTCGGCGGTCAGTACCTATTCCCAGGGCTCAAGAAGAGCGCACACCTGTCAAACATGGCGATGCTGAAGCTGCTGGAGCGGATGGGGCGAACCGACCTGACGGTTCATGGCTTCCGCAGTAGCTTCCGCGATTGGTCGGCAGAGACAACCGGTTATCCGCGCGAGGTGGCCGAGATGGCATTGGCCCATGCGGTGAGCGACGAAGTCGAGGCTGCGTATCGCCGCGGCGATCTGTTCGAGAAGCGCCGGCGGCTGATGGCCGACTGGGCCAAGCATTGCGAGCGGGCGCAGAAGGGGGACGTCGTACCCCTCAAGAAGAAGGCGGTTTGACCTGCAGGCGTCGGCGGGGGTACGTGAACGGTGCAAGGCGGGGTCGGGCGGTGGGTTGGCACCGTCCGACCCCTGACCACAACGCAACCTGCAAAGGAGGTTCGCATCATGGCTGCAAACGATTCTACCGTTTCACTGAAGACTGCAACGGCGCTGGGCCAAGCGCCTTCCCTGTGCCGAGAGGAGTTGGACTTTCTCTACGGCGCGATCCTCAGCCATGCGCCGGTGCCAGCTGCTCGCGAGGTCTCCGCACGTGTTCTTGGCGTGTCGGTGACCGACCCGGGCGGACTGGAGTACCGAACATCTGCGAAGGGCTTGAGCGAGTTGGAGGTGGCTGCTGTTATCGAGAAGCTTGCTGCTGCCGCGGGGTGGCCATGGCGGTGATAGCGTAACGTAGTCATGCCGCGCCTAGCCCGACGGGGCGAAAACCGGGTTCCCTTGCCCGGCTGGCGCGGCCTCTCTTCTCAAGGGCGTTGAAGGGAACGAATCATGCCAGCCGAGAACGACCAGCTGCCGTTGGCGAATCCCAAGCCATCAGCTGAGAGCGCTAGCGCGGAGCCGACAAATCGGCGGACACGAAGGAACGCCGCCGCTCAATCTCTGAACCGTCCAGTGAGGCTACGACTCGCCGCGGACGGTGATGTGCGGATAGATCGCACGGAACTGCAGAATCTCCGAGAGGCGATCGACCGCTTGCATGTCCCGAAAACTCAGGACACACCAGATGGCAGGCTCAATGCCGCACAGCAAGGGCGTTTCCTGGATTGGCTGAAACCAGGGATCGCCGCAAAGCAGCTGGACATCGACTCGAGGCCTGTCGACGCTCGTGTTGTGAAAGCCAAGTTGAGGGCGGTCGCGCGTCAGATTGATAGGCTCAAGCTGTTGCTCTCGGCATTTGGCGACGACCGCGAGCATTACGACTCTCCCGAGGACTACAAGGCAGCTGCGCTATTTCAGATCGCGTATCAACGAATTGGCATCGCCTATCGGCGGAGGTTCCATGCCCTAAGGAAAAGCCTGTCTCTGAACCGAGATCTTCGACTGTTGCTACAAGTCCTAGGGGCTGTTCGAGCAGCGGCCGAGACTGCAGCACAAGAGCCCGAGCTGGCGAAGGGCGGTCGAAAACGGGATATAGCGAGTCGGGAACTCGTGTTGCTGGCCGTGCTCGCTTATCACGAACTGGTGGGTCGGTTACCGAAGCTCACACGCGACAGTCGCTTTGAAGCCGTGGTTGCGGCAGCCTTGGCAGCGGCCGGCTTGCCCCGTCAGGACTTGTACCCCTACATTGCGCAAGTCGTACACGACTGTGCTGAGGACGACTTGTCAGGTTCTCTCATCCAGGAGCCTTGATTCCGTGGTTTAGGTTCGGAATCGCGTACTAAGGTTTGCGCGATTCCGAATTGTTCGGTGATGTTGGCCTGTAATAGGCTCGTCAGGACGATGTACAGCGACATGGATCAGTCGCAGGTCCATCGCGAATAGGAGCGAAGGCCAATATGATCGAATCCGCCGCAACTGAAGTCCAGCCGCGGGCGAAGCGCCTACAGCTGTCCCCGTCTCACATCTCCGTTGCCGCAGTGCTGCCCCTTGATGGCTATGTGAGGCTGCCCACGGTCCTCAAGGTGTTCCCCGTATCGAAGTCCACGTGGTGGAGCGGTATCGCCGCCGGCCGCTTTCCTCGTGGGATCAAGCTGAGTCCGCGAGTGACCGTCTGGCGCGCCTCAGACATTCGCGAGCTGATCGCTCGCTCCGATCCCACGAAGGCCAAGGCCGAGGAGGCGGCATGACCACTCTCGACCTCTTCGCCGAGCAGGAGCGGCCGCCCCCCGCAAAGGAAAGGGCCGCGACCCAGCCAGAGCGCGGCCCTCTAGTACTTACACAGAGCGGCACTCAGTATATCCACCCCGAGCCCCCACGCAAGTGGGCACGCATCCTCAAGGTCTTCCTGACCGGCCGATCGCTGAATCGTTTCGAGGCCGAACCGCTCGGCGATCATTGTCTGCACAGCACGGTTTCTCGGATCGAATCGATGGGCGTCACGATCGCGCGCCACGAGGAGACGGTGCGCGGGTACCGCGGGTGCGAGACCCGAGTGAAGCGGTACTACCTCAGCGACCCCCTGAGTCGTGAGCACGCCCGCAGGCTGCTCGGGAGGCCGCCGGCATGAACGCGCCCATCTCCGAGCAGCTGCTGATCGACGGCACCGAGACCCAGCCGGAGCACTCCGAGGCGCCGACCGACAAGATCATCTACGACACCAAGGCCACCGCCGACACCTCGAAGGTCACAGGCAGGTGGAAATCTCCAGCCGATGATGATTGGCGCTGGTGGTTCAATCCCCCAAACAGCGACGTAATCGTTGTTCCGCATGCCGACGCGACCGCCGTTTACCCGAACGAGAACGGTAGTGTGGTGATCCGCCAGCAGCACCCAGACGCATGCGTCGGGAACGACGACATGCTCGTCATCCTCACCCCCGAGGCAGCCAGGAAGGTCGCCACCGCGGTCCTTGAACTCGTTGAACAGCTCGAAGGAGGTGCTGTATGACCTCCGCTGCTCGTCTCTCGATCGTCAGCTCGACGGACGACATCGTCGTCGAGGACGACGGCTGGCCGCTGATCCCGGAGCGTTGTTACGAAGCCGTTTACGTCGGCCATCGGACAGCCCTCATGTTCGGCCGGAATCCTTCTGTGTGCGTCCGCTTCCGGCTGGTAACACCAGGCCCGCATCATGGTGTTGAACTCGCGCGCTACTACCGGGTCGCCCGATTGACCGGAAACGGAAAGCCACGAGAAGGCGGCACGTTCACTCTGCGCCGGGGGTCGCTGCTGCTGATCGAGCTGTGCCGCCTCACCGAGGCCCGGCTCAAGCCCAGTCGGGTCAGCCTCAGCATGCTGCGGGGTATGGTGCTCGAGGTGTCGGTTCGCACCGTGGAGCGCGCCTGGGACCAGCGACCTCTTCCCGAGGCCCTGCGCTACAGCGTGGTGGACGAACTGCTCGGCAACACTGCTGGAGGTGCCCGGTGAACTTGCACACCTCTTCTCTAACCTTAACCGGAACCTTACCCCAACCTGAACGCGAACGTGCCTGTGATCCCGGAAACCCGCGCCAGTCGGGCGTCTCCGGCAGGGGGCGTGCAATGGGGGAAGGGGGAAGAGGCCGCGCTTCCGACCGAACTTGGCTCAGACGCAAGGCACGGCCAAGTACTACCACTGTGCGAGTGCGCCCGGGGTCGCCGCCTTCTTCTTCGCCGGGGGTGGCGGCCTCGGGTTCTGTGATTCTAATCCTCGGCGGCTCGCCATGCTGAGCGTGCTGGCGACAGGCACCATGGCCTCCGACCCGGTCTCCCGCACGACCTCTGCCGGCAAGCCATATGCGACCGGCCTGCTGCGGGTGCCTTGCGAGGACGCCGAGCCGGTGCTGGTGTCGATGATCGCCTTCGACACCGCGGCCGTGGAAGCGCTACTGGCGCACGGCAAAGGCGAGACCCTCGCGGTGACCGGCAGGGCGAAGTTGAGCCAGTGGACAGGCAGGGACGGCCAGGAGGCGATGGGCTTGAGTATCGTCGTCGACAAGGTGCTCTCCGCGTACATGGTGGACAAGAAACGGCGCCTGGCTGAGGAGGCCAGTCGCGCCGGCGAGCACGCGGCGGCAGACTGAAAGGAGGTTGAAGTGGGTTTCTTCGAAGCAGCTGAGACCTGGATCCCCAAGAAGGTGTGGGCGCAGGGCGGAGCCGGCGTCGAGCAATTCACGTGAGGTGAGAACATGCCTGGGTTCTTTGCTGCAATTGCTCCTTTCGCCGCCACCATCGGCGGCGCCCTGATCGGCGGTCGCGCCAACAAGAAAGCTGCGCAAACCGCTGCGGACGCCCAGAACCGCGCAACCGCTGCGATCCTCGCTGGCCAGGACAAGGCGCTTGGGGTTCTGGAGCGCATTCGCGCCGAAGGGGCGCCAGGAGTCCGGCATCTCCAGCAGACCGTGCGCGCTGGCCCTGGAAGGCTCACCCCTGCCCAGGCTGAAGAGCTCGCAGACTTCGAGCGCGGCGCCAACCGGCAACTGAGCGCAGGGCCTCTGGCGGGCTCCGGGAGGGCGGTACACGCGATCTTCAACAAGGGCCGCACCAACCTCGTCAACCGCTTCCTCGAGTCGAACCAGGGGCGCCAGGACCGATCTGCGCTCGCCCTTGCGGCGCCGAGTTTCGGTGCCGCCGAGCAGACGGCCAAACTCGCGCAAGCGGGTGGCGAGGCGATCGGCGCGGGGTCGATCGCTACCGGTCAGACCATGGCCGGGTCGCAGATCGCGCAGGGGCAGTTGATCGGCAGCTCGCTCGGCACGCTCGCCGGCATCGTGGCCGAAGACCAGCGCGAAAAGGTCCGGGACAAGCGCTACAACGACATCATGTCGTCGATCAAGTCAGGAGCCGATTTCGGCAATGCCTACATGGCGCATCGTCTGGCCTCCGACTTCTCGTAAGGAACCACCATGCTGGAGTTCATCAGCACCAACCTGTCTGACCCAGGCTTGTTCCGGGAGCACATGCCCATCATCGAGTCGATCCGAAAGCGCGATCGGCTCTGGGCCCCCGAAGCGGAAGGAGCCAAAGCAGATGATTGAGGGCAACCTTACAGCGAAGCAGGACCGGTATGCCCGGCTACGTGCTGCCGGCAAGAGCAGGACCGAGGCCTACCGCGGTGCGTATTGCGCCCTGCGCATGTCGGATGTCGCAGTTCGAGTGGAAGCCGCGCGGCTCGAGCAAGACCCTGCGGTCACCCTACGCATCGCCACTCTGCGCAAGCCACGGGAACGGGCGATCAAAGATGCCGTCGATCGCAGCCTGAACGCACACTTGCGTCGCCTCGCTGATCTGCGCGAAGGGGCAAGGAAAGAAGGGCACTGGGACGCGGCCATCCGTGCGGAGATCAACATCGGGGTCGCCTGCGGGCACTACCCCAAGAACGTGAACGTCCGTGGCAGCTTCGACCACAGACATCAGGTCCATAGCGAGCCGGTATCAGACACTCTTCGATGGCTTGAAGAGCAGCTTGAAGCATCAGGAGCGGACAGCGAGGCTGAGAAACCCCTGCCGCACTGACCTATTGGTGCTAGAGGGCGCCAGCAACCAACAGCGTCGCGCCTGGCGGCTCACTGCATGAGTACAAGCAACCCCATCGACCTGCTGTTCGGGGGCATGAGCAAGTTGGGCCCTGGAGACGACGTTCATACACGGCGGGCCCTGCGATTGCTCCCGAGGACCCAGTTCAAAGTAGTAGTCGATGCAGGCTGCGGAGCTGGTCGTCAAACACTCGTGCTCGCTAAGGAACTCGCGACGCTGGTTCACGCCGTTGACACGCATGAGCCGTTTCTTAGTCACCTGAGGCAGGAGGCGAGAGACGCGGGCGTTGGACATCTGGTTCAAGCGCACCCCATGGACATGAAGGAGATTCCGAGTGCCTTTCCGCACGTGGACTTGCTCTGGTCCGAGGGGGCCGCATACAACATCGGATTCGCTAACGCGCTGGCCACCTGGGCTTCATCGATTGGTCCTGATGGCTTCGTGGTTGTAAGCGAGTTGTCCTGGGTAAGGGAAGACGCTCCCAACGCAGCCCGCGAGTTCTTTCAAGTCGGTTACCCCGACATGCAACCTATTGAGAGGAACGTGCAGATTGCCCAAGCTTCCGGGTACAAGTGTCTTGAGACGTTCGTCTTGCCCGCCGAATCGTGGATCGATGGCTACTACGACATTCTCGAACCGCGCGCCAAGACGTTGCTTGACCATCCCGATGACGCCGTTCGTGAGTTTGCGTCGGAGACAATAAGAGAAATCGAAGTCTTTGGGCAGTCTGAAGGAAGCTACGGGTACGTCTTCTATGTTCTTCAGCGTGCCTAGAGGCCTACCCAGGAGCTGCTGTCAACCGATCTACCAAGCCGATGGGCCGTGCCTGGCTTTCCATATCGCGAGCGCTGCTTGCTCTACACCGGGCCGGAGTGCAGGGAGATCACGCCGCTGGAGCAGCAAGTCGGCACCGCAATCACTGCGGAGTTTCGCGCTTCCACCAAGTCCCGTTCTGCCAAAGGATGTAGTTGCCCCCCGCGACGTACTTGCCCTGAAGCTTGCCGTCCCGCCACGGCCACGACGAGTAGATGATGCCGCTATTGATCTTGGCGGCGGCATACTTCCCGCCCTCATTACGCAACGTGTAGTCCCCGTTGCCGTGATCGCCGACAGAGGTCCGGCGCGTGTTGCTGCCCGTGAAATCGCCCGCATAGGGTGGCTTGTGACTAGGATCGATCAGCTCGAAGGACCGTTCGCTCCAGTAGCTCGCGACGTCCTTGCCTTCCCACCGGATCACGTACCACGGATTGTCCCTGTCTCCCATCGCCATGACGATCCCCATCAGGCGCCAGCCGGGGACGCGAATCTGGAATTGACCAGAGATCTCTTCAAGTATGCCTTCCGACTGGTCACGACGCTCGTTCCTCACCACTAAGGTATTAACGAGCGCACCCTTTTCGATCCACACCCGCTCATCGCCGGGACCGTTCCAAGGGTAAGTCGTAAGCCTTTTCCACATGGTTTCATTCGCCATCACAGCCCCGGATCCCAACAGGATGATGGCAAAGGTGATAATCCGGACCGCGGTGCGCACAGATGTCATGACGCATTTCCTCGACACGATTCCCAACAAGTCTTGCTCACGAGCATTTGAAGCAGCGGCTGCGGGAGAAGTTCCACAGCACCACCCGGATGTCATTCAGAGGAAAAAGGAGAATCATTCTCGATTCCGTCTTGGTGCCCTCTAAGGGCCAACTCCGTCCGAGGGGTTTCTGGCGTCTTCACTAACGGGGACGGGGCTTTTTCGTTTACCGGCTGAGCGTTGGCTCGCAGCCAACACCATCCCGATCTCTATCGAACCTATGCGGGTCGGGCGGTAGTACCTGAAACGCGTTGAAAGGGACATCGCCGCAGTCGAGGTCTGGCGGCGGCGATAGGATACAGACGTCCGGGTAGGCCGGGTCGCATCCCCGCGCACGCTGCGGAACCTGAGCCCGCTGCTGCTGCGCCGGTTCGATTGGATGAAGGAGCGGCTGCGTACTCCGCGGCGTCTTTACTCCCGCCCGCCAATCCAACGGCTCCACTACGAGGTCGTCTGCCCACAACCCGCGGCGCGCAGCGCGTGCTTCGTGCTCTGCACTCTCGTAGGCGCGCTGATCCGCAGGGCTCTGCTCGTGGGCGTACTTCCGAAACCACGACCAGGACCTTGCCGACGATGCGGCCAGCGTCAATGCCGGCGAGGCGGATCTTGTGCTGGAGTGTCCTATTCTCACTCCAAAACGCGCGCCAGATACCGACGTCCACGTCCCGTATCAGAGGCAATGTCGACGAGTCGTCGGAGAAGCGTGCTGTCACTTGTAAGGCGGCGAAAACTTGCTAGATCGAGTTTCGAATCCACATAGGCCCTGACCACGGCGAGACGAAGTCGGAGGCAGGTATCCCATTGATCCCACCAGACTAGATCAGGAAGGAAGCGAGCGAGTGCGTTGAACGCGTCATATGGGAGCCGAGAGGACCAAATATCGGCGTGAACGCTTTCGAATGCTCTCTCGAACAGTGGTTCGCAACCTGGGGTGGGACGAGCCAGCGCCAGCGCCAGGAGATAGGCAAGCAATCTTTGTCGTGGCTGCCCGAGAACGTCGTCCTCCACCCGAAGAAGCGTTGCTGCCCAGGAGACGGGAGAGGCCTTCAGGCCTGCGGCAACGTCGAGGCCGAGCCACCCAGCAAGGGCGCCGAGGCCTGTGGTGGTCGTTGCCCGATCGAGCATGTGACTCACCAAGGTGGGGCTGCGCTGGCGTACCGCTTCCGGCCAGACGCGGGGCACTGGCGAGCCGGACCCGGCGAGTTCCGAGGTGAGCACATCGAAGACGCGGTCTTGAGTTAGGTCGAGGAAGTGATCGGCGAAGAATACGGCCGCGCCCTGGTTGTCCGAAAAGACCAGTCGATCAAGTACACGCCCCACAAGCTCCAAATCTTCGGGCAGGAGCGCCAGGAAACCCGACAGGTCCCATGCCGGGAGGGATGCGAGATCTGGACTATCTAACAGGGCGGGGTTCGCGCGGATGAGTCGTTCCCGGACAATGGGGTGCTCGCGCGATAGGGCCAGGAAGCTTTCTGGTTGTGCGACGGCGGATAGTCGATCCAAGAGCTCATCGGCAATATGAGAGCCCTCGTTCGCAGCCTGCTCGGCGATCATCAGGATCTCCGATGCGCGTGCTGACCACAGATTGTGGATGGCGTCGAAGGCGGCCTCCGGCGGGGGCGGAAGTGCCGTCAGATCCGCATGCCCCACTAAATAGTTCAGTGTATCGATCGGATCGGCGGCCGGGAGCAGCGAGTAGAGGCTGCGGCCGCATGAGAGGAGATCCTCCTTAAGCAACTTGCCGTCCTCGGTGTCAGGCAGCGCGTGGACGACGGTGTCGAGGGTCCGAGTGAGATCGGCGTCGCCAAGTGCTGGAAGCCGCGTCGCTAGGAAGAGCTGGGCTAGGAACCGGTACCTATCGCGCCCGCGTCTCACGTCCGAGCCGTAGCGCCAAAGGAAGCGTCTAAAAAGGGACGGCTCGGGCGCCAGCAGGTCATCGATCGCCGCTCGTTCCCAGTCAGCAGGCTCGCTGGACTCGTCGGCTTGTCTTGTTGGAACGGAGGGCAACGGCTCGCGGATAACCCGTAATTCGAAGCGCGTCTTGCTCATCGGATCGGCGGGGACCCCGGCGGTCTGAAACGAGAAGGCGCGGCGCAGACGTGGCCACTGCTGGGACCAGACGGCAAAAATCGCGCCGTCCATCGGCTCGCTCTGCTCTACCAGAACGCCGTCGGACCGCGGCGTATAGAGCGCGCGCAGTACGCGGAGCGCGCTTTGTCGGGAGAGCGAAGCCGCAGGCGCTTCGACGGCGCTCATTGGATCAACGGTCAGTGGGCGTGCGTAGGCGGTGTAGCCGACTGAGACGCTGGGGCGAGTGAGGAGCGGCCCGACTACAGCGAGATTGGAGATGCGGGCCATGTCTGCCAGTGCGATCAGCACGACGTGGGACCAGACGCAGCCTGGTCGGGGCATCTCTGGAGCCGGCCAAGTGCGAATCAGCGCGTAGGCTCTTGCGGCAGGGACCGGAATCCCTGTCCAGTACCCGTCGGACTTGGTGTTGTTTGCGCCGGGCACGAGGTCGCTGTGCAGAAGCAGCAAGGATGCTGCCTCCTCGGGCAGCTTCAGCGACGTCGATAGAAGGCGATGCCCGTCGTCATAGCCGAACAGGCACTGATTGAGCTTGACATGCGTGCCCGGTTCAGTCGCCACCTCACCTCTCTCCGCTGAGCCATAGGAGGGGTGCAGTTAGATCATGGGGATCGGCGCTGGGACCGTCGCACGTTATACGTTGGCTTGGTGTCGTTCGCAAGAGCGCTGTGCGTTGGCCGCCCATGACGTTCCCACCCTGAGCGGAGACGCCGTAGACGCGAACGTCAAAACTGTCCGGGTTGTTGGCGAGGAACTGATGAAGAAAGGGCAGCTCACGCGCCAGCCATTGCTCGGGTAACGGTTTTGGATCGAGGACGACGTCCCACGCTGATACGACGACCGCCAAGCGCCGCTGCCGCCGGACGAAGGGGAGCCGCAGCAGGAATTGCAATAAGTCGACGAGGCAAACCTGCTCGGGGACTACGTCGGCAGTCCATTCCTTCTCAGCCCTGGGTTCGGTCGGCTCGTCGGCGCCGGCAAGTACGGGGCCGATATCGGTCAAGGTAATGCCATCGCTCGGGCGGTCGGCAGTGACGAACAGGAGGATGCCACCGGTGCCCGCAAAACCTTCGACATAATCGGGCGTGCAAGTGCGAGCAGCAAACTGCTGCTTGAAGGATTCTCCCGACAGATCGGGGAAGCCGAGCGCGATCTTGTGCCCGCTGGCTGGCTCATGGACATAGATCGTGACTTTCGTCTCGGCCGCCATAGAGGTGCGGGGGACTTCCTCACAGCGCCTCCAAGCCTCGACGATCCTATTAAGGTAGGTGTAGTCGCCAACCAGTCGGTCAAGCACGAACTTCGTCGTGACCTCCCCCGCGTCAATCAGATGCCAAAGCGCCGCCAGAAAGGTGGTCTTGCCGGACCGGGGAAGACCGATGATGGAGTGGTATTGCGCACTCACGGGAGCACATCCATGCGCGTCCTCGCCAGCAAACGATCAAACTCGCTGTGCAACTCGAGAGGGGGCGGAGGCGGTGGTGCGCAGCGAGATCGGGTTACCCAATCTTCGATGAGCGCGTCGAGACCATGGGCGGGAGCGAACCCGTTGGTTGGATCGCGCGCCGCTATGTCGTGGAACGACAGCGTCTTCAGCCTCGGCCCAAAGTCGGTGGAGAGGCGATTGCGGAAGCCCGCGACCGCCTCGGCGATTTCTTGTCCGTCAGGGCTCGACGCAATAAGGTCGACCTTCGTGGTGACGACCCACACCGTCAAGGTCGGACCGAGAGCATCGTTGTCGAGGAGGACACGTAAGGTTTGGCGCACCGATTGGATGGCTCCGTTGCGCTCCGTACGCTCTACGACTCGGCGGCCGTCGAGCAGCAGCACGATCCGGTCGGCTTGGGGGATCTCCGCCAGGGTCCCGACCAGGGTTGAATCATTGCGAGCGCTGCGATAGACCTCGCCGGACCGATCCGACAGAAGCAGATCTGTTCTCTTCGCGGGCTGACCGTTTGGCGCCACGGCGAAATGGAAATAGCGGAGCCCCTCGAGGTGGGATGTCCGTGCTGTCTCTGGCGTAGCCCGGCCCGAGTCGACACGGGCATGATGTGCACGGCGTTCGAGGGCGACCAGTGTCCGGCTCCCCGCGAAGCTCAGGCCGGCAAAAGTACCTTTCAGAAAACGGTCGTAGAGAGCACAGATGAGCGTGGTCTTGCCGCTGTAGCTGTCGCCGATGATGGCAACGAAGGTGGCGGCGCGCCACCGCAGAAATTGATCCACTTCCTCCGGCGTGAGGGCGTCGCCCGAAGGAAGACTAACACGCCTAACATCCGGCAATGCCTCTTCAATGGCGCCGAACTCACCATCATGAACGTCGCGATCCTCGGCCGGCTGGTCAACGTAGTTTGGACAGGACGCGACCGGGGTGTGACCCTCGGGACACGTTCCTGTCAGGGCAACCTCGCAGCCTGTTCTCCGGCATCCTTTCTGGGTCTCACCTGTCATAGCCGGCGCTCAGCTCAGTGCGCGCAACAGGAGCTGCTCCCGGTACGCTTGCATGGCGAGTTCGAGCGGTGCCAAAGCCGATGCTGCCTCGAGCCCGGTGGCTTTAGCAAAGGGTCCGTGCCAAGCCGGGCTGGGCCCGATCTCCTTAGGGAACGTAAAACAATAATATTTACAAAATGAGCGCGACTGCAGTATCCTGGCGGGCGTGCGAAACTATGCGCGCATGGCCACCAAGAAATCCCTGCCCGAGAGCGAACGGGCCTGGC
>Ga0187892_10009303_pt1 | contig 12987 bp, 9 predicted proteins | sample MA1701073metaG_FD_139345 | JGI IMG/M metagenome (GOLD analysis project Ga0187892, IMG submission 139345) | Bio-ooze microbial communities from a basaltic lava cave in the Kipuka Kanohina Cave System on the Island of Hawaii, USA - MA170107-3 metaG ...
AATGCGGGCTTCACGACCAAATTCACACCACAAAAACAATGTGCAACGGACGCTGCGACGATGGGCCGGTGGTTATCGTGATGCCCGACAATATCTGGTATAAAAACGTCTCGCCAAAGGTTGGGAAAAAAATCGTCTATGAGCATTTGAAAAACGACCAGCCGCTCGATGACTTTGTTTTATGGAAATTTGGAGACAAGCAAATCAACGAAGATTAGAAGTGTGAGAGGTATTTCGCGTTTGTAGTTCCGTGTTTATGCAGCTAACTTGTTGATTACTAAAAGATTCCGCCTAATGGTCTTTGAACAATGAATACCGTAATCCGAAACAGATTTCAGCCAACGTAGTTGGCGCAAGCGTGTACCCCATAGCGCAAGCTTTGGGGATTTGTCCGATTGAAATTTAAGCTATCGTAGATAGCGAAAGAATCCGGTCTCTGTCACCCGCTAACGCGGGCTTTTGGGTGAGCTTGACCGATTCCCACAGCTCGTGCTGTGGGCTACACGCTATCACTCGCTACGCGAGCTAATTCTTTTTTTACGGCATTCATTTTTCAAAGAACGTAAGGCGGAACTACGAACTTTACTCGAGGACTTAATTTACAGACTACTTACTTCATTTTCCATTCGTTATGACTTTCTGCCTTTAACCCGCACCCAACTCAATTTTACCGCCGTCCACGAAAGCCAAATTCCGCCTGAACTCAACAAAATCAATATAATATCCCACAGAGGACGCGATTGATAAAACATTGGAAAATCCAAACTGTGCAAGCCTTGATAAAGCCAACGCTCGACGCGGCTAAGTGATTCGTGCTTCAACGCAATTTTGCCGAGCTGCGGATCAAAATAGAGCCAGGTTGATTTTTCGTCGTCGTATTTTACCCGCAGAACAGGCAGATTTTTGCCGTCGTTTTTTTGGGCATAGTAATAGTTGTCGTATTCTTTGAGCCAGGTTTGCTCGATTATTTTCGCGTTCGGCATTGCTTCGACGGCGATTTTTTCAAATATTTCGGGAGCGAATTCGGTCAAAGTTTCACCTGTTTCGGCATTTAAAAACATTTGCCGCATCTTTGTTTCGCTCGCCAAATAGCCGGCAAAATCAGTATTTGACCAGTTTGTATCAACCAAAACTTGCGGCGTTTCAACCGCGAAATAATAAGGTTTTCCCCTAAATTGTGATAGTTCAAGTTCCTTGATTTTGAAACTGTCGGCGTAAATTTGTTGAGCTTTAAGCGGCGGGACTTGAAATTTGGCAAGATCAAATTTGCCGCCGCGAACAACTTCGAGATGTTCCTTGCTCGGCGATTTTGAAGGTGACCAGTCAAACGGATTCATCGAAAACATTCCGCTCAAAATCCAGGTAAAGGTGAACAAACCGAAGATCATTCCCAACCAATGATGCAATCGTTTATCGCCGCGATACGGCGTGTGTGAAGTTTTGCGTTGGAATCGTTTTGACATCGAAAATCGCCATAAACCGATGACAATTCCCATCAAGCACATTAAACTGCCGATAAACGAAATAATTACAATTGTCCAATTCCAGACTTCGGAGTGTTTTTTAAGCGGCGTGAAGTAGATCCAATGCAAAACCGCTCCGACATAGCCCCAAAATCTGCCGCGTGAATCGGTTTTCAAAACTACTTCGCCGGTTTGCGAGGAAACATAGATTTGCGAACCTGCTTCGTCATTCAAAGCTAATTGATGCAGAGGTTTAAGCCGCCGAATCGCACTGCTCAAAGTCCATTGGTCGGCATCTTCCAGAGTTTGGAGAAAGGCAATTTTTTCGGCGTGTTCGGGATAAAAAGATTTGGCGATGATGACGGAATTGTCGGCGGATATGGCGTTTAAAACTTCGCCCGAATCGGCAAAAACCGTCTTCCAAAGCTGCTTGATTTGGAAACGATAAATCGGTCTGCCATTAAACATTCCGAGCCGCACGGTCGTCGGTATTTCGGTTTCGTTCAATTTCGCAAACGCTTCATTTGGCGAGAGTTTTGCCGCCCGAAAATCGAGGTTTTCGAGTCTGATCAGTCGTTCTTCGTTGGTCAAACGCGGCATTCGGGCATACATCATCACAATGCCCGACGCGAACCAAACAATAAACAACAGACAAAATCCTATTCCGAGCCACCGATGCAGCAAAATTAACCATTTTTGGGCAAATGCTTTCAAAGACATAGATTTAATTGTTTTGGAGTCGGACGAAATATGTTCACGACATACTTTCGTCCGACTCCTATTTTGAGAGCAATGTTTTAGTCACCCCGCTTCTTGACCGACTGAAAGCAGAGCTTCAAACATTACTTAAACCTGTATCGCAGCGAAACTTGACCGTTTCGCGGCGTTCCGGGATAGATATTTACGCTGTTGATTGAAGTCAGAAAATAGTTCTCTTTATTGAAGATATTTGTCAGATTCACGTTAATATCGAACTTGTCACGCCGGTACGAAACCGCCGCGTCCCACGTTGTAAAACCGCCGAGCAGATAACGCCGATTTGTAATGTCGGTAAAGGCTTTACTCATATATCTGCCACCGATAGAAAAGCCGAAACCGTTTTGAAAACGATAAACGCTTCGTAAATTGGCGAGATGTCGCGGGGCTTGGGTTGGACGATTTCCGGTCAAGTTGGTTGTTCCTGAAAAGAAATCCTCGAAAAACGAATTGGTAAAGCCATAGTTTGCAATCACTTTCCAGCCGTTGGTGATATTTCCCTCGATGTCAATTTCTGCTCCGCTCGATTTTTGTTTGCCCGCCTGAATAAAAACACCGCTCGAAGGCGAATAGGTAACATTGCGTTTGACGATGTTGTAAAGAGCTATATTGGCGTTCATGCGATTTTGCAGAAACACCAAACGACTGCCAACTTCGATCTGGTCGCCGTATTCGGGTTCGAGATTTCGCCCGTCGGCGGGAATGCTCGTATTCGGACGAAACGATGTCGCGTAACTGCCGTAAAGTCCGATCATTTCAGTCGGTTGAAAAACTGCTCCGACGCGATATGTGAACGCATTTTTTTCGCGTTCGAGTCTCGGTCCAACGCCCTGAACACCATTCACAACCGGATCATTTCGACTCCAACGCCTAAACATATCGTAGCGTCCGCCAACTAATACTTTGAATTTTTCGTTAAATCTCAGATGGTCTTGAAAGTAAAACGCATTAACTTGATTGCGGAAAAAATCAATTCTCGAAAGCGGAAAATTGTTCGTGGTCGAATATGTTTCGACAGGATTATAAAGGTCAATATTCGGAATTACGCTTGCCCCGGAAAATCCTGCCCGGCGATGAGTAAAATTATAAAAACGCTGGTATTCCCAACCCGTCAACAGCCGATTTTCGACTTTGCCGAGATTAAATTTTGAGTTCAGTTCGGCTTGATTCAAAAACGGGCGGCGATGATGTTTGAAATACAAAAATTCGCGTCGCACCGTGCGTGCATCGGCTAAAACCGCAAGAGTTTCGGCAACCAAATATTCATCGTTAAAATAACGAAACGAAGACGTATTTCGCACCTCAAAGTTGTCGTTAAAAGTGTGATAGTAATTAAGTTGTAAATTCGCGTCTTGAGAAACCGCGGAATCTTGCGGCGTGCTAAAACGTCGGGAAAGCGGAATATTCGGAATGTTTCCATTAGGCAAAAGCGGGATTCCGCCATCGCCGTCAAAACGGTCTCTGTTAAATCCGAAATGGAAAACGATGCGATCCTTGTTAGTTAATTGAGCATAGATCGAGGGCGTAATATTAAAACGCCGCGAACCTGCATCTCGCCAACCATCAGCATCGTCAAACGCTGTATCAACGCGATAAAGAAGCCGCTCAGTGCCGAACTTGCCGGTTGTGCCAACTGAAAAAGCACGTCTCCCGAAACTGCCCGCAGTAAGACCAAGCTCGAAAGTGCGATCAGCCGAAGGTTTTTTACGGACGATGTTGATCGTTCCGCCGATTGATTCGCCGCCGTAAAGCACCGATGACGGACCCTTCAAAACCTCTACACTCTCAACATTGGCAAGCTGCGTGTTCATCCGATTGCCCTCCGCTTTTACGCCGTCAATCAAAAAGGTGCTGTTGCCAAAACCGAAACCGCGTAAAACGTAGTATTCATAAACACCGTAATTCGTGTAAGAGTTTGTCCCGCTTACATTTCTGAGTGCCGTCGGCAGATCGTTGATACCTTGTTCGGCAAGCGTTTCGTTGCTGACCGAATTGACCGTTACCGGAACTTCCGAAGTCGGCAAATCCGTTTTGGTCGCGGTTTGGGCCTGCAATCGTGAAACGACATTAACCGTTGCTTCGACTCCGCCGACTTTTAAACTGATATTCAATAAATTTGAATTTGTTAAAGGCACATTAAACGTATCGGTTTTGAAGGTTTCAAAGCCCTCTTTTTCCACCGAAATCGTGAACTTGCCGCTTTGAATATTGTCGAAAAAATAATTTCCGTCCGCGTCGGTTTGGGTTGTTTTTGCTTGCTTGGTAAATAAATTTGTAATTTTCACGGTCGCATTTGCCACCGCTGCATCATTAACATCAAAAACCCTTCCGCGAATCGTTTCACCTTGAGCAAAAGCCGAAGCTGAAAACAATAAAATTGCTAGAACTAGCAGTAAATTTTTCATAGTTTCCTCCTTTTCAGTTAAAGAACATCCTTGAATACAAGAATTTCCGAATAGACTAAAGGTGATTTAGAATCTGCCGCGACAACTTTTTAATGAATCAAGCAATTTTTCTAATGAAGCCACGTCCTGCAACAACGAAACTAATGGACGGTTGAAAACTGACAATCAACGGCGTATCTAAACTGCTGTGATACTTAGACTTACCAGTCATCACTTTTTTGTTGCCGTTGATCGGGCGCTTACAACTGTGTACCGAAAATGAGCTGAAAGAATCGCAGAAACGATTAGTTGGGAAAGAATATGAAACGTCACATCGCTAGATTAAAAAAAACGCGAGATCGTGTTCGTGGATGAACTTTTGCTTCGGCATCTCAGAAGTCACGTGTTTGATTTAAGAAGCATATTTACCTTGAAAACAGTCAATAATCAGCAATTGAGCGTGGATAATCGGCTAATGAGCGGCTTAAATGTAGATAAATAGCACGAATTACCGTCTATTGACCTATAAAACCCCTTCATTTAACTCAATTTACAATTCGTAAAAAATCGATTTAGTTAATTTACGGTTCTGATAATCTCTCCACTTTGATCGCTATAACGTTAGGGGGAAATTATTTAATGACACCGGCAGCAGAGAAATTAGTGCCTATCACGGTTTTAACGGGTTTTTTAGGTTCTGGGAAAACGACGCTTTTGAATCGGATCTTGACGGAAAATCATGGCAAGCGCATTGCCGTTATCGAAAATGAATTCGGTGAGATCGGCGTTGATCAGGAACTCGTCATTGGTGCGGAAGAAGAGATCTTTGAGATGAATAACGGTTGTATTTGCTGCACCGTGCGCGGCGATTTGATCCGCATTCTCGGAAATCTGATGAAACGCAAAGACAAATTCGACTACATTATGGTCGAAACAACCGGTATGGCGGATCCGAGCCCGGTTGTGCAGACGTTTTTCGTGGACGACGAGATGCAGGCAAAGATGAAGCTCGACGCGATCGTAACTTTAGTTGACGCAAAGCATGTTTGGGAACATATCGAAACTAGTGATGAGGTTAAACAGCAGATCGCCTTTGCAGACGTGATGCTATTGAATAAAACCGACCTTGTTTCCGAAGCGGAACTCAACAAACTCGAAGCTCGCATCCGTTCGATGAACGCGACGGCGAAGATTTATCGAACTAAGGATGCCGCGATCGAGATGGATCGGGTTTTGGACGTGGAAGGATTCGATCTGAACCGCGCGCTGGATATCGACCCGAAATTTCTTGAACCTGAATATCCGTTCGAATGGGCGGGCGTTTATCAGCTTGCCGCCGGCGACTACGAACTCGTTTTGCAGGGCAACGAAATGGATGATTCGATGCAAGTCGGCATTTTCAAATTGGGCGATGTGGATGTCGTCAGCGAAAACGATTTGCTCAAAGCGACGATTTTATTTTCGGGCGATGAGAAAAACATCGCCGTCGAAACCGCGATTGAACCGCACGATGATTCAGTCAATCAATTAAATTTGACTTTGACAGGCGAAAACCGCTTCAAGATCAGCATTGATATGCCAGGCAATTATGCTCTCTTTACCGAGCATAAACCGTCTGAATTTAACGCGAGTTTGACACGTAGTGGAAAAGAGATCAGGCCTGTTACTCAGCGCGACTACAAACCCGACCACGAACACGACGAAGAAGTCTCTTCCGTAGGTATTGACATCGAAGGCGATCTGGATAATACGAAACTCAACAAATGGATCGGCAATATTTTGCAAACAAAGGGCACGGATATTTTTCGCATGAAAGGCGTTTTGAGCATCAAGGACGACGACCGACGTTTCGTTTTTCAAGGCGTGCATATGTTGTTCGACGGTCGTCCGGATCGACCCTGGGGTGATAAGAAGCGTAAAAACTCGCTGATCTTTATCGGGCGCAATCTTGACCGAACGGAATTGAACGAAGGCTTCCGGGCTTGTTTGGCATAGGAGAAATTCGATGGGCAATTTTTCTGCGGCAGATATTTTGGGCCTGGCCAAGTCCAGATTTGAAACGCCAAAATCTAAAGAAAGAGGGTCTTCCATGTTATGGGAAGCGAATATAGGCGACCACGTTATCAGCCTGGCGTATTCGCCCGACGGAAAATACGTTGCAGCGGCGGGAATCGGAGGACGCATTTTTGTTTTCGACGCGGGCACGGGGGAAGTTAGGCTCGAGAATGAGGCTCATAATTTCGGTGCGAAAATGGTTTCGTGGAGCAGGGACGGAAGATTTTTTACGAGCGCCGGACAAGATGGGCAGATCCGGCTATTCGAGGCGAAAAATTTTACCGAAATTATAACTTTGACCGGTGGAGCAGACTGGGTCGAATGTGTGAGTTGGTCGCCGCACAGCGATACATTTGTTTCGACGGCAGGTAAGAAAATTCGCTTATGGTCGGCCGGGGGCGTGATGTTACGTGAATACCCGGAACAGGCATCAACGGTAGTTGACGTTTCGTGGTCGCCCGCTTCAGAAAAATTTGTTACGGCTTGCTACGGCGGTTTAACGCAATGGCGTGCCGCCGATACGATTCCGGTTCACAAGTATCAGTGGAAGGGCTCGACTTTGGTTATTTCCTGGAGTCCGAATGGAAAATATATTGCCACAGGCGATCAGGATGCAACAGTGCATTTTTGGATCACTAAGAACGGTAGTGACTTGCAAATGCACGGTTATCCGACCAAGGTAATGGAACTGTCGTGGGACTCGACCAGCCATTTCTTAGCTACGGGCGGCGGCGGTTCGGTAACGGTTTGGAACTGTGAGCCGAGTCCGCAAGGCACAACTCCGATGCAGTTAAACGGTCACAAAAACTTTCTGACCAATTTGGCCTTTCAGCCAGACGGATTGCTACTTTTGTCTGGAGACAGGGACGGAAAGGTCTCGCTTTGGGATGTCGCTCAGGAAGGGAAACTGCAATGGTCAACCGCACTTTCGGGCGAGGTTACTCAGCTCTCTTGGGCGAAGGATAACCAACATTTTGCCGTGAGCGACGGTAACGGACAGATCAAGCTCTTTTCGATTGACTGATCGACGCAATGCTCGATTCAGTCGCCGGGTAAGCAATTATTTTATCTGTTCATTCATAAGATTGCTTACCCGCTTTTCTTTATGTTTCTTTTTTTTGAGATCTCGATTCCGCAAGGTTTAACCTTTGTTTCGACGTTGCTTTTCGGCATATTGCTTGGTTTGCGACATTCGCTCGAGCCGGATCATCTGGCGGCGGTTTCAACCATCGTCAATGACGGGAAAAGTTTTTGGCGGGCAATTTTGACGGGTTGTTTGTGGGGCGTCGGGCATACGCTTTCACTGCTGGTTGTCGGTGGTTTGGTGCTTTTCTTGAAACTCGACATTGGTGAGAGCATGGAAAAGCCGTTCAAGCTATTAGTGGCTTTGACATTGATCTTTCTGGGTGTAAATGCTCTTTGGAAACTTTACCGAAATGCCAAAGCCGAAGAAAACGCGCTGGGCGAAAATCACCCACATCATAAATCACGTTCATTGATTGTCGGAATGATTCACGGGCTGGCAGGCAGCGGTGGCTTAACCATATTAATTAGCGCAGCAATTTCTCCGTCGTCGTCGGCTTTCCTATTTTTGGTAATTTTTGGTATCGGTTCGATCGCCGGAATGACCTTGGCAAGCATGCTGCTAACCGTCCCGCTTCGCTTCACGGCATTCAGGTTTCATCAAATCAACAGTTTTTTGCGCGGAAGTGCCGGAGTTGTCAGTCTGGCATTTGGCGGCTGGTTGATTTTGGGTCTGTTTGTTGACTAGAGGATTTTGACTGATGAATTTATTTACTCAAAAGCAAAAATCGAGCAATAGCTCAAACGTCAAAGATTGGACGCGCGAGGCGTTAGGTTTGGACGATGACGCGATCGTCATGGTTTCCGAACTGCAATGTCACGAAGAAGGCTGTCCGCCGATCGAAACGGTCATTGCGGTTATGCGGACAGGCGAGGAAAAACAAATGTTCAAAGTCCACAAAGCCACGGACGAATTGACAAAAGACGACGTGGAACAAGCAACCAGAAATGGACATCAGCATTGACAATCCAATAACTAAACGCCAGACGCTCGGACAAATTTTAGTCTGTGCCTTGGGCTGTTGCTGTAATCGTACTGATAAAGGGAAGCCAGCCGTTCCGGTCGATTGGCTCAAAAAAGAATTCAAGGAGAGAAGGCTTCTACGGCACATTCAACTTACGATCGCCGGGTGCTTGGGTCCATGCGATCTGGTCAATGTTGTCACGATCGTCACACCTGAGGAAACGATCTGGCTCGGCGGTTTGACCGAAAACTGGCAATTTGAAGAGCTTTTGCAGTGGTCGATACGATCCGCTGAGATCGAAAGGCTTTTACCGATCCCTGAGAGTTTGGAAATGTATCGTTTCGAGCGCTGGAGTGAACCTACGCTTGTTGACGATTGCGAATGTTGTGACGTAGAAAGTGGTCAAGCCGCTCCTGAAGTCTATGAGAATAGCTTTGCCGCATGAGGCTCGATATCTATAACAAAGCGGCCGACGCACACTAAATTTATGACAACTCAAGATCAAGCGGTGGAAACAATGGCCGTTGATGAAACGCAGTCATGGCTCGATCCTTTGGGAGCCGCCGCCTCGTGGCTCTGCGCGATTCATTGCATAGTTCTCCCGTTTATTTTGTCGTTTGTTCCGCTTGTCGGTTTGAGTTTTCTGCTCAGCGAAACAACAGAGCGTATTTTCATTGGCATATCAATACTGCTCGCTTCGCTGACTTTGCTGCCGGCCTATTTCCGACAGCATCGAAAACTGCGGGCACTCTCTCTCTTTTCTAGCGGAATTGCTCTAATTTTTACTTCACATCTTTTCCTCGAAGAAAGTCTCGTTTTAAAAGTCATCTTCCTCCTCAGCGGAGCAATGTTGATCACCGGCGCACACTTAGTCAACCGGCGATTATGTCGAGATTGTATAGCTTGCGCGAATAACTGATCGCCGCCATTCATTTGGCGAGATGCATCACTCGCCCGTGATAATCAAACCCTTCACTAAAAATTTGTTGTGTGTATTTTGACCTTCAATAGAATCGTGGATTAAGCAAAAGTACGCCTGAACGCGGAAAGATGTGGATTTGCTCATGCCGCGAGAGTACCATAGGTGGCAATCCAATAAAATCAACTACTTATCGAATTCCTGCTTTACTTCCGGTCGAGTTCCTTCCTCGGTTCTGAAGGGAATATTCCGCCCCATTTGAAGCATATAATAAGCAGGGAATTCATAAGAGCCAAACGCGGCGTGTGCGTTTTTGACCTGGTTCGGAGCACTGGACTTTTACGGGAGAATTGAAACATGAATCAAAGCAATTATTATTTTACAGGATATTCGAATTTTTATCCGCTGCTGTTTTTGGCGATGGCCGGGTTGATCATTGCAGCAACTGCCTGCGGCACGGTTAATTCGAGCGAAGTCGCAAAGGTTGAGGAAGCACCTGCGACAACCACCACCGAAATTATGCAAGACGGCAGCACGTTCGATCATTCGACCTATGAAAAACTGCTTAAGTCTTACGTGAATGATGGCGGATTGGTTGATTACGAGGGATTTATAAAAGAAAGGGCCGTGCTGGACGAGTACCTTGGCCGCGTCGGAGCTGCCAAGCCGGCGGGCTTTGCGTCTGATGATGAACGCAATGCTTTTTATATCAACGCCTACAATGCGTACACGATCCGCGATGTTCTCGATGATGTTTATAAGAAAAAGGACAGCGTTAAAAAGGTTGACGGTTTTTGGGATGGAAAGAAACATCGAATCGGTGGCGAGGACCTGACGCTCGACAAGATCGAGAAAGTAAGCCGCGATTACAAAGACCCGCGAATGCATTTTGCCGTCAACTGCGCGTCGCTTGGATGCCCGCGGCTGCAGCAGTTTGCTTTTACAGGAGGAAAACTGCAGGAACAGTTCGAGTTCATTACAAAAGATTTCCTCGCCGACGAAGTTCGCGGAATGAAGATCGACAAGGCGAAGAACAAGGTCTGGATCTCCAGAATTTTCAGCTGGTATGCCGGAGATTTCAGTGGCGACACGAGCAGTTTCGGATTTTTCAAAGGATTTATAAAGAGTAAGTTCACATCTTCGACCGGGACGAAGTTCATTCTTTCAAAAGTCGATGCCGAGACCGTGACGTATTTCAAGGATAAGGATCCCGATGTTGGTTATCTCGATTACGACTGGACACTGAACTCGCAAGTGCCGCCGACTAAGAAATAGGATTTTGAGAATGGACAATATTCTATTGCTGCAGCGTTCAAGGGCATTAGTTTCCGAGCCGAAAGGCGACGGAACGACTAGTCGGGCTGAGATAGCGGAGGCGTTTGACGAGAAGCAAATTGACCAAACTGCCACCGTCGGCGTTTCACTTATCATCCCCGCGCTCAATGAGGAAAGATCTATCGGTTCTGTCCTTAATGCTATTCCGCGCGAACTGGTGGATGAAATTATTGTGGTTGACAACAGAAGCACGGACCGAACGGCCGATGTCGCTCGATTTTTGGGAGCCCGTGTCGTTTCGCAGCCCGAACGCGGCTACGGGGCAGCGTGTTTGGCAGGTATCGCGGAGATCGGATCGGATTGCCGAATCGTGGCGTTTGTAGATGCAGATTTTAGCGATTTTCCTGAGGACCTCGAAACGCTGCTGCGGCCGCTGCGCGAAAACCTTGCGGACATGGTGATCGGCACGCGAACCGCGACGCAGGAATCGCGAGCGGCGCTGACACCGCAGCAGCGATACGGCAACTGGCTGGCGACGACCCTGGTTCGAGCATTCTGGGGCGTTAGATATACCGATCTCGGCCCGTTCAGGGCTATCCGGCGCGACGCGCTTGAACGGCTTGGGATGATTGACCGCAACTATGGCTGGACCATAGAAATGCAGATCAAGGCGGCGCGGCAAAAAATGCGAATCGTCGAAATTCCGGTTCGTTACAGAATTCGTATCGGGCGATCGAAGATCAGCGGAACGGTCAAAGGGACGTGTCTGGCGGGCGGCAAGATCATCTATACGATTTTCAAGCACGCGCTGAAAAGGTGAAGAGTGTTTGTTCTTTGCAATTGAAATAAAGCGGTTTCTCGATTCAGACAATGAGTGAAAGCGTCGAAAAATCGACAGAGAAAACCGAAGAGTCGTCTTTCTCAAGACTACTTCCTTTAACCGGGCTTGCAGGTTTACTGATCTCATCGGAAGTGGTTTATCTGGCGCTTTTGCAGCTCGATGCGATCAACGGATGGCAGCCGGTTTTGACATTTTGGATCGAGATGGCGGCGCTGTTTGTTTTTTATTTTCTCGCCGCCGTTTTGGTCGCCAGATGCGAGAGCATTAAGAAATTCGCGCTTTGGTTGATTATCTTCGGCGCGGTTCTGTTTCGAGTAACGCTATTGCCGGCGGGAATCCCGTTCGAATATTCGCCGTCAGAAAAACTCGAAGCCGTTCGCTCGGACGTGCTCGGGAAAGAAGTTGCATACGACCGGTTTTTGTTATTTGACAATGATGTGTGGCGCTACGTTTGGGACGGACACGTCACCGCGAACGGAGTAAATCCATACCGATATGCTCCGACGGATCCGCATCTGGACGTGTTCGGCGGAGAATCGGTTGAGTTTGACGAGACCGACGAGTTCGACGAGCTCAGTGATGAGGCTTCCAGCAACGCCGCAGGCGAGAGCAGAAACGAGGCGACCGACGGGCTCGATATTTGGCGGGACATTCGTGATAACGTTAACCACGCGGACGTCACGACCATTTACCCGCCGCTTGCACAGTTCGTTTTTTGGCTGGCTCACGCCATTGCTCCGGGCAGCATTTTCGTGATGAAAGCCTTCCTCGTTCTTTGCGAACTGATCGGAATCCTGTTTTTGGCGTTGACGCTTCGGCGGCTCGGTCTGGCGGTCACGTCGGTAATTTTGTATGCATGGAACCCGCTGATGATAAAGGTGTTTGCGGGCAGCGGTCATGCGGATGCGATACTCGTTGCGGCAATTTGTGCCGCCGTCTATTTCATAGTTTGCGGATGGAAATCGATTGGAGCGGCGGCCTTCGGTCTCGCGATCCTGGCAAAGCTGAGTCCGGTTATTCTTGTTCCTTTCGTGGTTCGCCGAGTCGGGTGGCGGCGAAGTTTGATTGTTCCGGGCGTGGTGCTGATCGGGTATCTACCGTTTATTGACGCCGGACAAAATCTTTTTTCCGGATTTTTGAAATTTGCGCGTGAATGGCAATTCAACGCCGGGCCGTTTGCTCTGATTCGCTGGCTGTCGGAATTTGTCACGGATGATTCGGCGAGCATGGCACGTATGATCTGCGG
>Ga0187892_10009305_pt1 | contig 12984 bp, 10 predicted proteins | sample MA1701073metaG_FD_139345 | JGI IMG/M metagenome (GOLD analysis project Ga0187892, IMG submission 139345) | Bio-ooze microbial communities from a basaltic lava cave in the Kipuka Kanohina Cave System on the Island of Hawaii, USA - MA170107-3 metaG ...
GATTCACCGCCGGTGTTCGGCAATCTCCTTGCCTACAAAGACGAAATCGTGCCCTGGCTCAAAAGGCTCGCAGATGAGTGCCACGATTATGGCGCGGCAGTCATGATCCAGCTCACCCATCTTGGCCGCCGCACCGTTTGGAACAAAGCTGACTGGTTGCCCGTGGTGTCGCCGTCACCGGTGCGCGAGCCCGCCCATCGGGCTTTCCCAAAGGAAATGGAAGACTGGGACATCGAGCGCATCATCAAGGATTATGCCGATGCGGCTGAGCGCATGAAGGAAGCCCACCTCGATGGCTTTGAATTCGAATGTTATGGCCATCTCATGGACGCCTTCTGGTCCCCCGCCACCGGGCGCCGCAACGATGACTATGGCGGCTCGATCGAGAACCGCGTGCGCTTCGGCCTGCGCGTGCTCAAAGCCGTTCGCGAGCGCGTCGGCCCGGATTTTCTGGTGGGCCTGCGGATCGCCGCGGACGAAGACTGGGAGCAAGGCTTGACCCGTGCCGAGGGCATCGAAATCTGCCAGCGCTTCAAGAACTCGGGCCTCGTCGATTTTCTGAACATCATCAAGGGCCATATCGACCACGATACGGCATTGGCCGAGGTAATTCCCGTGGCCGGCATGAAGGCCTCGCCGCATCTTGATTTCGCCGGCGAAGTGCGGAACGCCATGAAATTTCCGGTGTTCCACGCCGCCCGCATCAACGATGTGGCAACCGCCCGCCACGCCATCGCCGAAGGCAAGCTCGATATGGTGGGCATGACCAGGGCCCACATCGCCGATCCCCATATCGTGAAAAAGATCATCGAGGGCCGTGAACAGGAAATCCGGCCCTGTGTCGGCGCCACCTATTGTGTCGATCGCCTCTACGATGGCCACGGGGCGCTGTGCATCCACAATCCGGCGACGGGGCGCGAAGCCACCATGCCGCATGTGATCGCGCACACAGGGGGTAAAAGGAAAAAAATTGCCATTGCCGGTGCGGGGCCGGCGGGGCTTGAAGCCGCGCGCGTTTCCGCCGAGCGGGGTCACGAAGTGACCCTCTTCGAAGCTGCTCCCCATGCCGGCGGCCAAATCCGCCTGCTAACGCAATTGCAGCGCCGCAAGGAGTTGATCGGCATCGTCGACTGGCGCGTCAGCCAGTGTGAGCGCCTCGGCGTTCAGACGCGGCATAATACAGTGGCGCAGGCCAGCGATATTTTAGGCCTTGGCGCCGATATCGTCATTGTGGCAACGGGCGGGCTGCCGCAGAATCTTGTGATAGAGCAAGGCGCCGAACTGGCGGTGTCCAGTTGGGACATTCTTTCAGGCGATGTAAAGCCGGCCGAGGAGGTCCTCCTGTTCGATGACAATGGCGCCCATCCCGGCATGGCGGCGGCCGAGTTCGTCGCGGAGACGGGTTCGCATCTCGAGATCATCAGCCCGGAGCGCTTCTTCGCCGCCGACATGGGCGGCCTCAACCTTGTGCCCTACATGAAAATCTTCATGCGCAGGGGAGTTAGGATCACCACCATGACGCGCGTTCGCGCCCTGGCGCGGGAAGGCAACAAGATCAAGGCAACTTTGTGGAGCCCCTATGCATTGGCCGATTGCGGGGAGCGAATCGTCGATCAGGTAGTGGTTGAAAATGGCACAGCTCCCCTGGCCGATCTTTATTTTGAACTCAAGGAAAGTTCGGTGAACCGCGGCGAAGTGGATTACGAGGCGCTGGCCGAAAACCGCCCTCAGACGATTAAGGTGAACCTGGAAGGCAAGTTTCAACTCTTTCGCATCGGCGATGCCGTAGCATCGCGCAATATCCACGCCTCGATTTACGACGCGCTTAGGCTGGCCAAAGACTTCTGAATCACGCGGCAAGCCTGACGTCGCTAAGAATTTTTTCGATCGGCGGGACCGAGCGAATGAGTTCCATGGTATCGTGGCGGACGTGGTTGTCGCGCATTTCCGATTTGAGTTGCTCAAGGCTGATCTTGCCGGCGTCGACGCATTCGCGAAGCAGTGAAAAAAAGAATGCCTCCTGCCGTGGGTCGGGATGTTTTTTGTATTTTCCCCACAGCCGCCCAATCCACGCGGCGCGGTTGGTAAAATCGATGGGGAGACCGGTTTTCCACGGTTGCGTGCGCCGCTTGGTATTGTGCAGCAATTTCGTAGCCGGCGTCAGCCTGTCGAAATCGTTCCACTCGGACTCGAGAAACCCGATGCTTCCGCGCGGTTCGTTGGCGAGCACGATCCAATCTTCATAGTCAAGCTTGCCCGCGAACATCTCTTCGAACTGCTTGCGCACATTCCAGTGTTTCAGCCTGGCGCAATCGAGCAGCATCACACTTGACGCGATATAATCTTCGCGGCCGTTGTGGCCGGGCCGGTGCCTCGCCATGATGGCCTTGCCGCCCATCTCGCGGGTCAGCAGTTCATTGACATCGCCCACCGCGAACACGTCCGGATCGATCACCACGGCCCGGCCCTGGTATTCCATCAGTTCAGGCGGCATGAAGCGTGTGGGCGTAAAGGATTGCAAATCGTCGTTCCGCCATGTCCGCCAGCCGCCGGCCCGCAGGAATTTCCGGCCTTCGAATTCCCGGAAAAATCCGGCGTCTTCCTGAGAAATAATCTTCACATCGAAAGCTTCAGGATTGCGCGAATTTCGCTTGAGCGAATGGGCCGAAACAATGGCGCCAGCCATCTGCTTGCCATTGGTGTGGATGAAGACGGTATTTTTCATGAATTCTCCGGCGGGCAAAAACGATCAATCGCCCGATATTAGGATGCCCTCTCCGCAAACTCCAGTGTTCCATGAGACCCAAAGTTTGCCAGCCCAAGTAGGGGATGCTAGCTCTGCCGCCCAAAACGATGCCTCAGAACGCTTCCAATACCGGCCCTCGTCCCAACACGATAATTCTTCCGGTTGAGACGCTCACCCGGGAATTCGACGCCAAACTGCATCTGGCCTTGCGCGCCGCCGCCAGGGGATGGCGGGTGATCATCGGCGGCCGGACGGCAATCCACTCGGCCTTGCCCAGTCTTCCTCAATCGATCTATGTGGCCAAGGGCATACGGACAGGCAACAAGCGGATTTTCAGGTTTCTCGAACAGCTGGGCCACGTTATCGTGGCACTCGACGAAGAATCGCTGATCCGTCAATCCGATGAAGCGCTATTGATGATGCTGGACGATGAAATGTTCAATCGTCCACGGCTCCTTTATGCCTGGGGAAAGAGCGATGCGGAGGTCTGGCGCAGATTTAAAGGTTACCGGGGAACTCCGATCCTCGAAGCCGGCAATCCGCGCGTCGATCTCCTGCGTCCTGAACTCTCCGGATACTTTGCGACCGATGCCGATGCACTGCGGCAAAGGTTCGGCGATTATATTGTCATCTCCACCAACTTCAGCATGATCAACCACTACATTCCCGATCATGTCCGGTTTCGTCTGGCTAAGGGGACCGATACCGCGCGGGGCGAAGAGTTCAAATCGGGATTGATTGCCCACAAGCGAAAAATTTTCGAAGCTTTTCGCACCATGATACCGGCGCTTGCAGACGCCATCAATCCTGTCAGTTTGATAGTCCGGCCCCACCCATCAGAGAACCCGGCAACCTGGCTCGCGGCCGCCACCGGACGCAAAAATGTCCATGTCGCAAATGACGGGCCGATTGCACCTTGGCTCATGGCCGCAAAGGCGCTGGTGCAAAACGGCTGTACCAGTGCTGTGGAGGCGGCAATTGTCGGAACGCCCGCTTTCGCTTTCCGACCCAATATTTCACAAGGCTACGAAGTCGAACTGTCCAACCGCTTAAGTACCGGCTGCGGAACGATAACGGAGGTGATCTCCGCGGTTCAGCGGATCCTTAGCGGCTCTCCGCCGCCCCAAGGTCCAAATATGGATCTCTTGCGCCATCACATTGCCTCGGTGGATGGTCCCTTAAGCTGCGAACGAATCCTCGACTCGCTCGAAACTCATGCGGACCTGCTTGCCGCGCCGTATAAGGATCGTCTCAGCCAGCGCCTGGCCGGACTCGCCGGTCACTATCGCCGCCGCGTTATTCGCGCTTTCACCACCCGCCAGCACCGCTCCAAAAGCAGCGCATACTACACTTTTCACAAGTTTCCCGGCTTGAGCGAGGAGATGGTGGCCAGCCGCATTGCGAGGTTTCGCGACATTTTTCCGCAGCTGCCAGCCGTTAGTCTTTACAGGCTCTCCCGTGACATTTTTGTCATCGAGAATTCTTCATCCCGGGTCATTCCAACCGATAGAAAAGCGCGCTAGAACCCCGCGGCTTATCGATTCAGGACCATGTATGCATTCGATCAGGATTATTGGCGCGGGCTCCATCGGCAATCATTTAGCCAACGCCGCCCGGAGCTTCGGCTGGCGGGTGACGCTGACCGATAATGACCCGGCCGCCCTGGAAAGGGCCCGCACCAGCATCTATCCCCAGCGTTATGGCGCCTGGGACACCGCCATCGCGCTCAAGGACTCGCGAGCCGCGATGAGCGAACCAGCCGACGTGGTTTTTATCGGCACTCCGCCCGATACTCACATTGCGATTGCCAATGCCGTGCTGGACAGCAGCACGCCCAAGGCCATCGTCATTGAAAAACCCCTTGCCGGTCCCGATCTCGCCGGTTGCGCCGAACTCGCGGCCCGCGTCAGGAAGGCCGGTATCTTTGCTGGCGTCGGCTACAATCACACGCTCGGCCAAAATACTGTCGCAGCACAAAAATTGCTGAGCAACGGCCAATTGGGGTCCGTTTCCACGATTTCCGCGCGGACGCGCGAACACTGGGGCGGCATTTTCAAGGCCCATCCCTGGCTCGCGGGACCGGCTGCGTCCTATCTTGGCTTTTCCAGCCGCGGTGGGGGTGCTGCGGGCGAGCACTCCCATGGCATCAACATCTGGCAGCACTTTGCCCATGTGGTCGGCGCGGGAAGGGTGAGCGAGGTTTCCGCCACGCTTGACATGTCGAGTGAGGCCGGAACCCTGTATGATCGCCTTTGTTTCATCGCCATGAAAACGGAAAACGGCTTGACCGGGGACGTGATCCAGGACGTGGTTACAGCCCCTTCGGAAAAATCGTGTCGCATCCAGGGCCGCGATGGCTTTGTCGATTGGCGCGTCAACCATCAGACGGGACATGATGCGGTTTTGAGTGGAAAGGGCGAGACACTGAACGAGACCCTGATTAAAAAAACCCGCGCGGATGACTTCAAGGCGGAGATTGCCCATCTGCAAGAGGTGCTGGCGGGCCGGGTGATGTCATCGCCCATTTCGCTGGAGCGCGGCCTCGACACCATGATGGTGATCGCCGCTGCCTTCAAATCCCACGAAACCGGCCGCAGGGTGCGGATCGACTGGCGCAAGGGTTACACGCCCGAGGCTTTGCAGTAACGGAGTTAAAATGGCCAAGACCTTCGATTTTGAGAATTTGTTCGTTTACGATCTCGCCAACAACCATCAGGGCGACATCGATTTTGCGCGACGCATTGTCTCCGAAGTAGGCCGCGTCAATCGCGATGGCAAGATCAAGGGCGCGCTGAAATTCCAGTTCCGCCAGCTCGACAGTTTCATCCACCCGGACTTCAAGGGCCGCAAGGACCACAAATACGTAAAGCGCTTTTCCGAAACGCGCCTTGAGATGGATGCCTTCGCCAAGCTCGCGGAACATGTGCGCGCCGAGGGCCTGCTCACCATGTGCACGCCTTTCGATGAGGAATCCGTCGACATTATTTGCGACATGGGCCTCGATGTCATCAAAATTGCCAGCTGCTCCGCCGACGACCGGCCGCTGCTTGAGAAAGTCGCGCGCGTCAACAAGCCTCTGGTGGTGTCGACGGCGGGCCTTCGCACCGATGAGATCGACTGGCTGGTGAACTTTCTCGAAACCGAGCGCGTTGATTTCGCGCTCATGCACTGCGTGGCGCTTTATCCGACTCCCGACGACAAGCTGCAGCTTAACCAGATCACCCAGCTCCGCGAGCGCTATCGCGGCGTGCCTATTGGCTGGTCCACTCATGAGGATCAGAACAACACATCCGCTGTCCAGATTGCCTATGCGCTCGGCGCGCGCCTGTTCGAGCGCCATGTCGGGCTGAATACGGACAAGAACAAGGTCAATGCCTATTCATCGACCCCGGACCAGCTTGAGAAATGGATCGCGGCTTTCCACGCCGCCCGCGCCATGCTGGGCAACGAGGAGCGTGCGCCAACGTCGATGGCCGAACGCCAGACGCTGCTGGAACTGAAACGCGGCAGTTATGCCAGGCGTCCGATCGCCAAGGGCGAAACCCTGCGGGCGGATGACATTTACTTCGCCATGCCGGTGCAGGAAGGGCAGCTGATTTCCGGACAGTGGCGCCCCGGGCTCGTCGCGGACGAGGATTACCCTGCCAACGCTCCGCTGGATGGCAAGCTCGGCGAACAAGGCGACGGCGACGATCAACTGGTTTATCAGATCATGCTGCAAATACGCGGCATGCTGAGCAAGGCCAACATCTACATCAACGAGGATGCCTCAATCGAAATTTCCCACCACTATGGGCTCAGGCGTTTCCGGGAATATGGTGCAGTGATCATCACCTGCATCAACCGCACCTACGCCAAGAAACTGGTGATCCAGCTGCCGCGCCAGAAACATCCCTACCATTTTCACAAGCAGAAGGAAGAAACCTTCCAGCTTCTCGATGGCGATCTCGAGATCGTCAAGGATGGCGCAAAATTGCGGATGCAGCCCGGGGATACGTTCCGGGTGGAGCCCAACCAATGGCACAAGTTCGCCACCCTCGACGGCTGCATTTTCGAGGAGGTCTCGACCACCCATTTCAACAACGACTCCTTCTATGAGGACCCCGCGATCGCCGGCATGCCGCGCGACGACCGCAAGACGAAAGTCGATAACTGGCTTGCCTATTTCCGTACCAAACATGCCCTTTGACGCGGCTGTCTTCGATTTCGACGGAACCCTCGTCGATTCGGTGAGGGTGAAACGTGACTCGTTCTTTGCGATATTTCCGGACACCGCCGCTCACCGTGGCGTTGTCGAAACCACGCTGGTGGAGGATTCCGATGGGTCGCGCCACAGCGTTATCCCGGAAATGGTTGCGCGGATGAGGACCATGGGACTTGACCCCGGAGGCGCAGCCGATGAGCTCATTCGCCGGTACGGAGAAGTTTCCGAAGCCGCCGTCGCTGTCTCCCAGGAGTTGCCGGGTGCCAGCGCGTTGCTCGCAGCCCTTGCCGCCCGCATGCAGCTTTATCTTTGTTCAAACACGCCGGAAGCGGCCGTCCGCTCCCATGTGGCCGCCCGCGGCTGGACAAACCATTTCAGATCCGTGGACGGTCATCCCTCCACGAAGGCTGGAACCGTGGCGAAGATTCTGATCGAAAACCGATTCACTCCCAGCCGCGTGGCGGTTGTTGGCGACGGCATATCGGACGAAGAGGCGGCCAGTGCCAACGGATGCCGGTTTCTCGCCATCAGATCGCCTGCCGATCTTGTCCTCGCGGCTCAAACGTTGGGCATGGCCAATGTTTGAAGGCCGCCGGGTTCTCGTGGTCGTTCCGGCGCGCGGCGGTTCAAAGGGTATCAAACTCAAGAACTTGCGCGAGGTCGGCGGTGTTCCTCTGGTGGCGCTGGCGGGGCATGTCGCGCGCCAGCTGCCCTGGCTGGATCGCGCGATCGTGTCGACCGACCACGCCGAAATCGCGCGCGTGGCTCAGGAAGCGGGATTGGATTGCCCCTTCACGCGGCCAGAAGATATCTCCGGAGCGATCGTCAGCGACTGGCAGGTACTGATCCACGCCCTGACCGAAATCGAACGCATCGATGCGACAATCTACGACGTCGTGGTGATGCTGCAGCCGACATCGCCCGGGCGTACTGCGGCTCATGTTACCGATGCGGTCGCACATCTGGTGAGGAGCGGCTTTGATTCAGTCTGGACCGTCAGCGAAACCGATTCAAAATCCCATCCGCTGAAACAGCTGCTGGTGTCCCATGCCGGCCGGCTATCCTATTACGATCCTGCCGGCGCGGGGGTCGTCGCCCGGCAGCAACTTACCCCAGTCTATCACCGCAACGGAATCGCCTACGCCATGACGCGCGAGTGCCTTACGGTGCAGAAATCGATTCTCGGCAGCAAACCCGGAGCCGTCGTCATCGAGGGTACCCTACCCAATATTGATACAGAGCTTGATCTTGCATGGGCGAATTTTATTGCAAGCCGGAACAAAACCGGCCCTTAGCGTGCGCGCCGCCATGAACTTGAGTCGTTGGCCCTTACCCTGTATTCAAGCGCCTGTTTTTTAGCTCGATCTTCGGAATTCTGTAATGAAACAAGTTTTCAAGGTTTTTTTTGGCGCCGAAGGGACCCGGCCGTTTCTGGTTCTATTGAGCCTGCTTATCGGCGCCCTTGCCGAGGCGGTGGGGGTTGGCACGCTGCTTCCAGCCGCCATGGTGATCGCTGGCCAGGATCCCAACTCATCGGCACTGAGTGAAACCGTTCGTTCGATGATCGGATCGTTCGGTATCGACGCGACGTTTGGCAATCTCATCCTCATCTTTGTGATTGCGATGCTGGTCAAATCGGTTATCGGCTTCCTGGTGGCATCCTACGCGGGAATAGCGGCGGCGCGCGTCGCCGTCCGGCTGCGCCAGCGGTTGATCGCCGCCGTGTTCGAGGCGGACTGGCGTTTCTATGCCGATCAGCGGGGTGGCCGGTTCGCCAATACCATCAGCGGTGAGGCCACTCGCGCGGGCAATGCCTATTCGTTGGCGGCGGGCTTCGTCGCTCTCGTGGTGCAAACCGTTCTGTATGCAGCTGTTGCCGTGTTTCTCGATTGGCGGTTGGCGGCGGCCGGCCTCACAGTTGGCGTTGCAATTACCGCCGCCATGAGCAAGCTGATCAGGATATCGAAACGCGCCGGCTACAAGCAAACCGATCGAACGGCCGAACTGACGGTTTACATCGTCGACATGCTTTCCAACATCAAGGCGCTAAAGACCATGCACCGCTATGTGCCGATGCAGAAGTCGATGGGGCGCACCTTGCAGCGCCTGCGGCGGTCGCTGGTCACCGGTGAGCTGGCCAACAAGGCGCTTAATCACGGCAATGACATCCTGACTGTGCTGGTGATAGCCGCGGGCGTGTATACGGCCCATGCGTTGTGGAATATATCGCTTGCTGAACTCATCGTCAGTGCGCTGATTTTCCTCAAGATCGTCGAGCTGGTGTCGAAACTGCAGCAGGCCATCCAACGCTCGGTGCAGGTCGAAAGTGCCTATTTGCGGACGATGGAGCTGATCGAGATTGCCGAAGCCAATCGCGAAAAACCCATGGGTCAGATCGAACCAGTACTCGCCGTGGCGTGCCGCTTCAACAAGGTAAGTTTTTCCCATGGCAAAACGCAAATCGTTAAAGACATCAGTCTCGAAATCCCCGCCCGTGGCATTACCGTGCTGACGGGTCCTTCGGGCGCCGGCAAGACCACGATTATTGATCTGCTGATCGGGCTATACCGTCCCGATCAAGGGCGCATCATGATCGACGAGGTATCGCTGGCGGACATCGACATTCGCAAATGGCGGCAAAAGTTCGGTTATGTTCCGCAGGAGCTGAGCCTTCTTCATGCCAGCATTCGTGACAACATAACGATGGGTGACGACTCCATTCCGGATTCGGATGTCATGCACGCTCTGAAGCTGGCAGATGCCGGAGATTTCATCGAAGGCCTGGCTCAAGGCCTCGATAACGATGTAGGCGAAATGGGGGGCAAACTGTCAGGGGGGCAGCGCCAGCGCATTTCCCTGGCTCGCGCTCTTGTTACCTATCCGGAGATACTGATCCTCGATGAGGTGACAAGTGCTCTGGACCCCGGCACCGAACAGGAAATCATCGGCAATATCGCCGCCCTGTCCGGCAAATATACCATCGTTGCCATCACCCACCGGCCGGCTTGGACGGCCATCGCGGACCGTTTGTACGACGTCTCCCGGGGCAAGGTCACGCGAGTTGAGGTGGCACGGAAACCGCGTCTCGACGCGCTCAGTACAACCAAGTGAACCAATTTCCGCGGATTGGGGCCGAAACAGGCTTGAGGCAAATGAATACCATCGAGGGGAACAAGAAAAGGATAGTTTTTCCAGTAGCTGTATTTGCCAGGGAATTTGATGGCAAGCTGTTGCTTGCGTTGTTGGCGCGCGAGCGCGGCCATCGGGCATTCCTGGGACTAAAGGCGGCAGTGGTAAAACAAATGCAGCAGCTCTCGCCGATGCTTTATATCGCCAAGAGTGCATACGTCGATTCCATGGGGTTCTTTTCCGAGTTGAATCGCGCCGGGAGCAAAGTGGCTGTGCTTGACGAGGAATCGCTGGTGCGCCAGTCGGACGAAATTTATTTGATGAAGCATCATCAAAATTCGTTGCAGAATGTGGATCTCCTGCTGAATTGGGGAAAAAGCGACCAACATCTTTGGCGCTCATCCGGCCTGTTGGAAGACAGGACCACGGTTGCGGTAGGAAATCCCCGGGTCGATATGCTTCGTCCCCGGCTCAGATCTTACTTTAATTCAGAAGTATCCTCCATTGTCGGCCGCTTTGGCGACTATGCCCTCCTGAACACCAACTTCCCAACGGTGAACAACTATCGAACCTACGGCGAAAATTTGAGAATGGCCGAGGCGACCGAGCGGGTCAACTCTGAACGGCAGAAATTTCTGAGCTACAAACGAAGTCTCTTCGATAGATTCAGGGAGATCATACCGGCTCTCTCAAAGGAGGTATTTCCGCGTAATCTCGTTATTCGTCCCCATCCTTCCGAATTGCACGAACCGTGGATGGAAGCAGCGAAAGGGCTAACCAACGTCCACGTGATTCTGGAAAGTAGCGTGGTTCCTTGGCTGATCGGGGCTCGGGTGCTTATCCATAATGGCTGCACAAGTGCGATAGAGTATGCGCTATTGGACAAACTAGCTCTCTCTTATAGGGCGGAAAAATTCGAACAGTATGAAGACTCATTGGCCAACAAGCTCAGCCTGTCCTGCTTTACGAGAGAAGCTCTGCTGCGGGAGGTATCCTCGTCATTGAATTCACAGCAGTTGTCTCCTTCCGTGGCACAGCAGCAGTTGCTGAAGCAGCATATTGAAATGGAAGATGACCGTCTATGTGGTGAAGTAATATTGGACTTTTTGGAACGCGGTTATCTCGTGAAACCCCCGGAAAATGACCGTAGTTTAATTTTTGATATGGCTGGCCTGTGGAGTGCCGGATCGGCTTACATCGATAAGTTACGCCTCGCCTATCTGCCGAAATACGAGAGGAAAAGGGAATATAGCCGTCACAAGTTTCCCTATATAGGCACCGGCCATATAGATGAGTGTATCAGCCGCTTTCAAAGTTGTTTGGGCCGTTTTCATGGGCTGAGGTCCAGGCAGATTGCTCATAGAGTGTTTGAAATTGTGGGTTGATCGGATTCTTGACGTTCCCAAAACTACGGTTTGAAAGCGGCGGCTCACGATTGATGGACAAAGCAGCTGAGTGAAATGCTGGAGACCTTGAAAAATTCCCGGTCCGTTGATCGAAGTGCGAATAAGCACCGCTCGTGGCGCGAGGCAACAAAACCCCTTCGCGCTGATTTCAGTCTGAGACGGCTAGTGAACACGGTCATCCTGATGAGCGGTGGCGCGGTGATCGTATCTTATCCGAGGTCCGGGCGCACATGGCTTCGCGTGATGCTTCACGAACTTTCGATCAACCCGGTCTTCAGCCATGGCGCGGCCAGGAAAATGCTGCAGGGTGGCCCAGACGCAATGCGCCACGACATACCGCATTATTTGGGGAACAGGGTTCTGTTTCTGCTTCGGGACCTGCGTGATGTGATAGTATCGTACTTTCATCACTGTGTGCGGCAGAAAGTTTGGGACGGCGATCTGTCCGGCTTTATTCGCCATCCCATTTACGGTTTCGAGCGCCTGATGGCTTTCGACTTGGGATGGCTGGAGGCCCATAGCCAATTCAGAGACTTCGCCGTGGTTCGTTATGAGGACCTGAGACAGAACACGGAGATCGAGTTGAGGCGCGTCGCCGGTTTCCTGCGCTGTAGGATCGCCGGCTCGCAAGCGCTGTCGAAGGTCGTCGCCGAGCAGGCCTTCGAGCAAATGAAGAACCGTGAAAAATCGGGCGAACTGCATACCCGTTACGGAAAACGTTTCACTTCCGGTAGCGAAAACGATAACGAGAGGATCGTCAGGCGCGGCGTCATCGGCAGCCATGTCGACGAAATGGCGCTCCCTGAACGGGATTTCTGCGAAGCTCTGCTCGCGCGCTATAACTACCATGCCACCGTCGGCCGGCTTGCCGCGCAAGCCGCCTACAGCGGTAACGCACGTTCATAGGAGACCACTCTGTCGGCGCCTCGGAAAACCATTTTCATTCCCGTTGAGATACTCGCCCGGGAATTTGATGGGAAGCTGCTTCTTGCACTGTGTGCCGCGGAAAAGGGGTGGAAACCCATCATCGGTGGTCTTGATGAGGTAAACGATGCTGTTCATCGCCGCGACCCTTGCGTGTATTTTGCCAAGAGCGCCAGATCGGCCAACGCTCAACTCTTTGCGCGTCTAAAGGATCTCGGCCACGAGGTGGTCTTACTTGATGAGGAAGCGCTCGTGCGCCAGTCCGACGAAATCTTCCTGATGAAACATGAGAAAGGCGCCCTGGAAAACGTTGATCTGCTGCTGACGTGGGGAGAGGACAGCCGCGAAATGTGGCTGCGGTCGGAAATGCTGGGCAGCCTTCGCACCGAAGCCGCCGGCAATCCCCGCGTCGATATGCTCACGCCGCAACTTCGGGCCTATCATCAAGAAAATATCGACGCAATCCAGTCTCGCTATGGCGATTTTGTTCTGTTCAACAGCAACTTCGGCACGGTCAACAACCGGGTTACGGGCGGCGTCCGTTTCAACCTCGCGGAATGGGCCAGGGGTGAAGA
>Ga0187892_10009307_pt1 | contig 12983 bp, 2 predicted proteins | sample MA1701073metaG_FD_139345 | JGI IMG/M metagenome (GOLD analysis project Ga0187892, IMG submission 139345) | Bio-ooze microbial communities from a basaltic lava cave in the Kipuka Kanohina Cave System on the Island of Hawaii, USA - MA170107-3 metaG ...
ACGGAAGTCTCAAGGTTTTCATCGTACCGCGCCTGCGTCACCTCCACTTCTTGCCTTGCGGCTGCCCAGCGGTTGAACGAGGTACGCGCCACGGCATAAGTTCTGTCGGCATCGGCGACCGCGTTGGCCAGGTTGTGCACCACGGCTCGTTCCTGCTCTGTCAAGATCGCCCGCGCGCGGGCCAATTGCAGTTGCGCATGGGTGACCGCGGCGTGCGCGCGGCGGTATCCGATGGGCACATTGAGCTCGATGCCCAACTCCCATTCCTGGAAGTCGCCGCTGGTGAGGTCCATGTAGGCGTTGTCGAAACGACGCTTGCCGCTGCGGTCCGGGTCGAGCAGGTCGTCGCCGAACCCTCGCCAGCGGTAGCGACCGAAGGCATCGAGCCGAGGCAGCAAAAAATTGCGGCTGGCAAAGAGATCCATCTGCCGGCGCTTGATCTCGAGCTTTTGCCGCTGCAGCTCGACGCGCCGTACGAGCGCCTCGCGCGTCACCTCGTGCCAGTCAAAGAGCACCGCCGCCTTGGTGGGCTCGTCGGCCGGACGAATCAATCGGCCATCGCTGACCGGCAAGCCCATCAATAGCCGTAAACGGCGCTCGGCGGTTTGGACACCGCCGATCGCGCGCACCGATCCGCCACTGGAGCCGTTATCGGTTCGCGTGCCCCCCAAGAGCCGACCGCTCAAGGCATTTTCAACGGCCTCGGCAAACAGGAAGTACTGTTCACGTGCGCGCGCTTCGTGGTGCTCCGCGAGCTCCGCGCTCTCGTAGCGTGCACGAATTCCTCGCCACGTTTCCAGCGCCGCATCACGCGCCACGATTTTTGCGGCCAGATCGCGATAAGCAAAATAGAGGTCCCAGTAGGCGTTCTCCACATTGGCCACAAAGTCGCGAACGCCCGCCTCGAAGTCGGTCACGCGAACGTCCGTGTTCACGCGCGCAATCAACACGCCGTTGTTGATGCCGGGCACGGCATTGGGGCCGGCGATGCGGTTAAAGGCGACGCCGGCCCCTTGCAGCAGCGGCTGGCGGATTTCCGCCTCGATGTTCGTGCTCCAGGCACTGGGAAACGTGTTGCCCAGGGCATTGTTGGTCTCGTAATCGGTGTTCTTCGTCAGGGCGAACTGACCGCCGGTCGCCGCGCGTTTGGAAAGGCGCGTCTGAAACGCGGCGTTGTCGCCGTTGAGCGTCGTGGTTCCCAGGCCGACAATGGCGTTGTTCAGCGCGCGGTCCAAGTTCTGGAAATTCGCTCGGGTGGAGAAGGTGGCGTCGAACTCGCTGAGCACCGCCTCGGGGCCGAACCGCGGGTCGGTGTCGGCCACCGCTGGATCGTAGATCGTGGAGACATAGCCGATCGGCGTCCGCAGCAGCGTGCCCCCGAGGTCGTTCAAGATGCTGCTGCGGCTGAGGCCCATTTCGATGGCCTCGGCGAGCGTTACGTCCCAGTACTCGATCGGGGCATCGCTGCGAATGGTCAGGGGGGGAGCTTCGTCGAGCATGATTTCATCGCTGAAAGCGTCGGCCGGATCGCCGAGCGGTACGCTGGCCGCGAGCTGGCGATAAAGGTCGCCATCGGCCGGATCCGTGCCGCGTTTGATGGCGGTGCACGCGGGCAGGACCGCCACGGCCAGCGACGCAAGGATCAGAATCGCACGAAGGTTTGAATTCATCGACTGGTCGAGGGGTGCCGCATCAAACGCGCAGTCCGTCTCCCCCCCGCGGAGCGATGCCCACGGAGCAATCGGCATGCCGGCCTGTAATTCGGTTGATTTGAGGCATGCGGCCTTCTAATACAAGTCGTTGTCAAACAGGCATTTGTGACGAATACTCACCGCGTTCCACAGAGGCAGCGAATTGGTTCGCGTTGACGGTCGCGCAGATTATGCCGAGCCCATGGCGCAGGATTTGGCGAGTCGGGGCGGATCGAGCATGCCGGCTCATCGGCCAGCGCGGAGAACGCCGTAAGCAGCCGCAATCAACCGCGCGAATGCGTTCTCTTGGGAGCGGCGGTCCGATTTCGCGAACTTCAGGACGAACCAAGACTCATGGATGCTGCGCCAATCGCCACGAGTCCAGCACCATTCGTCAGCGAGACCTGCTCTGCGTCGATCTGCGGAGCGCCGAAATTCCGGCGGCGGCTGGAGACGAGTGACGGTGCTGATATACTGACCTTTATCGGTTCGTGATCGGCCCCGGTGCGATCCGAGCCGGCACGTCTTCTGGCAGTGCCTTTTCGCGGGGGCAATAGCATGGCGTCACAAGGCAGTCGCGGTATGTCCGAGCAAACAAAGTCGCACGCGAGCTGGCGAGGCGCTGCGCGATCGGCGAAAACCGCTCTGCACGAGTGGCAGAACGTGCCCTCTGTTGGACAGAGAATCCGGCCGAAGCGCATGGTGGCGATTCGCGCGGGCGCGGCGATTCTGCTGGCATTGGGACTCCTTTCGGTCTGGACGTACCTGTTGCTGAAGTCACCGGCGAAGACGCCGCTGATCGTCATTGCGCCGCGCGACTATGAGTGGCCGCTTCCGCCAAACGCTTGGGCCGCGGAGTCGATCCAGGGGATGCAAGAGCTGGATACGATCCACTTGATCGACATCTCGAACGACTGGGAGAATCGGCCGAAGCGGCGCAGCCTGGACGCACTCGCCAACGCGCTCTCCGCGCTAGGAGAAGCCGGTCGCCGGAAGAGCGAGAGCGTCATCGTCTATGTCAAGATGTATGGCGCCGTCAATGAAAAGGGAGAGAGTTGTTTGCTGCCGCCCGGCGTGCCGGTTCACGACAGCAGCAAGTGGATGACGGTGAAGGAGCTGATCGACCGAATTGTCAAGTCCTCGGAGGATGTCGACAGGCTGCTGGTGCTGGACTATTGCCAGGATCGCGTGAACTGGAATATGGGGATGCTGGACAACACGTTCGCGGAGGGCCTTGAGAATTCCCACCCCGAGCCATCGAAGAGCCCAGCCACCTCAAAGCTGGTGGTGCTCAATTCGACAAGCCCCTGGCAGAAGTCATGGGCGTCGACGGGTTCGTCGGTTTTCGGTCACTATTTCCAGCTCGGACTTGCTGGGAATGCCGATGGGTGGGCCGACGGAAGCGGTCGCGGACCTCGTAATCGCCAGGTATCGACCGGTGAGCTGGCGACATACCTGAAACAGCATGTAAACGCTTGGACGGTGCATCACTGCGGAGATCGACAGGAACCGATGTCGGTTCCTGGCGTGAGTTCCAAGGAGCAAGACTTCGACGTCGCTTTGGCGATGAGCAAGCGGGCTCTTGAACAACAGTTCCCGGCGTTGCAACGTCCTTCCTTGGTGGGTGGGCCGGCTTCGGTGCCCCAACAAGAAATGGACGCGCTGTGGAATCGGCTGGAAAAGCTGCGCGATGCGCCGGATCAGCCACCTCCCTACCGGTTCGATCCGGTCGCCTGGCGCGACCTCGAGCACCAGATGCTATGGCTCGAAGAGTTGGCGACCAGCGGCGGCGCGTATGCGGACAGGGCGGAGCGAGTGCGTTCGGATTTGGAGCACTCGCTGAATCGCATCGAGAACCAGAAGCAAGTCGCCCAGCGCCAGGCGGGGATCTATCCGTGGTGGCAAGTCTTCGCCGAGTATGTGCCGCAGCCACGCGAGGCGTTCGGGCACACGCTTCCGATGGCCGAGTATTTCGGCGCGATCGATGTTGCGAAAGCCGGCAAGAATCGAGAGGTGCTACTGACCTTTGCTGAATCGCCAAGTCCATCAGGTCTTGACGAGGCATTGAACACGCTGCCCGACACCCCGTCACTCGCCGAAGTCCATTTCCTGCGGCTGCTGGCGAGATATTCTCATCCCGATTTGTGGCAACAGCCGGAGGTCTTGCGTCGTGCACTTGCGGTTCGGACGACAGCCGAGCGGATCGCCGCGCCCACCGAGGCATCGCGGTTCGACGAACGGGTTCATTTCCTGACCGAAAAACTTGTCGGAGAGGCAGACCGCTGGCGACGAACGGCCGAAGATCGGCTTTTTGCCGCGAGCCGTGATGAAGACTTCGAACTGGTGCGTAGCGATTGGGATGAGGCGCAAAAGCATTACGACAGCGCAGAAACGTTGACCAGTACTGTGTCGGCGGCGCTCGATCTGCGTGATCGAGTCTGGGCCGAAGTCCCTTATTGGGCTCAATGGCTGACACGCGCTCCGTTGACCGCAAGTGCACACGACGCCGAACCAGCGAAGCAAGAACACCAACCGCGTGAGCTGGCTGGCGCCGAGCCGGCCGTAGATGCTCATGCTGTCATCGACGATGGTGTCAACCATCGGTTGCTTCCACTGATCCGTGAGAATCTGGCGCTGGATAAGCTGCTGATGAGTCGACCTCACGAGGGAGGCGATGTCGATTTGCCAGCGATCGCCCAACAAGCTCGCAAGGTCGAAGGCTTTTTTGAGGGGCTGCGACAAGAACTCCACGCGGAGTGTGAACGCCTGAAGAATCTGCCTGTCGAGTCGACAATCGTCGCGGCCGCCGATTGGCGGTCGCTGGGTGACGTACTCAGGATACCGTTCTTGAAGACGGAAATACGGACCAGTCTGCGTGATCAGTTCGCCGAGATTGGCGGCAAGCTCAGTAAGTCGTTTGAACTGCAAGAGACAAAGACGCGGTCGAAACCGGGCCTTGACGCGGAGCCAATGGCTCCCCGTGATGGGTACGCGAAGCGGATGTTCGAGCGATGGCAGGAACATCCCGCGTTGTTGATTCTGGGGGTCGCGAAACGCGCGGGGGTCGAAGCGGGCGACGCGCGCGACGACATGCGAATGCGCTTGGCGCGGATGGGTGCAGACATGCGAAGCCACCTCGCCAAGCTTCGCGAACAGGCCGGCAGCGAACCGACGGCGGAGCGAGACCTGCGCGCAGCGGCCCCGTTCTGGTTTGACAAACCCAAGGCCAAACAGGACGCGGTCGTTCTGCGGCGCCAGGATGATCTGCGGCACTTGCTGCTGTGGCAATGTCGCCGCGCGCTGGACGACTTTTGGGGGCCCGCATCGGAGTCGAAGGACGCGAGCAACTACTTCTTCAACTCGGCCGTGTCTGGCTATCTGGCTGCGATCAGGGCGATGCCGGGAGATCCGCTGCGCGATGCCACGGCCGAGCTAGCGGAGATCGAGAAAGTGCGTGTCGAGCGCATCGAGCTAGCCCAAGATGGCTTGCACGTAGCGGTCAACGATCCCCTGTTCATCGAAGAATTAAACACCCCGGGGTTGAAGCCGACGGTCCGCGTCGAGCAGCGTGATCAAGCCGCCTTTCCGGCCGGTCTTGCCGCGTTGTTTTTGCGCGAGCCGGTGACGCGGAATCGTCTGCCGCGCCGCGGTCAAATGGTTCCCTTGTCCCTCAAGGAAAAAGTGCTTGCCGCGTGGCAACCTGTTGATGACGCACTATTCAGGCAAGTGGGACGCGGTGATGAACGCGGAGAAATATCCTGGCAGGCCGTGGCGATGTTCCGCGCGCACGAGTTTACGCGACCTTTGGTGCTGCGGCCATTAGGTGGCTTCACGGTCGACCACCAGCCCGTCGACCACCCTACGGCCAAATTGACGCTCTCGGCGCCGGCCATTCGCAAGCCTTTGTCGGTTGTGTTCGTGCTCGACTGCTCGCAAAGCATGAACGAGCCAGTATCCGTCGAGGAAGCTCGCGGAAGCGCAGTCGCCACGCGACACGATGTTGCCAAGGCGGCGCTCGGAAAAATGTTGGAACTGCTCGCCGATTCCGAGCAAGCGCGCGTCGGCGTGCGCCTGTTCGGGCATCGCGTGGGGTGGCGACCGAACGAGCCGCCCGACGAGGTGCTGCGCCAGCTCGATTACGACAGCAAGCGACCTATTCCCGAGGGTCTATTGCCGAGCGTGGACGTCGAGCGCGTGTTGCCGGTCGGACGATTCGATCGCCACGTATTGGACTTGGAAGTGGCCGGCGTACTCGAGGCGGTAAGACCGTGGGGCGAGAGCCCACTGTATCTGGCGATCATCCGAGCGATCGAAGATCTCGTTTTCGAAGAACCGAAGACCCAAAAGGCTGTCATCGTGATCAGCGATGGCCGGAACAATCAATTCAATCCGCCGGATCCAAAGCGCGCGAGCGATGTCCCGACCCAGATTCCGATTCACGTCGTTTGGACCGATACGTCGGTGAGTGAGGAGCTCGCCAATCTCCAGCGCACGACCGGGGGACAATTCGTGGTCGCCTCCGAGGGTACGAGCCTGATCCGATTCCTTGAGACTCCGCCCGGCCCTGGTCGTTATCAGGTGCTTGACAAGGCCGGCAAGGCCATTCGCGCTGCCGAAGTGAATTCGCGCATGGCCATCGCGGCGCCGTTTCAGGGGCGCGTGGTGTTTAAGCCGTTTATTGGCGGCCCGGCAATCGCGGAAGACGTCGAGCTCAAAGGGGGCGAAGACTTGAGGCTGTGGCTCCGCCCTGACGGCGACCGAATCGAATCGGCCGCCTACCTCGAGGACAATCCGCGATTCGTGCCATTCTTGGGTGCTGAAGAGCGAAAGAGGCTCGGCGCGGGCCTGCGAGCCGGCTTGCACAAACCGATTGCCGGAGCAAACGGTGTGCGCTTCCCGATCTCATTTCAGCGGCCGGACCGGCGGATCGTGAAGCGTCCGGTCGAGGTCTGGCTCGAAGTGACACCTGTGTCGTCCGACGGCCAGCCGATTGGCGATCCGTACGTCTTCTGGGACGTGCAATACGAGCCGGAGAAGCCGGTGCCGCTTTGGATACCGTTCGCCTTGAATTGGCCGCCGACGGCCACTCGAGCCAGCGTCCAGTTATGGTGCAAGGACAAGGCGACGCGGCCGACGTCGACTGTAGAACTAAGGCAGGTAGCCGCAAGTGGCGCGTCGGATCAGCCGTTCGAGGTTGACGGCATTCCGGGCGTGACGTTCGCCGCGCTCAATCGCGCCGACGAGAAGCCCCCCCATGTGCGCATCGTAGTACGACATGCGGAGAGCGGTCCCGGCGTCGAGATGCTTCGCGTTGAGATGGCGCCCCGGCCGCGCCGGATCGAGCGTCGCATCGACGCGCAAAACCGCATCACGAGTCACGTGTTCGAGTTCGAGTCGATCGACAAGCTCGACCAGCGCTACAAGATTCACTTCACCTCTCGCGACGCACTGCGCGAGGGCGCGATGGAACTTGAAAACCCCGTGGTCCTGGACATTCCAGCCACCGCCGACGTGATTCCCTCGGTCTCGCTGCGCGAGTGAGCGACGTCGACGGTTTTTTTCGCGGCTGGTCGCCAGTCTTCGGCCGGCCAGACGATCGCGGTCCCGTCCAGACTCGCGGTGAGCACGTTCAGGCCATCGGGAGAAAAAGCGACGCTGGTTATTTCCTTTTCGTGTCCTGTCAACGTGAGCAGTAGTCTGCCATCCTGGTCGGGGGTCGGTGCTTCATCTTCATGGGCGGACGGTGATAGCCCGGTATCCCAGAGAATCGCGAATTTATCCTGGCTGCCGGTTAACACTCGCCGAGGCACGCCGGCAATGGGCGAGAAGGCGACTGACGTCACCGCGGAGGAGTGCCCCACGAATCGCTTGAGCACCGTGGCCGATTTCCGGTCCCACAGGATGGCCACATTATCGGTGCCGCCCGTGATGATGTAGTTCCCGTCGCTGGAGAACTCCGCGCTCAATACTTCGCGATTGTGACCTCCTGGGCCACTCAATTCCTTGACTCGCTTCCCCGCGATGTCCCACACGCACGCAGGCGCTGAAAGGTTGTCGGAGCCGGTGACAATCCATTGGCCGTCCTTCGAAAATGCCGCCGAGTGAACGCGCTCACCTTCGTCTGCAACCATGAGCGTCGCTACGGGCGCCCCACTCTGTGCATCCCAGAGCCGTGCTGTCCCATCGTCGCTCGCGGTCAACACGTGCTTCCCGTCCGGTGAGAAAACGGCGGTATTGACCTTTCCTGTGTGCCCGTCGAGCTTCCGTGCGACGAGGCCCGTCGCGACGTCCCAAATCTTCGCGGAGTTGTCCCAGCCGGCTGTTACGATCTGTTGTCCCTGTTGTCCGTTCAGATCAGGCGAAAAACTCGCATCGGCCACCGCATCGTGTGGGCTGTAGCTCATGGCTGGCAATGTGGAGGTTCCTTGGACAATCTTCCCCACTTCCTCATCCTCGTCGAAGTCCCACAAGCGTGCGTCGTTGCCGCCAAGCGTCAACAATTGTGCCTTGTCTGGCGCGAAAACGACCGACCAGACCAAACTCTTTTTCGCCCCATCATCGCCACGAAATTGCAATAGCGCGCCATCGGCCGCTTGAGGCGATTCCAGCAGGTGTTCGGTGCGCCAGCACCACACGCCGCGGCCATTGCCACCAGAGTCGCCTTCGCTCGCGGCAAACGCCCAACGACCGTCGCGCGAGAAGGCTACCGCCGAGATCGACTTGCCCGCCTCGGCGGACGCATTCAGACCGCCGCTCGTAAGATCCCACAGGCGCACGGCCGGCTCTAATTTCTTTTCCACATGGCAGCTTGTCAGGGCATGCTTACCATCGCGCGAGACGGCCAGCGACCGCACCCAGCCGGGATGTCGTAGGACGAAGTCTCGGTTGTTGATCTCAACCCTATGGCCCGATTCGACTTCCCACATCAGCACCGAGGTATCGCCGCTGGCCGTGAGAAGCCGTCTTCCATCGGGCATAAACGCGGCTGCGGTAATCGTCCGACCATGACCGTCGAGCTCGTGTACCAGCCTCCAGGCAGTCCCGTCGTCGCTGGTCCGCTGCCAAAGCCGGCCGTGCCCGAAACCATCGCCGACAAACGCCCAACGACTCTCCTGGCCCGGCGGTTCTTGAGAGAAGGCCACCGCCGTGACCTCTGCGTCCTTGTATTTGAGCTTGAAATGGCTGGAGTCCGAATTCGGATCAATAAGTCGCCGACCGGTGCCGGCATCCCAAAGTTGTGCGAAGCCCCCGTCGCTGCCGGTGAGAATCCAGCGATCGTTGCTCGATAGGGCCAATGCGCCCGCCTGGCCTGTTCGATCGCCCTTATTCTTGCCCAGCGCGAGCAGTTCCGCGCCGCGAGCTCGGTCCCAAATCCGCACCGAGCCGTCGCCGGCGCTCGTGACTAGTCGTTTGCCGTCGGCGAAGAAGAGCGCGCCGGTCGAGAGGTATTTATGACCTTCCTTTAACGCCTTGGCCTGGTTGGCGGCCTCCAAATCGGTGAACTTCACCTCCGGTTCGTTGACGTGCTTCTCCCAGTCCCAGACTTTGGCCGTGCGATCCCGGCTCGTGGTGACGATGCGCTTCCCGTTGGCCGAGAAGCGCGCCGAGAGCACCGCGTTGCCGTCGTGCCCGTCCACGATCAAGGATCCCAAGACACGATTCTCGGCATAGTCGGCCAGGTTCCAAACCTTGGCTTGGCGATCGAAACCGCCGGAGACAACGCGCTGGGGTTGCGAGTCGCGATGCGGCGCGAACGCGCAGCTTCTCACCCAGCCGCCGTGCCCGCGGAATTCCTTGACGAGCTGGCCTGTATTCATGTTCCAGACTTTGACAGTATGGTCATCGCTGGCGCTCGCCAGGAAGGCGCCGTCGGACGAAAAGGCGACCGATCGCACCGGCTCGGTATGGCCCGGGAGCGATCGCAGGACTTTTGGCCGCGGAACTGACAGGCCTTTGAGCCGCGCCTCGACGATTTTCGACTGAACGCGGTCGAGCGCCGGTTTCTCGCCCGGTTTCCAAATCTTGGCGGCATCCCAAATATCGTTCGGATCCCAGATGCGCAAATTGTCCTTGCTGCCGGCTCCGCCCGTCACCAGATGCTCACCGTCCGGCGAAAAGGCCACGGCGTACACCGGCCCATCATGGGCTTCGAATTCCGTTTCAAGCTCGTAATTCTGGCCGTCCGCAGACGACCAAATGACCACTCTCCGGTTCTGGCCGGCGGTGGCGATTCGTTTTTCGTTGGGAGAAAAGACGGCCGCCCACACCGGATCCTCGTGGGGCAACGTATCCAGATGCTTGCCGGCTCGCCAGTGCGATTGTTTTGTCGTCTCGTCGTAACTGGCGTCCTCCCATAGTTGTACCGTGTTGTCGTAACCGGCCGAGAGCAGATGGCGCCCGTCGCGCGAGAAGGCCACGCCGCGAACGGCGCCGTTGTGTCGCTCCGCACGTTGACCGTTCGGATTTCCCAATCGCGTTTTTTGCGCGCCTGTCTCCGCGTCCCAAACGCAAAGGGGGTCATTCGGGTCGTTGCTCCCGGTGGCCACATAGTTGCCGTCGGGGGAAAAGGCCACGGCGAGAACGGCGCTGCCGTGCTTGATTTCAAGGAGAGGGTCCTCCGAATCGGAAGAAGTCTCCCAGATGCGCGCAAACCCGTCCCAACTTCCGGTAACGAACCGCTCGCCATCCGGCGCAAACGCCACCGCGTCGACCTCGGCGCGAATGTCAATATTTCTCTCCGCCAATTTCGACAGATACGAAAGCCGTCCCCATTCCCAGTGTCGTAGATCGTCCTCAGTCGGTTTCTGTGATTCGAGCGGATCATCCGCCTCTTGGTTCTGCGCCGCTACCGACTTCAGCGGTTCGAGGCCATTGCCGTGCGCGGCCGCAAACACAATGGCGCCATCGCCGCGGACCGATGCCTGGCCGTTTCTCGCATTGGCAGTGCTGTTGGAAGGTAACAAATTGTCGAGCAGGCCGCGTGCACCGGCGAATTTGTTTTCGTCGATCTGCTTGGCGGCGAGCCCGATTTGGGCGATGTAGGCCTCGCGGCGCTTCGCTTCTCGCTCGTTCTTAGCTTCCGTCGCGCTTTCCTCCGCATCCACTCGCCGTGCCTGCGCCTCTTCTTCACTCCAAACAGCATCTAGCTCCGCAAACTGCGATCCGATCGCTGCCTCTTGCGCTCGTAGCTCCGCGAACTGCGCGTCCAGTGCCGCCCAAACGGCGCTCCTTTCGTTCCTTATTGCCGCATCCTTAGCGACACTTTCCTCCTCTTTTGCCTTCACCGCAATGCGCCATTGCCACCATGAGATACCTCCGCCGATTGCTATCGCAGCGATAGTTGTGATCGCAAATACTCGCGTGAGGACCTTTCGGCGCCTGGCGGCACGCTTACCCGATTCAAGTGCTTTGCGCAACTTTGCATACCGTTGATTAGTGCGATCTTTCAAGAGGCGGATGCCCAGATCGAAATCGCCATTTGCGAGTGCAGCTCTTGCGAAGGTTTCCGTGACATTGTCCAGTTCCGAGTGCGCTTTGATATTACCTTGCCAGAGTTTGATTGCCTCGTCGAAGCCAGCCATTGCACGCCAGTAGGCGTCGTATTCTTCGCCGGCCTTGGCTGTAGCGAGCACCTCTGCCGCGCGATCCGACAGCTTCAAACTGGCGGCATGCCCCTGGTATTCGCGAATCGCGTTTTGAAACGCCTTGACGTCCGCGAACCGGTCCTTGGGATCGGTCGACATCGCCCGAAGCGCGATGGAAAGCAGCTCGCCTTCGACCTTCGTCGGCACGATTTCGTTTCGCATAGCCGCGTCGACGCAATCGGGAACGGATTTGCCCGTATGCGGCGGCCGTCCGCTGATGATCTCGTACAGCACTGCCCCCAACAGGTAAACGTCGCTGTGAGGACCGATCCGATCCATCAGCCGCTTGTCGACCTCCTGTGAAAAGCTTACGCCGGCTTCAACGCAGTACTTCATTTGTTCGGCCATCTCGGGAGCCATGTACGCCGGCGTTCCGCCGGGGGCGCCGGATATTGCGACGCTCTTGCGCTGGCGAAACGCGCGCATCTGTAGCGCCAGCCCCCAATCCATCAGGAGCACTTCGCCGAACTGGCCCAGGCTGATGTTCTGGGGTTTGACATCCCGGTGCACGACGCCGCGATCGTGGGCAAAGGCCAGTGCATCGGCCACGCTCAGCAGGATGTCGAGGTTTTTCGCAAGTGTTTTTTCCTTGTCGGCGGAAGGCGTGTCGAGCTTCCTTCTTTCCTCGGCGAGGACTTTGTCCCAGGGTTTGCCTTCCACGCACTTCATCGAGTAAAAAACGGCACCCGTTTCGTTACGGCCAAGATCGTGGATTGGCACAATGTTTGGGTGGTCCAGATCACCCGTCACCACCGCTTCGGCCGTGAGCGACGCGTGCCGTGCTTCAGTCGCGGGCTCTTTTTCCAAGTTCAACACTTTTAAGGCGACAAGTCGATCGACGGACGCCTGCCGCGCCGAATACACGACCCCCATGCCGCCCTTGCCGAGTATTTCGATCAACTCGTAGTCCGCGGGCGGTTCGGCGCGCTCATCCTGGTATCGCACGCTGCGCGTTCCCAGCGTCACGCCGCTGCCGATCGAGGCCGTGGCTCTCGCGGGCTTGACCGACTCTTTCGTGTCGGCTCCCGGCTTGACCGTCTTTTCCCATATGTGGCCGCGGTCGCTCTCGGACCAGGCTGCCGTCGGGATCTCAGGGAAATCGTGCGTCTGCTCGAGATGATTCGCCGTCCAGGTGCCTGTTTCGCCGGGAGGCCGGTCCGAAGGCGGTTCCGGCGCCGCCGTTTGAAGGTCGGACCACTTCGGCGGCTCGATCGTTCCGCCCTGTGCCGCCGCGTTCGCCAGCGGCGGCTCCTTGATTTCGCTGGACTGCGAATCGACCTCGTGCGAGCCTTGAGCCACAAAAACCGCTGACGGCGTCGTGACAGCCTGCGGTGCGGGAGGAGCCGCGGCGCCTTGCTCGTTGGCCGGCTCAACCTCCGGCTCGGCGAAATCGGACAGGGGCTTGCCGCAATACGGACAGCGCAAGGCCGAAAGGCTCACTTCGCTCAGATCGGCCTTACAGAACTTACAAAGGATCATGCTGCCCTCCTGAATGGCGCGAGACGACCTGCGCGCGGCACTTGACGGCGCGCCCCGCGACTGTAGCTCAGTATGCCTTCAACGCCCTCACTCGTCGAGCAAGCCGCGCGGCCTTCGTCCACGAAATTCTCGGGAACTGCCGGAATACGTCGTCGGCACGCTCGTCGGA
>Ga0187892_10009308_pt1 | contig 12983 bp, 14 predicted proteins | sample MA1701073metaG_FD_139345 | JGI IMG/M metagenome (GOLD analysis project Ga0187892, IMG submission 139345) | Bio-ooze microbial communities from a basaltic lava cave in the Kipuka Kanohina Cave System on the Island of Hawaii, USA - MA170107-3 metaG ...
CGCGGGCGTAGCCGTCGCGCGCAAAGCGTAGCGCTTCCTCGCTGCTTGGAATGACCCTGGCGTCGAGGCCTTCGACTTCGAGGCGCGCCGTGTCCAACTGGTTCATCAAAGTCGCGCGCTGACGAGCGGCAGCTCTTGCGAATGCTTCACGTTGATGCCCAGCACGATCGCGTTCGGCGCGGGCGCGGGCGATGTTGTCGCTGTTGCGGTCCCAAATCTGGAGCGGCACGGCGACGCCAATCACAAGCGCAGTCTCATCGGTCTCGCTGAATTCGCGCAGGCCCGCTTGCAGATCGACGTTCGGGATCTGCCGGGCGCGCTCCAGGCGAAGCAGTGCTTCCGCCCGTCCTTGCTGCGCCTCGGCAAGGCGGGTGTCGGGCATGGCGCCTTGCAGTGCGTCTGGCGAAACCTCGCCCAGCCGTTCGAAAGACGCCAATTCGACACTGAAGTCGCCAGCTCCACTCCAATACGTGGCAAGCCGGTTGCGCGCGCTGATTGCTGCGCGCCGTGCGCTCTCCGCTTCAATCTCGGCTTCGGCGAGCCGCGCTTGTGCTCTTGAACCCGCCATGAACGGATCGCGCGCGGCCTGAACGCGGCGGTTGACCGCATCCGCCAGTTCGCGAGCCACCGCGAGCCGCTCTTCGGCCACTACGCGCGCGGCTTCGGCCGCCTGCGCATCAACGAAGGCGTGCTCGACTTCCTCGACGACGTCGAGGCGCCGCAAGCCCGCGCCGACGCGTGCGAGATCGCGATCGCTTTCGGCTATGTCGCGGCGCGCGCCGCGGTCGCCGCCGAGTTCAAGCGGCTGACGGAGCGCGTACGTGGTCTCAGCCCGGTCGCTACCCGCATAGATCCCCGAGCCCTCGAAATTCTCGCGCGTGACTTCGAGCGTTGGATTGCTCCAACGCCCAGCCTGGCGAACACTGGCCTCAGCCGCGCGCTCGGTCGCGTCAGCCGCGGCGACGTTCGGGTCGTCGGCGAGCGCGCGTTCAAGCGCAGCCTCCCGCGTCAGAGGCGCATCTTGCGCTTGCGCGGCAGCTTCGCAGACGAAGCTCCCGAGGCTCGCGACCCCGATGAGGGCCGCAACACTATTGATAGACAAGGAAGTTCTCCTCTGTCGCAAACAGGCGCGCATCGTCCTTCGGGGACGGCGCAACGTTTCGATCAGAGGCTGGTGCGCGGCGGTCGAAGCGGCGGTGAACTCGAATAGGTCACGGCGGCAACCGACAGGCCGGGCCAGCCGAGTTCCCTCAACATGGTCGGCGCAGTCAGATTGACGTGGCCACCTAGGGGCGCGAACTGAGGACAGGCATGGACGTGGGCCTGTTCGCCTCTCCCTCCGTTTTCCGGTGGCGGCGCCGAGTCGGTGTCGCCAGACCGCTCCACCGTCGTTTCGTCGTGATCGGCGTGATGGTCCACATCGTCATGATGATGGGCCGCCGGCGCACGGTGCGAAAGCACGATCTCGCGAACGCCATGACTATTGCCGCCTTCGTGGGCATGAGCCGGCGCGCTCGCAATGACGCCAAACTGCGTCAGAGCAAAAGCCAGGAGCCCGGTCAGGAGGCGACGAAGCAAGACCATCAGGGAATCTTAACGCCCGTTTCTTACCGCTCTTTGAAGATAGCGGTCCTTGCGAATATTGCGCAGCCGAAACAGCGCAAGGGGTTCGCTCAGCGCTATTGGTCGCGGGGCCAGGAGAACGTGCGCCTGACCGAAACGTCGGTCCATCGCCGCAGCCCGCCCCGCAACCCACATCGAGAATATCGAGATCGGTGCGTCCGATATCGGTGAGCCAGGCGAGCACGACCTTCTTCTGGTCGCTCGACACCTCGCCCACGCTCGTTTCGCGATGCTGGGCGTTCCAACTGTCCCAAAACGATTGCTGCAGCTCGATTGGCTGCGTGTCTCGATCTGCCGACAAGGCCGCGTCCTCCGGCGACGAAATCCGTCTTTCCACAGGTTACGCAGCGAGCGCCTCTATCCCTCACCGTTCGGCGAGCATCCCTTTCATCTGCGCGATCTCTTGCTGCTGGCTGGCGATGATGCCCTGGCAGAGTTCCAGAATCTCGGGATCGGTCGCCTGCGCCTGCTCGCACATCAGAATCGCGCCCGCATGGTGGGGCACCATCGAGCGTAAAAACTCTGCGTCGCCGATCGCCGTCTGCGAGCGGATAGCGAAGAATGCGCCAACCCCGATCACGGCGCAGAGCGCGTAAGAGATGAGGTTCGCGCGTGCGTTCATATACATGTGGCGCATCAAGATGAGCTCGATCGCCACCATTGGCGCGGCCATCAGGGCGGCCATGTAGGCCTGGTTGAGATTGGGGAGCGCGTTCTCCACGCGGTTCACCATAGCGTACATGAGAATGTACATCGCCACGAATGAGAGGAGCGCCATCAGCGCCAGCGTTCGATAGGGCTTGGCGTGCTTCATCGCGCCATGGCCGCCCTGATGTGAAGAATGGTCCGTCACGGCCTCGCTCCTGCTTGAGTTGCCCCCTAGAACCACGCCATACCGCGACTGTTCCAGCGCGCCGTGCAACGCGAATATCTTCGCGCCCAGATGAGGGATTTGAGCCAGCGGTGCGTATAAGACCTGCGTGCTGGCGCGGCTTTATGGGGGAAACATCGTGCGCATTGCTTGGCTGGCGTCCTTCATTCACAAGTGGCTGGCGCTCATTATCGGCATTCAGATCTTCATCTGGATCGCGACGGGGCTCTTTTTCACCGTTGTTCCGATCGAACAGGTCAGAAGCGAGCATCGCATTCGCGAACTGGCGCCCGCCGTGCTGAGCGCCCCCGATGTCGCTAACTTCTCCACCGCGCTCGGAGGTGAAGCCCCGATCCGCCTCACCGTCGAGAACCGTCCTGAAGGCGCGCGCATCGTCGCCGACTATGCCGACGGCACGGCCGCGCTCTTCGACGCCCGCAGCGGCCAAAGACTTTCGCCTCTCAATCAGGAGAGTGCGCTCGCCATCGCACGCGGTCGCATTGCCACCGAGGCGCCTGTCGCCTCTTCCGAGCTTGTCACCACGGCCAGTCCCGAATATCGCGGCGCGCTGCCCGCGTGGCGCATCGCTTTCGACGAGCCGTCCAAGCTCGCTGTCTATGTCGGCGCCAACAACGGTCAGGTCACCGCGCGGCGTTCCGAACTCTGGCGCGTCTATGATTTCCTCTGGGCCCTCCACATCATGGATTACCGCGAGCACGAGAACTTCAATCACGCGCCGATCATCATCGTCTCGGTGCTGGCGTTCCTCTCCACCATTGCGGGGATCGCGCTCATTCCTTATCGCTTCCGCTGGCGGCGGAAGAAGGCAGCGACGTAGGACGGAGGCGGCGCGCTCCATCATACGCGCAGCGATCCCAGGCGCAGCGAATTGGCGATCACCGACACCGACGAAAGCGCCATGGCGAGCGCTGCAATCATTGGCGAGAGCAGCATGCCGGTCAGCGGATAGAGAACGCCCGCGGCGATCGGCACACCGGCGACATTGTAGGCGAACGCGAAGAAGAGATTCTGCCGGATGTTGCGCATCACCGCGCGCGAGATGGTGCGGGCCCGCACGATGCCGCCGAGATCGCCGTGCAGAAGCGTGACGCCGGCGCTTTCGATGGCGACGTCCGTGCCTCCGCCCATGGCGATGCCGACATCGGCCGCCGCCAAGGCCGGCGCATCGTTGACGCCGTCTCCAGCCATCGCCACAACCCGGCCTTGGCTCTTGAGGCGCGTCACCACATCGGCTTTGTGTTCCGGCAACACGTCGGCCTCGATGTCGGTGATGCCGAGCCTCTTGGCGACAGCCTCCGCAGTGGTGCGGTTGTCTCCGGTCAGCATCACAAGCTTCAAGCCTTGTGTCCGCAATTGATCGAGCGCCGCCAACGTTGTTGGCTTAACAGGATCAGCGATGCCGATCACCGCGGCCGCCTCGTTGTTGACGCTCACATAGATGGCGGTCGCGCCCTCTCCGCGCAGCTTCTCGGCTTTGGCTTCGAGCGCGGTCGTCGCAACGCCGAGTTCGCGCATGTAGCGCTCGGCGCCCAAGGCGATCTCCTTGCCCTCGACGACACCGATAACGCCCTTGCCAGTCGGCGAGTCGAAATCGCACGCTTCGCTAAGCGCAAGGCCGCGCCCCCGGGCCGCCTCGACGACAGCTTGCGCCAGCGGATGTTCGCTCTGGTTTTCCAGGCTGGCGGCCAGTGCAAGCACTGCGGCCTCCTCGAAGCCTTGCGCCAGTTCAATCGCCACGACTGCGGGCTTGCCTTGGGTCAGCGTGCCGGTCTTGTCGAGGATGAGGGTGTCGACCTTCTCGAAGCGCTCCAACGCTTCCGCGTTCTTGATCAGGACGCCGGCGCGCGCGCCGCGCCCAACGCCGGCCATGATTGACATGGGCGTCGCGAGCCCCAGCGCACACGGACAGGCGATGATGAGCACCGACACCGCAGCGATGAGCCCGTAGGAAAACGCGGGCGATGGTCCAAAAATCCACCAGGCAATGAGCGCTACAACCGCCACGCCGATAACGGCGGGCACAAACCATCCCGACACCCGATCGGCTAGGCGCTGAATGGGCGCCCGCGAACGCTGTGCATCGGCCACCATCTGCACGATGCGCGACAGCATGGTGTCGGCGCCCACGCGTTCGGCTTCGATGACGAGCGCCCCGGTCTGGTTGAGCGTGCCGCCGATCACGCGTTCGCCGGATTGACGCGTCACTGGCATGGATTCGCCGGTGACCATAGATTCATCGATGCTGGAGCGGCCGTCCGCGACGACGCCGTCCACCGGGATCTTTTCACCCGGTCGCACGCGAAGCCGGTCGCCCACCATGATCTGGTCGAGGCTCACTTCTTCGTCGTCGCCATCGCGAATGCGCCGCGCCGTCTTCGGCGCAAGATCGAGCAGCGCGCGGATGGCGCCGCCTGTGCGCTCCCGCGCTTGCAATTCGAGCACCTGGCCCAAAAGAACGAGCACGGTGATGACGGCCGCGGCCTCGAAATAAACCGCGACTAGACCGTGATGATCCCGAAAAGCGGGTGGAAACGCTGCCGGTGCAAAGAGCGCCACGACGCTATAAGTCCACGCAACCCCTGTCCCGAGCGCGATGAGCGTGAACATGTTGAGGTTGCGCGTCTTCAAAGACTGGTAGCCGCGCTCAAAGAAGGGCCACCCGGCCCACAGCACGACCGGCGTTGCGAGCACGAATTGCAGCCAACCGTTCCAAACGGGCGATACGAAATTGTCGATGCCCAGGAAGTGGCGACCCATTTCGAGCGCCAGCACCGGCACGGCGAGCACTGCGCCGATCCAGAAACGGCGGCTCATGTCGATGAGTTCGGGATTGGGGCCAGCGTCCGCGCTCGGCATCATCGGTTCGAGCGCCATGCCGCAGATCGGGCATGAGCCTGGGCCGTCGCGTACGATCTCGGGGTGCATCGGGCAGGTCCACTTCGACCCCGCCGGAACGGTGTTGAGATCGACGCCGGGCGCCCCGTGCACCTTATGTCCGTGCCCATGGCAAGAAGCGCCGGCGCTCGCTGCGTCGGGTTGTGCGCAGCAAGCATGCTCTTCAGCGGGTTTTGTATATTTCGTCGGGTCAGCCTCGAACTTGGCCTTGCAGCCAGCGCTGCAGAACAGCACCTCTTGGCCTGCGTGCATGAGCCGATGCGGCGTATCAGGCTTAGGCGTCATGCCGCAGATGGGATCGCGCGGCGCGCTATCAGCGCCTGCATGGCTCTTATGATCGTGGCTGTGGTCGCGGGTGTTCATAGCTGACTAACGCGAGCGCTCGCGCTCCTGGTTTGACTTGAAAAGCAATCTGCACCTTCCCACAATGGGAAGGTCAACGGGAAAAATTCACGAGCGAATTCCAAATGAACATCAGCATGGCCGCCGAGCAATCGGGCGTATCGGCGAAGATGATCCGCTATTATGAGAGCATAGGCCTCATTGAAGCGGCCGACCGTCGCGACAACGGCTATCGCGACTATGGCGACACGGAAGTCACGATGCTCCAGTTCGTCCGGCGGACCAGGGATTTGGGTTTCTCGCTTGACGAGGTCGCCTCGTTGCTGACGCTTTGGCGCAACCGGCGCCGGTCCTCGCGCGAGGTGCGCCGCCTTGCTGAAAAGCACCTGGCCGACATCGACGCCCGCATAGCGGACATGCGAGCGGTGTCGCGGACGCTGAAGCGGCTCGTCCATGCCTGCCACGGCGACGATCGTCCCGAGTGCCCGATCCTTGACGACCTTGCCGCCACACCGGCGACGACCACGACCAAACACACACGCAAGCCGAGGCCGGCTAGCAAGGCGAAATGAAGTCTCGCAGTCGCTCATGCAGCCCGGCCTCCAATGCCTTGATTTCCGTTTGCACGGCCTTTGCGTAGTGAACGCGCATATTGATCAGTCGGTCGCACTGCAAAATGAGCGCGCGATGTTCCATATGCTCGATGTCATGAATGAACTCGCCGAGCCCCGCGGCGCGCATCAAATCGTCGTTCATGGGTCCATAGCTGATCGAGAGCACGGGGCGGTGCATTTTGAGCGCCGCAATCTGCACATGGTAACGTGACGCCACGACCACATCAGTGTCGTCGACCACACTCAAGATGTCTTGATATGAGCGGACTTGACGCTCCGCATCGCTCATCAGCGCATAGCCTAAGCGTGCTTCAAGATCACCGACGGCGATGAGATCGGTTGGCCGCTGACCGATCAGAATGCGAACCTTGTGCCCCTTGAATTTCAGCCATTCGATGAGATGGGCCATGCTTTCGATGTAGGCGCGATAGACCTTTTCGTTGGTGCGCCAGCCTCGATAGTTCATGACCCCAACGCCAACGACGGCTTGTCCGACGCCGCGACCAGCTGGCGCCGGGGCGGGCAGCAAGAAGGCGATATCGCCGGTGACCAGGCTCCGGCTTTCATCCACCCCTTGCGCGCTCATGTAGGCCCGAGAGCTCTCGTCACGGTAACAGCGCCGAGACGCGAGCTTTGCCGCCCAGACCATCATCAATCGGCTGACCGGATTGATAACCGGACCGGCGCCAACGCAGGCGAACCAAACGGATGCGCCTCGCAGACGCGCGGCAAGCATCCAGCGGAGGAAGCGGCTGGGCCATCCCCAGGGGCGGTCACGGAAATCATGAATGACGCCGGCGCCGGCGACGACCAAGAGGTCACAGCGCTTCAAAGCGCGAAGACAGACCAGCCAATTCAACCAAAGGCTGGGCTGGCGCAGCAGCAACGTGTCCAACCAACGCGGCAGGAATGATGGAGACACCCTCAAGCTGACTGCCGAAATTCCAAAACGCTCTGATGTGATCACCGGATCGGCGCAAACAGCCAAGATCGATGCGTTGGTGAAGGCCGCGCGCAGCCATTCGAGCGTGGCCTCGAAACACGCATCATTGCCAAAGTTGCCCCCGCCATAGGTTCCAAGAACCAATATCCGCCGCCGCCAGCTCATCGTTGCTGCGTCAGGCCGAAGCCGGATAGCTCGCAAACACGCTCCGTTCGACGCCGAATGCTACGACATCGAATGCGTCGCGCCGCCCATCCGGCATTTCCATGCCAGGCGAACCTGCCGGCATGCCAGCGACCGCAAGTCCGCGGACGCCGGCGGGACGTTCTTCAATGAGCCGGATGATTTCACGCACGGGCACGTGGCCTTCAATCACAAAGCCTTCGACCTCTGCGGTATGACATGAGGCAAGATCGTCGGGCACGCCCAGACGGCGCTTCAGCGCGCCCATGTCCGCCTCATTGACGAGTGTCGTGCTAAAGCTTCCGCTCGCCCCCATTTGCTGGGTCCATACTTCGCAACAGCCGCATCCGGCGTCGCGCCGCACCTGCATCAGTGTCGCTTGCGCCTCTTGCGCGCAGCCCGCCGTGGCGCTGGCAGCGAACAACAAAATGGTGGCGGATAAAAGTCTGCGGCGGTTCACGTGCTGTCCTATACTTTGCCTCAGCGCTTTCGCGCGAGTGTAATGAGCGTCCAACCCAATCCCGCTCGCGCCATCGCGTTTTCGAGGCTCCGTCCAAACAGAGCGCGCATAGCGCGCTTGGCCTTGCGCCCGAGAATGAGCCGATAAAAGCCCTTGTTAGCCGTAGCAGAGATGGATCGCAGGCGCCGTATCTCAAAGTGCGGCATAAGCAACGCCGTCAATTCATCGCGATCGACCCAATTGCGCAATTGCTCTGGCGCGGGCGGCGGTACGTTGTTGTGACGCTCGAGAACCGGTCGGTTTTGCGTGGCTAACATCAGCAGCCCGCCTGGGCGCAAGAGGCTGGCGAGTTTTGCCATGAACGCCGGATGATCGGCCACATGCGACAGCACTTCGAGGCTGACGATGACATCAAACTGCCCGGCGCCGAAATCGAGTTCCATGAAGTCGCCAGCGACGAACTCGACGTCAGGGACACGCTCAGCCGCCTCGCGAAGCACAGCGTCGGAGAGATCGGTGGCGTTGACCTTGCCAAATGGTTTCAGCGAGGGGCAAAGCCAGCCTGCCCCGCATCCGACCTCAAGAATTTTAAGGTCGGTGCGCCTGATCTCGGACAGCCATTGCACGACCAACTCACGCTGATCGGCAGAAATATCAGAGAGCGGGCGCTCGTTCTTGGCCGCGTTCCAGTCGTTCCAATACGCCTGCTGAACAACAATCGGTTGATCCATGACCCGCGCCCCCTCGCGCCCGAGGGTTTCTCACCCCTCCCTTTTGCTACGCAGCGCCGGTCCAAAACCCTCAGGCGAAGGCCACTTGAGGGTTCCGGTGCATTCATGCGTATTGGTGGTGGAACAAGAGTTGGAACCCATGACCGCCGATCTTGAACGATTGCTTCTTGCGCTTCGCGAGCGTCCCGTTGACCGCAGGCTCGATCAGTTGGAGCCAAGGGTTTGGGAGCGCATTGAAGCTGCGCGCATAGTTGTCGGGCCAACCCGCAGCTGGCGCTGGCAGGCGGGCTTGGCGGCCGTCATGCTCACCTTCGGCGCCTTTGCCGGCGGCGCCTCGGCGGCCCGCCCCGAGAGCGACTTCTCACCCTTTGCGGTGCATGCGGCCTATGCGCCTTCAACCTTGCTCGGGGATGATCGTTGAGATTTTCGGTTCGGGCCATCTTGCTGACGGCCTTGGTGGCGCTGGCGGCAGGCTTTGGCGGGGTCTGGTTAGGCATGAAGGCGTTGGCGCCTGCGCCGGCCCCCTCCATGCACGATGTCGTCCATCACCGGTTGGATTTAAGCGGCGATCAACTGGCTAGAATCGAGACGCTGGAAGAAGTGTTCGCCGCCCGCAAGCACGCGCTTGAGCTTGAGATGCGCTCCGCAAACGCGGAACTGGCCGCGGCGATCCGCGAAGAACACGAGAACGGTCCAAGGGTGGCCGCCGCCGTCGAGAGGTTTCATGACGCGATGGGACGGCTGCAGACCGAAACCATTGCTCACATGTTTGCGATGCGCGAGGTCTTGAACGATGAGCAGAAGGCGATTTTCGACGACACCGTCGTTGAGGCGTTAACCACCGAGCCGCAATGAGCGTCCCATCGCCCGAAAGCGATGACGCATCGCTCGTGGCCGCGGCGCTCGCCGGTCAGGAGGCGGCATTTTCTCTGCTCGTGCGCCGTCACAAGGAAAAAGTCTATCGGTTCGTGCGCTCCTATGTCGCCGACGCCGACGAAGCCTATGACCTCACCCAGGAAGCGTTTGCTGCGGCTTGGCTTGCGCTTGCTCGCTATGACAAGGACCGTCCATTCCCCGCCTGGATCAAGCGGATCGCGCTCAACAAATGCCGCGACTGGGCCCGCCGCCGCGCCGTCCGGCGCTTCTTCTTTGGCGCTGAGAGCATCGAGACATCCCCAGATATCGCCGCCGCAACAGATGCAAGCGATGAAGCCTTGCAGCGCAACCTTGCCCGGCTCGATTCCGCGATTGCAGCCTTGCCGGCGGGTCTGAAAGAACCTCTGCTGCTGACGGCGATCAGCGGCATGAGCCATCACGATGCTGCGCGCGTGCTGAATTTGACGACCAAAGCGGTCGAAACGCGCGTCTACCGCGCCAAGATCGCTCTCGCACGGGCGCTTCGCGATGAATAAGGCCGCCAAATGGCGGGGCGCAGCACGCATCGGGCCGTGGTGGGCGGCATTCCTGGGTGCTGCGGGCGACAATGGCTTTCATAGCCACCACGCCATTCAAGCATTCGCTGGCCCCCACGCACTGCTCGTGGACGCAAGCGGCGAACATCACGGCCAAGGATTTGTTGCGCCCGCCAACATGTCCCATCGCGCGACAGCGGCATATCCCAGCAGCTTTCTTTACGTCGATCCCGACAGCGCACCCGGGCAACGGATCGCTCGCGCAATCGGCGATCGGATCAACGTGCTTTCCCCAGCCCAAGCAGCAGAACTGGCCACCATCGTCGAAACCTCGATGGCGGATGAAGACGTCGATCCAGCCGAGCGACTAGCCAGTTTGTTGGGCGCGGCAGAGATCGCGCCAACCCGCGACGCTCGCATTGGTATGGCGCTCACCGCTTTTCACGAGAGCGAGGCGCCCCTTAACGCGCGCGCAATCGCGCGCGCTCTCAATCTCTCGCAATCACGCGCCGCGCACCTTTTTCGCGATGAAATCGGGATGCCGATGCGGTCTTTCCTGCTTTGGTCGAAGCTCCGGCGCGCCATGACCGGCATCGCCCGGGGATTGTCGCTCACCGAGGCCGCCCATCATGGCGGCTTTGCAGACTCGGCTCACTTCTCGCGCACTTGCGTGCGCATGTTTGGCGCGAGCCCGCTCACCATCACGGGCGCGATGAAGTTCGACGAAACGTAGCTGTTTCGTTCAAGCATTTTGCGGCGGTCCCGGCCAATTTGGGCGCGAGGATATCCCAATGCACCTTGCCGTTCGCTATCTTGCCTACCCGCTCGTCATCGGGATCGTATTCATTGGCGCCGTAACGCTGGCCGCCGCGCCGGGCGCCGCCATTGCTTTGCCTATTCTGACGCTTGCCGGCGTGCTTGTGATTGGGGGACTGGAGCGGCTCTCGCCATATCAGCAGGCCTGGACCAAGAACCACGGCGATCTCTTGGCTGACGTCCAGTATAATCTCATGGGTGCGGTCCTCATTCAGGCGAGCGTGCATTTCATCTACCCGCTCAGCACAGCGGCGCTGTCACTCGGACTTTGGCCCAACCCGTGGCCACTCTGGGTCAGCGTGCTCGGCGTAGGAATTGTTATCGATTTCGGCCTCTATTGGATGCATCGCTGGAGCCATCGCTCGGCAATTCTGTGGCGTTTCCATCAGCCTCATCACAGTCCCGAACGTCTCTATTGGCTGAACGGCGAGCGCCGCCATTTGGTGAGCGCGCTCCTTCTGGCGACGCCAGGACTTGTCGCTGTGGCGGTTCTTGGCGCGCCGCAGGCAGCGCTTGCCGCATGGTTTGCTATCTTGCCGGTGCATCTGGCTTTCCAGCACGCCAACATCGACTACACGCTCGGACCATTCCGCCGCATGCTCAGCGTCGCGGAAATGCACCGATGGCACCACAAGCGTGACTACGAGGACGCCCAAGTTAATTTCGCCGAGGTCTTGCTCGTTTGGGATTGGTTTTTCGGAACAGCGCATGACGACCGTCGCGGCGTCTCCGCGGACGAGTTGGGTCTACGTGACGCAAATTACCCACGGGGCTTCTGGCGCCAGCATTTGGCGGCGTTCCGATCCCCCCAAGACCGCTTACCAACGCACGAGGCGAGAGAGGGCCAGCGCTGATTGCCCCGCGGCTTTAATTTGCTGGTGGTCGAGGAGCACGCGCAGAGGAATGATAGACGACGATACGCCACGCGCCGCCGCGACGCTGCAACACGCTGGTGGCGACCCCGCGACGTGAAATCGGCGCGCGGGCTGCGGCTTCAGGGAACGTGATCTCGTAAGTGTAGACTTCGCTGGCATAAGCCAGATCCCCCACCACTTCGACGTCGGTCTCAAGGCCATCAAAATCAAAGCTGGCGATGTCGCGCAATTCGGGCCCCAAGTGGTGAGCGAGGTAGGTGGCGAAATCGCCCTCGACGCCGCCTTGCTCGAAGACTTGCGAGTCTGGCCAGAAGTAGCGTGCGGCCGCCTCGCCGTCACGGGCCTCAACCGCTTGCCTGTAACCTGAGAGGACCGCTTCCACGGCCGCCTCGTCGGCGCTGGGCTGGGCTGCCGCTGCGCCCGCCATGGCCCAGGCTGCGACAAAGACGACGACCAATTTCTTCAGCATCCACGCCTCCCCTTTTTCAGTGCTGCATCTATTTGCGTTTACGCGCCGGTTGCCGATTTCCCGCATCCTGGCGTCACTCTCAGGCGTAAGGCCTGAGGGATCGCGCGGAAGCGCGCGTATTCTAAGATACTGTCGGGTTTTTCTCAGAGTGGAGCAACGTGGTGCGCAAGGCCCTCGACCGTCGATCGCTACTGAAGGCTGCGGGCGCAGGAGCCGGCTGGCTGGCGTTTGAGAGCATGTTGCCTGCTTGGGCGCAGACGGGCTCGCCCGGCATTGCACCCGCCATGACCACCTTGGCCGGCCCCGATGTGGCGCTGAGCATCGGCCGCTCACCTTTTACGGTAGGCGGCAGAACCGGACACGCCGTGACCATCAACGGCACGCTGCCGGCGCCGCTATTGCGGCTCAGAGAAGGACAGAACGTTCGCCTGGTCGTCACCAACACACTCGAGGAAGACACCTCGATCCATTGGCACGGCGTCCTGCTTCCCTTCCAGATGGACGGGGTGCCGGGCATCAGCTTTCCGGGCATCCGTCCTCGCGAAACCTTCGTCTATGAATTCCCGATCATTCAGGCCGGCACGTTTTGGTATCATAGCCATTCGGGCCTGCAGGAAGCATTAGGCCATTACGGGCCGATCATCATCGATCCGGCCTCGCGCGATCCGGTCGAATATGACCGCGAACACGTGCTCGTTTTGTCGGACTGGAGCTTCATGCATCCGCAC
>Ga0187892_10009309_pt1 | contig 12983 bp, 8 predicted proteins | sample MA1701073metaG_FD_139345 | JGI IMG/M metagenome (GOLD analysis project Ga0187892, IMG submission 139345) | Bio-ooze microbial communities from a basaltic lava cave in the Kipuka Kanohina Cave System on the Island of Hawaii, USA - MA170107-3 metaG ...
CACGTACTGGCTGGCCTATCTCCCCCAGAGCGACGGCCTGGAGTTCCGCGCCAATCGCAGCATCGGCACGTTCATGTACTACTCGTACCCGTTCGGCCCCTTGCCCGCGACCTTTTCGACCTCGCCGAACACCGGAGTGACGCGCTGGTCGTTCTACGGGACGCTCCTTCCCATCCCGTCGATACCCACCGCCACGGCCTGGGGTCTTCTGGTGATGGGGCTTTCGCTGATGTCGATCGCGACGCTTCTCCTGCGCAGCGGGCGGCCAAGAGCCTGAACTGATGCCTAAGCTGTTGCTCTCTGTGTCACTATCCCAGGCTTTCGGGTCTTTGTGCAGTTGGCCTTTGCTGTGGCGACGTCGTGCGGTCATCAAGCTGGTATCCAGCTGCCACCAGAACTTGGCGCATACGGTTTTGTCGCGGCTTGCTCTTGCTCGCAACAAACCTGAGCGCAATGCTCTTTGACAAGTCATCGTACCCAAACCTAGCTATTTCCGTTTGTCGCGTCGTTAGACGCGACGCGGATTTGTCCCTTGGACCGGGACACGAATACGGTCCTCGTCTCGCGCCGCCCGGACCTGGCACCGCAATGTCCCGGCTTGGTGCCAGTCCTGTTTGGGTCACGAGCTACCTTTGCTCGGCTATGCTGGTCGAATGGTCGGGCGAACAAGCGCTGGTCCCGCCGGCCACGTTAGGTTCGACTCACAACATTCCCACGTTGCGAGCCAGGTGGCAATCATTCACGAAGGACGATGGCCACTTGACCGTGTTTGTATCCTGAGGACGGCGAGACGGCCACGAGGACCCCGTCGAGTGCGCCCATCAGCCCCGCAACCATGCGATCGCATCGGCAGAGATGCTCTGTTGGACCTCATCGATGCCCTGCCACGGATCAACGCTCAGTCGGTCGAGCGCTTGGAAGATATGGAAGCGCGGCTGCGGGCCGTCGAGTTGGTCCCACCCAATGGGCGTGGAAACGAAGGCCCCAGGGCGGGCGCGGGTTGAATAGGGGGCGACGCACGTCGAACCGCGGTGGTTGCGGAAATAGTCGATGAAGACCTTCCCGCGCCGCTCCGGCTTGCTCATGAAGACTGTAAAGTGCTTGGGCGCGACCTCGACGATTTTCCGGGCCGCTCGGGCCGCGAAATCCTTCACGTCGTCCCAGTCCTGCTTCGACCCCCCTGTGTCCCCCGTTATCAAGGGGGGAGGCTTTTCTTTGCTCCCCTTCTTCAAAGCGGGAGGCTGCGAAGGCGTCAGCGGCACGACGACGTGCAGGCCCTTCCCGCCGGAAGTCTTCACAAAGCTTTCAAGGCCAAGTTCCTTGAGCAATAGCCGCAGCCCTTTGGCGCCCTCCACAATCAGCTCCCACGACACGTCCGGACCTGGGTCAAGGTCGAAGGTCATCATGTCCGGATGATCGAGGTCATCCTCGAGACAGCCCCAGGCATGAATCTCCAAAACGTTCCACTGCGCCAACGTGACCAGGCCCTGGACGTCATCGATCACAACAAAAGGCTCGTCACCGGCCGCCGCAGAGCGAACGTGCTCGGCGGGCATTTCACCGAGTTGCTTTTGGAAGAAGGACTCCTTCTCAATTCCGCCGGGGCATCGGTACAAACTCAGCGGCCGGTTCGCCACGTGCGGCAGCATCATCGGAGCGACGGCCTCGTAGTACTCCGCCACCATTCGCTTGGTGACGCGCTCCTCGGGATAGAGGATGCGGTTCGGGTGCGTCAGCTTGACGCCGGCCACGACGACTTCGGCTTCGCTCGTAGCGCTTCGCGGTGAGATTCCAGAATGACCCTCGGCGCCGAGGTGGACCACGCGCCAATCGTCGGACTTGCCCGTGCCGTACTTTGACGACACTGGTTTGCTGAGAATTCCAGGCGCGCCCAGCCGCTTCGCCTCAGCGAACACGACGTCTCCGTGACCCTCGACGTGGTCGCAGTAGGCCAATGCGCTGTCGGCTCTCTCCAGGAGCCGGTGGAGAAGACGCTTTCGTTCGAGGAGGGCAGCGCCCCGAAGGTCGAAGCCGTCACAGAAGAGCACGTCGAAGGCGTGATATCGCTGGGCGTCAGACGCCACGCCGTCGAGCACGGCGCTGGATGTTGGAAGGCGTGCAAGGGCGCGGCCGACTTGAGGCAGGTCCAGCGTACGATCGGCGCCCTCCGCCGATCGCAGGGCGACCGAGGCTTCGTCGATGAGGCACAAGAGTCGCTCGCCCGGTTCGAGGATTTCGTGGATCCAGCCGTCACCGCTTGGAACGGAATCGACAACCTTGGGCTCCAGAGGACTCAACTTCCGGGGCATCTTAGCTTCCTTGGCCCCCTTCATTTCGCCCGGTTTGAGATCAAAGCGGGCGTATAGGCCTCGTCGCCACTCGAACTGCGTCTCTTTTCGCGTTCCTTGTGCGCCGCTACCCGTCCAGACGCAGTCCTTGGCCGATGCGATCTCGCCGATGGTTCGTCCGCTGACGGCGCTGAAGGGCTCCTCGTCGATGACGCTGAACGCATTCTCCTTGCGCACCTCGTCGTCGCGCTCCTTGATGAGCAGCCAGTTCTTGGTGAGTTCGCCCTTTTCCTTCATCTGGATCAGGGTCCACGCACCGCGAAGTTTTCGACCCTCCAGCGTGAACTTCAAGGCCCCTTCCTTGAGTTGCTCTCGCACATCGCCGATGGGCGCCCAGCTCCCTCGATCCCAGAGCATGACCGTGCCGCCGCCGTATTGGTCCTCGGGAATGATGCCCTCGAAGGAGCCGTACTCGACCGGATGGTCCTCGGTCTGCACGGCAAGGCGCTTCTCCGACGGGTCGAGGCTGGGGCCTTTGGGAACCGCCCAACTCAATAGGACGCCGTCCAGCTCCAAGCGAAAATCGTAGTGGAGGCGCTGAGCGCGGTGTTTCTGCACGACGAACAGCCGACCGCCGGCGGATGACTTGGCCTTCGGCTTCGGCTCCGGCGTGCGTTGGAAGTCGCGCTTCTTCCGGTAGGTTTCGAGCGGGCGGGATCGCTTGGGAGGCAAAAGCGTTACCTCGCGGCCAGGTGCATGCGGGCCACGTTCGCCCAATCGCTCACCGGGTCAAGCCGAATGTACTCCGACCAGCAGTTCCGCGCGTTCTGCCGCTCACCCATTTTCTCGAAGCACAGCGCCAAGTTGTAGTAGGCGTCGGCGAACGTCGTACAGGCGGAGATGGACTGCTTGAGATTCTCGATCGCCTCGGGCACGCGGTCCTGCTCTTCGTGGATGTCGGCGATATTGTACCACGCCTCGCTCAGCGTCGAATCGAGCGTGACTGCCAGTCGGAACAGCTCGAGCGCCGCGTCGGGCCGGCCCTGAGCGCGAAGGACGTTGCCGAGATTGAAGAACGCCGCGGGAATCGCCGGGTCCAGGGCGATGGCCCTGCGGTACGCGTCGGCCGCCTGCTCGAACTCCTCGTTCTCCTCGGCCTGCCGACCGCACTCCAGCCATGCGTCCGCGTTGTCGGGCTCGGCTTTCCATTCCAGGCCCAGTGATAAACGAGGTGATCCGTCGAAGTCGAGCATGAACTGGCCTTCGGCGGTGATGTGGCAGCCGTCCAGCTCGGCCATGAGGGTGCGCGAATTCTCGGTGACGATCTGAAGCTGCGCCAGGGGACGCTCCGTCCGCGGAAGGACCGACGCCAGCCCCTTGAGGCTGCGGTTGATGACCTCTGGACGCACGCCGCGCTCGACGAGCTCGGTCAGTGTGCGCAGGGAGATCAAGTCCTGGAAGTCGAATCGCCCGCCACTCGAGCGAATCAGGCCGAGTTGCTCCCACCGCCGCAGCTTATCGCGGGTGGCGCCGGTGAGGTCGCAGATTTCGTCCGCCGTGTAGCGCTTCTCCAGCGCCGGCCCGCGGGCCTTGTGCCCGATGTCCTCCAGAAACTCCTCTTCGGAGATGATCCGGATGCTCGCTCCGCGGCGATTGAGTTCCTCGGCGCGTTGCAATGCGCTGCTGACCTCACCGCTGGGCAGCAGTGGCCAGCCGCCCATGCCCACGATCAGCACATTCGTCCGGCGCGAGACGCTCGTGCTCACCGAGCCGCCCGCGTCCTGTACCGCGCGAAGGGCCTGCGGCCGGGGCATGGACAGCAACTTGCCCGTGAACGCAACCCGCTGCCGCGACAAGGCGTTGGATGGGGCGATATTCATGGTGCTGCTACCCCTCAAGACTTTCGAACACCGGCCCGCGAAGTCTACCGTCCGCAGTCTCCTCAAAAAAGCGCACCCGACATCGAAGGTTGGTAGTTCGCCATGCGGCATCCTTGGGCCCGTCCTTGGGCGGATCAACAAGAGCCGGCAGTGGCTTCAGTTTGCGGTACCACTCCCCCCGCTGGGCTTCGGTGAAGCCGGTGCCGACGTTGCCCTTGTATTTCCATCGTTTGCCCTCGTGAAGGCCGAGGATAAGGGCGCTGACGAACGGCTGCCCCTCGCGTTGCACGTATCCCAGTATGTCGAACGCGTCGACCCGCGCGACCTTGATTTTCGTCCAATGCGAAGTCCGTTTACCGGGCAGGTACGGCGAGTCCAGCCGCTTGGCCATGATGCCCTCGAGACCGGCCTGCTTAGCGGCCTCGAAGTACGCCAGCCCCTGCCCTTCGACAAAGTCGGCGGCCACGACGTGGGGGTCTTTCAGCTCGCCAATCAATGCGGTAAGTAGCACGCGCCTCTCCCGCAGAGATTGGTCCATCACGGACACCCCGGCGCTGTAGAGAAGGTCGAAGACAACGAACGTCGTCGGAAGCCGGCGGCTGGCCATGGCGATGCGCGCCGGATCGTTCAGGTGAATCCGCTGGGCGAGCTTCTGGAAGGACGACCTGCCGCTATCTAAGACGATGATCTCGCCGTCCACGACGGTTCCCGCGGGGAGTTCGCTCAGCCCCGCAAGCTCGGGATACTGCTCGCGCATTTCGGAGAACCGGCGATTCTGCAGACGCAGCTGGCCCGGCTCGACGAGGGCGATGCAGCGAACGCCGTCCCACTTGATCTCGAAGGCGTGTTCCGGCGAGTCGAAGGGCTCGGTGGCAATCTGCGCCAGCATGGGTGCAATGCGATCGGGAAGGGCGGTGCGCTCGGATGGGGGCTTTGGGGTCGAGCGCCGCGGCGAACGGGCCATGCGCGAATCACGCAAGCTTCCGCTTGCTGACCTTCTTTTCCTCTTTCTTGAGGCTCTTGGCCGGCGGTTTCTTGGGGGCCGCGGCGATGCTCTGCTTGAGGGCGTCCATGAGGTTAATGACTTTGCCGACCTCCACCTCCTGAGCGACCACCGGCTCGGCGCCTTCGATCTTGGCCTTGATGACCTCCATCATCGCATCCTGATAGCGGTCGTTGAACTGCGACGGATCAAAGGCCGACGTCATCCCGTCGATGAGCTGCTCAGCCAGTTGGAGCTGAGCCTTGCTCACCTCGCCGTTCTTGATGTCCTCAAAATAACCGGAGGCGCCGCGCACTTCGGATGCATAGCGCAGCGTGGTCAGCATGAAGCCCCGATCCCGCACCCGCATGGCCACGATGTGCTCCCGCCCGGACATCACCACGCGACCGATGCCGATGCAGTCCTTCTTCTTCATCGCCTCGCGAATGACGCGGAAGGCCTCCTCCGCCACCGGCCCGTCGGGCGCTACGTAATACGGGTTATCGAGATATAGCGGGTCCAGCTCTTCGGTTTCGATGAACTGCACAAGGTCGATGATCCGCGTGGTTTCGAGCCTGACTTTCTCCAGATCGGCGTCATCGATGATGACATACCTTTCCTTCTCGTATTCGTAGCCCTTGACGATGTCCGTGCGATCCACCGGCCCCAACTCCGGCTCCACCATCTGCTGCTTCAGGCGGCGGTGCGTCTTGGAGTGCAGCTGATTGAAGGAGATCTTGTTGGAGGACGTGACCGCGTTGTAAATCCGCACCGGCAGCGAAACCAGCGAACACCTCAGATGTCCGGTCCACGAAGCTCGCGGAGGCATAACCGTTCTCCCTAGAGGTTCCACCTTATCGGCCAGTCTGCCGGCCAAAGACCAATGTGCGGACGCCTCCTGCCTCGCGCAAAAAGAAGTATATCCCGCGCAAAACCCGACACCAAGATGAAAAAACCGATACCGCTCCCCCACTCACGGGGACGAGTCTGCACCGGGTTCGAGCGTGGTTTCAACCGTGCCGAAGGGCATCTTGAGCGTGGACTTCACCACCAGCCCGTCGGGGTCGATCCACGACTTGCCGGAGAACTCGCCCATCGGAGTTGGGAACACCGCGGAGTAAACCTGCGTGGCGATTGGCCGATCGCCGGATAGCGCAAGCGTCTCGTCCGGCAAACGCTCCATTTTGACCGGCGTGCTATCTAATTCCCAAGAGGGAAGTCCAAAGCCGATCGATGGATAGGTCTTGCTCTGCCCCACGTCGAGCTTGACCTGCTTGAAGCCCATCACTTCCATGGCCATCGCCGGGCCGCCAAAAAGCCCATCGGAGGGCAACGAAAGCTCGTTCTTGGGGTGATGCGTTTCGCCCTGTTTTGCTTCAGCGATGATCTTGTCGCCGGCGCGGGTATACACGGCCTCGACCGGAGTGTCCGTCAGCGTTCGCCAGGTGGCGCTGACCAGCACGTAGTTGCGGTCCGTCGTAACCGCAACGTCGGAGGGTGGCGTCATTCCGCCCGTCGGCCGGCATTTCGCTTTGATCACATAACCTTCCGCCGTCCGCGAGATCGCGAAGTCTTCCGTGCCGGCGTCCATGCCCTGGAACGTCGATCGGTAGCGGCCTCTTCGGATGACCTCGCCGGGCATGGCCCAATCATCTTTGGCGTCCCGGGCTGCGGTCGCTTCGACGGGGGTATCGGCCTTCACCGTACGGCGCACGTCGCTGAGAAGTTCGTCGAGGGCCTTTCGATCGAAGTATCGCCCCTTCAGGAAGACGCCCTCGATTTGCCGAGCGTTGCGAACGTCCTCCAGCGGGTTGGCCCGGACGAGGACCAGCGATGCGGTTTTTCCTTCGGCGATGGTGCCGAGCCGATCGGCAACGCCGAAGAACTTGGCGGGACGGATCGTCGCGCTGCGCAGGACGTCCGCCGCGGGAATGCCGGCGCCGTGGAACAGCTCCATTTCCTCGAGCAGCGAGTGCCCGGCGATGACATTGGGGTTGGCCAGGTCCGTGCCGCAGAGCAGCAGCACGCCCGCCTTGTGCAGCTCGCCGACAAACTTCTGCATCAGAGGCGCGGAGCGGGCTGCGCCGGGGGCCATCCGCCGGGTACGCTCACTATCCCAGAAGCCGCGCAGGTACGCCGGAACGTAGTCCCGCCACAAGTCTTCGCGGTTGGGGTCGGCCGCCAAACCGATGCTCTTGATCACCACGATGGTGGGAACCACGGCCACACCTTGGCGGGCAACACGTTTGTACAGCTCTCGCAGTTTGGTTTCGTCCGCTCGGGTGTAGCGATCCCATCGCTCGAAAACGTCACGATAGGAACGCGGCCACTCCTTGATCGGCTCGCCGGCGGCCTCCGCGATGTGTACGTCGAAGCCCTCGAGGTGCTCGATGCCGTCCTGACCCACGTCGAGGGCGTCGGTCAGAGTTATGGAAAGCGGGACGTGCCCGACGGCCTTGAGCCCGCGGGCGTGCGCCTCCTCGACGGCGGCGCGGTGTACGTCCTTCTTGAGCATGCTGTAGACTTTGATGAAGTTGACGCCGCGGTCGGCCAGCTTGCGGACTGCGGCCCGTGCGGCCTCGGGATCGTCGCAGGGTTCGGAGAAGGGCCAGATGGGCGGCACGCCGTCGATGATGGCGCCGGCGGCGATCATCTCCGGGCCGAGCAACTCGCCCTTGTTGAGCTGATCTCGCGTGTACAGGATCATCTCCGTGGCCCCGCCGAGATCGCGTACGAACGTGACCCCGTGGGCGATGCACAGCGGCCCGAAGGTCTCGGGGCTGACGTAGTGAACGTGAGAGTCGAACAATCCCGGGATTGCGAAGAGCTTGCCGCCGTCGATTGTCTGCGCGCCGTCCGGAACCTGCACCTTGTCGGCCGGGCCGACTCGCTGCACCTTTCCCTCGTCAATCAGAATCGTTTGTCCAGTGCGCACCGCGCCGGCCTCGACATCGACCAGGGAGACGTTCTGGACGGCCACATTGGCCGCACGAACTGGCGTCACGCCGAACATACAAACCGCCGCCATCGAGATGGCAACGGCACGACTCGACCATCGTTGGTTTTTCATTCCGAAGCCTCCGCTAGTCCTGAACCGTTTCGACGCACCTATATCCTACTTCGCATCCTTTGGTCCGTCCGTGAAGACTTGTGCGCAAGCGTCGGATCGTGTCGAGGAGGTGAATTGATGACAGACTCGACGGGACTCTTAGGCCGCTTCAGCGGCCTTTCGCCGTCGCAGACGGCTCTTAGGCCAGCCGTTTACGGCTGGTCTTCGGACCCCGCCAATACCCATTTTCCCAGCCCGTTTCGACGAGCTTTCCTGTCGCGCGCCTCGCTGGAAACAAGCCCGTTGAAACGGATTGAGACGAATGAAGAATGAATCGGCCGTCGGGACCAGTCCTCAAAGGACTGGCCTAAAAAACAACCAAGCCCCGTGAAACGGGGCTGGGCACTGAGGTCATCTTGCCAAACCTATCGCTGACTACGTCCCCCGTCGTATTCGTCCGCGGGAGCACCGCGTGCACGGAGGCGAATGGGGTCGTGGCGGTTCAGAGCTTCGTGCAGCTCGGCCAAGTAGACGCGGTGCTCCATGGAGGCCTACTTCGCTGGCATGGCCGTCAGGAGGGTCGGGTCAAACGGCGTGCCGCACTCCGGGCAACGCGGCTCGGTCAGACCGCGAAGGTGATAACCGCAGCGCTGGCACTGTCCAGCGGGGTACGACGGGGAATACCGGTTATGAAGGAAAACGAGACCAGCTAATACGCTGAACGGCAGCAGGAATCCGATCACTGTACATCCGAGCGGGAACAATACGAAGAACCAAATGCCAGGTTCGATGAGGCGCCAGTTCGTCAGAAAGAACATCGTGCTGACGATGCCTTGGCCTAGAAATCCACCAACCGTCACCCGCGCCGCCAAAGAGTAGGACCGCAGCGGCAACGCCAGAAGGCCCATTACGAACATGACAACGACGAAATAGCCTAGCGAATACACCAGCGGTTGAACCGTAGTCATGAACCCTGCGAGCCACCAGGACAGCGCTCGCAGGCCACCCGTGAGGACGAATGCCGATAGGAGCCTCTGCTTCCAAAGGAATCTCGCGACGGGCTTGACGAGGCGCAGATAGAGCAAGCCCTCAAATGGGATGGAATCGGTGACAAGGGGCGCAAGTCCGCGGCGCTGCCCCTCAGACTGAACGACGGAGAAAACCTCTTGTGAAAAGTCGGCCGGACAGGCCAAACCACGTTGGACGTCAAGGTCAGCAGCCCTTCGCCACGCTCTTTCAAGCTCATTCTGGTTGGAGTCAGTCATCCCGCACCGACCCGGTTTACCATGACGCAAGAGCCGAAACTCGCATTCCCAAGACGCTCCAGAGCTGTCGGGGTACTAATCAGTCGGCCATCGCCAATCATCCCGGCTCGGTCATGGACATGGGGTCGAGGGTTTTGGCGAGTTCGCCGGGCGGGAGAACCTTCTTTTCCAGAGCGACTTGGCGGACGGACTTGCCGGAGGCGTAGGCTTCCTTGGCGATGGCCGCGGCCTGGTCGTAGCCGATTCTGGGGGCGAGGCTGGTACACATGGCCAGCGACCCCTCGATGAGTTCCGCACAGCGCGGCTCATTGGCCTCGATGCCGGAGACGCAGCGCTCCGTGAAGACGCCAACCGCCGAGGTCAACAGGCGAATGGACTCTAGCATATTGTGCGTCATCAGGGGCATGCCCACGTTGAGTTCGAAGAAGCTCTCGCGGCAGGCGAGCATCACAGCTGTGTCGTTGCCGATCACTTGGGCGCAAACTTGGATGAGCATCTCGGCCATGACGGGGTTGACTTTGCCGGGCATGATCGAGCTGCCCGGCTGCGTCTCGGGAAGCCTGATCTCGCCGATGCCGCAGCGCGGGCCGCAGCCCAGCAGGCGAATATCATTGGCGATCTTGGTCAGCGCCACGGCGATGGCCTTGAGCTGACCGCTGACTTCGCAGACCGCGTCCTTGGCCGACTGAGCCTCGAAGTGGTCTTCGGCCTCGACGAACTCGATGCCGGTGGTCGAGCTGAGCACCTCGCACATGCGCCTTCCGAATTCGGGATGCGTATTGATGCCCGTTCCGACGGCCGTGCCGCCGATGGGCAGCTCGCGAAGCGCCTTCACCGCCTTGTGGGCCCGCATCGCCGACAGCTTCGCCTGCCGCGCATAGCCGCCGAATTCCTGGCCGAGGCGGACCGGCGTGGCGTCCTGCAAGTGCGTACGTCCGATCTTCACGATCTTGTCGAAGAGCTTGGCTTTCTTCGCCAGAGCGTCGCCGAGCTGTTCCAGCGCCGGGATGAGGTCGGCCTGCAAGGCCTCGGCCGCGGCAACATGAATCGCGGCAGGGATCACGTCGTTCGACGACTGCCCCATGTTCACGTGGTCGTTGGGGTGGATGGGCTTCTTCGAACCGATCTTGCCGCCGGAAAGCTCGATCGCCCGGTTGGCGATGACCTCGTTGGCGTTCATGTTCGTGCTCGTGCCCGAGCCGGTCTGGAAGATGTCCAGGACGAAGTGCTCGTCGAAGCGGCCGTCGATGACCTGCTGGGCGGCGCTGATGATAAGGTCGGCGAGCTTGGCATCGAGCTTGCCCAGGTCGCGGTTGACCTTGGCCGCGGATTGTTTGATCAGCCCTATCGCGCGGATGAACCGCCGCCCGAAGCGGTACCCGCTGATCGGGAAATTCTCCACCGCCCGCTGCGTCGACGCGCCCCAATACGCCGACGCGGGCACCTTCATCTCGCCCATACTGTCCTTCTCGATGCGCGTTTCCGCTGCCATGGAAGCTCCTTTTGGGTCAACCATCAAGCAAGAACGTTACCACGGAGGAACCCTTGCGTGTATAGCCGAAGCTTTGGCCCCTTTTGGGGGGCGACGGGATTGGCCTATACTAGCGGCTCCAGTTTGTGCATTTTTTATGGCGCCGGGAGGTGCAATTCGTGAAGTGTCCGGGATGCGGCGAGTGGGTGCTTGGCACGCCGGACTCATGTCCGCATTGCGGTTGCGATCTCCTGCCCTCCCAGTCCATTGCCGAACTGCGCCGTATTCTTCGCCGAACGCTGGGCGAATGCGATGCGGTTTCCGGCGGGCTTCGCGAACTCGGCGAGCGGGTTTCATCACTCGAATCGCTGACCGCGTCGCGAGCGGCACAACGCCCAAGCGTTCCCCCGAAGGAGACTGCGTCCGGGGTGGAACTCGATTCAGTCCCGCCGCTGGCCGAACGCCCGGTCAAGGCCTACGCGCCCGCTAGGTCCCACCACCCTCCCACGGCGGCTGAGCCCTCGGCGTCGGTCGCTGCGCTGAGCCGTGAAACGGAAGTGCGGTTTGGGCAGAAGTGGTTGCTCATCGTCGGACTTGTCATTACCGTCCTGGCCGTCGGCTACTTCCTTAAGTATTCGTTCGACCGCAATTGGGTTGGTCCCGCCGGACGCGTCGCGCTCGCGTACGTAGCGGGAGCGGCGATGCTCGCCGTGGGTGAGGTCGTCCGTCGTCGCTTTGACGTCTTCGGGCTGTACCTCATGGGGGGTGGGATCGCGGTCCTGTACTTCGCCAGCTATGCGGCGTTTCAGGTATTTCATCTGTTCACCCAATCCCTGTCATTCCTGGTCATGGCCCTGGTAACGGCGTTCGCCGGTTTGCTGTCAATCTTCTATGACCAAAAGTGGCTGGCTGTGCTCGGGGTCATTGGCGGCTTCCTGACCCCCATTGTTCTGAGCACCGGTACCGACAACCAAGTGGCTCTCATGTCCTACATGCTCATCCTCAACGCGGGCATCCTGGGCATCGCTGCTTTCAAACAATGGAACCTTCTGAACTACCTTGGACTGAGCTTCACTTGGCTGTTGTTTTCGACCTGGTACGCGTGGCACTACGCCGATTCGAAGTTCTGGACGACGACCATCTTTCTGAACGCCTTTTTCCTGGTCTACGCGATTGTGCCATTTGCCTATTTTTTCGTCCGGCGGCCGACCGCGCAGGTCGCCGGCTTTGCGATAACGATTCCAAACACCTTTATCGCCTTCGGGTATTCATACGCGACGATACAGAACCACTTTCGGCTTGAGGCCGTCAGCGTCGTGACGGTCGCGTACGCCGCTATCTTCTTGGCGATGGCGGCCTGCATTCACCGCCGCAACCGGTCCAACACCGAAGTATTCGTGCTCCTTCTCGCCAAGGCAATGCTGTTTCTCATCATCACCGTACCCATCTTGTTCTCCCGACACTGGATCACCATCTTCTGGCACGCTCAAGGAATCTCGCTCCTGTGGGCCGCCCTGCGCCTCGCGGACTCCCGACTACGTGCCGGCGCAATCGCGATTCTCCTCGTTGCGACCGCGAAGTTCCTCTTCTATGACTATTTGACGGTCTTTGAGCTGCGAGTCGACCGCATGGCGTTCCTTGGCGGATTCGAACTCGACGGGCTCGAACGATGGATTACGACGGCCGTGACGGGTGGCGCTCTGTTCGCGGCAGCGGGCATGTTGCGAGCGGCCGGCCTGTCAGGCACCGACTGGCGCGAGAACCTCGTCGGACTTTTCTCGACCCTCTTCGGAGGTGTGCTCTTCGTGGCCCTGAACATCGAAGTCGCCGCGTTTTTCCACGATTTCCTGCCTCGAGCGCGGTTTGCCGCCATCTCCGTCCTTTGGGCGGCCTTCGCTGCCGCGCTGATGGCCCTCGGTTTCTTGCGTGATCGGAGCGCCCTGCGCCGCTGTGCGATCGCACTCTTCGCAGCATGTGTTCTGAAGATCTTCGTTTTTGACATGGCCAACGTCGAGACACCCTATCGGATTCTGTCGTTTCTCGTGGTC
>Ga0187892_10009310_pt1 | contig 12981 bp, 11 predicted proteins | sample MA1701073metaG_FD_139345 | JGI IMG/M metagenome (GOLD analysis project Ga0187892, IMG submission 139345) | Bio-ooze microbial communities from a basaltic lava cave in the Kipuka Kanohina Cave System on the Island of Hawaii, USA - MA170107-3 metaG ...
CAGCACTTCTTCCACCACTGCCACTTCACCACCGCGGACTACATACGCGACCAGCGCTTGGCCGAGCGTTGCCGCATTCACGACGTAATTGGTGGTGTGCGCCTCAATGAGCTCCGCGGCCGGCGTCAAGATGTCGCCCGCAGCGGCATATGCCAACGGATCGACGAAGCCGCGATCGCCCAAGGCGGCGCCGACAGCGCCGCTCACACTATCCTCGGACGACATGATTTCCTCGTGGCGCACGCCGGCCGCGGTCGGCGCGAATCTCGACCACGGATTCGTAAGGGGGGTATGAACGGCGCCTTCCGCATTCCTACCGGAAGTCGCTTTCCGATCTGCGCCAACCGGAGCAGCCCGCCGAAACCGTCATCCCTTGCTGCCCCAACACCGATCAGAGAACTCCGTGTGCTATCGGTGTCGACGGCCGCTCGCAGCAGTTCTCTCGCGATCGGATACTCGTTCCGAGCAAGCGCTTGTCGCGATGCCTTGCACAGCAGACTCGGGTTGTTGTCGCGAGATAGATCGTTCAGCCCATCGCCCACGGACCGGCTGGATGGCCCCGTGTGGCCCACTGGCAGCGGCGCCAAACCGGCCAGCCGATGCATGCCGGCCGGCAGTGCGCGCGACTCGTCGCCCCCGCCTTGCGCCCGCCCGGACAGCGCTTCGATGAATCCAGGTGCCAATTCGCGCCGCGCCGCGATAACCATCTGCGACAGGCGCCGGCGTACACCCGGCCAGCGCTCCGCCCGGCGCGGACACGAGGTGTTGGCAGGAACGTGAGATTTGCCGTGCTTTGGCTCAGCGCCGCCGACGTAGACGTAGTTCGAGGCAGACGCCGCCGCAGTCATGCCTGCCTCGGGGCCACCGCATCGTCATGCTGGCGATCTACGTCGACACGCCGACAACCGCGCGCCCATGTTGCGCGCGCGTGATGGGCTTCGCGTCGAAGAGATTGGCCTGCGTGACGCCGCAAACGCGCAGCCTCATTCGCGCGCTGCGCCGCAGCCAAGTTCGCGGACCTCGGTCCGTAAGTGGCCAAGGCTTGTCTCCTAGTTCCCGGTCGGTCGCGTCAAGCTACGGCAAAATCACCCGACGCGAGCCGGGATCTTTGTAATTGCGTCGAACAGCGGGCTGATCGGGGTCCGACGAAAGCGAGCGCGGCTGCTGTGTGCGAAGGACGCGCGGTTTGCCATGCACACTGCACACGAAGCCCGTTGACCCGTAGCCTTTGATTTCTATAGTCGCAAGCATCCCAGACAGCAAGTTGGGGGAAACCCGCGCCAACTCAGTTCGGCTCCAGATGCGGCCTGAATCCGTGTGCCATGCATGCGTTGATCGAACGGCCGCAGTCCGTTCGCCGGACCGCCAATCCGGATAACACTTGCGCGCGCCGCACCGCACGCGACGTCGGACGTGCGACGCGATCAGGCAACGCGGCCCCACACTTTTCTATTCCCAACGTCCATCGGTCATCGCTCCTCGTTGCGTGCTGTCGCCCTACCTCAGATCCAACTGAAAGCCGTACCGCACCACCCCATCGGGCAGGGTCCTCAGCGCGTCGAGCGGAAGCTCGCTCAGCGCTTTGAGCGGATTGCTTGCCGACAGCGCCTCAGCGAGGCTTGGCGCGGGCACAAAGTCGGGAGTGTTCCGCGCAACGAGGTTCAGCAGTTCGACGCCCGTTATCGTCGGATGAGCGACAACGTTCTGTGGCAGCAACTTTTCAACCATGTCCTGCCGGATCAGCGCAATGGCGTCGTGCATCACCGTCACATCGGTGATGCGAACGCGCGGACCGAAGCTCGCCAGGGTGGTTGACGACGACGTGTAGCCAACCACGCGTTCCTGACCTAGACGCCGGGCGAGATCGAGCAGGACTTCGAACGTCTCGGTACCGCTGCTGGGCAAGTTCGTCAACGTCGCGTCGGCGAAGTACGCAGTTTTCGGCGGCACGTTCGGGACGTATTGATTGGCCAGGAGTTCAGATACAGGCACAGGTTGGCCTCGTGCATCGAGCGAGACGTCAGGCGTGGCCTTGATCCCGAACCGGCCGATTGCCCAGTCGCGGGCGCCTTGGCCGTGCCAGTCGGGCATCAACCGCGCGAGACCGCGCATGTTCGCCTCGGCCATAAAGCTGGCTTCCTCAGCCGTCGGCAGACGCGGCGGGCCGGCCGGGTCCAGCTTCATCGGGGTGCGCAACAGCCGGCCCACTTCCATCTGCGTGAACTGCGGGTCCACGACCTCGATCACGTAAGACTGGCTCTGCGCCTCGTGGATCGCCGGGATCGACTTTTCGTCAGGGTAGCTGTGGAGATTTCCCTGTTGCACGGCCTTCGCGTTGACCGCCGCTTCGTATCCGCCCTGCTGTCCCGGCGGGTAGATCGTCACCTGGCGCGATCGCACGGTGAGGGGTTCTCGGTCGAACGCGTATCCGGGCGGAGGATCCTCGAGCGGAAACCGGCCCGACGCCAAGGGAAAGCGTTCGATGGTGTCGGGCACGAGGGGCAGATCATCGGGTGCCGCACGATGCGTCTCGCGCGCGAGCTGGCGCAGCGCGGATTCGACTTCGCCCTGAAGCTGAAAGATGAGTTCAGCGTCAGGGCTTTCGTCACTCAACGCGCGCTCCAGCGCCTTCATTCGGTCCGCGACCCTCGGGTCAAGCTTCGCCTGTTCGGAAATGCGCAGCAGCAGCGATTCGGCAGCGCGTGCCGTCCCAGCTTTTGCTGCGCTTAAGCCGATCCGGGCTACCTCGGCGCCAGCGCGGACCCCGGCTGCAAGGAGTGCCGTCTCCCCTACCGCGAGCCCTGGCCTGCCCTCCTGCCACGCGCGGCGAATCGGGTCCGTCATCGCGTCCGGTACGGCTTTCGTCCCCGTCCACAGCTGCTCCCACGCCTCCTCGGCGTTGGGGCCGAAAAGATTCAGCAGCCAGACCGGACCCGACTTCGCGGCGCCGATGACAAGATTCCCGGCGCCGATCAGGGCGACGAGCGGTGCCGTGATGACCATGTCGCGCAGGTCGCCGTACGAAATCTTCGCGTACGCGTTGAGTCGTTGTGCCAGCGGTGCATCCGGGTCGTAAAGAACCGCACGCGCCCGGTCGCGTTGCGGGTCATGCAGAAGTCCGAACGATATGCCGAGGTCGTTCAGGATCTGATTCGCCAAGTCGGGGGCAGCACCGACGAGTTCCTTTCCGTAAGCTCCCTCCGCCGACCCGCGCGTCCGCGACTCCGCTGACACAGGCGATGAATCCGCGACCCTGCGCATCTCGTCGACGAGCAGGGAAGCCGTTCTGTCGTTTCCGTGAGGCGGACGTCTGCCGCCCGCCGAAACACTGTCCAGGTAACCGCGAGCGAGTTGCCTCTTGGATTGAGAATCGCTGATTAGGCGCAAAACTTCGGCCACCACAGCCGTAGTTTTTCCCGCGCCGATTTCGACATAAACGGCCAGCGCTTCGCCCAGCGAATAGGGGGCGACCCTGCCCTGCTCGTCGGTATGCCGCTGCACGAGTTCATCGGCCAGACGGGCCGGGTCTGCGGGCGCTGGTGCATTCGCTCCAATACCGATCGGGCCGGAGTCGGCAATGGCGGGTACCGGACTCATTGGTCTATGTAGACAAGACGGCTTTCAACGAAGCGCGACGCCCGGGCCGTCAGTCAGGGGAGGGGGGGTAAACGTGATCATTGATCATCCATATTGCTTCGGCAGAGTCTTTCGGATAACTCTCCTCAATCTTGCGGTTCCGGAAAATAGATCAGCCATCATCATCTGCTTGAACGCGGCATCCGGAACGCATATTCCCGCTTGCGGCCTCCGCCGTCGCGTCTGCCCGAGGCGCGTCAGCACAGGTGCCGGCTTGCGCGTTCTCCTTCGAGGCGTAGGCGAGCTGTGTGTCCGGACGTTGACGTACATGCCGACCGAAGTTACCTCGCTCATCTTTCGCTCCTTTGATGAGCATGTAAAACACGAGTACCTCGCTGGACGGGTGTTCAGAATCCTTGCCGCCTACGACTGCCCGACAGCGGAGCGTTCGCGCGCAAACGCGACGACCACGCCGAGCAGTTGTCGGATATGACTGTGCAGCGTTGCGTATCCGTCGTGCGGTACGAGCGTTTCTTCATCCATGTACAGCGCGCGGTTGATCTCGATCTGCAGACTCGATACGCCACTTGCCGGATCTCCCAACGCGCGCACAATCTCCACCCCCTGATACGGATCGTTGAGCTTGACCTCATATCCGAAGCCACGCAGCGTGTCGGCGATCAGCGCGGTGAACTGTGGGTCGCAGGTCGTACCGCAGCGATCGCCCAGCACGAAGTCCGCGTGCCTTACTCCCGGCGTTTCCGTCGTGTAGGCCTGTGCAACGCTGGGCATCGAATGGCAATTCAGATGCCACAGCGCACCGAACTCGTTCAACAGCGCGCGCGCGCGCTCGCGCAGTGCGGCCCAGTAGGGTTGATAGCAGATGACGATACGGCGCCGCACCTCTTCGGCGCTGAGCTTGCGTGCGTAAATCGCTTCGCCGCCGTCCAGAAGCCGCCACACCAGCCCCTTTCCCAGACGTGTCTTGCTGCTCGGGTTGATCGGACCCAGCCAACGGTCTTCAATCAGCTCGGCGTCGAAATCCTCGAGCGCGCGGTTGCAATCGATGTAACTGCGTGGAAAGCGCGCCGCGAGAAGCGTCGCGCCGTAGGTCGGCGCGTCACCGTAAAGGTGGTCAACGTACGTGTCCTCGGCGCGTCTGAGCAGCCCGAAGTCAACCGCATAGAGGAAGTCAGGCGGATACTCGACACCGCTGTGCGGTGAATCGAGCAAGATCGGCAGGCGGCTTTCGTGCGCCGGCTCGAGCCACACGAGCGGTACGAAGGGTTTGGCGATTGCGTAATCCATCATTCGATCCGGATATTCGCGTCGCGTGCGAGACGGCGGTTCTTCTCGATTTCGGCGCGGATCTCCGCGCCGAACTTCGACGCCGAATTGCCCACGGGGATCGCCCCGAGTTGCCGCAAACGATCCTTGACTTCAGGGAGCGCTAGCACCTTGGCGGTCGCGTCGTTCAGCTGTGTGACGAGCGGTGCCGGCAGTCCTGCCGGCGCGACGATGCCGAACCATGCCGCGTCGTTCACCTCAGGAAGGCCAAGTTCGGCGAACGTCGGCACATCTGGCAGCGCTTCAGAGCGCGCCGGTCCAGCGACCGCCAGCGCGCGCAACTTGCCCGACTGGATATGCGCCAGCGACGAGGGCAGATTGTCGAACAGCACGTCGACCTGGCCGCCCAATACGTCGTTCAGTGCCGGGCCCGCGCCTTTGTACGGAACGTGCAGCAGATCTGTGCGGCTGGCCACCTTGAACAACTCGCCCATCATGTGGCCGAGCGAGCCATTTCCGGGCGAGGCGAAGGTCACCTTGCCCGGTTGACCCGCCGCCAGAGCGACAAACTGTTTCATGTCGCCGGCCTTGACCGACGCGTTGACGCTCATCACGTTATGAACGGCCACGAGCTTCGTGATCGGCGTGAAGTCCTTGATCGCGTCGTACGGCAGGTTCTGCTTGAGCGCCGGATTGATTGCGTGCGTGCTGACGGTCGCCATTCCGATCGTGTAACCGTCGGGCGCAGCCTTGGCGATCGCCTCGGCGCCGATCGCCCCGCCCGCGCCGCCGCGGTTGTCGACGACCACCGCTTGTCCGAGCACCCCGCCCATCTTTTCGGCGACAACTCGGGCCACAATGTCGGTCGTGCCCCCCGGCGGAAACGGCACGATCAGACGGATCGGCTTGGATGGATAACGATCCTGGGCCGACGCCGTCTGGCCCGGGAACAACGCACTGACTGCCGCGGCAACAAGTAAGAGCTTCGCAAGACTCTTCACCATATTCTCCCAAGTGAACGATGGAAACATGATCTCTGGCACAGCGGTGGCAGTCGAACTGCCACGGGCTTCGCGCGTTGCGTTTCTGCCCGGCCTGGGTTGGTCCGAGATACACGAGCGTGAGCACGGGTAAGTCGCGCGCAACAAGCTTCTAGCTATTGACGTTTCAGTAAATGGTTGACGATTCAGAACTCGAGTTCGGCCTGTTTCCAGAAAGCCCGGATCAAGCTGGGCCGGCGCTGCATGGACTTGAGGCGGCGCCGCGTGGGCGTTCAAGATCAACTCAGCAGAACACCACACTAGATGAACGGGTCGTGCGCACCATCGTCTTGTCTCCTCGCCGGGACGACCATGTTGACTCCGGGGCCGTCGATAACAGTATCTTTGCTGTCGTCAACGCCGATCAATACGTTATAACCAGCGCCGCCATCGATGCGGATAGGGATACGGACGCCGGGGCCGATAGTCAGCGTGTCGTTCCCACCGCCAAGGTTGACCTCCATCTGTGTCACTCCTGACCCGTCCACGTCAAAGGTGGACTCGTTGACAGTCACGCTGTGCAAATTTTCGGAGCCGGGGGATTTGTCGATTCGGACATCGTCATCGAGATCACCGGCCTCGATGAAGATCCCGGGCTTGACACTGACGTCTGCTGAGATACTTGACATCTTGTTTTCCTCTTTGGGGAAACTGACCGCACGATTTGTCGTCGAAGATGACTTTCCACGGCGGTTCACCGACGGTTGCATAGCACCCAGTGATCAATGCGATCCATTCGCTTTCCTTTCGCGAACCGAATCGTCAATCGACCGTTGCGCGTGCAGAATGCCGAATGCGAACCGCAGAGTTCAGGCGCATATGCTGGCGCGTACGAGTACGCGCCGCAAACGACTTTTACTGAAGACCTGATGACCGCTGCGCATGACCCATGAAGCGAGTCAGCCCCACCATCAGTGGACTGCAGGCGTTCGAAGCGTCAGCACGACACCTGAGCTTCACACGCGCGGCCACCGAACTGTGCATCACGCAAAGCGCGATGAGCCGCCAGATCGCCAACATCGAGGACTACCTGGGCATCGAACTGTTCCAGCGCGTGCGCAAGCGCATCGTGTTGACCGAAGCAGGTCGCACCTACCTCGCGAAGATTCGTCCCGCGTTGAAGCAGCTCGAAACCGCAACGATCGAGATGCTGGCCAACCGCGGCCGCGGTGGCGTGCTCAACATTGCCAGCCTGCCCACGATCGGCGCCAAGTGGCTGATCCCGCGCTTACCGAAGTTCAACGCGGCGCACCCCGAGATCCTGCTCAATTTCGTTCCCCACACCCGCAGCTACGATTTCTCGTTGCCCGAACTCGACGCCGCAATCCGCTTCGGTGAAGGTGCCTGGCCGGGCGCCGTATCCGACTACATCACCGGCCGCGCCGTGCAGGCAATCTGTCACCCGGATCTGATGCACGGAAAGACAACGCTGCGCGAGCCGGCGGATCTTGCCCGACACACGCTGCTTCAGCATACGAGCGTGCCGAACGCATGGCAGGACTGGTTCGCCGCCATCGGCATTGCGCACATCAACGGATTGATAGGCCCGCGCTTCGATCAGTTTTCAGTGCTGATTCAGGCGGCCGCCGCCGGACTGGGTATCGGACTCGTGCCGCGTTGCCTGGTACTGGAAGAACTGGCGGCAGGCCGCGTTGTCGCGCCGTTCGACCTGGCTGTCGAAGCGCGACAGGGTTATTTCCTGTGTTATCCGGAGGACAAACGCCATCTGCCCGCTTTGCTCGCGTTTCGCGGCTGGCTGCTCGAGGAAGCGGAACGTACAAATTGATCGCGCCGGAGCCGGTGCAAAACCGTCCCGCATTGGGTTTGCGACCTCTTACTTGATAGGCGCGAGAGAACAGGTGCGGGCTGCGAGCGCATCGAGGCTATCTGCCGTAGATCCCCCAGCGAAAATCGGCCAGGGCTCCAATCAGGCTGCGCTTCAATTCGCTTACCAGCGCGGGCGCATCGCCCTCGTACTGCGGCAAGTGCATGACGAGCCGATAGGTCTTGCCGCCCGACGCCCCAACGAGTTCTGACTCGCATCGATCGCCGGGGTTGCCCGCACGCGGCGATAGCACTACGGCGACGTCGGGATCCCAATGCAGAAGATCGAGAACGGCCTCATGCGGCCGCTGATCGTCGAATCGCACCGACTGCGCGGACGAGGCGCGGGTATCGACGCCCGATGGCAGCAGGGCGGCGCCGCACAGACGATCGAGTGCTTCGGATGTGGCCAACGCATCCGCCGCGCCGACAGTCTCCGAGCTGTGGATACCGACGACTTCCAGCAGCTCGCGCGCTTGCGCGACCGCTTGCGCCAAGTACTCCGGCCGCCACCCGATCAGCCGATGCGCGGTGTCGCCCACAACGGCCGTGGGCAATCCATATGCGTTCTGATGGATAACGCCGGACGCTATGCACTTAAGCCGACGCCCGCTTGCGACCGCCCCGATATAGACGGCGTTGTGAACGATCCGCGTACGAAGCTCGTCGAGCATGACGGGGGCTTCCGGGAACAGTTCGCCGCCGATCGCATGCGCCAGCTCGTGCGCCACCGTGACGAGCAGCCGTTGTCCGGAGCAATGGTTGTTCAGGTTGACCGTGATCTGCGCACCCTTGTGGCTGCCGGCCCCTTCACACTTGCCGTACATCTCGGTGCGGTCATAACGCGGCAGCAGATTCGCCCTCAGCGTGGGCAAACTCGCAACACAGAACACGAACATCTTCTGCATGCGCGGATTGTCGACGTAGGCCGCCTCAGCTTCGGCCCACAGCGCCTGCAGCCGCTCGCGAACCCACGGATCGACCACCGGAATCTTGTCGGGCCGCAACGGCTGCGGGATCAAGCCTGGGTCGGTCCGAAGCATGCAATCGCCATAGGTGTCACGCAGCTGCTGCCGCAAATCCTCGTAGCGACCGAACAGATTGTTGGTCAGGAAATCGGCAAGGAACTCCTGAACGTCCTCGATTGCCGTGGTCGACGCATCGCGCTGCGCCCTGCTGGCACGTACTTGGCGAGTGAGATTCGGCGTCTGCCTGCATACGCGATCGCGACGCGCGATCGCGGTTTGCACTGCGAGCGTCACGAGATCCGCTTGCCGGGTCATTGCACCTCGCCGCGCAAGTTCCAGCAGGGTCTCGCCTGCCGGCATCATTGTGTTGCCCGCACCGGCCGCAGTGCTGCTTGGCCCCGCCTCGAACCCGTATTCCACCGATCGGCCCCTGGGGCTGCGCACCTCAAGCCTTGACTCCGACTGCGCCTCCTCGTCGACCGGCGCGCCTGGACCATACTGCGACAATGCATCGATATCTGCAGCGTCTTCCGAAAAACTCGCAAAGCGCGCTTGCACCGCGAGCTCAGCCGCCGCCGCATCGCTCGATGATCTGCGCAAGAGTGCCAGTAGGCGTCGGCCGTCTCGCTCGCCGCGTCGGATCTTGATGTCTTCTTCGGCCTGCTTTTCGCCCGCCTTTTCCTCCCCCGCTTGTGAGGCAAAGGCCGGATTTGAAGATGTGTCGCCATCGGACGCACTGATTCGATCCTCGAGCACGTTGTTGTCCAGCTCGTCCTCTCGCACGTCTTGGCCTAGCGTTGCATCCGCCTGGTTTATCTGACCGACACTGGAAGGATTGATCTGCACGCCGGGACTGCTGCGATGCGGTCGATGTGATGTGAGTCAGTGGGAGTACGGTCGTCGGGTCCGTCCGACGGCCATGTTAGGCACTCTAATTTCGCTGGATACAACATGAGCATCCGACTCGCTATGAGGGTATACCCGAGTTCTGCATCGACAGGCCGGAGCCAAGTACGGAACGCCGCCCCCCGCCGTCGAAGAGATTTCCGTTGTCATGGCCGCAGTTCCTCACCAGGTCGGCAAGAGCAGTGGGTGAAGATCGACGACAGGCAGCCGGGGTGCAGGGGAAAGTGTCAAGAACTCCGGGCCCTGGGTGCCGATTCAGATTGCCGCAATTCCCTGAGCAGACCGAGAATGAGTGGCGCTTCGTCCTCCGAGTACCTCAATGATCCAAGCGCCTGATCGAGATAACGATTCCACTTACGATGTTCCGGATGCCGCACTTCGAGATCGCTGAACTTCCAGGTATGTTTATGTTCCTCGACATACAAATTGGCCGCGATCGCGATTGCCTGTTCCAGGCTCTTGTCGAGCGGCAGTTCCGGTTGCTCCTGCCACTTTGTGCGCAGTGCTTCGAAATGTTCGAGCGCTACCGACTCCTTGTCGCCGTCGAGCTTCGGACTCCAGAACGCATCCCACTCGAATTCGCCTTCGATCTTCTTTGGCTCGAACGGCCGCCCTGCGGCAAAGAAGTCAGCAATCTCCTCCTCGGCCCACAGCATTGCGCGAGCATGATCCAGAGCATTGTCGTAATTATCGCGTGCCTCGAGGACCTTCACCGCATCGGCGCTGCCCATAAGTGCCGCGATCTTCTCTCCCATGAATACGGCCGCGTCGGCGACGGTCTGGACCGTGGTGCCGCTCCAATCCGCGAACGGGTCCGGCATGTCCGTCTTAAGAATCCCGGCGTCCCTCATCTCCTGCATCAACGCGGCTCGTTCCTGCGGGGATTCGGTCGTGAGTGCACCGACGAAATCCAATGCTGAAAGCGCGGTAAATCCAGCCAGCACCGGCACTAGTGCCGGGCCAAGCACGATGAGCGCGGGAGCGCCTCGAATCAAGTGTTGGATACTGATCATCGCGCCGGTGAACACTCTTCTGATAATGATGTCACGTTCGACAGGGGACGTGTCCTTCGGCAGTGTCAGCAGCTTGTACAAGTCCGTCAACACGTGCGGCGCGCTTGCCAGCAACGCGACGATAGCCCTGGGACCCCATTTAACCGGGAATGCGTTGTTGATTCTCGTGTTGCCCTCAGGGAAGAGGGTATCCAGCACGTGAAACACACGTGCACCGCAACGCGCCATATTCAAGGCGCCAGCGCCGATGTCGCCAAACGCCTTGATGAACTCAGCTTTCTGCGCTTCGTTCATGCCTCGATACGCTTCCTTGATGCCTTGCTCCAAGAGGCCCAACGACGCGTCGCACGTACCCGCCGTATCCAAGGCTTGTATGAGACGTGGGAAACCCGCGAAACCATCATTGGCAAAGGCCGCCAGGTCCAGCGCATTGCCAATCGGTCCCGCTAGCGCCTGCCTCACGATTTTGGGCAGCGGGCTCAACGAGATGTCAGTCGACGGTTTTGCTTCTTGTGCATTTTTTGCCGCGATGGCCGCTTTTAGAAGCGCTGGCGGAATCGGAGGGTCAGCCGCTTTAGTGGTCTTGAGTACCTTTGTCGAGCCGGCCTCGATGTGGTCGTTGCGCGACGCCAGTTCAGGGATAGACAGCTTTTCGCCCGCGCGCAGCCGGTGGACGTTCTTGATCTGTGGATTGGCGAGCCACAGGTCTATCGGCCTGATGCCGTAGCGCTTCTTGCAGGACAGCGCGATCTCGGAAAAGGTTTGACCGCGATCGACAGTAATCTGTTTGGGGGGCTTCGGATCCTCCACGCGTTGCAGCGCAGGCTTCCTTGCGCTGTCGGCAGTCATGCTGCCGGGCGACATTGACCCGTACGGAATTTTGATGCGTACGTGAGGTCCGAACTTCTTCAGACCGACAATATGGCGATTGGCGGCGTAGAGATCGACCAACGGGATCCCGTAGTGCTTCGCGACAGCCAACGGCGTTTCGCCTGTGAAAAACGTTGTATATCGCACCGGCGGCTCATCTGCAGCCGGCGCCGCCTGAACGCCGTCGGGTTCGAGTTTGTCCCGCCCGACCGCATCGAGGTCTCGATTCAGAGGGTAATCCGCGGTGGGACCCACCGCGTCGATCGCCATCGCCCTCTCCTTTACCTAAGCGTCACACGTTGAACCGCACGGTGCCCCGCCTCGATCAGGGTACATATGTTGGTCGGCATGAGCACGCGCCACAAACGACTTTTGCTGAAGACCTGATGACCGCTGCGCATGACCGATGAAGCGAGTCAGCCCCACCATCAGTGGACTGCAGGCGTTCGAAGCGTCAGCACGACACCCGAGCTTCACGCGCGCGGCCACCGAACTGTGCATCACGCAAAGCGCGATGAGCCGCCAGATCGCCAACGCGCTTCGACCAGTTTTCAGTGCTGATTCAGCGGCCGCCGCCGGACTGGGTATCGGACTCGTGCCGCGTTGCCTGGTACTGGAAGAACTGGCGGCAGGCCGCGTTGTCGCGCCGTTCGACCTGGCTGTCGAAGCGCGACAAGGTTATTTTCTGTGTTATCCGGAGGACAAACGCCCCAAGCGCATCGACAGGTTGGCGAGACCACGTGATTTACTCGGGTAGGCAAGATAGGGCAGATACTTCGAACACAGCGTCGCCGCCGAGCACTCTAGACGCAATCCAGGTGAGCGTTCGAGTCCAGTAACGCACCATCACGCCACGTCGATTTCCCACGACACAAGATCAGGCAACGTCCGCGTGCGGAAATAGTGCCGGAGGACTGGGTCGAGCAAACTCGCGGAGATGCAGCGGTGAGCGTCGATCTCCGTGGCCGTGCCTCCAACGTTGAACGTAATAGGCGGCACAGCGACGGCGGGACCCGACGTAGCCATTAGGTAATCAGAGGCGCCGTCCGCGGGGTTGAAATCGCAAAACGCAAGATCCCGGCGGATGCCGAACCCCAGGAACCCCCCAGCTTCGTCGACCAGAATTCCGCTTCCCTCGCCCTGCGCCCGGAGTTCCGCCAGACACTCACTGATCTGATCCTCCGAACGAATCTCAACGCTGCGCTCCGGCAATTCACCAACCGCATCCAGTTCCAACATCCAGTTGCTCATTGCCGCTTCGCCCGATGGTCGCCTTCGTCTGTATGACGGTTCACGGGTTGGTGTAGACGAGTGTGCTTGTCGGGCTGACAACGGTCAGCTTTGAGCCGTTCGGCAACATCCTGCCTACCAGCACCTAGAGCTGGCCCCAGAAATCTGTACAGCCGGATGAGTGGAAACTCTGCTTTTTAGAGCGGGCCTGAGGCCCGAGAAAGCGGAGAGTTGTATGGCGAAGAGAGCGAGGCGCAACCACGCGGC
>Ga0187892_10009311_pt1 | contig 12981 bp, 16 predicted proteins | sample MA1701073metaG_FD_139345 | JGI IMG/M metagenome (GOLD analysis project Ga0187892, IMG submission 139345) | Bio-ooze microbial communities from a basaltic lava cave in the Kipuka Kanohina Cave System on the Island of Hawaii, USA - MA170107-3 metaG ...
ATCCGCGCCGCGCACCCGGACGGCGCGCTCGCCCGCGCCTGGCTCGAGACGCTCGAGCACCAGCGCAGACTCTCACCGGCGACCCTCGGCAACTACGCGCACGCGATCGACACGCTGTTCGGCCTGCTTGGCGAGCGGCGCCTCGCCGCGCTCGGGCCGGCCGAGCTGCGGCGCCTGGTCGCGCGGCTGCACGGCGCCGGGCTCTCGGGCCGCACGCTCGCCCTCACGCTCTCGGCCTGGCGCCGGCTGTTCGCCTGGCTCGTGCGCCAGCACGGCTTCGAGGCCAACCCGGCCCAGGGGCTGCGCGCGCCGAAGGCGCCGCGCCACCTGCCGCAGGCCCTTTCCGTGGAGCAGATGCAGCGGTTGCTCGGCGAAGGAGAGCCGCGCACGCCCGCGCACGCGCGCGACCGCGCCATGTTCGAGCTGCTTTACTCCTCGGGCCTGCGCGTCGGCGAGCTCGTCGCGCTCGACGCCGCGGACGGCCGGCTCGACCTGAAGGAGGGCGAGGTCACGGTCACCGGCAAGGGGCGCAAGACCCGCACCGTGCCGGTCGGCGCGAAAGCACGCGCGGCGCTCTCCGACTGGCTCGGCGTGCGCGCGCAGCTCGCCGCGCCGGGCGAGCGCGCGCTCTTCGTCGGCGCGCGCGGCCGGCGCATCGCTCCGGGCGTGGTGCAGACGCGACTGCGGGAATGGGCGCGGCGCCGCGGGCTCGAGGCGCCGGTGCACCCGCACATGCTGCGCCACTCCTTCGCCAGCCACGTGCTGCAGTCCTCGCAGGACCTGCGCGCGGTGCAGGAGATGCTCGGCCACTCGAGCATCTCGACCACGCAGGTCTACACCCACCTCGACTTCCAGGCGCTCGCCAAGGTGTACGACGCCGCGCATCCGCGGGCGAGGAAGAAGTGAAGGCGCTGGTGCTGAAGAAAGGGCGGGAGAAATCCGTCAAGCGGCGGCATCCTTGGATCTATTCCGGCGCGGTCGAGCACGTCGCCGGCAAGCCCGCCCCGGGCGACACGGTCGAAGTGCGCTCGGCGGCGGGCGAGGCGCTTGCGCTCGCCGCCTTCAGCCCCGCCTCGCAGATCCGCGCGCGTGTCTGGAGCTTCGACGCGGCGAGCACGATCGACGCCGGGTTCTTCGGCGCGCGGCTGCGCGCCGCGCTCGCGCTGCGCGACCTGCTGCCCGCCGCGCGCCACACCAACGCGCTGCGGCTCGTGCACGGCGAGTCCGACGGCCTGCCCGGGCTGGTGGTGGACCGCTACGCGGACGTGCTCGTCGCGCAGTTCCTCGCCGCGGGCGTCGAGCGCTGGCGCGAGGCGATCCTTGATGCGCTCGCCGAGGCGACCGGCTGCGAGGCGATCTACGAGCGCTCCGACGCCGAGGTGCGCACGCTCGAGGGCCTCGAGCCGCGCGCCGGGTTCGCGCGCGGCAACCGCAACGCGCGGCGCTGCCCCATCATCGAGTACGGGCTCAATTTCCGCGTCGACGTGGAGGAGGGGCAGAAAACCGGCTTTTTCCTCGACCAGCGCGAGAACCGCCAGCGGGTGCGGGCGCTCGCGGCGGGGCGCGAGGTGCTCGACTGCTTCGCCTACACCGGCGGCTTCTCGCTGGCGGCGCTCGCCGGCGGCGCGCGGCGCGTCACCGCGGTCGAGAGCTCGGCGCCGGCGCTCGAGGTTGCGCGCGAGAACCTCGCCGCCAACCAGCTCGATGCGTCCAGGATCGCCCTTGAGCGCGCCGACGTCTTCGGCCACCAGCGGCTGCTGCGCGACCGCGGCGCCTCGTTCGACCTCGTCGTGCTCGACCCGCCGAAGTTCGCGCCCACCGCGGCGCAGGCGCGCAACGCCGCGCGCGCCTACAAGGACATCAATCTCCTTGCGCTCAAGCTGCTCGCCCCCGGGGGGCTCCTCGCCACTTTCTCCTGCTCGGGCGGGGTCTCGGCCGAGCTCTTCCAGTCGATCGTCGCCGGCGCGGCGGTGGACGCCGGGCTGGAGGCGAAGATCCTCGAGCGCTTCGGCGCCGCGGCCGATCACCCCGTGGCGCTCGAATTTCCGGAGGGCGAGTACCTGAAGGGGCTGCTGGTCGTTCGGGCCTAAATCAGGGACAGACCACGTTTTCCGGTCAACGACGGCGACAGATCCTTCGTTGAACCGGCATGCCGCGCCGAGCGCGCATCGTCTTGCCGGGTCTGCCCGTGCACCTGATTCAGCGGGGGAACAACCGCGCTGCCTGCTTCCGCATCGACGGCGACCGGGCGTTCTATCTGCACCACCTGCGCAAAGCGCTTGGCCACAGCGACTGCGCGCTGCACGCATACTGCTTGATGGACAACCACGTCCATCTGCTTGTCACGCCTTCCGGGGCCCGTGGATGCTCTTTGCTGATGAAACAGATCGGCCAGCTGCACGCGCAGTACATGAATCGCACCTACGGCAGGAGCGGCGGCCTCTGGGAGGGACGTTTCCGTTCGAGCATCGTGCAGTCGCAGCGCTACCTGCTAGTCTGCCACCGCTATATCGAACTCAACCCAGTGCGAGCGGGGATGGTCCGTCATCCGCGCGACCATCCCTGGTCGAGCTATCGCAGCAATGCCGAAGGCACCGCCGACCCGCTGCTTACTCCCCACGAAGAGTATCTGCGGCTCGGTGCCACCGACGCTGAGAGATACCGCATCTACGCGGGGCTCTTCGCGTCACAACTCGCCGCGGAGGATCTGGCCGAGATCAGGCAAGCGACGAATGGCGGGTATGTGCTCGGAGATGGTTCTTTCCGCGAGGTGCTCGCTCGGTCGCTCGGCCGGCGCGTGGCGAGGGGCCACGCAGGCAGACCGGCGAAGGAGGCGGCGGCATCGCAGCCTTGGCTGTTCTCGCCGGCGAAGGAAAACGTGGTCTGTCCCTGATTTTGGGGGCGGCGTAGAATCGCGCCCTCAGTCGCGAGGAGCGCAATGGAACAGTCGCAAATGGTGCCGGTGACGATCCTCACCGGCTTTCTCGGCGCCGGCAAGACGACGCTGCTCAACCGCATCCTCAAGGAGGACCACGGTCACCGCATCGCGGTGATCGAGAACGAGTTCGGCGAGGTGGGCGTGGACGCCGAGCTCATCGAGAAGAGCGACGAGCAGATCTTGACGCTGAACAACGGTTGCATCTGCTGCACCGTGCGCGGCGACTTGATCCGCATCCTCGGCACGCTCAGGGAGAAGCGCGACAGCGGCGCGCTCAAATTCGACCGCGTGATCATCGAGACCACCGGCATGGCCGACCCGGGGCCGGTGGCGCAGACCTTCTTCACCGACGAGGAGATCGGCAACTACTATCTGCTCGACTCGATCCTCACCGTGGTCGACGCGAAGCACGCGCCGAAGCAGCTCGACGAATACCGCGAGGCGCAGGAGCAAGTCGGGTTCGCCGACCGCATCCTCGTCTCCAAGACCGACGTCGCCGCCGAGGAGGAGACCAGACGCCTCGTCGAGCGGTTGAAGAAGATGAACCCGCGCGCGCCGATCCGCAAGGTGCACTTCGGCCAGGCGCCGCTCGAGGAGATCCTCGACATCCGCGGCTTCAACCTGAACGCCATCCTCGAGCTCGACCCGGAGTTCCTCGCCGCGGCGCCGCACGACCATGCCGACCAGGTCGAGGCTTTCGTGTTCCGCGCCGAGCGGCCGTTCGACGGCGACAAGCTCGAGCAGTTCCTCTCCGGCATGATCCAGGTCTACGGCCCCGACCTGCTGCGCTACAAGGGGGTGCTGTGGATGAAGGGCAAGGCGAACCGCATCGTCTTCCAGGGCGTGCACATGATGATGGGCGGCGACATGGGCAAGCCCTGGGCGAAGGGCGAGAAGAAGGAATCGGTGCTCATCTTCATCGGCAAGCAGCTGCCGAAGGACCTGTTCCTCGCGGGGCTCGAGCAGTGCCTGGTCCAGAAGTGAGCGGATGCTGCGGCTCGCGCGCATCCGCCACCGCTACGGCGCGCGCGAGGTCCTGAGCCTCGAGCGCTTCGAGGCCGCGCCGGGCGAGCACTGGCTGGTGCTCGGCGCCTCGGGCAGCGGCAAGAGCACGCTGCTCCACGTCATCGCCGGGCTGCTGCGCCCGAGCGAGGGCGAGGTCGAGGTCGCAGCTTCCGCGGCTATCGCATCGTCGGCACCAACCACGACTACGTCGCGCACCACGGCGCGCGCCTGGCGGCCGGCAGGCTGTGGACGAAGCTGCGCGCTTTCGCGCTGGTGCTGATGCTCGCCGCGGGGCTCTCGGTGTTCATCGCGCTCACCAACGCGCTCGAAAGAGCGCCGCTACGACCTCGCGGTGATGCGCATGCTCGGAGCGGGCCGCGTGCGGCTGCTCGGGCTGCTCGTGCTCGAGGGGCTGCTCCTTGCGGCCGGCGCGCTGGCGCAGGCGAAGAAGGACGACGAGAAGCACGTCAAGAGCGACATCGCGGTGCACCGCGCGATCGCCGCGGCGCACGAGGCCGCCGCCAAATGCCTCGAGGCGGGCAAGGCGGAGAAGGAGTGCCACGCCCAGCTCGCCAGGGACTGCCAGGGCTTGGCGCTCGGCAAGTACTGCGGCATGAAGCACCGCCACTGAGCCGCTTGACAGGCAGCGTAGAATGACCGCCATGAAGCTGCGCTACGCGTTGCTTGCGATCGCGGCGCTCGCGCTCGCCGCGCAGGCGCAGGTGAAGCCCGGAGAGCACCAGCTGCCGCCGGGCGTCGACCCGAACCTCTTCAAGCCGCTGCCCGAGCGCAACGACGCGGTCTCCTGGCGGCTGCTCGCGCAGGTCGAGCTGGTGCGGGTGAAGGACCGCTTCCTGCCGCAGTTCTCCTCCGGCGTCGCGGCGCTCGACAAGAAGGAAGTGAAGCTGCAGGGGTTCATGATGCCGCTCGAGCTGGGCGAGAAGCAGAGCCACTTCATCCTCTCGGCGATGCCGCAGAGCTGCATGTTCTGCATGCCCGGCGGCCCAGAGCAGCTGGTCGAGGTGAAATCGAAGAAGCCGCTCGCCTACGGCTTCGAGCCGATCGTGCTCTCGGGCCGGCTCGAGGTGCTGAAGGACGACCCCAACGGCGTCTACTACCGCCTGACCGAAGCGGTCCAGGCGAAGTGAATCCCCCGTGATCCTCGCGCTCGCGCTGCGGCTTTTCCTCGCGCTCGCGCTGCTCGCCGCCTGGCAGACGGCGCTTCAGCACCCGATCGAGCACGTCGACGAGCACGGGCGGTTCGTGCACCTCGGCGGTGCCGACGGTAGCGACACGCGCGGCGAGAACCAGCGGCGGGACGGCCCGCCCGACCCCTCGGAGAAGCTCGGAGATGCGCTCGCCTCGCTGGCCGCCTCCGCCGCCAACGCTGCGGGGCAGCCGCTCGCTTTGTCCGGCGCGGCTGCCTCGATCGCCGTCCGCCCGCAGGGCGAGCCGCCGGCTTCGCCCGCGCACCACTACCGCAGCCAGGCGCCACCCGGACTCCTCTAGAAGCGCGTTGCCCCTGCGCGCCGGCCTGAAAGGCGCGCTTAGCGCATTCGAGGAGACGACAGATGTATCGCACGATATCGTGCGCCATGGCGCTCGCCGTGGCGCTGGGCGCCGCGCTTCCCGCGCGCGCGCAGGACGCGGAGCTCGCCAGGCTCCGCGAGGAGCTGAGGCAGCTGAAGGAGAACTACGAACGCCGCATCGAGGCGCTCGAGCGGCGGCTCGAGCAGACCCGGCCGGTGCGCGAGCCGCCGCCCGCGCGCGAGAACGCCTTCAACCCGGCCATCTCGCTCATCATGCAGGGCACGCTCTCGCGCAGCTCGCGCGACCCCGAGGGCTACCAGATCACGGGCTTCGCGCCCTCCGGGGGCGAGGTGGGGCCGCCCGCGCGCGGCCTGAGCCTCGCCGAGTCGGAGCTCGTGCTCAGCGCGAACATCGACCCGTACTTCCGCGGCGTGCTGATCGCCGCGCTGACGCCGGAGAACGAGCTCGAAGTCGAGGAGGCGTACTTCCAGACGCTCGCCCTCGGCCGCGGGTTCACGCTGAAAGGCGGGCGCTTTCTCTCCGCCATCGGCTACCAGAACGAGATCCACCAGCACGCCTGGGACTTCCACGATGCGTCCTTGCCGTACCGGGCGTTCCTCGGCGGGCGCTTCGGCGACGACGGGCTGCAGCTGAAATGGGTCGCGCCGACCGAGCTGTTTCTCGAGCTCGGCGCCGAGCTCGGGCGCGGCCGCAGCTTTCCGGCGACCGAGCGCAACCGCAGCTCGGCGAACGCCTGGAGCCTGTTCGGGCACGCCGGCGGCGACCTCGGCGCGAGCCTCGCCTGGCGCGCGGGCCTTTCGTACCTGCACACGGCTCCCCGCGAGCGCGCCTTCGAGGACGTCGATTCGCTCGGCGGGGCGGTGACGCAGTCGATCAGCGGCAAGAGCCGCCTGTGGATCGCCGATCTCGTCCTCAAGTGGCCGGGCTTCAAGCTGCAGGGCGAGTACTTCCGGCGCCGGGAGGACGGCAGCCTCGGCTACGACGACTCGGCGCAGGCGGCGCCGCAGTTCGGCGCGCCCTTCGCCGGCGGCTATTCGAGCCGGCAATCGGGCTGGTACCTCCAGGGCGTCTACCAGTTCATGCCGCGCTGGCGCGCGGGCCTGCGCCACGACCGGCTGAGCCACGGCAGCGTGGCCAACGGCATCGTCGCGAGCGGGCTCGGCCCGACGGCGGCGGATTTTCCGCTCCTGATGACCGCGCACGACCCGCGTCGCAGCACGGCGATGATCGACTGGAGCCCGACCGAGTTCAGCCGCCTGCGGCTGCAGCTCGCCTCGGACCGCTCGCGCGCCGGTGTCGCCGACCGGCAGGCGTTGCTGCAGTACATCTTCAGCCTCGGCGCGCACGGCGCGCACCGCTTCTAGGAGAGCGCCATGAGAACGCTGCTGCTGCTCTTCCTTCTCGCCGTCGCGTGGCCGGCGGCGGCCGCGCTCAATGTCTTTGCCTGTACGCCGGAATGGGGTGCTCTCGCCAAGGAGCTCGGCGCAGAGCGGGTCACCGTCCATACCGCGACCAGCGCGCTGCAGGACCCGCATCGCATAGAAGCGCGCCCGAGCCTGATCGCCGCGGCGCGGCGCGCCGATCTCATGGTGTGCACCGGGGCCGAGCTGGAGATCGGGTGGCTGCCGCTGGTGCAGACGCAGTCGGGCAATCCCCGGATCCAGCTCGGGCAACCGGGCTACCTCGAAGCGGCGAGCCACGTCCCCCTGCTCGAGAGGCCGGCGCGCGTCGATCGTTCGATGGGCGATGTGCATCCGGCGGGCAATCCTCACCTGCACCTCGATCCGCGCAACGTCGCGCGGATCGCCGCGGTGCTGGGCGAGCGCATGGCCGCGCTCGATCCACCGCAGGCCGCCTTTTACGGCGGGCGCACGCGCGCGTTTCTCGAGCGCTGGCGCGAGGCCACGGCGCGCTGGGAGAAGGACGCCGCCCCGCTCAAAGGGGTGCCGATCGTGGTCCACCACCGCAACCTCACGTACCTGATTCACTGGCTCGGCATGCGCGAGGCGGGGAGCCTCGAGCCAAGGCCGGGACTGCCGCCCACGAGCGCGCATCTCGGCGAGCTGCTGGCCGCCCTCAAGCGCAGCCCGGCGAAGGCGATCGCGCGCGCGGCCTACAACGACGCGCGCGCGGCGGACTGGCTCGCCGAGCGCGCCGGGATCCCCTCGATCGTCCTGCCCTATACCGTGGGCGGCACGGAGGCGGCGAAGGACTTGTTCGCACTCTATGCGGACACCCTGGCGCGGCTGCTCGCGGTCGCGAATTGAGCGCGTTCGTGCCCGAGCTCGCCATCGTGTGGCCCGCGCTTGTCGCGGGACTTCTCGTCACCGCGACGCACGCGCCGCTCGGCGTGGAGGTGCTCCGGCGCGGCATCGTGTTCATCGATCTCGCCGTGGCGCAGTTCGCCGGGCTGGGCGTGGTTCTCGCCGACTGGCTCGGCCTGGCGCCGCACGGCGCAGCCGGCCAGGCGTTCGCGCTCGGGGCGGCGCTCGGCGGCGCGCTGCTTCTGAACCGGACCGAGGAGATCTGGCCGGAGGTCCAGGAAGCCGTGATCGGGGTGGCCTTCATTCTGGCGGCCAACGCGGCGATCCTGCTGCTCGCGGCGAACCCGCGCGGCGCCGAGCACTTGAAGGACCTGCTGGTGGGCCAGATTCTCTGGGTCGATCCGCGACAGCTCGCGCTCGTGGCCACCGTCTACGCGGGCCTGCTCGGCCTGTGGTTCGGCCTTGGCGCGCGCCTCGGCCGCAGCGGCTTCTACGTGATCTTCGCGCTCGCGGTCACCGTCTCGGTGCAACTGGTCGGGCTGTATCTCGTGTTTGCGACGCTCATCGTGCCCGCGCTGGCGACGCGGCGCTTCGCGCGCGGACGGCTCGCCGCGTGCTGGGCGCTCGGCGCGCTCGGCTACGCCTCGGGGCTCGCAGTGTCGCTGGTCACCGACCTGCCGCCGGGTCCGCTCGTGGTCTGCTGCATGACCGCGCTGGGGCTTGCGCTCCATGCCCGGGTGAGGCCGGGGGCCGTATAGACTCGCCCTGCGAACGACGCGGTTGCTGGCCACATTGCTGCTCGTCCTGCTGGCGCCAGGCGATGCCCTCCCGCTAGCGGCCGCTCGTCGAGGGCGAGCGGGTGCCGCTGCTGCTAAAGTTCGAGAACGCGGACGAGCTCGCGGTCGAGATCGAGGTGCAGGCGATCGATTCGAAGAAGGCGCACCACTGAAATGGAGCAGTGGCACGGCACGACGATTCTCTCGGTGCGCCGCGGCGCGAGCGTCGCGCTCGGCGGCGACGGCCAGGTGACGCTCGGGCAGGTGGTGCTGAAGGGCGGCGCGCGCAAGGTGCGGCGGCTGCACCAGGACCGGATCCTCGCCGGCTTCGCCGGGGGCACCGCGGACGCGTTCACGCTCTTCGAGCGCTTCGAAGCGAAGCTCGAGCAGTACCAGGGGAACCTGCTGCGCTCGGCGGTCGAGCTCGCCAAGGACTGGCGCACCGACCGGATCCTGCGGCGGCTGGAAGCGATGCTCGCGGTCGCCGACCGCGAGCGCTCGCTCGTCATCACCGGTATGGGCGACGTGCTCGAGCCCGAGCACGGCATCGTCGCGATCGGCTCGGGCGGCCCCTACGCGCAGGCCGCCGCGCGCGCGCTGCTGGATGCGACCGAGCTCGCCCCGCGCGAGATCGTCGAGCGCGCGCTCTCGATCGCGGCCGAGATCTGCATCTACACCAACCACAGCCGCACCATCGAGGTCCTCGAGTGAGCTCGATGACCCCGCAGGAGATCGTGCACGAGCTCGACAAGCACATCGTCGGGCAGGCGAAGGCGAAGCGCGCGGTCGCGATCGCGCTCAGGAACCGCTGGCGGCGGCTGCAGGTCGCCGAGCCGCTGCGCCAGGAGATCACGCCGAAGAACATCCTCATGATCGGCCCGACCGGGGTCGGCAAGACCGAGATCGCGCGGCGCCTCGCGCGCCTGGCGGACGCGCCGTTCATCAAGATCGAGGCGACCAAGTTCACCGAGGTGGGCTACGTCGGGCGCGACGTCGACTCGATCATCCGCGACCTCGCGGAGATCGCGGTCAAGGGCGCGCGCGAGCAGGCGATGCGCCGCGTGCGCACGCGCGCGCTCGAGGCCGCGGAGGAGCGCGTGCTGGACGCGCTGCTGCCCGGCAGCGGCGACGGCGATGCGCCGGGCGGCGGCACGCGGCAGAAATTCCGCAAGAAGCTGCGCGAGGGCGAGCTCGACGACAGGGAGATCGAGATCGACCTCGCCGCGGCGGCGCCGCAGATGGAGATCCTCGCCCCGCCCGGGATGGAGGAGCTGACCTCGCAGATCCAGGGCATGTTCCGGAACCTCTCGGGCGGCCGGCGCCGCATGCGCAAGATGCGCGTGCGCGAGGCGCTCGCCGCGCTCGCCGACGAGGAGGCGGCGCGGCTCGTCTCGGACGAGGACCTGAAGGCGCGCGCGCTCGCCAACGTCGAGCAGAACGGGATCGTGTTCCTCGACGAGATCGACAAGATCGCGAGCCGCAGCGAGGTCGCGGGCGCGGACGTCTCGCGCCAGGGCGTGCAGCGCGACCTCCTGCCGCTCGTAGAGGGGACGACCGTCTCAACGCGCTACGGCATGGTCAAGACCGACCACGTGCTCTTCATCGGCTCGGGGGCGTTCCACTACGCCAAGCCCTCGGACCTGATCCCCGAGCTGCAGGGGCGCTTCCCGATCCGGGTCGAGCTCGACTCGCTCTCGGTCGAGGACTTCGAGCGCATCCTCACCTCGACCGACGCGAGCCTGGTCAAGCAGTACCAGGCGCTGCTCGCGACCGAGGGGATCTCGCTCGAGTTCCGCGGCCGCGCGATCCGGCGCCTCGCCGAGATCGCGTTCCAAGTGAACGAGCGCACCGAGAACATCGGCGCGCGGCGCCTCTATACCGTGCTCGAGAAGCTGCTCGAGGAGATCTCGTTCGACGCCGGCCAGCGCGGCGCGGGCAGCGCGGCGATCGACGCCGCTTACGTCGAGCAGCGCCTCGCCGACCTCGCCAGGAACGAAGACCTGGCTAGGTACGTGCTTTAGATTTCAGCTTTTCTTCGAGGCACTTCCGGCAAACGCACCCCACGCCAGGCTGGGGCTTGACCGCGGGGAGCCCAGCGCACCAGCAGCTCGGCTCGCCGGCGAGCATGCCGCAGACGAAAGGCGCGCCGCAGCGCGCGCAGCGCGCCGCGCCCTGCGGCTCAGCCGCCGCGCTCATCCTCGCGCTCGCCCAGGCGCCGGACGGCGCGGCGCAGGAACTCGAACTGCTTCTCGACGTTGCGGCAGCCTTCGCAGAGCGCGAAATGCAGGCGCAGCGCGGCCCGCTCGCCGAGCGTGAGCTCGCGATCGAGGCCTTGCGACACCAGGCGCGTCACTTCCTTGCAGTTCATGCTCGCGGGCCCTTCGCCTTCCCGGCGCCGAACCAGCCTTGCTCGAGACACTGGCGCAGGGCCATCCGGGCGCGATAAAGGAGCACCCAACAGTGCGTCGGCGTGACCCGCAGTTCCTGACAGATCTCCCCGGTCTCGCACCCCATGTGCTCGCGCATGAGGAACGCCCGGGCGGTGCGCCGGGGCAGCGCCTCGAGGCACCCCTCCAGCGCGGCCAGGAACTGCTTCTGCTCCAGGGCCGAGGCCGGGTCGTCCCAGGCGGCCGGGCGCCCGACCCAGTGGCCGTTCTCCTTGAAAAGGGCGTCGAGCTCCCCCAGATCCTCGCCGGACTCCGCACTCTCGAGCGGCTGCTCGCGGCTCGAACGCCGAATCGCGTCCACGATCTTGTGCTTGAGGATCCCGGTGAGCCAGGTGCGAAGCTGGGAGCGCGCGGCGAAGCCGGACTCGCCGGCGAGCGCGGCGAGCAGCGTCTCCTGCACCGCGTCCTCGGCAGCCTCGGGGCCGCGCAACTGCAGCGACGCGTAGCGCAAGAGGTAGGCGCGGTGGCCCTCGATCTGGGTGCGGAAATCGGCCGCCAAGCGGGTCGGGTGGGCTTGAAAAGCGGGCTGCGGCCCCTATGTTAACTGCATCGGCCGGGAAACCGGCGTGCGGATACTGGAGAGGACCGATGGCAAACATCACGCGATACGATCCGTTCAACGAACTGGTGGACGACCTGTTCAAGGGCTTTTTCGTGCGGCCCATGATGTACGAGGGCGCGAACGCCGCGGGCGCGCTGCCGCGCATGAAGGTGGACGTCGCCGAGAACGACGGCGGCTACCTCGTCACGGCCGAGCTTCCGGGCGTGAAGAAGGAAGACATCCAGGTGACGATCGACGGCGCGCAGGTGACCCTGAGCGCGGAAGTGAAGCGCGAGAGGGAAGTGAGCCAGGGCGAGCGCGTGCTGCACACCGAGCGCAGCTTCGGCAAGGTGCAGCGCAACTTCGGCCTGCCGCAGGAGGTCGACGAGGCGAAAGCCGCGGCCAAGTTCCGCGACGGCGTGCTCGAGCTCACGCTGCCCAAGAAAGCGGCGGCCGCGCGCAAGCAGATCGCGATCAACTGAAGCGCCTGCGGGCGCTTGCGGCGGGGCCGGCGCGAGCCGGCCCTTTTTGTTTGTGGGTAGAATGCATCGCCATGAACGCGCCGCCGCTCCCCGCCCTGCAGGCCGCCGACAAGGCGCGCATCCTCGCCGAGGCGCTGCCCTACATCCAGCGCTTCCACGGCCGCACGATCGTCATCAAGTTCGGCGGCAACGCGATGACCGACGAGGTGCTGAAGACCGGCTTCGCGCGCGACGTGGTGCTGCTCAAGCTCGTCGGCATGAACCCGGTGGTGGTGCACGGCGGCGGCCCGCAGATCGAGAGCGTGCTCGCGCGCCTTGGCAAGAAGGGCGAGTTCGTGCAGGGCATGCGCGTGACCGATGCCGAGACCATGGACGTGGTCGAGATGGTGCTCGGCGGCCAGGTCAACAAGGAAGTGGTCGAGCTCATCAACCAGGCGGGCGGCAAGGCGGTCGGCCTCACCGGCCAGGACGGCGCCTTCGTGCGCGCGCGCAAGATGCTCCTGCCCTCTGCCGAGAACGGCCAGATCGACCTCGGCCAGGTGGGCGAGATCGAATCGATCGACCCGTCGGTGATCTCGACGCTCGAGCAGGGCGGCTTCATCCCGGTGGTGGCGCCGATCGGCACCGGCGCCGACGGCACCACCTACAACATCAACGCCGACCTGGTGGCGGGCAAGCTCGCCGAGGTGCTGCGCGCCGAAAAGCTCATCGTGCTCACCAACACGCCCGGGGTGCTCGACCGGCACGGCAAGCTCCTCACCGGGCTGACCCCGCGCCGGATCGACGACCTGGTGGCGAAGGGTGTGATCTCGGGCGGAATGCTCCCCAAGATCGGCTCGGTGCTGGACGCGGCCCGCTCCGGGGTCAAGTCCTGCCACATCATCGACGGCCGCGTGCCGCACGCGCTGCTGCTCGAAGTCCTCACCGACGAAGGCGTCGGCACGCTGATCCGCTCGAAGTAGAGGCGCACCCCGCAG